>JAESGF010000043.1_pt1 | contig 169506 bp, 157 predicted proteins | sample 9269621 | NCBI WGS metagenome assembly JAESGF01 (sample SAMN14515066, study PRJNA621663) | algae metagenome | isolation source: Tolypothrix carrinoi HA7290-LM1 and co-occurring heterotrophs from dry rock... | place: USA: Makauwahi cave, Kauai, Hawaii | collected 2011-01-06
AAGACAAATTGAAAGCCGTTCCTAACTGGCAAAAACGGCTTAGAGAATACGTTGAACGGTTGATAGCTGGACAAACGGGAAATGATGGGTAGGCTTGTCCAGATATTAGCGAACAGCAACTAACCCTCAAACTCTCGCTAATCTTTACTTATACTTTAGATAAAAAATAAAGGACAGTGTATTACAACTAGCCCTTCTACATAATACTGGGGCGCTAGGATTCGAACCTAGGAATGGCGGGACCAAAACCCGCTGCCTTACCACTTGGCTACGCCCCAACGATTTCACTTCAATTAGTATAGCAGTCACTCATGGTGTAATGTCAAGTGCTTTCAAATCTGATTTTGGACAAATGACATCCTTGCCCTTCACTAAAGCCAGATAATGACTATCCGAGCGCGAACATTGTCCTTGAATGTTTTCAGACTAACGAAGTAGTAAATAGTTATACCAATTCTATGTGAGGTTGCGCTTCCCATCTGTGTAGGGGCAATTCATGAATTGCCCTTACGTGAAGCGAAAGAGCGTGCGTGCGTAATTTGTGTTACGCATCTTCAAGCCAGAATTGGTATTACAATTGAAGCATTTTATGAATGCCTGCCGACTTATGTAAGACATTGCCTTCAATTGTCTTGCATCTTAAACTTGTTTGCCCTGGTATTTTAGGTATTTAAACCTTGTCAAATAAAAATAGTCGATTAAAATGATAATACATTTAGGTTATAGCTATCCATGATTGTGATAAATTACCCAAATTGAACGAGAGCTAATTGTCAGCGTAAAAGAAACTGCTTATCTGTTTGCAAATTATTATTTTTAATTTACTTATGTCTTCTACCAGGTCAAGCATCAACCTCAGGGTCGTTTTTTCATCGCTGTTTAGCTTTTTATTAAATAAACCCAAACAGCAGCCGAATAAAACTTATGATTATACCCGATACGTCAGCGGACGTGACTATGTATTTGAATTTGTAAATGACTTGAAAAAAGGTTATATGACAGGACAGGGTAAAGGTATCAAGCGTGGTGATTATATTTTTTTAAAAAACGGCTCTAACTCTTGTCGATATCAAGTTGAAGAAATTGATTATTACTTGGACCCACCAGATATGTGGATGGCTTTACTGTGCGAAGCAATCGTTGATCAACCTGAGTTGTGAGTTGAATCTCATTTTTGACATCATTAAGCAATATGTCTCCACTTAGTAAGATACTATAGGAGCTTGCAGTAAATATAAGTTTAAATTATTTAATATAGATTTTTTATCGGATGCGTCTTTAGTTATAAGCTTTATAATTGGCGCAACTATAAGCGATCGCTTCAGTCAAATTCACAATATTAAACTTTCACCAACAGCTTGAGTTGATTGTCAGTTGTAACCACCAGTTTAAAAATCTTTGAATATTGCCTAAAAGAAAGTTATCTTCAAGAACGCTTAAGGTTGATGACACTCAAAGAATATTGATGGCTTATCGGTCAATCAATTGGTGGCTATCCTCAGTTTCAATGCTGGGTTAGTTTCCAACAATAATAGGACTTACGCAAAAAATCGGCGTAGTTCCTTAATTTACGAGTGCGATAATTCATGAATTATCGCTACTTACGATATGTTTTGCCTAAGTCCTGAATAAATTATTTTTCTTTACACGCTCTTAACAAGAATGTGTTTTTTTCATGAACCTTAGATCCAAAGATAACATACGTATGTATACTGCCATAAGAGAGGGTACGTAAGTATCTACCAAATACGTGTACCAGGCTGCTTGTTTTAGTAAAATCTACTTTGTGCGAATTGTAGCCAAGCAAACTTCTCAAAATTTTATACTAGGGCTAATTACTGCCATCCAACTGATGCCATCGCTGACCCTAAAGGCTTTGTGACGATTTTTGCATTTATTATTGTCTAGCTGTTAATGGTAGTGATTTTGTCTAATAACTTCTGCTTCCAAGTATGCACCCAGGCATATCGATTCTGATAGCTTGTGTATGGCGATACTCCACAGGTCGTGAATTCGCCGATGAGTATTTACCTAAGTCTAAAAAATATATTCGATATTTGGTCAAATCTTCCCGGATATATACGTAAGTACAAGAAAAGTGATTTATACAAAAGGTAAATACATCATTAATCAAATAGCCAAAGGAAATTTAGAGGATATGCACTTAAAACAACTAGACCAGAAAATCTCAGAGTCTTCGATAATAGAGGCAAATACTGAACAAATTTCTTCGGATCTGGGTGGGGAGGCAGTCATTCTCAATCTCAAGACTGGAGTATATCACGGCTTGAATGAGGTGGGAGCGCTGATTTGGACTTTGATTCAGGAACCAAAAGCTGTGAAAGATATCAAGCCGATCCTTCTGCAAGAGTATGAAGTTGAACCTCAACAGTGCGATCGCGACCTGAAAGCATTGCTTGAAGACCTTTTGGCAGCAGGGCTAATCGATGTCAAAAATAATACGACTGTTTAAATTTTTTCGGATGGGAGCAAGCGATCGCCAGCTTTTAATCATGACCTTAATTTTACTAGCAACCATCAGGCTAGGGTTGTGGTTAATGCCCTTTGGTACCCTTTTAAAACTGATAGCAAAAATTAGTCGGCAAAGCGATCGCCTACAAGTGACACAAGTTTCTGTCCGCAAGATTTCTTGGGCTGTAAAGGCAGTTAGCCGCTATATGCCTGGTGTAAAGTGTTTGGCTCGCGCTTTGACTACCCAAGTGCTAATGAATCGCAACGGTCACTCTTGCGAACTGCGGATCGGTGTTGCTAAAGGAGAAAAAGGAATTTTAGAAGCTCACGCTTGGATAGAACATGAAGGACTAATTGTCATGGGTTATCTAACAGACCTTTCCCGCTTTATGCCACTGCCGTCTCTTGAAGGAGTGAAATTATGAGTGGCATTATGGGTATTCACTATCTTGGCGATCGCCCTGTAGACCGGGAAGACCTGGGAATGATGGTGGAAACCTTGGCGCACCGAGGACCCGATGGTGCAGATATCTGGATAGATGGGGCGATCGGCTTCGGGCATCGAATGCTGTGGACTACTCCTGAATCTTTGCTAGAAAAGTTACCTTTAGCTAACTCTACAGGCGATTTGATTATTACCTCAGATGCTCGCATAGATAACCGCGATGAACTCATAAGTGTGTTACAATTAAATAACTGTGCATCTGAGAAAATTACGGATAGCCAGTTAATATTGGCTGCTTACGAAAAATGGGGCGAACAATGCCCAAAGCATCTTTTAGGTGATTTTGCCTTTGCAATTTGGGATAAACAAAAGCAGATACTATTCTGTGCTAGAGACCACATGGGTGTTAAGCCCTTCTACTATCACTTTCAAACAGGTCGAATTTTTGCTTTTGGCTCTGAAATTAAAGCTTTATTGTGTTTGCAAGAAATACCACGCCAACTCAATGAGGTGAAGGTAGGTGACTATCTGGCAGCAAACTTGCAAGATAAATCCAACACCTTTTACCAGGATATCTTGCGCCTTCCTCCGGCAAGTAGCCTAACGGTGAATGCTCAAGGTATACAAATACAGTCTTACTGGACGCTTGACCCCAAGCGGGAACTACGGCTGAATTCTGATGAAGAGTATGCCGAAGCATTGCGGGAAATCTTTGCGGAAGCTGTATGGTGTCGGTTGCGTAGCGCTTTTACCGTGGGTTCTCATCTCAGTGGTGGGTTGGACTCTTCTTCTATCACTTGTATGGCACGGCAGTTGCTGATACAAGAAGGAAAAAATCGCTCATTGCACACCTTCTCAAATATCTTTGATGCTGTTCCCGAAAGTGACGAGCGCTCTTTTATTGAGGCTGTGATTGCCCAAGGTGACATGATTCCTCACTATGTCCACGCTGATGAAATGGGTCCTTTGTCAAACTTAGAGGAAATTTTCCGCTATCAGGATGAAGCCATTCCTGCACCTACACATTTCTTGGCTTGGGAATTGAACGATGCTGCTCAAAAAGTTGGTGTCCGAGTTGTCTTAGATGGCTTTGATGGCGATAATACGATATCGCACGGCGAGGGTTATTTCGCTGAACTGGCAAATAAAGGAGAATGGGCAACTTTCGCTCTTGAACTTGACGCTGTTTATGAACTCACTGGTGCGTCGCAAATGAGTATTCTGCGACAGTATGGTCTGACATCTTTGGAACAACTAGCACGCCAAGGGAAATGGGTTGCTTTTGTTAAACAGACCAATGAGTTCTTGAAACACTTTAAGGTTTCCCGGCGGCAGATTTTTCTGCGCCACGGCTTAAAACCTTTGCTTCCGCAGTTCGTACTACAGATTTGGCGCTTTCTACGCGGACATAGTTTTAATACAAACCCTGACAAATCGATGATTAACCGCAGCTTTGCGAGGCGCATCGGTTTGCAGAAGCGTATCGAGCCTTTTAAAGACTTTCTGTCAAGTTTCCCGCCCACAGAAAGGGAGCGACACTGGCGCGGTCTTAGTTCCGGCGTAATAACCCAAGCGCTAGAGATATCAGATCGCTATGCAGCAGCTTTTCAAGTCGAAGTTCGTCACCCGTTTATGGATAAACGCTTGCTGGAGTTTTGTCTGTCTCTGCCTCCTGAACAGAAATTTAACAAAGGATGGTCGCGCTTAGTCATGCGCCGTGCCATGAAAAATGTTTTACCTGACCAAGTGCAGTGGCGTCTGGGCAAAGGCAATATGTCTCATACTTTTCAGTACGGTCTACTGACACTAGATCGAAAAGTTTTAGATGAGGTAATGCTCAACCACTTGCAAACTGCGGAAACTTACGTAGACACAAATGTCCTGCGTGCAGCATATGAGCGATTAATATCTGCAAGCAAAGTTAATCTACAGGAAGAGCGTTTGCCAGTTTGGAAAGCAGCGATGTTGGCATTGTGGTTGCGTTACAGCAAGTTATAGAGAACAGTTCAGTATAAAAATTAGTAATATTTCTTGATTTATCACTATTTATATGTTAAAATAGAGATGCCGTTACTCTAAGTTAAAATTAAGAGTTCGGGTTGACAACCAACAATCAGGAGTTTTCAAATGAAGAAAAGCTACTCAGTACCACAACTCGTCAAACACGGAAGCGTCAGCAATATCACGGCTTACTCTTTCGACAGTAAAGACGGCGACACATTTTTCGGTCAGACAAACGCAACAAACCAAAATGGTACTGGTTCACTGAATGCTTGCATAACTTTCAAAACAGGTCCCAAGAAAGGTGATTGCGTGAATCCTTCCGCGAAGGGTTTGTAATAGAGAGCAAGGAATGCTGTAGTAGCCGCTACAGCAAGCTAAATAAACAGCTTTTAAAGTCCTTGCAATCAATCTACCTTCGTTGTAGAAGCTAGAGCTTGCCTAGTAAAAGTTTATCTGAATCAAATTAACAGTTCGGGTTGACAACCAACAATCAGGAGTTTTCAAATGAAGAAAAGCTACTCAGTACCACAACTCGTCAAACACGGAAGCGTCAGCAATATCACGGCTTACTCTTTCGACAGTAAAGACGGCGACACATTTTTCGGTCAGACAAACGCAACAAACCAAAATGGTACTGGTTCACTGAATGCTTGCATAACTTTCAAAACAGGTCCGAAGAAAGGTGATTGCGTGAATCCTTCCGCGAAGGGTTTGTAATAGAGAGCAAGGAATGCTGTAGTAGCCGCTACAGCAAGCTGAATAAACAGCTTTTAAAGTCCTTGCAATCAATCTACCTTCGTTGTAGAAGCTAGAGCTTGCCTAGTAAAGGGCTACGGGCATCCGTAGCCCTTTTTTATCCTTCCTTTTGAAGAAGGAAAGCAGGTTAACACAATCATAATAGCCAACTATAATTTTGTCCAAGGAGACTCAAAGGTGTTTGCTTATACTGCCTATAATCTCCGCATTCACTCTGAGTTTCCTTTTCCGGAACTCAGCAAGAGTGAAGTTTCACAAAAGCCGGATGTGGTGATTTCGCTGCGCTCCCTTAGCCAGTTAGAAACACAAACAGCTGATGGTGCTAACAAGCTAGTGGCATTTTTAGAGTTAGAAAACTCCACAGCGGGCAGGTTTTTGGTTGAGTCGGGACGCAAGATTGTTGTCGAACCAGACCCAGGAATTGATCAGGATTTGCTTCGTCCTTTTATTTTGGGACCAGCTTTTGCCGTGTTGCTGCGACAGCGATCGCATCTCGTCCTTCATGCCAGTAGCATTGCGATCGATAATGGAGCAGTAGCGTTTTTGGGTCATTCAGGATGGGGTAAGTCAACCTTGGCGAATGCTTTTTACAATCAAGGGTATGGTTTACTTACAGACGATGTGATGGCGATAAAAGTTGAGAGTAACCCCCCGATTACTTTTCCCAGCTTTCCCCAAGTCAAACTATTACCAGATGCAGCGGCTTCTTTAGGATACGACTTTGAGAGATTAACTTCAATTCATGCTGGGGTAGCAAAACGGAATAATCGTCTTGACCAAGGATTTTCGCAAATTGCTTTACCAGTCAAGCGGATTTATGTGCTGGAAAATGTGGCAGCAACGCACAACGAAATACAGCCTCTGTCACCTCAAAATGCTCTGTTGGAACTGGTTGCCCACTCCCGCGCTACCGACTTACTAACTACACCAGAGTTTGTTAGCTCTCATCTGCTTATGTGCGCTAATTTGGTGAAGAATGTATCGATATGTCGTTTAAAAAGAAAAAGTTCTTTAGCTGGATTACCGGAGTTAGTGAAGCTAATAGAAGAAGATATTGCTCAAACAATATTTGATGAACACGATAATATTCAATTGTTTGCATCTGCCTAAGGATATATTTTCAAACTGAAAATAAAGGGATTTAAAATTTTGAATAGAAGATTAGGCAGAGCGATCGCTCGAATTTCTTATTTGCCAAAAACACTAGATTTAGTCTGGACTGCATCTAAAAAATGGACGATCGCCTGGGCTATATTACTAGTTATTCAGGGACTAATGCCAGTTGCGATGGTCTACCTGACTCGCTCAGTGGTTGATGGTTTAGTAGCAGTCATGGGGGCTGGGGCGACTTGGCAGAGCGCTCAACCGATTATAATTCCAGCAGCAGCAATGGCTTGCGTCTTGTTGGTGGGAGGAAGCCTGCAAAACGTCATGGAATGGGTACGGACGGCTCAATCTGAATTTGTCCACGACCATATCACCACCTTGATTCATCAAAAGTCTGTAGCAGTAGATTATGCCTTTTATGAATCATCAGAATATTACGATCGCCTGAACCGAGCGCGTAGCGATGCCAGCGGTCAATCGCTTTCTCTGCTAGAAAATTTGGGTAATGGAATGCAAAACAGCATTACCCTTCTGGCAATGGCAGCAATATTACTTCCTTATGGTGCTTGGCTAGCAGTTGTAATATTAATCAGTGCGCTGCCGTCTTTATATATAATCCTAAATCTTAATCGTTATTATCATCGTTGGTGGCAGCAGAACACAACAGAACGGCGACGCGTAGAATACTACGATGCACTCCTCACTAGCAGCCACACTGCTGCGGAATTACGACTATTTAACTTGGGTTCTCAGTTCCAGTCTAATTATCTAAAATCACGCCATCGGCTGAGATCGGAATATTTACAAATAGTCAAAGTCCAAAGTTTAGGGCGCTTTGTTGCGATGATTTTGGGACTTTTCGTTTTTATCGCTCCTCTGAGTTGGATAGTTTGGCGAATCCTGCAAGGAAAGATGACCCTTGGTGAACTTGCTCTGTTTTTCCAGGCATTTCAACAGAGTCGCGGCGTTATGAGTTCTTTGCTGGGTAATCTAGGACAAATCTATAAAAGTAGCTTATTTATCAGTAATTTATTTGAATTTTTGGAGTTAAAACCGCAAATTGTCAGCCCAACTCAACCCCTAGCTATTCCCAAGCAATTGAAACAGGGAATTAGCTTTCAACAAGTTAGTTTTGGCTATCCGGGTAGCGATCGCCCTGTCTTAGAAAATTTTAATTTGACAATTCCGGCAGGCAAAATAGTTGCAATTGTCGGGGATAACGGTGCAGGAAAGAGTACTTTAATCAAGCTACTTTGTCGTTTTTATGACCCGGAGTCTGGTTGCATTCAACTAGATGGAATCGATATTCGCGATTTATCTGTTGCCGAATACCAGCGTTTAATTACAGTTTTGTTCCAGTTTCCTGTTTCTTACTACGTCACCGCTGCCGAAAACATTGCTTTGGGTGATTGGTCAGCAACTCCGAGCTTAGATGAGATTGAGTTGGCAGCTAAAAATGCTGGCATTCATGAGAAAATTGCTAGCTTACCTCAAGGTTACAACGCAATATTAGGCAAGTTGTTTCCTGAAGGTACAGAACTTAGCGGCGGACAATGGCAGCGTCTTGCTTTAGCAAGAGCATTTTTGCGACGTGCCGAAATTATTATTCTTGATGAACCGACCAGTGCAATGGACCCTTGGGCAGAGTTTGATTGGTTAGAGCGATTCCGCACAATGGCAAATGGACGGACTGCGGTTGTAATTACTCACCGCTTCACCTTGGCAATGCGGGCTGACATAATTCACGTCATGCGTGCTGGTGAGATTGTGGAATCAGGAAGCCATGATGAATTGCTGGCTCAGGGTGGTTTTTATGCCCAGTCTTGGAAAGAGCAAATGGAAGTTACTAGTAGTGTTCCTGTTTAACTATGCAAGAAATTCTCTGCCAAAACGAGGCACAACCGCCGCCAACCGTATCATTACCTAAAATATACGGCATTCCTATCGACTCAGAAGCCTTGGCTAAGTACAGCCGTGAACTTCAGCTAAAGGAACCCACCGAGGCGCTTTTTGGGCTAGCTCAAGCTATTGCCAGCAGTCCCATCTGGGCAGAAATGCCTGGAAACATATTAATTGTTCGTCCCACTCCTCAACCTGCACTTTTTGTGTTGGGTTGCTTGGATGAAGCTGGTAGAGTGCGAATTGCTACAGAACTCCCGGATTTGAATCTGAACATAACTCGTCTGCGCTACGTCAGTTATCGTCAAGCGGAAGCGGATTGTGAGCGTTTAGCTAAACAATTAGTAGATCGCTTTGGTGATGAAATAAAGGAGTTTCACTTTACTGGGATTCCCCGTGGGGGGCTGATAGTTTTGGGAATGCTGGCTTACGCTTTGGGGCTAACTCCCGACCAATTAGAACCACCGCCATCGCCCGATGTGCCTTGGGTGGTGGTGGATGACTGTGTTTTTACTGGTTCTCGACTGAGCAACTTTTTGCAGTCTCATTCTCATGAGGCAGTAATATTTGCAGTGCTTTATTCTCATCCAGATTTGCGAAGAGCGATCGCATCTCGTGAACCGCGCGTTAAAGTATGTTTGAGCGCTCAAGATATTCATGATTATGCACCAGAAGACCTCGGTGAGAATTACCCAAACTGGCAAGCACACTGCCTCGCACAACTAGATGGAATCCGCTACTGGGTGGGGAAAACAGAAAATATCTGCTTTAGCTGGAATGAACCAGATCGCTTTGTTTGGAACCCTGTGACTGAAAGGATAGAGGGTTGCTGGCTGTTGATTCCTCCAGAAATCTGCTTGAAAAATCGACTCAAAGCTGCTGCTGAAGCTCCAATTATCCAGATTCAGCCGGAGAGTAAAGGACTCATTCAACCAGGGTTGCAAGTCATCTTTGGAGAGTATGAGGGGCAGATTGTGATTGGTAATTTGACAACTGGTGAAAGCTTTTGCTTGACTGGTGTAGCTGCTGATATTTGGCAAGCGATCGCTCAACATGGCGATGTGGAACAAGTTGTTATGTCACTATTAAGCAGCTACGACGTTGAAGAAGCGACACTCCGGTGTGATGTGGAGACATTTATAGATGAGTTGTACGCTCAGGGTTTGCTGGTTAAAAGCGATCGCTACTTCTGAAAAAGTGTGTAGCAATTTAGAAATGCGTAGACGCTCCCGCCGCGTGCCTCTAGGAGAGCGGAGCGTCTTTGAAGGAGAAGAGAAGCGGTGAAGCAGCGCTGCGCTCCGGGTTTCCCTCGTGCCGGCTCTGCTGAACCCGAAGGGCTTGTCATCAGACATCGTTTTAGTTCCTGATGTAACTGATTGACAAAGTAAAAGTAATCAAATAAACCTCAGCTTTGTCGGCAATTATTTATTGGAGGATGTAAAGATGGTTACATACGAACAATTGAATGCACAGCAAGAAGTGAGCGAAAAAGACGCTTTCACCGAAGAACGGTATCGCCAGTTTTATCGCTTTTTTCCGGCAAATGCCCGTACTGTCCTGGATATAGGATGTAATACTGGCAGAGGTGGTCAAGTATTAAAAAGTCTTAATAAAAGTCTGCAAATTGCTGGCTTAGATTGCGTCAAAGACAGATTAGAGCGGTTGCCCAAGCAAGTATATGACCGAGGCATTTACGGTTTATCAACAGACATTCCTTGTGATGACCGTACATTCGATGTGGTTGTCGCTGGCGAATTTATTGAACACATATACCCGATGGATGTTGACAAAACCCTTGCAGAAATATTTCGGGTTTTGAAAGTTGGCGGCAGATTTTTACTTACAACCCCCAATCCTTTAGATATTAAGAAGAAAATGCGCGGTGAAAGTGTTTTAGATGACACCTGTCATGTTTCCCAGCATTTTCATGATGCTTTGAAGTTGAAGCTAAAAATGATGGGGTATTCAAGCATCAGAGTGTATGGCAGTGGTAAAGTTACACGTTATCTCGGCTACCATTTTCCTTTGTTACATATTTATGGTAGCTATCTGGCAATAGGAGACAAAAAATAAAATAATACTTGAATATCATGCAAGTAGGTGGACATAAGTATACAAAACCATTAAGTTGTAGTTGGCAACGTTTAATTATGCACACCTACTTATTAATACAAGATAAAAATAAGATAAATTTAGTCCAACCCGCTGATGAAAACCTATTCTAAACCTTACACTAACAACCATAAAATAAATGTTCGCCCCGAAGTTGAGCTACTTCTTTCTTGCGCTCGTACCCAGATAGATGATGAACGCGCTCAACGCATCAAATCTTTAGTTAAGGAAGATATAGACTGGCAATACCTCATAGAAATTGCATCTAGACACGGTTTAATTTCACTTTTGTATGCTAACATCAATGCCATCACAAAAGAGGCTGTTCCTGAAGCTGCCTTCGCTCAAATCCGCAGCTTTTTCTACGCCAATGCTCAACGCAACTTTTTTCTAACAGAAGAACTTGTCAAAATTTTTCGTCTTGTACAAGAACACGGGATTTCATCTGTGCCATACAAAGGTCCAGTTTTAGCTGCCTCATTGTACGGTAATATAGCTTTGCGACCGTCTGGTGATTTGGATATCGTGGTGCAACAGCCAGATGTTTTCAAGTTTAAGGATCTGCTGATTTCTCAGGGATATAGACCGAAAGATGATTTGACTGAAGCTGAGGAAATAGTTTTTCTCCAATCCAAAAGCGAACATGCTTATAGCTTGGTTCATGATGATAAACAGATTTTGATAGAAATTCATTGGAGAATTACACCAGAATATACATCTCCAATTGAAACCAAACACTTTTGGGAAAAGCTTGAACCATTTTGCTTTGGTGGCACAACAATATCTAACCTAGCACTAGAAGATTGGCTACCAATCCTCTGCGTACATGCGTCTAGACATCGTTGGGAACGGCTAATTTGGCTTTGCGACATTGCTGAACTCATCCGAGTCTGCCCAGAAATTAATTGGGAAAGAGTCATTCAGCAAGCTACTGTATTCGGCTGTAGGCGAGTGCTATTTCTAGGTCTTTTCTTAGCTAGTTACCTATTAGGAGCGAGGATTCCTACAGAAGTTTTGCAGAGGATAAAAGCTGATACTGAAGTTAATTCTCTTGCTAGCGAGGTATGCGAGGAGCTTTTTCAAGATGTGAATGCTCACCAGAGATTTTCCGGTAAAATGACTGTCTACCAGATCAGGGTAAGGGAACGCTTGCAAGACAAACTTCTGTATCTGGAATCTTTCTTAGGCTGGTTAATGACTAGGAAGAAATAAAACCGAGTATTTCTGTCAAGACTAGCTTACCTTCTGATGCAAAAAAGTTGACGAGTGCGATCGCGCCCGTCAACTCATTGCTGTTAATACCAATTTTGTGTGAAGATGCGCTCCTCTAGGTCAAACTGTTAGATAGGGTGCATGGGTGCTTTTGTTATGAGTCGTCCATTTAAAATCGAGATTGAAGATGCGCCAAGAAGAGTTGGTTGACACTCTTTGCCCGCGCATGGTCGGAGAGTGTCAAAGCCGAGAATTTGTATCTGTAACCATGTATTTTCGTTGATGATGCGATCGCATAGTAATTTGCTGTTCATGCCATCGCAGACCGATCAAAGTGGCTACAGTTAGCATATATCCTGGCTCTTCCATCAGAGTAAAAATAAAACCGTTAACCAGCACAGTGAGCATCATAAACTTGGAAAAGTCATCAACGCAGAGCCTACAAAAGACAATAAAGAAAATATATAGGTAAGCAGCCAAACCCAAGAATCCTGAATCTCCCCAAATACCAGCCCAGCCCCAAAAAGGAGAGAAAAGGCTGGAGTCGAGATAATAGCCACGCCATGTCGCCCAAACTGCTAAACTGGCAGGATGAACGCTGGCTCCTAATGGTCCAAGTAGGTTCCAATAGTCTACTAACATCCAACCTCCTAGTCGTCCAATTGTATGACCAGGACCAAGACCAAGAAACCAATTTAGTGATGATTGATAATAAGAAGGAATTATGCGAAATGGTCCTGTTTTCAAGACGGTTGCATCACCGTTAGGACCGTAAATTTCTGGTCTAATCCAGGTTTTGTATGCTTTAAAAGCTTCTAGATTTTCTATACACCAAAATAATATGTAACCAATTAAAATTCCGGCAATTACGTATTGTAAGGTTACTTTTATATCTTTAACACGACTTAAAATTAATATTACCCAGGCTATTATCCATATTAAAAGTACCTGCTTGGCATCAGCGGCTAATAGTTGGAAAAAAGCAGTAAAAACAACACAAGCCCTTATCCAAAGGGGAGCGGTTTTGGCGCTAAAAAAATAATAGAGGCTGAAGGACATGGAAACATAAGCGGAGACTACATGACCACCGCCGGATAGATAAAAAACTCCTTGAATATTATCCTCTTTGGTCAATCTGGGATTAGTAAGGACACCAAGGTCTAAAAGAAACTTTTGGGAAAGAGCTAAAAAGATATGAATACTAGCAAAGCCGAGCATCCAAGCCCTAAATCGTTTCAGACTTTCTAAAGTAAAGGGCACACATATTATTGTTAAAAGAAATATATAAGGCTCGGCAATTAACATAAATCCTACGAATATATTAATTACCCCAGTTTGATTTAAAAGAGCGCTTGCTGTCATTACCACTAACATAATCATCAGACCAGACAATAGTGTTTTTGCAATTGCTATCTGCTTTTTATCTTTAACTTTGGTTTTGAATATGACAATGCCACAAACAAGTGGAACTACTACAAAGTGAACAAAATTAATGGGTGCAGGTACGCCTACAGCATTAATAATTCGAGGGAAAAAAGCAGTGACAAATGCTATTAGTATCAACGTGGAGTTTTTGACATATTCTCTCTTCTGTTTATAAATTCCTATTTCTGGATTCATTTATTTTCCTCTGTTGGCAAATTTGCTATGACATTTAGTATTTTAGGTATAAATAATTAATTTTTATGAGTAGAAGCAGCCTGAGCTATGGCATAAATCTCTATGAGTTTGTGATAATTTCTCTCGGCGGTGTATTTGGCTTCAAATTCGGCTCGTGCTTCTTGGCGCATTTGAGCGAGTTTTGGGCGGTTGGCTAGCATCCATTCCACTTTGGCTGCTAAATCCTCAGCATCACCTGGGCGGAAATGCAGCCCTGTACGACCAGAATCTACTAATTCGGCGATCGCTCCAATACTGGAAGCAATTACGGGTGTACCTTTAGCGAATGCTTCAACTGCTACACGCCCAAAGGTTTCATACCATTTTGAAGGAAAGACTAAAAACATTGCTTCTCCCATCAGGGCATGAACTTCAGGCATCGGTCTGCGTCCAAGCCATTCGACTTGCGGCATTTTATTTGTAGTTTTTGCTACTTTTTCGGCTAAGGGACCATCGCCAACTATTTTCAGCGGTATCTGTAGGTTGAAATTTTCCCAAGCAGCAAGTAAGGTATCCAATCCCTTCTCTACGGAAAGTCTCCCAACATAAAGTGCATACCCGCCTTTACCTTCTCCCAAAACGGGTGCAGGATGGACAAAGTTAGGCTTAATGACGATTTTTTCTGCTGGCAAACCACCTTCAATAAATTTCTGCCGCGCAAACTCGGTGAGGGCGATATATATATCTACCATTTCTGTCCAGGTACTCATGGCACGATGTACGGTAATCATAGTTGCGACACCGCCACTAGCAATTTGGCTTTCGCGATAGCAACCATGCAGCACTCCCGGATAGGGAATGAATTTTCCTAAACAGTTTTCACAGACTTGCCCATCCCGGAAAAATAAAGCATTCGGGCAAAGCAAACGATAATTCCGTAAGGTTTGAACTACGGGTACTCCTAAAGCTTTAGCGGCGTAGTAAACCGAGGGAGAAATTAAAGGAAAGAAATTTTGCACATGAACGAGATCGTGAGCCTTTTCCTGAAGCTGCTGTTGAACTATTTTGTATGCTTCTGTTGACCAAATGGTTTTGAGAGCCATTTGTGCGGAACTTATAGTAGAAACGCGATCGTTGTTATCTTCATATACGCTGACTTGGTGTCCCATCTCGCGCAAAAGCCGTTCTTCTGATTCTCGGGACTCGTCCTCGCCACCGCGAATTTGATAGTTGTTATGTATGCTTAAAATCTGCATTCAAATAAATCTCCTTTGGTGTCAAGCTCAGTCGTTAGGACATGTTTTCTGTGTTGGTTGTTTAGTATGCTGGGCTTTGCGAGCCTCGTACTTTGCGCTCTTTGCGCCGTTGCGCTAATCATCACTACTGTTTAGAAAAGACTTGTTCATAAAGCTGAGTGATGACTTGCCCTTTATGCTCCCAGTCGTATACTTCCCTAACTCTTTTTTGCGCTGCTTGTGCCAAGCTGACTCGTAATTCAGAATTGCTAGCTAGTTGCTGCATCGCTTCAGCTAAGTTTTGCACGGCTTGCTCTGGTTCGGGTGCCGGAACTTTGAAGCCTGTTTCTTGAGTAACTTGAGTCGCCGGTCCGCCTAAGTCAAGGCAAATCACTGGTCTACCAGCCGCCATCGCTTCTAAACAAACCCACCCGCCAGAGTCGTGCAAGCTGGGATGAACTAAAGCATGGCACTCTGCGAGTTTTTTTAGGGTTTGTTCACGGGGTAGCAGTCCCCAGAAGCGTACTTGTTCGGTGATGCCTAATTCTTGAGCTAGAGCCTCCAAAGATTTGCGATCGGGTCCGTCGCCAATAATCCAGTATTCGGCGTTGGGGTGATTTAGCTGGGCAAAAGCCCGCAGTCCAAGATAAAAGCCTTTCCAATGCAACAGCCTACCAATAGAAATTAAGCGGAAGGGTTCCTGATTAGCTGGCAAGAGTTGAGCCAGAAAATCTAAATCGGATTTGGGGATACCAGCAACACCGCAAATTTCGACTCGTTGACAACCCAACGCAAAAAGGCGATCGCTTGTTTCTTGAGTAGCGGCTAAAGCTACTACACAGCGTTGTGCTGTTAGCTGGACAAACAAGTCTTTTTCACCAAACCAACGGGCTAAATCTCGCAGTGTTTCATAAACTTTACCACGAGTGTTGAAGTCTTGCCAGAAGGTCTTGGGCGCAGATTCGCCGCCGCCTACCGGACCCCAAATAAAGGGCATGGGAAGTAATGCCAACAAACTTGGACCCCAGTGTTTGACATAGGTAACATGATGCGATATTTCAAAACCTATCTCGCGGTGGAGTGCTTTAGCGATAAAGTAGATACCTATTTGCCACAGATAGTAATGTAGCTGGACACCTCGCAGTCCTTTCTTCCACCACCGCAGCCAAAGAGGCAGGTCGTAGTAAACAAAATGGAGCTTGGGGTTTGGATTTTTGGCTAATTCGGCTTCAATCGCCGGACGATTATCACACCGGGTGATTACCCAAACTTCATGGTGTTTGGTCAGTTCCTTTGATATGTTCCAACCAATACCAGGGTCAGAACCTTTGCCAGGACTACACGCGTATGCAGAAACTAGAACTTTTAGGGATTTCATGCTGTTTTTCCATTTAAAACCTGTTCATAGACTGCTGCAATTTGTTCAGCAGTTTTTTCCCAAGTAAAATATTTCACTCTTTCTAAACCTTTTTCTCTTAGTGATTCTCGATAGTTAGAGTCCTGATGAATACGGCATACAGCAAGTGCGATCGCGCGATCGTCGGTTGGGTTAACTAAAATGGCAGCATCACCAGCAACCTCTGGTAGAGAACTAACATTTGAAGTGATAACTGGTGTCCCGCAAGCCATTGCTTCTAGAATGGTCATGCCAAAGCCTTCGTAAAGCGAAGGAGCTACTAGGATATCCGCAGCGTTGTAAATTTTAACAAGGGTTGATTTATCTGGTTTCCCTAAATAAGTAACGCAATTTTCTAATTCGTGAGTCTGAATATATGTTTTTTGCTCGCTAGTAAAGTCTGCGCCCGTCTTGAGTAAATGTATAGAAATACCGTCATTTTTCAGAATTTGTAACGCTTTTAAAATAGTGAAAATATTTTTACGTGGATGATTAGATCCAACATTTAATAAGCAAATAGTCTCAGATGAAATGTTATTTTTTTGCCGATAGTTTAGGGCTTCTGCTATTGAAACCGGATGAAATAACGATTCAACTGCATTGGGAACAACAGTTAAATGTCTTGATTGTACATCCAGTATTGTTGTCACATCTTTTGCAGTATGCTTAGAAACTGTAATAATATGGTCTGCTTGACAAATTCCTTTAACAGCAAATTTCCAAGCGGCTGTACTAATGAAAGGTAACCGGGCTTGATCGCTAATATTTTCTGAATGTAAAAAATTAATTAAATCGTGGCAAGTGACAGCAAGAGGTTTACCAACATTTTTTAGCCAATAAGCTATATGACCATCACTATGGTCAATGACATGAAAGATATCTGCTTGACATTTTTGGACAGTTCGTGGATAGTGCCAATAGCGTTGGTAATATTTCCACAAACCATTAAATAAAGCATTGCCCTGACTGTTGGAAGAGCCAAAGTTAGGCACTAATTCTATAATTTCCCAATCTGGGCGAACGGTTTTTAAACCGCTTATCAAACCATCAGCATAAACATCCATGCTGAAAGAGGCATTTAGTGCCCTACGGACAATTGCTATACGCATAATAAATATCCGTTTCCACTATTATTGTGATTTAAATATAAACCAGGTTTTTTAATATAAATTGTGGTTAGAGAGATTTATTTTTGTTTAAAAACCCGGTTTTTTCTGAGTACCTAGTTAAATAATTCTAGGAAATTGTGCTAGCTGGCATTTCAGCTGCTCGCTGTTTTGATGTACTGACACGTTTTTTTGTATTGTTTATTTTTTCTATCAGTTGCAGAAATGCGTTTAACTCACAGTTCATGTCCTGTCCAGAAAAGACTTCTTTGGCGTGCTGGCTGTATATTTTTCTGGTATCAGAGTCAGCTAACACACGCATTGCTTCAGCCAAAGCTTCAGAATTACCACAAGGATAAACTAGTCCGTTATATCGATGTTGCACTGTATCGCTGTAGCCCCAGTTACCACAGCGATCGCTTAAAATTGCCGGACAACCAGCCGCCATCGCTTCCGAGACTACCAGTGGATGGGGGTCGCTGTAGGAGCTAGAAACAAAAACATCCATTGCTGCGTAGTACAATGGCAGTTTGCTTTGGTTAACAAAACCGATATTTAAAACCTCGCCATTCATTGTGGCGAGACGCTTGTTAATTTCTGCTTCTAACGCACCCCCACCAATCATAATTCCCCGGATACGTTGGTCTTTTTGATGCGCTTTGGCAATTGCTTCGATGAATTCAAATGGATTCTTGCGCTCAATGTACTTGCCTGTAAAGTTATACAGTACAGTGTCTGAGTTCCAACAAAGTTGCTGGCGAATTTGTTGAATCTCCTCTTGATTATGGGCGATAGTTTGCTCATATCTATCCCGATCCACAGGATAACAACCACGTACCATTTTTTCGTAGGGAACCCCGTAGTGACGTAGGTATATTGCATTATGGTCACCACTGGAAATCCAATGGTCTGCTAACCCATACATCCACGGGTAAAGTACGGGTAAGATAATTTTACGCAGTTGGCTGTAGTGAGCATCTGTGATGATGGTTGCGTCGTTTTGCATGATGATAGGAATTCCACGCAACTTACATAACAGCACCGTCAGACGATAGGAAAGCGTGTAAAAACTTGGCAAAAATACAGCATCAAAGTTGTCGCGTGTCAAGCGCGAAATTAGTGCGGGATTTAGTAAGTTTTTAGCTGTTTTTGTGGCAACTTTTCCAGTTAATGTTTTTAGAAATTCATGCTCGTAACCACTCAACAAATCCACATCCCACGCTTGCGAACTACCAAGATGGCGATCGCCTCCGACTTGATTCTCATTGCAAAGGTAGAAGGCTGTTACGGAAACTCCAGGCTGCTCATTCAGCTTGCGCCATAATGGTGCGTGGTGTTGCGTGGGGTGGGTGAATACCACGCCTAAACGAAAATTCTCTTTCATGGTGATGGTGTATCCTACTTATGTAATGAGCATTAATATCAGTGTCCTGTTTAATACTTCGTCGCAAAGGCAGGCTAAAAATCTCACTTACGTATTCTTAGATACTTAATAACTTCTTCGGCACACGACCCTTATCCGGATAATATCGTTCTTATTACTTAACAGCCACTCTTCGACTAACTAATAGGCGAATTGTGTTTAGAGTTTGGGCGATTACCTTGGGACGAAATTGTGGTGCAAATAACCAATTGATGGCAGGTTTTGCCAAAGGTAAAGGCATTAGCGCAACCCAAATAAACCACAAGCTAAAAATTACTCGCTTTTGCCAGTTGTAAGAGGAATATTTCCAAAGCGCACGAATACCCCAATACATAAGAACAATTGAGCGGTCGCTTTTGACTAAATGTTCTTGTGGTTCGAGTTTTAAGGAAGCAAGACGCGACCAAACCCTTCCAAAGAATCGTATATTCAAATCGTGAGGAACTTCATAACCTAGTTCAGTAGCCTTTTGCTGTAGGAGCACGCATCGTTGCAAATCATGACGTACAAACCTACGTATGCGCTCGGCACTAACTGTAGTCAACGCCCACTGGTTAGTAGTATGGATACGGTAAGCTCCCAATGGTTCTTCGATTGCAGCTACTTCCCCATACAATGGAATTAAAACAGATAGATAATCATCAGAAGTCGTATTGAACTCATCAGGGATAGGAAAAACATTCTCCATCGCCTTACGATTTAGTGCATTACCACTGGTAGGCGTACCTCTATAAGTCCCTACTGATATTACACTCCGCCATACTTCCCCAGTCGAGAGTGGCTGATTTCCTTGCGGGTAAGAAAAACCACGAGATTCACCATTCGCATCTACGACGTCTAAATAGTAGTGTACTTTAGTAAATTTTGGTTCCCACATACCAACAATGCGTTCAACAGCATACGGATAAAGATAATCATCAGCATCAAGAAAGATGATAATTTCGCCCTTACTGGCTGCAAAACCACTGTTAAAAGCTTTACCTTGTTTGCCATTTGTTTGGAAAATGGCGATAATGCGATCGCCATAACTAGCAATAACATCGCCTGAGTTATCAGTTGAGCCGTCATCGACAACAATAACTTCAGTGTGAGGGTAGGTTTGACTCAAGGCGCTGTCGATTGCCTGTGTTAAGAATTGGGCGTAATTATAGTTGTTAACAACAATGCTAACTAACGGCTGACATTCTATATTCATTTACTCCTCCAAATAGAGAGTAAGGTGCGATTAAAAAATTATGAAAAAATTCAAATATACTTCTATACTGACAAATTTAAATTGTTGTATTTTTCCAAAGCCTCTGATGCAATATTTTCCCAACTTACTTCCGTTTTAAATGAGCTATTTTTTGATGCCAAACTTTCAGATAGCACAGTGACTTCAGCGCCACTTACTATCAACCCTGATGCCAAACCGTGAATGGCTTTACTAAGTCCATTATCTAGTTTGTCTCCATCCGATGGAAAATGTCTCAAATAAAGGGAAATTTTCTTTCATATCGAAATAATTATAATTACGTTAAATCTCAGCTATTTATTGTTGAGATAATGATACTGGCTAATGGTTTATCTTTTATATTTCCTCCTCAAATTTGCGATAAAAAAGTTTTGAAAGGGTCTTTAAAGAGCAAATATCTTAAATAATCTTTAGTGAGATTTTTGATAATTTCTAACTTACCAATTTGCCGAAAGTTGTACTTGAAATAAAATACATTTAATAACCTCTGCTCTAGCATAGCTTCGGCTTGCGACTCAGTAGCGATTTTTCTAGCTTCTTGAACAATTTCATCACCATACTTCTGCACTAAATACATTAAAATCGATTGAGTAGCTCGATTGTGTTTTGGTGCTAATTTCAGTCTATTGTAATCACGTTCAAATTCAGTAAATATACAAAGTGGTGTTGATTCAAAGTAAATAGGCTCTTGTATTTGTAAAGTTCTAAATAGTTCTTGATGCCAAGAATGCTCAATTTGAGAATCTACTTGAAAATTAGACTTGATTCCAGTAGTTTTCCAAAATAATCCACCGTTGGAAATACCTTCACAAAAAAATAAGCGGGCATATAATTTATCTGGACTATAAACTCCCTGCTTAAACCACTTACCTCTAGTAGTCATGTTTGTAGGAACTGAAGTTCCATCTTTTTCCAGCCTTACTTCTTGATTTCTCAAAACTATATTTACTTTATTATTTTCCAAAGATTTGATATTTTCAGCAATAAAATCTGGAAGTAAATAATTATCATCCTCTAACACAAAAGCATACTCTCCACCTACATAAGCAGTTGGTAAGAAAGCACAATTAATATTCTTTGAGCGACCAAGATTAACTTTATGAGGTTTGTAGATAATTCTGTCATCGCTATAAAATTCTACGACTGCTTTTGCTTCCTGTTCCGGAGAGTCATCAAACACGAGAGCTTGCCAATTATCATAGGTTTGCTCTCGCAGGGTTGCAAGAGCACGCTTAAGTAAATCAGGACGTTTATAGGTTGGAATTCTGACCTCGCAAAGTGACATCTTATTGCTCCTAGATACATTAATATAATCTACTCATTTAGCTGCAAGATATGTGAAGTTTAGTTGGAATTTTTCATAATTAGCAGCTAATTTAAACATTCGGCTTTAATCTAGATAAATCAGCAATATTTTTAGCAGGCATCGTATAGCATGGAATTGGGGGTACTGACGCTAGGAATTATTTTCTTGGTATCCAAAGTTATCCGAATCCCTAAATTCTGCTTTCGAGCGCGAAGCTTTACCCAAATAAACCACAAGCTAAAATCATTCGCTTTTGCCAGTTGTAAGAGGAATATTTCCAGAGCGTTAACCTCCATGCTTACATCTTTTCCATCTTGCAAACTAGTAAAAAGACGTACCAATAACCTACAAGTTTCTCAGTAAGTTCTTCACGGTTTGTCCCGCTATTGCCCAATTAAGACGTGATTGATATTCATGAAAACTGGAAAGAGCTAGCTTTTTGTATTCTGAGTAGTTAACAAATAAGTCTGAAATGTATTTACAGTACTCGCTGATATTGACATCTAAATCGAATAACTTGCCATTAACATCGTCTGTTACTGCTGTGGGAATACCACCGGCATTTGTAGCGAGGGATGGAACTCCAAAGGAGCTGGCTTCGCAAAAAACCACCCCGAAGCACTCTGCTCTTGAAGGTAAAATTAGGAAGTGTGATTCAGCCAGCAATTGAGATATTTTCTGTTTGCCTTCTACAGTGGATTTATTGATGAAACCGAGAGGTTTGACGTAACTTGGAAGTGGTTCATTAATAATCGGTTGGCAGCCAACAACTGTTAATTCTGTATTCAAGCCTGACTGATTCAAAGCTTTAGTCACTTCAAAGGCAATATCCCCCCCTTTACGAAACCAATCAACACCGAGAAACAGCAAGTTACACTTGTTTGATGGTCTAGACTCAATTAAATCTTTGACTTCATCAACGCTCTGATGGTTCTCAAGGTTTGCGCCAAAAGGTACAACTTTGACTTTGGATGGATCGGCGTTGTAATCCTCAACAGCCGAGCGAGCTGCCCATTCAGACGCGTAGATAGCTAATTTGCATTTCTGCAAGACGAGATTCTCCATTAAGTGCCCGTGCTCAATTGTTTCTCTACACAGATTACTGTAATGGGGGTAGAAATCTACTAGAGCCGCAAAGGTAGAATCTGCCCAAAATACCGTTGGCTGATTGCATTCCAGATAAGCAATGGGATTGGGTGTTACGCTAAACACGACATCCGTTTTTACTTCAGATAACTTCTGAGAGACCTGCTTTGCATACTCCTTCAAAATTATAGGTTCTGAATCTTTGAGATATGTCTTCCTGTGAAAAAATTCATTGTAATGACGCTTGCCTTTACGCACAGCTTTCAAAAAAAACTTATCCTTCAGGGGTCCAATATACTCAAGAGGAATCGATTGGTGGTTAAGTGTTTGAGCAATGTAATAAGAAAGACCAGACCAATTCTTTATCTCTAATGGACTATAGTTTGTTACGTAAGCCAGCTTCATCGTTTATTTTACCTAACTTAATTTCATCTGAAAAATGTCTAAAAAAATACATGAATAATCAAAATATGGAATACTTTTTTATCAATTATTTTACCAAACACTATTCAATCTAGAAAAATACCCAATAGCGAATTTATCATTTTAACTAAAGCTTTTGGTTTGCATTGAAGCATTATTAATTTTTATTTTTCCAGAAATGATTGTCAAGATTGTTTTCACAAAAAACTTAATTGTTCTTAAGTCAATATGCCATCTGATTACTGTTATTGCTAATTTAAATAGTTTATGATTACAATTATAATCTTTATACTGTGCTGTATAATAACGATGAGAATGCATTGAATCAAAATAAGACAAAACAGCTTTTATTCCATCACTCTTTAGCTTAGAATTTAAAAAGTGATCTAATGCATTGCAGAATTCTGTTGACTTAATATTCTTTTGTCCATACCAATTGTTGTTGCTGTGAACTCGGTACTGAGAAAGTACATATTCTGTTGAATAAACCTCTCCTAGTAAGGCTGCTGCTTTGATGAGAAAATCATCTGCTGATGTTCTCACTCCTTCACATGGCAAAGGAAATATTCCCTCTGCAAGAAAGCGAGTCATGGCAAGACCGCTCGTAGGTGAACCAAGATAGGGAATATATCTATATTTACGTGCATGGTCATAGACTTCTGTAGAAGTACTAATTTTATATAACTCTCCATCTTTAGGCTTGCTTTTAGCCCTGCGTTTGTTGAGGTCTGGTAATTCACACCTACTATTTATATCAATTTCAAGAGGTGAACCATTCTCATCCACAGCTTTGAGATAATTAAAGATAGTTACATCCGCGATTTTTGGAGTAACCTGAGCAAATAAATCTACAATTTTGCTCACTTTATGAGAGTAAAATGTATCATCAGCATCCAGAAAACATATAATTTCACCCTTGCAAGCTTCAAACCCTGCGTTAAATGCTGAAGCTTGTCCGCCGTTCTCCTTTAATACAGGAATAATTTTGTTTCCATAGCTAGTGATAATTTCTTGTGAATTATCAGTTGAACCGTCATCTACCACAATCACATCAATATTCGCATATGTTTGGTTGAGAGCGCTGTCGATTGCTTCTTTCAAAAAGCGAGCATAATTATAGTTATTGATGAGTATGCTCACCAATGGAAGCTTTTCAGATTGAAGACTGCTAGCCATTATTTGAGTCATTATTATTAATATCGGTAAATTGTAACCACAAGCAAGCAATAGACTGCAAACGCTTAATACTTATAATTCATGCACCAGCCACCAAACTCTTTCCTATTTCTAAGAATTTTGGATTTCTTGAATTGCTAAAGCTTGTGCCCTTCTCATCGCTTTGAAAAAAGGGCGTTCCTTTGGATGCATATTCCAAAGCCGATAGTAATCAGATAATTTTCTTTTCCACAATGGGTCTTGAAAAGTCGGCTTTTTACCTCGTAACGAATCTAAAATGAGATTGGAGTACGTGCTTCCCTCAATCATTCTTACTAAATATTCTTCACTGGTACGATTAGCTGGAATGAGATGTTTTAGCCGTAAAGCTGTAAAAATTCCTATACCTAAGCCAATATCGCAGGCTGTATAAGCAAGGTCTATATCTCCGCAACTCATTAATTGGTTTCCCTTTCGGTCTAGACCTAATCTTTTCGGGTCATTATACACTAAATCAACATATTTATCAGCGACAATTTTCCGCACACACATTCCAGCACCATAAGGAGTCGTTTCGTACTGATGTATCAGATTCGACCACTTATCCTCCTCAAACTTCCGAACAGCTAAGTATCCCCAGTAAGTTTTCATCCAATCCGGAGGTGTTACCTCAAATTCAGGTATTGTTTGTCCACCCCAGGTACCAATGACTGAGTAGTCTTTACTAATTCGCAAAGCTAGTTCCAGGTAGTCCGAGTCCAAAACATTATCATCATCAACGAAAACTAGTATTTCAGCTTGTGCCTCCCGAATCCCACGCAATCGAGCAGGGGTAAGTCCTAATTGGTCTTCTCGAATATGACGAGCGTTAGGATGCCAACTTAAGTCTATTTCTGAGGAAAGGACTTTATCGCTTGCATTATCAACAAGTACAAGTTCCCATAAATTTTTCGGTAAAGTTTGAGCTTCAAGGGCTTGCAATACCCTATCAAGGTAATTGCGTCGAGGGTTATGGGTACAGATGATGATGCTTAGAAGTTGATTCATACATAATCCTAGCAATGATTGTTGTTACCCTTTAATCAAGGATGGAGTGAGCTTCTGATATCTATATCCGTTAGCTTGTCTGTTTTCAATTGCACGAGCGTAACTAGCTTCTAGTAAGGCACCAATACGGTCAGCACTATACTCTATTAGCAGTCGCTCACGGGCTGCCTGTCCAAGGTGCATACGCAATGATGGGTTTTCCAATAATTCAATAACTGCATTAGCAATTTTTCTGGGGCAGCGAGGTGGAACAAGCCGTCCAGCCTTTCCATAATCAAGCATTTCAACCATTCCACCCGCACTACTACCAACCACACCACGACCTGCTGCCATTGCTTCTAAACAGACATTTGGAAAGTTTTCCCAAATGCTGGGAAAAACGCAGATATCCGTATCACCCAGAACAGATGGAATATCATCTGGGGCAACAAAGTCAGTGAATTCTACGAATTGCTTGTAGTGCCCTAACATACGTTCTAAATATAGACGCATATCCATTCCTGATTTGGGTGAACGCTGGTGGGAACGACCGACAAAACGAAACTTTGCTTTGGGACATCGCTGCATTACAAGGGGAATAGCTTTCGCTAGATCAATAACGCCCTTTCTAGTTTCAAGTCTACCTATAAAAGTGACAACACCAGTCTGGGTATCAACTGGGATATTCAAAAGCTTTTCTGATGGTATATATGGGTTAGGAATCTGACTGACTTTTTCGATATCTAATCCCCAAATGCTGATGACTTTATCAGCCATGTCTTTGGTTAAAATAACCACTTCATCAGCATCTAGGGCATGATGACATTCAATATCATCTTGCGGCTTATATTTCAAGTGCTGTACTGGATTAATACCTCTTCGTATTAAGCCTAAGTACTTACGAATCCTAGTTATGAAAGGAGTTTCAGTACTGTTGATTTTTTCAATAAGAAAACTAGGGATATGAAGCTTCAGCACTAAAGGGATATCTGGACAAAGCTGAACTGCTTCCTGTGCTTCAGCAAATATATCAGGTCCTTCAATTACATCAAATTGAATCTCACTATGCCTTTCAGCAAAAACCTTACTAATATGCTTTGGGAAGTTTTGCCGATTCTTTTCAAGAACCCTATAAACTAAAACACCATTTTCTATTTCCGTTCCACATCTGTGAAGGCTGCCAGTAAATACCTCTACATGATGTCCTCTTTTTGTAAGCAGTTGCGACACTTGATAAACATAAGTTGCAATACCACCAAGGGCAGTGTCTGGAGGATACTCGTAGCTAATAAAGGCAATCTTCATAACTTGTATGCTTGTCAACTTTTATTGTATGAATAGCTATTTATTTCAAACATCACAATTATTTAATTAGTTTTTAGTCAAACACACTCCTTGTAAATGTCTAAAACATTCTCATCAATCATGTTCAATATCTCGCTATCTCTATACATATCAAATTTTCTTGCAAATAACTTAGATGATTGAAGAAGTGTTTCAAAATCTGTTTTTTCTAAAATAGCAGGAAGGATTGGATTGGGATTTTCCCAATCCATGTACCTTAAACTATCATTGATGACAGAATCCTTAAATGCTGAGTTTAAAATAATTGTTTGAAAAAACATTTCGTCGGGAATATCGATATACTTAAAGAAATTAACAAATGCAGGATTTTGGCAAATAAAATTATATACATATTCGGCACACTCTTTCGATAAGCCCCAAAATTGAGAGCCTGCAAACGGTTTAAAATCTTTAGGAAACTTGCGTTTAATGGGAAACCAAAAAACCAAAGCAAGCCATAGTAATGAAACTACACGATTCTTAATGTTACGTTTGACAAAGCTCGAATAATAAACATTCAATCCTCGCTTTCCCGGAAAGACAAAACGTTGATTAAATATACAAAAATGCCAGTAATTAATTCTGTTGAAACCGCCATTTGGCCATTTTGGCGTGATATGTTCTGGTTGCGGCAGTGGAAAATAATTTACAAATGACTTACCTCGGTTATTGCATAAAAACTCTTCAATTTTATCATTTGATTTAATAGGGTAATCCTGTCCTGATAAAAAAATAATCCAATCAAAAGAAATCTTTCTGATGAAAATCTCTTTAAAACCTTCTATAGTAGCAGCTACAAGACTAAAATCTCCCCAATAGCACTTATATCTCTTTAAAAAGAAAACATTTGGAATATGTCCTATATCATGAACTATTTGCTGATAATTTTTGTTATTAGTTCTTTTGTCAATATGCACAAAAAAGCATGTATTTTTAGTACTCAGTCTAACAATTAGTCGTTTCAATTGTTCGGGGTATTTGTGTGCTAAAATTATATATGCTATTTTCATAAGAATACTTCAGAAACTTAAATTACTTTGTGTTAGGTATTAGTAGTGTCAGTCACAGAGTTGAGAGAAGATAATTTATAGATAAGTAAATCTATCGAGAACTAACTAATTCATGTACACGTTTGTAAGCAGCGTGTCCCCATTCAATTTGTCGTTTAGCAGCTTCAACTAATTTTGGTCTTAACTGTTCACTTGATTGCCAAGAGTGAACAGTAATATCTATTAATTTTCTCTCTAATTCAGGATCGTTGAGGAAAATAACTTCACAACCCACACCAAATTGATCTGCTAACCCAAGAAATTTATCTGCGTAATACTCAGACTTAACCAAACAAATAGCTGGTATGCCTTGGGAAAGGGCAAAAACACCTGCATGGTAACTACCAGTAATGACTACCCGGCATTTACCAATCTGCTTGATAACCTTAAGTGGTGTATTAAGACTTCGTCCACCATCAGAAGTATCATCATAATCCTTTAACAGTTGCCTAATAGTTGCACTGTCAGGTTCTGTATAGCCTTTAAAAAATGAATGGTCGATGGGTGCTGGTATTAATTGAGCATTTAATTTTTTAGCTACATTGTGTAAGGCTAATCTAAGTGTTTCCAGAACAGATGAGTTTACACTTGAATAATAAGCAATTCTGAGATTTACCCCAATTCCATTAGCAAGTGCTGTATTGCGAGCTTCATAAGCTAATTCGATGGCATCATCTCCTGTTACAGTCACACGATCCTGCGAGACACCAATCGAATTAAGAAGAGGAACTCCAACACGTTTTTCTCTAAGAGTTATCAAATTTACTGACGGAAGAATAGTCCTAGCCATAGCTAGCAATTCTTTATCGTGAAGTGGTCCTAAACCATGTCCAAGCATGACAGTGGGTTTGCCAAGTCTGTTTGCTAACCCTATAGTATCTATAGCTGAAACTGTATGGTCTTTAAACACATCTGTAATGTATCCACCTCCAGAGGCTACAACTAAGTCAGCACTATAAACCGCTTCTATGAATGCCTCAAGACTTCTAGCTAGTTCTGGTCTTTTCCTTAACTTGAACTTTTTGAAAGATCGTACTAGAGACGGTGAGGACATACGAAAATTCGATTCGATGTTTGCCAATTGCTTAACAAATAGGTGATTAGGCAACTTGTATAACTTATGTAGTAATGGAGAAAGCCACATCTCACGTCCTTCTAGTAGCAAAGGCTGCGAGTTAGGAAAACACTCAATCAGTTTCTCCGGAGCATTGGTAAAGATTTGAACAGAAGCATCAGGCCAAAAATTTCTTAGTCTTTGTACTGCAACTTGAAGCATGGCTAAATCTCCCATATTACCCAGGTGATAGCCACTTTGCTCAATTATAATTTTCATAGAGACAATTTGATTTTATATGCTAATTAAGTTTATTCAAGAGGTCAAGAAAGTTTCCGAAAATACTTTCTTATTTAACAGCTACAATTGCATAATTTTTACAATGTCCTGAAGAGACATATTTGTTTTGTAAATCCCAGTAATAAAACAAGACAGAAGAAATCGAAAATACAGGCTTTAACAACAAAATAAGCATAGAAGAAGCTAAACCAAGTACCCCTCCACCATAATGCTTAGGGTTCTTAGGCAAAGTTTTACTAGCAGTTTTCAGTTGATAGGATAAAGTTCCATAATAACCCTCAAGCCAATTTATTTCCTTAACTTTAAAGTTTGCAGATTGAAGTAAGTATTTAAATCCAAACTGTGTATATCTGTAAAAATCATATGGAATTTCATGCTCTTCGTAAAACAATGGAGCAGAAAGCCACAGTTCTCCATTAGGCTTTAGAACTCTATAAATTTCGCATAAAACACTTTTAGGTTCCGGAATATGCTCAAGAACCTGCGTGAGAACTACCATGTCATACCTATTGTCTTCAACAGGTATCTTTGTCAAGTCGCAAACATAAGTAACTTTGTCATATTCCTTATCGACTTGACAGAAGTCTGCAGATTCATAATTAGCTTCATAAAACAGAGATTTGTACAACCCACTACCTGCTCCGGCATCAAGTACAAATGCACCTTTAGGGAGTGAAGCAGCTGCTTTGGAGACAAAGTCATGTAAGAATTTCCTAGAAGAGTTAAAGTCTGAATTTATCAACATTTTCTTTACACTTAACATATTGAAATAAACCTCTGAAAAATTAAAATTAACTAATTATGAATTTGAGATAACCATAAAATTAATTTATTGAATTTATCTTGCTAGACTCCATTGATGTGGTATGCAAACACTTCCGTACCCAGTTCCTATCGCTACAGGACGACCTCTCAATTGCCCTTGCTCAACTTCCAAAATAGCGGCTGCTTCAACATGATCTTGTAGCTCTCCATTGCTGGTAATTGCAACATTCATCCGATAGCGACCAGGAACAAGCAATAACTCGCCAATTTCACATATTAGCTTCATTCCCAGATCAGGAATATTCAAATCCTCTTGACTGTGCGTGGCACTATTGAAGTTTGCAACAGGTTGACCGTGTTGGTCGTAAAGGCTGAAATTACATGACATTCCCGGTATCATGCTAGTGACATGAAAAACAAAACGAGCAGGACGACCTGTTGCTAAAATAGTTGATGGATAATCTCCATCCGTGGAAACCTCGACTTGAGCAAGTCGCACTTGTCCTTTGCCTCTGCGGTCGGTTCGCTCTAACAGATTTTTGGAAGCAGATTGTTCTAGGCTTTTTAGATAAATGCTTACTCCTTCAGATGCTGAATCATCAGCAAAAACAGAGCCTTGTTTTAAAAAAATTCCTCTGTTACAGAGTGTCTGTAATACAGCTAAGTTGTGGCTGACAAACAGTACTGTTCTGCCTTGTTTGCCAACATCTTCCAGTTTTCCCAAACACTTTTTCTGGAATTGAGCATCTCCTACTGCTAATACTTCATCCACAATTAAGATATCTGGCTCTAAATGCGCTGCTACGGCAAAAGCCAACCTGACATACATCCCCGACGAATACCGCTTCACCGGCGTATCTAAAAACTTCTCAATCTCTGCAAACGCCACAATTTCATCAAACTTACGTTGAATCTCAACCTTGCTCATTCCCAGGATTGCACCATTAAGGAAAACATTTTCTCGTCCCGTTAATTCTGGGTGAAAACCCGTACCTACTTCTAATAAACTAGCTACTCGCCCCTTAATCCGGATAGATCCAGATGTTGGCTCCGTAATTCTGCTGAGGACTTTTAGTAACGTTGACTTACCAGCACCATTACGCCCAATAAAGCCTACGCGATCGCCCTGCTTAATCTCAAACGAGACATCCTTCAGTGCCCAGAATTCACCCTTGCTGCCTTTTGCTTCCTTCTTCGCACGGGGATTTAGCGCATTACCAACAGACTTCGCTGCATTAGTCATTGCCCCACGAAATGTCTTGTAACTACTGCCTTCTTCCTGATGTCCAAGGACATACTTCTTAGCTAAATTCTCAACCCGGATTACAGTATCTGACATCTACCTAACTCCTACTTAAATCACGTCTGCAAAAGTGCGTTCCATTCTGCGGAAGTACCAAATACCGCTCCACAGCAGCAGAACCACAAGCAAAAGAGACAGTGCAAACCCAGGTAAATATATCTGCGATTCACCGCCCAAAATCGCCCAGCGGAAACCGTCGATTACTCCTACCATTGGGTTGATCGAATACAGCAGCCGCACCTGTTCAGAATACCGTTCAGCAATAATCTTGCTGCTAAAACCTACAGGAGAAATGTATAAACCAAACTGGACTAGAAACCCCACGATATAACGGAAATCCCGATACTCCACAGTCAAAGCTGCTAGCCACAATCCCACACCTATCGATGCTGCAAAGGCAATAAGAATAAATAGTGGCAAAGTTAAGATGCGCCAGTCAGGTACAAAGTTGTAGTATGCCATCAACCCCAGCAGTATCATGCCCGAAATCAAGAAGTCTACAAAGCTGACAATCACCGCACTCGTTGGCACTATCAACCGGGGAAAGTAGACTTTAGAAAGCAAGTTGGCGTTGGTAACTAAACTATTGCTGCATTCAGTTAACGCACCGGAGAAAAACTGCCAGGGCAGAAGAGCGGCAAAAACCATAATGGGGTAAGGTGCATCACCCTCTGGGGGTAACTTTGCTAAGTTGCTAAACACAAAGGTGAACACCACCATCGTTAAAAAGGGACGAATTAAAGCCCATGCCATCCCAATTATAGTTTGCTTGTAGCGCACCAAAATATCGCGCCATGCGAGAAAGTAGAATAGCTCTCTGTATTTCCACAAGTCTCGCCAATACTGGCTCTCAGTTCTACCCGACTCAATGATGAGTTCTTTGCTGTCCATCTACTTACCTGTATGTTGCATCAATTAGGAACGTGTGATTGTTTGCAGTCAATATCTGAATCTCCGAAAAAATACTGTTTTTGTTATTTCTTTAGTATTTCCTTTGGTAATCTTCATATCAGGATATATTTGTAATTTTGTCTAAGCTTTAAATCAACTGGAGTTTTTAGCAAAAAGTATTAAGTCAAGATGGAAACTTTAGCTTTAAAACTCCGTAAGGCTTACACAAACTTACTTTAGGCAACATAGACAACTACAAAATTCTCCGAATTATTTGTTGATAATTTATGGTAAAATGCTTCACGAAGAATGGATGCATTAGTATTTACTCGGAGAAGATTCTGTAATATACTTCTAAGTGCTTTACTGGCGTTCCGGACATTTTCTTGTTGAAAATCCACTGGTACTACTTTGAATTTGATGCAAAAACTAAATGTACGTCGAAACAGCATAACGAAGGAAATCAGAGTGCAAAAGTATGATTAAATGGTAGTAAAAAGTTTGTGATGCACCCTGGTAGGTATCAAGTAACAACTGTGGGTTGAAGCTTGAATGTAGTCACACAAGTTAATTTCTAACGGAATTTTTTGGCTTACCGTGCGATCGCGCTTACCTCAACTGCCCACAATTACTAATCTCTCCATCCTAAGTAGCGTTCGCGTATACGAAATGGAGTACTAAAAGAACTCGACATCAATAGTTGCTTGGTAGCTAACAACATAAAAGCTGGAATGGTGGTACTATAACGATGCCAGAGACGGCGAGGTTCTTGAAGCCAGCGATATAACCATTCAAAACCCAAGTCTCGTATCATGCGGGGTGCGCGTTTATGGATTCCTGCATAAACGGGGAAAACTCCACCGACGCCAATCATTACCGCCTTGATTTTATCTTGATGTTGAGCCATCCAATTTTCTTGTTTTGGACAACCCAGAGATACGAACACTAAACCAGCACCACTGTTGTTAATCATCTTAATCAGAGCTTTGTCTTCTGTTTCAGTCAAAGGACGAAAGGGCAAAGGTTCCATCCCTGCAATTTTCAGTTTAGGAAATTCCTGCTCTAATCTTTTTTGCATCAAAGAAAGAATGTCTGGTTGAGAACCCGCAAAGAAAACACTGACGTTTCGTGTTTGAGCTAGCTTACACAGTGCTAAGAAAAGATCCATCCCCGCTACACGATCTTGGTAACGTGCTCCCAAAAGCCTCATCATCCAAACTAAAGGCATCCCATCAGGAGTGATTATATCTGCATTGTTTAAAACATTAGCAAACTCTGGATTCCAATGCGCCTCCATCAGCATATGTACGTTGGCTACGCAAATAGTCTTACTTTCGCGAGCGATCGCCCACCTAAGTATAGTCTGTATCTGATCGTCAAAACGTAAAGCAGTAATCGGAAAATCAAGCACTCTTTGTTTAGGTAGAAAAATTCCCACCATTAAGTCACTCCTTGTGTCAAACGAAAATTCAGAACAACGACTAACCATTCCAAATATTGAAAATGTCAGATTTCATAAATGACTGACTTTTTTCAAGGATTGAAGCATGGTTGAAGTTAACACATGGAGATGCAATAGCTTTTACTGTAAATTCTTGGCTTCCCTGGTAATAATTATTTCTTCTTCGCCTGTATAGTAATTTACTCTATAAAAAAGCAAAATTAGTAATTTCTCTGCAAAATTTATCTTAACTTTACATTTCCTTTTTGATTTGTTTACGTAAGCATTACAATCGCTTTAAAAATAGGAAAAGAAGTATTTACTTAACACAAAGATTCAGGCATCAAGCGCGAAATCTTAAACAGTCGAACAGGCAAACCTTAATACTTGAGGATTGCAAATGAGAAGTATAATTTATATTTAATATTTTTATGAATTAACAAACAATCTGCTGTTATATAGCTTAAATAACACTAATCTTCTAACTAAAAAAAAGCTCAAAAAAATAGGGGGAAGATTAACTTTTCTTCCCCCTGCTTATTATTTTTGTTGTTGTCTACGTTGTCGCCTTCTTTCAGCCTTTTTCGCAACATCTGTCGTTGTTTTTTAAGTTGTCGCTGTCTTGCAGAACCACCTCTGCCTTTATCGTTTCTGCCTTCGCGACGGGGAGATTCCCATCTCTTTAATTGCATAATTAACCTCTCTTAAGTAAAAATCAGTGGAGTAAGATAACCGAACTTTTATTACTGCCAAGTCGCTGATAATTTATTTTGCTCGCCATTAATATTCACTATATAAATTTTAGATCATAACTGTCCCATCGTCAAATCAAAATGGTAGAGGTGAACAAACATCATGATGAAAACCGGTTGCAATTAAGTTAATTTTGTGCAGCATGAGCCAAGCGGCTATCCATGCAGCATCGTCATTCAAAAAAGTAAACCCTCATTTATATTTATCATTGGCAATGACAACCACGTTGGTTAAGTTTGGCAAGTTTCTTTCTCCTATACACTGCGTAACAGAAACTATCCGGGCTATTTTATTGCTTCAATTAAAACTAGACGAGAGAATCCATCCCATAATTGATAGCGATAAATAAGCGCTTGCTAACTTCTCTTATATATTCATGATTTTTCCACCGCGATCCGGAATTAAATATATAAATCGCAAAGAAAATTTATAAGTTTATTTAATACCAAGATTAAGGACAAAAGTGGTGAAAATTATCGATAGGCAAATGTTAGAGGCTAATTTAACCCTTGTAAGAGCTATATCTTTTTCCTATAACCTAATTTCTGCTTGAGATAGTGCTTCTGCTGTGGGTGATATACATCCCACGAAGCACAATATATTATGCTCACACGAACAACAGTTCGTTATTGATGGCAAAAAGCATCTAAGTAGCTTACCTAAAAATATAGGGTTCCAGATAGCTTGGCTGAAACCCTACATTTATCTATATTTTTACAGTGGGCAGGAGGAGAATCGAACTCCTATGATCTCACGATCGTCACATTTTGAGTGTGATGCGTCTACCAATTTCGCCACCCGCCCTTGGGTGCAACTTCACTATTATACACTTTTTCTGAGGAATGCAACAACTTTTGATATTCTTTGCTGCTTGCCCAGCGATCAATTTCTCGCGCCCGCAGTACTGGCACTGGATGCGATAATTGAGCGGTGCGAGCGACTTTGACCATTTCACCCAATTCGGTCTTGCTAATATCATCGTAAGCGCGGGCTTGGGCGACAAAGGCATCAAGGTTGAGTTGGGGTGCTAATGTTGGCGAACCACCGGCAAGTTTCATCAAGACTGACATGACAACTTTGGGATCTTGGGTGGCTAATAATGCGGCGCGATCGCATGTAAACTCAGCACAGCGTACCCATTCTAAAAGTTGTGCTTGTATGCTTTGTGCTAGCACTGCTCCTATATTTGGTAGACTTGCGGCTGCTAATACCAATAAATTTACCGGCGTCAGGTAAACGCTGTGATCGCACTTAAGATGTCCTAACTCATGGGCAATCACTGCCTGAATCTCTTCTGGGGTGAGTAAATCAATCAAGGAAGTGTGTACGACAATAAAAGGCTGTTTGCCGCGCATGGCAAAAGTATAAGCGTTGGGAGCCGGATGTTGGCGGATATAAAGTTGAGGAGGCTCCATATCCAAAATTTTACAAGCTTCTAACAACAGCTTGTGTAGATCGGGCAATTGTTGTTCGCCTACCAAAACGCTGGAAGCAATATTTTCTACATAAAAAACTTGCTCTGCCAATGGTCCGAGCAAATTTCGCACCAGCATGTCTAATCCGGGTATCTGCTTGAGAGCAAGAGTTGCTTCCAAGTCTAAAGGATGACGAAAAGAATCTGCTTTGATACCAATCAGCTGAGTCTTAAAAAAGGACATAGCAATCGAAGAACTTGAAGGTAAGAAATGGTGGGATATATACAGCCTCCCACCGCTAGTATAACGACAATTAGGCAGGGCAGATGCCCTACCTATTACTCGTAGTGAGCGATAAATCGCTCAATTTTAAGCGCTTAAGCGCTTACTACGAACTTTCAAAACTAATGACATAAACCACTAAGTTGAAATCGACGCTTGAGGATTACTGGCTTTTGCAGGTAATTCTGTATCCGTCGGTGTTTCGCTGACGCGGAGGATTTTTGCTCCTAATTGCTGCAACTTGATATCAAGGCGATCGTATCCGCGATCTAAATGGCGCAATCCCTGAATTGTAGTTTTGCCTTCAGCTGCCAGTCCTGCCAAGACTAAGGCTGCTGATGCCCGCAAGTCTGTACCTAATACAGGTGCGCCAGATAACATCGGTACTCCCCGAACGAAAGCTGCGTTACCTTTAACGCGAATGTCTGCCCCTAAGCGATTTAACTCGGAAGCGTGACGCAAGCGATTTTCAAACACAGATTCGTTGATTATGCTGTCGCCTTCTGCTACGGTCAGCAAAGCCATAAATGGTGCTTGCATATCCGTGGGAAAGCCAGGATGGGGCAAGGTTTCAATATCCGTTGCTCTCAGGGTTTGAGCCGGCATTATGCGTAAGCAATCAGGCGCTTCTTGAATTATGGGCACGCCAATATCCCGTAGTTTAGCAAGTACTGGGATTAAATGCTCAGGGACTACTGGCGAGAGGGTAATTTCCGATCGCGCGATCGCTCCAGCCACTAAAAATGTACCTGTTTCAATGCGATCGGGAATAATCGAGTAGTCAACAGAATGCAATTTGGGAACACCGACGATGGTAATCGTACTAGTGCCGGCACCTTGAATCTTTGCTCCCATAGCGTTACAGAAATTCGCCAAATCGACTACTTCTGGTTCGCGTGCAGCATTTTCCAGGGTAGTTTCCCCATCTGCCAGAGTAGCCGCCATCATCAAGGTTTCCGTTGCGCCAACGCTGGGGCTGTCGAGGTAAATTTTGGCTCCTTTAAGCCTACCATTGCTACCTGGAACGTAAGCATTACAAATGCCATGTTCTATCTGCACTTCGGCTCCCATCGCTTGTAGTCCCCGGACATGCAGATCAACCGGTCTTGCCCCAATCGCACAACCACCTGGTAATGGCATCTGTGCTACTCCCAATCGTGCCAAAATTGCACCAATGGCAAAAAAACTCGCCCGCAGCTGGGTAACTAGTTCGTAAGGAGCTTTGGACGTTGTAATTTCGCTAGCGTTGATATCTAAAATATCATCGTGTTGCTCTAAACGAAGACCCAAAGCTGATAAAACTTGACCCATCCGCTTGACATCAGCCAATAATGGAACGTTGCGGATGCGGCAATCTCCCGAACATAGTAAGGCTCCAGCCATGATTACCAATGCTGAATTTTTTGCCCCACTAATTTTCACATGACCTCGCAAACGATGCCCACCCCAGATTTGCAAGACTGAGGAGTCTGCTTCAGGTAATTTGGCATCCGGTAAGCTGGTATTCGTATTAATAAGCCTACCCTCCTAAAGAAATTCAGTAATTTTAAAGATTTGAAGTTGGTTTCGATTCTACAGTAAAGATTCGATTTGTCTACATTTTTGCGCTAGGTAAGCGCATTGATTTAGTGGAATTGGCGACTCAAAGCAATCTGGAATAAGCCTTTTAAGCATTTGTAAAATAAGTGCGCTCCTAGTATTGCCAACGTATTGCGGGAGTGGGGGAGGGAGATAGGGAGATGGGGGGAGGGGGGGACAAGGGGAGGGGGGACAAGGGGAGGGGGACAAGGGGAGGGGGGGACAAGGAGGACAAGGAAGACAAGGGGGATAAATGCCCAATGCCCCATGCCCACTTGGACGATGCCCCATGACGGCAGGTGCAACTTTCTTCGGCTCGCCGCCCAACGCACAGCCAAACCTATGCCCAATGCCCCATGCCCAATTACCAATTCCTCATTTTATGCTCAGGGCGTTGACAAAAGCTAGAAAATGAGTGAAAATAGAGAACGGTGATTAAATAATGCCAGCGGAACTGGCGGAATTGGCAGACGCGCTAGATTCAGGTTCTAGTGCCGCAAGGCTTCCGGGTTCAAGTCCCGGGTTCCGCATATCAGTTAGGAGTTAGGAGTTAAATTTGTTTTGTTTGAATTGCTAACTTATAACTGATAATTTTTAATGTTAACTAGTTTACAGAATTCTTTAGTAAAGCAAATCCGCAAATTACACTCAAGGAAGGAGCGTCACAAGCAGGAGTTGTTTTTACTGGAAGGTACGCATTTGCTGGAAGAAGCTTGTGCGGTGAATTATCCGCTAGAAGTTGTGTGTTGTACGCTAGAATGGCAAGCGGCTCATTCTGCACTTTGGGAGCAAGCTTGTAGTCGGTGCGATCGCTTTGAAATTGTCAGTGAAGAAGTATTGAGTGCGATCGCTACGACAGTGCAACCGGATGGTGTTATCGCTACCGCCAAACGAAGCTCGGCAATGCAAGTTCCGTTCACTGGGTTGCTGCTAGCTTTGGAAACTATACAAGATCCGGGGAATTTGGGGACGATAATTCGGACTGCGGCAGCGGCTTCTGCATCGGGGCTGTGGCTGAGTGCTGATAGTGTAGATTTAGATAACCCGAAAGTGTTACGCGCCAGTGCCGGTCAGTGGTTTCGCTTACCAATGGCGGTAAGTGCTTCTTTAAAAGATACAGTAAGTCTTGCCAAGCAAGCCAGAATGCAGATTGTGGCAACTTTGCCAAGTGCAACTTTAACTTATTGGCAAGTAGATTGGCGAAAACCAAGTTTGATTTTATTGGGTAATGAAGGTGCGGGTTTATCGGCTTCTTTAGCCGCAATGGCAGATTTAGAAGTCAGAATACCCCTGAGTCCAGGGGTGGAATCTTTGAATGTGGCGATCGCCGCAGCTTTAATGTTGTATGAAGCTCAACGGCAGATTACAAGTTACAAGTTAGGAGTTACAAGTTAGGAGGCGCGGAGTTAAAAGTAAAAGTTAAGAATTATAAACTCGTAACTTTTATTTTATTTTATTTTCCAGATATTGTTCGATATCAGCAACGGCGTCTTCCAAAGCCTCTAAATCAATTTCTGCTTTTATTTCAATTAGGGATACATCACTGGTTTTAGCAGTATCGGTTTTTAAAGTTTCTTCCTCTTCAGTCGGACTCTCTTGTAATATATCCTCCAACTCATCAAGGGATTGAAGAAACTCTTTAGCGGCAGCGCGGCGTTGTTGCTGATTTTGCTCCATAATTTTGATTTGATAATCGTGATTGCAGTTTCTAATTATGGTTATCTGTACCAAAACTAATTTATTCTGTATCAAATTTACACATTAAAAGGCTTGATGGCAAAATCAGCTAATGTGAATTTCCAGTAACTCGCTTACCCGATAAAGGCAGCATTTGACCCAAATACCCAAAAGACGCCAACCGAGCTTAAAGTCCCCACTCCTCTTGGCAAAAATTATGATCCGCGCGAAGCGCTTCACATTCATCCCTTGGGAAAAACCTGTCCAAAATTGACAGCGTACAGCAAATGGCGCTATAAATCCTAAAAAACACCCAAAATTTTGAGTGTGAGAGCGCCGAATGGTTGTCGTTTACCGAGTATTTAAAGTAGAGGCTGCAATTTATGATGCGATTGAGGAATTAAAAGAAGCGCTCATCAATCGGATTGCCTCAACCGAAATTGCCTTTGAAGTCCATATGGCAGTTTACTTTAGAACGTTTTGAGCAAGTAGATTATTTGATACACGAAGAGTGAAGAGAAAGTTGATCGTAAAGCGGCAGCGACTTCTTGGGGAAATTAAAGAACTAAAAGCTGAACTAAAGTACAAGCCATAATTGGATAAAGGTTAAGATGCTGTACTGATTAACCGTTAGATCCGTGATTGTAATTATTTTGGTAATCGGTGGTGATGAATGTATTGGCGATCGCGGATCATAATTTCCGCATTTGTAATAAAATATTTACAATGGCGCGTAAAGGCGGGAACCCTAAGATTAAGGATTATGGCTTTACCAGTGATAGAGATGAACCACTAACAGGAAGATTAGCTATCAGAGTTACACAATCTATGCTTGCGAGAGTCAAAGCTTTAGACAACTATCCAGAGTTCTGCCGTCAAGTTCTAGCTAAAGCATTGGATGAACTTGAAAAAGAAGATTAAACAGTATATTTAAAAAAATATCGCTTAAAAGTCAATAGTCCAGAGTTTTTTGACTATTGACTATTTTGTTGCTTGATATACCAGTGCAATTGAGAGAGCGTGAAAAGTTAGATTCCCGACTTGCTTTAAGTTGTCGGGAATCAGTTCCACCGCGAATTTTCACGCTTTTATCTAGGATTGCTATAGCAGCAACTGCTAGTGAGCGCGATCGCAACTACTTGAGCTGAAGTATGAATTAGCTCTAATTCATCTTCTCGCAAAGTGCATGGTTGTTTCCACTGTAGCGACAACACCGCCAAAACTTCCGAGCGGTAAATAATCGGGATAATTAAGTGTGCTTGTACACCGCTATTTGGATATTGTGTAATACCAGCAAGCTTTTGGTCTTTGAGTACATTTACGGAAACTTGTATTTTCCCCGACGCGATCGCCTCCGTTGTCAGCGGATCTTGATCTAGCCAATTTTCAATTGTACCTGTATTACTGCAAGTCGCTTGAGTGTTAACAAGAGTATTTTTCTCCACTAATTGCAAAATGCAGCCATCCGCTGCGAAAGTCTGACTAAAAGCCGTAGCAATTGATGTGAGACTTGCTTCTAAGTTAGGAGTTGTTTGCGTTACTTTCACTAAAAAAGTCAGCAAGGCAATTTGAGCATGAGCGCGGTGTAGTTCTTCTGTACGTTGCTTGAGCAAGTCGTAAGTTTCTGCGGCTCTTTGCACTACCGCTTTAAGTTCACCTGGGTCCCAAGGCTTGGTAATATACTTGTAGACTTGTCCGGCGTTAATCGCTTCTACCAAGTCTTCAATATCAGTAAAACCTGTAAGAATTATCCTGACTGTATCCGGAAACTGTGGTACAGTCTTGCTGAGAAACTCAGTTCCTTTCATTTCTGGCATCCGCTGATCCGAGATGATTACTGCTACTTCCCCAGATGCTGCCAAAACTTCTAAAGCGTTGATACCGCTATCGGCTTTCAGTACATGAAAATCACGTCGAAAGGTACGATAAAGCAGATCGAGATTATCTGGCTCATCGTCAACTACGAGGATTTTCAGTTTCTTAGGTCGTTCTAAAGTCATCAATTGACGACGGACTTTATCAATTTCTGAAATGGGATTATCCATAAGATAATTGCTTAAATAGTACCCATATTGTTATATTCCATACTAAGTTTATTTGAAAGTAGCTCAGAAACGTTGCGGAAATTTACGGATGTGATTCCAGGATGTAAAATGAGACTGTAGTTAGTGCTACATAAAACAAACGAAAATCCGCGTTGATTGCGAACTCCACAAATTGCGTAATTGAAAACAATTAAACCTTAAAATGATATTGGAATCGTGCGCGATTAAGAGCAAATTATGACTGAATTACCACCACTACCTGAAAATTATGACAATGCTGGTGATGCAGCACAAGAGTTGCTGCGAAAGCTCAGGCAAAAACAAGGCAACTGGGTGGAATGGGGAATGGCGATCGCTCAATTGCAAAAAAGTGGTTACAATCCGCAAGACATTTTTGAAGCTACTGGTTTTGAACAGATTCAGCAAAATCAAGTAATTGTCGGCGCTCAAGTTTATAATTCTATAGAACAAGCTGGAGCATCACCAGCAGTGCGATCGCATTACAGCACACGCGGTAGTGATATTTTATATGAATTGCGTCTGTTAACCCATGAAGAACGCGCTGCTGCTGCCGAACTTACTTTTCAACACCAGGTTGATGCCGACGAAGCAAAAGAAGTGGCAAAAGCAATAAAAGATTTCTCCCGCTTTCCTACCTTACCGGATGGGTTTTCTAATCATCCAGGGGATGCAGTTGCTTATCAATCTTGGAAACTTGCCCGTCAATACTCAGATTTACAAGAGCGATCGCGTCTAATTGCCAAAGGTTTACGCTTTGCTTACTCGCCAACTGCGAGAAAGCAAATAGAACAATTATTAACTGATTTTACTGTTGTTCCTAAACGTCCCGCGCCAATTTTACCCTTTTTCCGGCTTGAATCTGAAGAAGAATTACCGCGCCTCGTGCCCGTAGCGGGTGAATTGCCATTAAAAACGCAAGATTTGCAAGCTGTTCCTATAGTCGAACAAATTGAACCATTTCGCATGGTAAAATTTGCCGGAGAACAAGCTTGGGTACCTTTACCAGGTTGGCAAGTAGTGTTAGGTGCATCCGATCCAGTAGTAATTTTATGTCAAAGCGATCGCCTGCCCAACCAAACACAACCGAAATCAGAAACAGTTTTAGTAGTTTGCGATCGCTCAGTCCAAGAATGGGATGATGGCAGCTACTTTGTGGTTGACAACGCCGGCGAACTTGATTTTCAATGGTTTGAAAGCGCACCCTCAATTCCTCTGCTGGGTCGAATTGTTGTTGTAGTTCGTCCGAAGAAAATCCTGGATGAAGAAATAATCAAGGATTCCTGGCAAATAGACGAATGAAAAAGTTAGGAGGAGCGGTAGAGACGTTCGGTCCGGAACGTCTGTACACGAGTAGCAAAGGCGCGGAGTAAGAGTTATTTGTTGCTAAATCTAGTATGATTACCACAGAGCCTTTTTGCTACCAAAGCAAAGAATTTAGATAAATTGAGAAATTGCTCTGCAAAAGCAAGTTATGCAAAACTCAGGCAGATTACCAACAATAGGTTTAGGTTTAGAGCTTTTTCATGTTCAAACTGACACTTCTTTCGCGTTGCTACCAAATTTAACTACAATTCGCATTGGCAAACCAAAAAGTCACTTTTTAGGAGATATCAATGTCTCCGATTTGCCAAATGCCAATTTTGTTTCACGCAATCATGCAGAAATTCAAATAGAAAAAAACATTTATTATCTTGTAGATGTGGGAAGCTCTAATGGTACATTTCTCAACAACATCAGGTTAGAAGAAAAAAAGCGTTATCGGCTCAATTTAGGAGATAAAATAGATTTAGGTCCGGGAAGTAAAGTCACATTTTTATTTCTCAGTAAACAAAAAGTAGCTCCCGAACCTCCTACCTCACTGAATAATCCAGGTACAGTCATTCAGCTTGAATTTGGGGAGACGAACGCAAAAGCAACTCTCAAAGAGAGTTTAAGCAAGTTTTTCCGCATATTTGGGAACATCTTGAATTATACTTGGCGATCGCTCAAAAAATTATTCAAGAAATTACGTCCCTAACCTGTAATCTCACCCGTAGTGAGCGGTTCACCCTTCGGGTTCTGAAGTCGCTCATGGGGGTAACGAACATGACCGCGCTGGCTCACCGCTCAAAGCAAAAATTTTAAGGGATAGACCCGCTTACTACATACAGCGATACAATTGATAAGGCACTCCGATACGGTAATGCTGCGTAGAATCAATTGTGCAATTGAACCGAGACATTACTATCTGCGGTGGATAATCTCGTCGTTTTATTCCCGGTGCAATAACCCATAAATTCATTTTAGAAATTGCGGGTGCAGGTAGTTGAGAAAGTTGTTGCCAAACAGAAAGTTCTTGCGAGTTCTTAAAAAAAGCAAATTTATCTAACTTTTCGCTCTTGATAATCTTTCTAACTTTTTCCACTTCTAAAGCAAAACTTAAACCCAAAGCCACATCTTGATAATCTCTATATGCCATAACAACCATCAGCGGTACAGCAGGATTTTGGTTGATATGACGAGCAACTTGCTCTGGCTTGAAAGGCTTTTCAAACACTAAGTTAGAAACAACAAAAATAGAACTAAAAACGCCAACCAATAAAAAAATTAATAAATTTTTACTTTGTAATTTTGCGGAAAGTTGGCGGTTGCCTGTACCGTCCCGCCAAACTTTCCAAGACGAATTTTGACTTTTACTAAGGCTAGCTGCTATTAAAGCGCAGAAACTCGGATAATAAACGAAATTGTAACGCGGAACAATAGTAATATCTTTATTCAAAAAATAAACAATAGCAAAGAATTCTAACAACACCCAACCAGAAAAACTTAAAAGCGTTAATGTAGCTAAATGAGTTTTTGGTGTACCCCACAAAAGCCTTAAACCTAGAAAGATTTGCCGTCCTACCCAAATAGCAAACATCAACATTAACAAACCAGAGATAATTGCTATTGGTAAAGGCTGATTTTCAACAGGTAAACTAATCACCATCAACACCCAATTAATCAAAGTTTGATAAAAAGGAGCGATGTGTGCAGGAGAATTCAGCCAATCAGTTTCCGAACGATGAAAATGACTCAGCGTCACCATAAACCAAGGAATAAAGCTAATCGCAACAGCACTAATAGATAGAATTAAGGCAAACCAGATTTGACGCTTAAGCTTGATAGACTTAGCGTATAGGGGATAATATATAAGTAAAATTAACGTTGCTATCTGAGCGAGAAATGCCAGAACACAAAAGTAGTGTACATAAAGAGCTATAATATTAATAATTGCCCATCTGAACCAAACCCAAAATCTAACTTTTTGTTTTTGAAAGATGTCTTGTTGAATTTGCATTAACCCCAATAACCCTAAAGTGATCAAGAGCATGGGCAAAGTGTAATGTCGTGCTTCTTGGGATAGGTAAACAGCAAAAGGTGAGACTGCCATTACAGCTGCTGCCGTTAAACCAGATGTTTTAGAAAAGGCGAGATTAACAGCATAAATTGCGGCGATCGCTCCCACACCAAATAAAGCCGGAAGCTCGCGCAATTTTTCCACCCACTCTTGCCCTAATGGACTCAGCCACCCCAACCAAGCGTGCATAGAGCAAAAAAACAGCGGTGGATGCGTAGATTGTCGGGCAATATTTTCAGCAATTTCCGCACAGCTAACTTTCGGCTGATAAGTAAAAATCTCCTGCACTCGCTCAAGAGGAAACACCACATCTAAAGGCAAATCATTATAACTTTTGCCCAAGCTGAAGATGGCAGTAATCACCTCATCCATCCACAGCGGTTTTAAATCCAAATGCCAAAAGCGCAAAATTGCGCCAAGAGCGATCGCGCCAATTAAAATTAGATAATGTATGCAAACACGTTTTTTCATTATTTAGCTATTAATAAAGATTGGGTAATGGGTAATGGGTAATGGGTAATGGGTAATAACTTTTCTCATTAGCAATTCCCAATTCCCAATTCCCAATTACCAATGCCCAATTACCAATTCCCAATTACCAATTCCCAATTACCAATTCCCCTTTGATGTCAGACACTAATTTTACCGATCCGGTGCCTCACGAATCTGAAAAAGAAATATCTCCGCAATCAGCTTCTTCGGTGCGGGAAACCGCTGTAGCACTTATCCGCAACAGTTTGCGACTAGGACAACAACAAATGGCTGACTGGCGTTTTGGTCCTTTAGCTGTTTCCGCAGTTCCCGGTGCTGGGAAATCTACAGGTATGGCAGCGACTGCGGCGATCGCGATCGCTCGTCAATATGAATCTGCCAATCGCATAAAAGCGCGTCGTCAACTAATTGTAGTCACCTTTACTCGCTCTGCGGCTGCCAATATTAAAGCGAAAATTCGCGAATATTTAAGAGACAATTTATCTCTACCTCAAACAGGTTTTACTGTCTATACCTTGCACGGTTTGGCATTAAACATCGCAAGTCGTCATGCCGATTTATCCGGTTTGCAACTAGAACATGTCACATTAATTACACCAAGTCAAAGTCACCGTTTTATACGTACCGCCGTAGAACAATGGATTGGCAATAATTCTGACCGTTATTTCCGATTGTTGGAAGGTCATCAATTTGACGGGGAAGAAACAGAAAGATTGCGTCGCCAATCAGTGCTGCGAACCGAAGTATTGCCAGAATTGGCGCTGACAGTGATTCACGAAGCAAAAAGTTCCGGTATATCCCCAGAACAGTTGCGCGAGTGGAGTAAACAAACCACAGATGAATACGCTATTTTGAGCGTAGCCGCCGGATTATATGAACAATATCAGAATTTAATGCGATCGCGTGACTTCATCGACTACGACGACATGATTTTAGCCGCCTTGCGCGTCTTAGAAAACGACAGCGCCAGACGAATCGAGCAAAATCAAGTTTTCGCCGTCTTTGAAGACGAAGCTCAAGATTCCAGCCCCTTGCAGACGAAGCTTTTAGAAATTTTGGCAAGCGGCGCGGAGGAGGGGGAGATGGGGAGATGGGGAGATGGGGGGACAAGGGGACAAGGGGGGCAAGGGGGACAAGGGGGACAAGGGGGAGAGGAAATTACCAATGCCCAATTACCAATGCCCAATTACCCATTCCCAATTACCCATTCCCAATTACCCATTCCCAATTCCCCCAAAATCAACTTGGTACGTGTCGGCGATCCTAACCAAGCGATTAACTCTAGCTTTACCCCAGCCGATCCAATTTATTTTCGGCAATTTTGCGAAGAGTGCAAAGCGCAAGACAGACTCGTAACAATGTATCAGGCTGGTCGCAGTAGTGAAATTATCATTGAAGCGGCAAACTTTGCTTTGGAATGGGTGAATAATCTTTATAAAAAGGATTTAACTAAAAATAATGCAAATAATCGGATTTCCACAACTCCATTTAGACCGCAAACAATTTACCCCGTTGAACCGAATCATCGCCAAGATGATGTTAATCCACAACCAATCGGTAGGGGATTAGAACTTTACACCCCACGCGATATTCATCACACCGTAGAGTTACTTTCTCAAAGGGTAATTCAGTTATTTGCCGAAGATCCAACGAATACCCGTGCGGCAGTGTTAGTCCGGGAAAATCGGCAAGGACGCTGGTTAGCTGAAGCGCTTGCCCCTGTGTGCAAAGAGCATCAAATTGTACTTTACGATGTGGGAGAACGCGATCGCCATTCTCATGTCCCAGAAGATATTTTGGCAATACTGCAATTTTGCGATCGCCCGCATTCCCCCGATTACTTGAAAGCTGCCTTAGAAGTCTTGGTACAGCGTCAATTAGTCCCCACACAAGACCTGAACGCCCTCGCGAGTCTTCCCGAAGAATTTCTCTATCCAGGTCCGTTGGCGTCACCGCAAACAGAATCGGTGCAAAAAGCCTGCCGCTTGTGTCGGAGTTTACTTCGCGCTCGTTTAGAACTGCCTTTATATCAGCTAATTTCCTTCATCGCTTTGGTGTTAAATTACGACCAAGCCGAACTCGCGACAGCAGACAAACTTGCAGAAAGGGTAAATCGGCAAATAGCTGGTAATAGTTCAATGGGGACGATGCTGGCAGCTTTAAGTGAAATCGTCAGTTCCGAACGATTTGAACCTGTGGAAACCGAAGATGTAGAAGCGCGTTACACTCGTCGCGGTCAACTTACCATCATCACCATGCACAAAGCAAAAGGACTAGATTGGGACTTTGTTTTTCTGCCCTTTTTGCACGAAAACTTAATTCCCGGTAGATTTTGGGTTCCTCCCCAAAGGCAGTTTTTAGGCGACTTTACTTTATCAGAAGTTGCTCGCGCCCAAATTCGCGCCGCCCTCCACGGTGAAGAAAGCATACCCAGCACCACCGCTGCTTGGGAGCAGGCAAAACACCTGAAAACTGCTGAGGAATACCGTTTATTATATGTCGCCATGACGCGGGCAAAGCGTTTGTTGTGGATGTCTGCCGCCCAAAAAGCGCCATTTACCTGGAGTAAGCCGGATAATTTACAACAACAAGCTGCATGTCCGGTTTTTCCGGCGTTAAAGCAGCAGTTTCCTGAATGTATGATGGTAACAACAGTATTCAAATAAGTAGAGACGTTCCAAACCGAACGTCTCTACGAGAGTTTTGTCAACCCCAAAAATGCATAAGTTAATTAAATTTACGCCTATTAAGAATTACAGCGAGATTCGTTGATAACTTCCTCAAAGATGATATCTTATAGTTGCCATATATACCACTTTTGATAGATGTAGGAACCGCATTAAAGGAGCAGTTATGAAATTAAGCACCGATAGAGAATACTTGTACTATTTGCCAAACGCCAGTTTAACCCTCAGACTGATTCAACATCTGCACGCCAAACCGGAAATACCCGTTTTCTGTGTGACGATAATTCATGAAATTGATGGCTGGTTAGTGCGAATCAAGCTAAATAGTCAGATTACGCCTTTGGAATCTGGAAATCTTCGAGCTTTTTTAAATGAATTAGGAATTAGCTACGAGCCGCAAAAGCGTTTGCAGATGGCATTTCTAAGTTTAGAATCTGGGCAGTGTCCTGTAAAAACGATGCGTCGCTACCAAATATCGATTGTCTCTCACGGTAGCCCTAATAAAGAGGAAATTGAGGCGTTTCGGGAGCAGTTTGTCAAAAAATTAGGCTATTGCCCGCAAACTCTGGTGTAAACCAATCGATTTTTGATTTCTTTTGCCTTGGAAAAAAATTATAGGTTTGCGCGGTATTATTTGCATCATACTTAAGATATAGATTTTTTGACTTGGGAAGAAAATTTGTAGATTTCTTTGGCGTTGACGCAAGGTGTTTAAGACAAGCGAACGCTCTCAATTTCACGTACACTGTTACAATTTATGAATCAAGCTGGCGGTAACGACTTGCTCGACTGTTACCGCTAGTTCTGGAAAAGTCTGTGAGATAATGCGATCGGATTCCTTATATTGTTGAACTTGATATTGACCATCAATTAACTGGTAAACAAAAACCGAGGGAACTTTGGGATTACCAAGATAATTGCGGGAGGCTATGGCTAAATAATCAACAATCCAATACTCAGCAATACCCAGACGTTGATACTCGTCTAACTTATCAACGTAATCATCTTCCCAATTAGTTGATACCACTTCTACAGCAAGTTGGATCGGTTCAGTTAAAGCGCCATATGCTAGTACATTTGCGTTCCACACAGAAGCAATAACTACACCCACATCAGGGTTTCTACCTTGTTCTCTCCCCTGAGCCGTTTTAGTTCTGAAGACTATATCCTTATCAACAATGTAATCTAGTTCTAAGCGTCTAATTTCATCATTGAAACTAAACATTAAAAATCTTGCTACATTCTTATCTGCTCTAGTAGCCTGTACTTGAACCAGATCGCCATTCACAAGTTCAAAGATACCATAGCCATCTGGGTACTGGGCAAGAAATTCCTCAAAAGTCAGCTTCTTGTTGGTGGTGAGCATAAAACTTCCGCGCTATTATAATTAGTTCAATTTATTTCTTTTAGCTTATAATTAGGGATCGTGTCGAATTAAGTTAGTTTATGCCCAAACTAAAAACCCGTAAAGCAGCGGCGAAACGATTCCGCGTTACCGCTACAGGTAAAATTATGCGTCGCAAAGCCTTTAAGAATCACCTTCTACAGCACAAAACTGCGAGCAAAAAGCAGAAATTGTCGAAGATGGCAGTTGTAGACGAACGCGATGCTGAAAATGTACGCTTAATGCTTCCCTATTTGTAAATTAATCCAAAATTAAACAATGACAAGAGTAAAACGCGGTAACGTAGCTCGTAAACGCCGCAAAAAAATTCTCAAACTAGCCAAAGGCTTTCGCGGTTCTCACTCAACTTTGTTTAGAACCGCTAATCAACAAGTGATGAAAGCGCTGCGGAGTGCTTATCGCGATCGCAAAAACCGCAAACGCGATTTTCGTCGTCTGTGGATCACCCGCATTAACGCTGCTGCACGCCTACACGGTTTGAGTTACAGTCAGTTGATGGGCAATCTCAAAAAAGCCAACATCGAACTCAATCGCAAAATGTTAGCGCAAATGGCAGTCCTCGATCCGGCAGGTTTCAGCAAAGTTGCTGAATTAGCCAGCCAAGCAAAGGGATAAAGATGCAACGGATGAATAACGGATGTAACAGATGGAAAGCAATTACTCAGTTACATCTGGTATTATCCGCTACTTTAATTTTTTTGTTGAGCTTTTGTTTTGCAGACAGCCAATTAACTGCAAATGCGGCAGAAATGCCAGAAATTCAGCAGCGCGGGTACTTAAAAGTTGCGGTTAAAAATAATTTACGTCCGCTAGGATTTACTGATGTCAGCGGCAAACTGCAAGGTTTAGAAATTGATTTAGCGAAAGCCTTAGCGCAAGACTTATTAGGCAAAGAAAACGCAGTCAAGTTAAAACCTACAAGCAATCGCGATCGCATGACTGTAGTTTTAAATAATCAAGTTGATCTGACTATAGCCAGAGTCACAGCAACTTCTTCACGCTCTCGTTTAGTTAGCTTCAGTGTTCCCTACTATTTTGATGGGACTGTATTACTTACCAAAGATGCTTCAGCGCAACGGCTTGCGGATTTTGCCAGACGGAAAATAGCCGTTTTGAAAAAGTCTAGCACGATTGCGGAAGTTAAATATTATATACCAAATGCGGAGTTAGTGGGAGTGAATTCTTACGAAGAAGCGCGATCGCTTTTAGAAAAGAATACCGCAGATGCTTTTGCCGCAGATGCCAGCGTCCTCAGCGGTTGGGTGCAACAATATCCCGAATATCGCTTACTTTCAACCAAACTATCAACACAACCCTTATCGGTAGTAATGCCCAAGGGATTGCAGTACGATGAATTGCGACAGCGAGTAAATGAAGCGATCGCTCGTTACATAGCTAATGGTTGGGTTACTGAACGCGTAAAATACTGGGGATTACCCTAAATTAGGTAATAGGGAATGGGGAATTGGTAATGGGGAATTGGTAATGGGGAATTGGGCATTGGGCATAGGGCATAGGGCATATCAAGAGGGGGAAAGGGAAAAGGGGAAAGGGAAAAATTATTATTCCATTACCCATTACCCATTACCCATTCCCCACTCCCCCATCTCCCCCCCTGATAATAGATACAAAAGAGACTTTTAATAAAGGCAATGGATAACAATCTAGCGGTTATTTATCTCTCAATTTTTGTTGTGTTGCTCGGATTTACAGTCGTGAGCATTTTTCGGCAAGTATTCAAAACTCGCAGGCTGGAAAGCTCAATGTCACGCTTGCGGAAAAAACTGAGTACATCCAAGGGTACGACTCAAGAATATTATGAGTTAGCGAGTATTTATTCTGAAAAGAAAGTGTTTTCTCAGGCGATCGCTCTGTTTCAAAAAGCCCTTAAAGCCGCTGAAGAAGAAGGCGAAGAAAATACCGCCCCGATTTATAATGCACTGGGGTATACTTACTTCGCACAAGAGCAGTATGATTTAGCGATTCGTCAATACAAAGAAGCGCTTAAATCTAAACCTGAGTATGTAACAGCTATGAATAATCTCGCTCATGCCTACGAGAAAAAGAATTTAAATGCTCAAGCTCTAGAAATGTACGAACAAGCACTGAAAATTGATGCAAATAATGCTACGGCAAAACGTCGCGCTCAATCTTTGCGACGCCTGGTTTCTGCGTAATTAGGGATGCTTGGACTGGTGACTGGGGATTGGGAATAAACATAGCTACTATGATAATCTTTTTCAAGCGTCCCTAATCCCTAATCCCTAATCCCCAGTCCAAGCTCAAGAGCGTCCAAGCTCAAGAGCGATCGCCATTTGTGTAAAGTCCTGTAAGCGTCTATTCCCTAAGAACTGCAACTTCTGAGAGAATCAAAAACGATTTAATAATCAAGCACTTATTGTCCATGTCGGTTTCAATTAAAGGGAGAACACAGTAATGAAATTGGCTTACTGGATGTATGCTGGTCCGGCCCACATAGGCACACTGCGGGTTGCCAGTTCTTTTAAAAACGTTCATGCGATCATGCACGCTCCACTCGGCGATGACTATTTTAACGTTATGCGTTCCATGCTAGAGCGCGAGCGGAACTTCACCCCGGTGACAACCAGCGTCGTAGATCGCAACGTTTTAGCGCGGGGTTCCCAAGAAAAAGTGGTAGATAACATCACCCGCAAAGACGCTGAAGAACACCCCGATTTGATTGTGTTGACTCCTACTTGCACCTCTAGTATTCTCCAAGAAGATTTGCACAACTTTGTGGAGCGATCGCAGTTAGAAGCTTCATGTGACGTCATGCTAGCGGATGTGAACCACTACCGCTTCAACGAATTGCAAGCCGCTGATCGCACTTTGCAACAAATCGTTCAATATTACATTGAGAAAGCTCGCAAAAAAGGCGAACTGCCAGAAGGAAAAACCGAAAAACCCTCAGTTAACATCATCGGTTCTTCTACCCTTGGTTTCCACAACCAGCACGACTGCACCGAACTCAAGCGCTTGATGGCTGACTTAGGAATTGAGGTTAATACCGTCATTCCCGAAGGCGCTTCGGTGTACGATATTAAGAAGATGCCCCGCGCCTGGTTTAACCTCGCACCTTACCGCGAACTCGGTTTAATGGCGGCTAGTTACCTTGAAGCTGAATTCGGCATTCCCTGCGTAGATATTACGCCAATGGGTGTAGTAGAAACAGCTAGATGTATCCGTAAAATTCAGCAGGTGATAAACGCTCAAGGCGCTGATGTAGATTACGAAGAGTTCATCAACGAGCAAACTTTGCATGTATCGCAGGCTGCATGGTTCTCGCGTTCGATTGACTGTCAGAACTTGACTGGTAAGAAAGCAGTAGTGTTTGGTGATAATACTCACGCTGCGGCGATGACCAAGATTTTAGCACGGGAGATGGGAATTCATGTAGTATGGGCGGGAACCTACTGCAAATACGATGCTGACTGGTTCCGCGAACAGGTGAGCGAGTATTGCGATGAAGTGCTGATTACTGAAGATCATGGCGCAATTGGAGACGCGATCGCCCGCGTCGAACCTTCAGCAATTTTCGGTACACAAATGGAACGCCACGTTGGTAAGCGTTTGGATATTCCTTGTGGCGTAATTGCTGCACCGATCCACATTCAGAACTTCCCTCTTGGTTACAAACCATTCATGGGTTATGAAGGGACAAATCAGATTGCAGATTTGGTCTACAATTCCTTTACTTTGGGAATGGAAGATCATCTATTAGAAATCTTCGGCGGACACGACACCAAAGAAGTTATTACCAAAGGAATTTCTGCGGAATCTGACTTGAACTGGACAAAAGATGGTTTGGCAGAATTGAACAAGATTCCTGGATTTGTGCGGGGTAAAGTGAAGCGAAATACCGAGAAATTTGCACGCGATCGCGGATTTAAAGATATCAACGTCGAAGTGTTGTACGCCGCGAAGGAATCAGTCGGAGCGTAAGTTAGCCGATGCGCGTATTCTTGAAATAGAAAGGCATCCTTAGAGGATGCTTTTTTGATTTCTTATTCTGACTTCAGCAAACGAACGAAGCCTGCTTGTTCAAAGTGGTGATCCGTAGTTAACGCTTCTTGAATTCCTAACTGTTGCATTACTGCAAAAGAGGTGCTATCTACCAAAGACCAAGCTTTATCTTCTCTAGTTTTTAGAAGATTCCAAGCTGCTGCGTCTATTGCTGCATCTATGTGAACAAGGTTAATATATGACGCAGTTTTCACAGCATCTACGTATTTAAACAACTGCGGACGAGGTACACGTAAAGGGCTATTTAGCAAAGCAACTAATTCAATAACAACATAATTAGTTGTCACCATTTCTTGATTTTGCAGACGCGCTTTTTGAAACCATTGCTTTGCCTGTTCGTGATATAACTCGGTTGCAACAAATAAATTAGCCCACCCTGATGTATCTACGAAAACTTTATTCGGCAATATTCAACTCCTGCTGCAAGCTTTCTCTTATATAGTTATCGTGATTTTCTCCTAAATCGGAATTTGGAAATTTTAATGTACCAATCAGTGGCAATATTGGATCGGCTTCCAAGCTATTTGTTTGCTTTGCTGATTGAGTTAGAGATTGTAAAACTAATTCCTCTAAAGATAAATTGAGTTGTTCAGCCTGGATGGTTAATTGATATTCTAAGTCATCTGGTAACTTTATTGTTAATGTTTTTGCCATTTTATTTACCTTCACTAATCTAATTGTAATTTTAGCTGGCTTACATTCTTAAAAACCCTATTGAAATTTTATTTTAAGTCTTCAACACTGTCAGATAGCTCCATCACAGTTATTAATTTAGTTAAATGTCTATCTAAATGAGAAATTCCTACTTCTTCAGTTAAATGCTGATGATATTTTCGTCTATGGTAAACCATTTTCAGTAACTGGGTTTCTTTTTCTCAATTCTTCGAGAACACTGTTGACTTTAGATAAACAGAGCAAAGCGATCGCATTACTTTGGTTGCACCAACTGCGCTACATCCTCTCCTAATCGCGTAAAATCATTGGCGTTAAGAGTCAGCAACACATCTACATTTGCCTTAATTGCAGCTTGAGCAATTAAAGCATCGTAAATACCTCCCCCAGGAAGATTCAAACTCACCATCCTAGCTATCGTCGCTTGATAATCCGCCACTCTGTGAGAACAACTTTATCAAACCTATTCAGATTTTCCTCAAGCAAACGCTGCGCTAAAGTTGGGTTAATTCGCAAACTGCGAGGAAGGCGAGTAAGTATCGCATAAAGTTAGAATAAAGTGTGAGTCGAGACAAATCCTTCTATCTCTTCTGTTTGGACACGTTGCAACCAGGGTAAACTATTCTTCGTGCCTGGGATGATCTGCCAGCATCGCTGCCACAAGTACAGATGTGTCAAATAATATTTTCACCAAGATGTAAAGAAAGTTGATTCGTTCTTCCCTTAAATCATGCACAGATGTTTCTAAGTTTTTTGCACCTTGAGATTGCACTACTAAAACTCCCTCAACATATTTTACAGGCAAACCCTCACCCAGTTCTCCTGGCTGCCAGTCATAAGCTTCATAGCTACCTAAATTAGATAAGTCAGTTTCGAGCCATCCCTCGTCAGATTTGTCAACAAGAAGGGTGTGGGGTTGCATGGTTAGGGTTGCAGGTCTCGTTGACGGCGTTGGTCAGGGCGTATGATTCCCCGACCAACGCAATCGTCCTAAAGAATGGGGCTTGTGACGAAGGCGGTTGTTGGGGCTATCTCTTCCCCCACACCCCACACCCCATACCCTACACCCCGCCCCAACGGGGCTTGGTCACTGAAGACAGATAATTGATGTTCCTTTTGATTCTTTCGCCACTCTATAAACTCAACAAAATCTAGAACTTCCTGCTGTGCATTTTCAAACATCGGTGTTCTAGTTTCTCCAAAATCTTTTCTTTGAGAGAATCCATGCTAGTAGCTACCATCTTTGCCTCACAGTGTAACTCATAGTCGCTAAGATCGAATGATAGGGTTTTATGTTGTCCAAAGGTATATAACGAACACTCATAACCAAAATAAGTTAAATCAATACTAAAGAATTTCCCAGAATATTAAAGTGCGATCGCTTTGCCTTCAAGCAAACGCAGAATTTTTCGCTTGCCCTATGACCGATTCCCAACAGCAAGGCATTCTTTGTACGAAAATTCGATACTCATGCTTTCAGGGGATGCGATCGCAATTTTATAAGTGTAACTATAGAAAGTGTCCAATGTAAGAAAACGCTATCGTTGTCTAAATCTAGGATCAAGTTGTTGAAAATAACAACTTTGACTTGTTGAGAAGGTACAACTATGAATCGAATCTTAAAACGCACATTTTTACCCAGCCTCTTGGCTGCCACTTTAGCTGGTGTCACCTTAGTTCCAGCTAAACCCGCTGCTGCCGACGATCGCATACTTGAAGATGTCGGTATTGGTGCTGCCGCTGGCGTGGTATCAGGCGCTATTAGGGGACGTGGTTCGGTATTAAACAATGCTGTTAAGGGTGGTGCTGCTGGCGCTGCGGTTAATGGTGTTAACGGTACCAGAAGAAATCCCAGAAACCGTAACTTGGGTCAAGATATCGGAGTAGGGGCAGCCGCAGGTGGTGTCACTGGTGCAGTTACTCGCGGTCGTAAAGATACTTTGGGTGATGTAGTCGATGGTGCAGCCGCAGGTGCAGCTATCCATATCTTGAGGAATAGAAAATAATTCGTTGTTCGTAATTGATAGCTGAATTACGAATTTGCCTTAATTCCCAAGCATTGCTAAAAAATTGTTCAGAGAAATCACGCCACAGCCACGTTACCATTACCAGAACGCTGTGGAATTGACAGTTAAGCCACATACAAACTAAGCCTGCTGACCGCAGGCTTAGATGTGAAGTACCTACACTGATACTTCGTATACAGTGTAGGCTTCGCGTCTCACTCGCTGTTGCTCTGTTGGGCGTACCTATTGCTAGATACCCGGAACCAAATCCGGTCTAAGTCTTACACAGCGTCTCTGGTACTTCTACCTTTATCTCCTCAAGGGAGAACCCGCGCAGCCGCCCGCCTCCCGCAGGCAGTTTAATTTTGTTCGCACAACACTCCTTGGATTTACTGCAATAGCATACCAGCTAGAAATGTTTCTTCCCCGATCTAGTCATGTGTCTGCGGCAAGTCTTACAGTGTTTGAAGTTAGCCTGTCTGTTCCATACAGTCGGGTGGGTCATCGACCATCTTTACGTTAGCATCTGAGTGGCGCGTTGTGTACACACAGATGAAAGAGAAGTCATTACGTTTTAGGATGTCTGAACGTCGTTACAATAAGTTAAAACTATATGCCCAACAAAAAGAAAAAACAATGACGCAGTTGATTGAGGATTGGGTAGACCGACTACCAGCTTCATATATTGGGGATTCGTCATCGACCTCACTCCCTAATCAACCTGGCGGTTGATATTAGTCGGAGGTCAATTCCTCATCCCCCAACAATTCCGGAGCGACACTGACGTAAGGGTTCAGTGTGAGCCTTCTTGTTGAAAAAGGTAAAAAGTCCGCACTCAGGCGGACTTTGTGTTTATAATTCTATGAATTTGGGCTTCATTGCGATCTTCGTAGCTTACCGTAGGTATCGCCTGTGCTGCCAACTAATTATATCCATCGCACAGCGCGTTCTAAAGATACAACTAAACTTATTAGCGACCTTTAGCCCTTCAACGCCTTTCTAAAATTGCGACGATAGGACGGATTTGTAAGAAACAAAGCGGGCCATAACAGAGATAAACCAAGGCGATTGGGCAAACTTTGAGCAAAATTAGTCCGCTCAAATCCATTCCAAAACTTCCACACACCATATAAATAAGCCGCCATCAAGCCAAGAATAATTAACTTAGGCATTCGCATTACTCCATAAGCAACTGACACAATTCGAGAAAAGTATTCTCACACCCTCCAGTTTAAGATAGCCTCCCGGATTCGGGGAGAGGGGGGAGGGGGAGGGGGGGAGGGGGAGAGTGGGGGACAAGGAGGAGTAGGGGGACAAGGGGGAGAGGAAATTACCCATTCCCAATTACCCCCTTCGGGGTTCTGAAGTCGCTCATGGGGAGCCAGTGCGTTGGGCGGCTCTGCCGACAGTCACGCACCTGGCGTGGAGACCACGGCAGGTGCTGTAGCCTGTGGAACCCGTCCACCGCACTGCCTCCCCTTGGCGGAGCGCCTCTCCCTTTGGGAGAAGACCGCGCTGGCTCACCATTCCCCATTACCAATTACCCATTCACCATTACCGATTACCCATTACCCATTCCCCATTCCCCAGCTTCTGAGTATATCTACTTATTCCTTGACAGATGCATCTTGTGGAAGTTCCTAAAATATTAAGATCCATAGGAGACTAAAGAATAGCAGAACATATCTCACGGGTCTTGAAGCAGCGATCGCGCTCACATAGCTAAGGAGGATTTATGCGTGCAGTACTAATGGCAGGTGGTTCGGGAACGCGGTTACGTCCGCTAACTTGTGACCTGCCCAAACCGATGGTGCCCATCCTAAATCGACCAATTGCCGAACACATTATCAATCTTCTCAAACGACATCACATCACAGAAGTTGTTGCCACACTGCATTATTTACCTGATGTCTTGCGAGATTACTTTCAAGATGGTAGCGATTTTGGCGTACAAATGACCTACGCGGTGGAAGAAGACCAGCCGCTAGGAACCGCCGGTTGCGTGAAGAACATTGCCGAACTTCTAGACGAAACCTTTTTAGTAATTAGCGGAGATAGCATAACAGATTTTGACTTAACAGCAGCAATTGAATTTCACAAACAAAACAAGTCTAAAGCGACTTTGATTTTGACTCGTGTCCCCAATCCAATTGAGTTTGGGGTGGTGATTAGCGATGAACAACATCGAATTCGGCGATTTTTAGAAAAGCCCTCTACCAGTGAAATTTTTTCCGATACCGTCAACACTGGTACATATATTCTAGAACCTGAAGTTTTGGAATATCTGCCATGTAACGTAGAATGTGACTTTTCTAAAGATTTATTTCCCTTACTTTTAGACAAAGACGAGCCAATGTATGGTTACGTCGCTGAGGGTTACTGGTGCGATGTCGGTCACTTAGATGCTTATCGCGAAGCGCAATATGACGGCTTGGAACATAAGGTAAAACTTGATTTTGCCTACAAAGAGATGTCAACCGACTTGTGGGTGGGTCAAAACACTTATATCGATCCAACGGCTCAAATTGAGGCTCCAGCGGTTATTGGCGATAATTGCCGCATTGGGGCAAGAGTCCAAATTGAAGCCGGAACCGTAATCGGGGATAATGTCACTATTGGGGCTGATGCTAATCTCAAACGTCCAATTGTTTGGAATGGGGCAATTATTGGCGAAGAAGCACATCTCTCAGCTTGTGTGATTTCCCGTGGTACTCGTGTAGACCGTCGCGCTCATGTTTTAGAAGCAGCTGTGGTCGGTTCGCTTTCTAGCGTGGGAGAAGAAGCGCAAATTAGTCCGGGTGTCCGCGTTTGGCCCAGCAAAAAAATTGAGTCCGGCGCAATCTTAAATATTAACTTGATTTGGGGTAACACTGCTCAACGAAATTTATTTGGACAACGTGGTGTCCAAGGATTAGCCAATATCGATATTACCCCAGAGTTTGCGGTGAAGTTGGGAGCCGCTTATGGTTCTACTTTGAAACCGGGTTCTAAGGTAACGGTTTCCCGCGATCAGCGCAATATTTCGCGGATGGTGACGCGATCGCTCATCGCTGGTTTAATGTCTGTAGGCATCGATATTCAAAACCTTGATGCTACCGCTATCCCCATCGCTCGTACAGTTATCCCCACAATGTCGGTAGCTGGTGGTATTCATGTCCGGGTACATCCCGATCGCCCCGATTATATCCTGATTGAATTTATGGATGGCAAGGGCATCAATATTTCCAAGGCAAAGGAAAAGAAAATTGAAGGGGCTTACTTTAAAGAGGATATGCGGCGATCGCAAATTCATGAAGTTGGCGATGTCTCATACCCCAGTCAAGTAATTGACCGCTACTGCACAGCTTTTGAAAAGTTATTGAATATTGACACAATTCGTAACAGTCGAGCAAAAGTAGTGATTGACTACGTTTATGCTGTCTCTGGTGCAGTATTGCCGCAAATGTTAGATAACTTTGGCGCTGATGCGGTGGTGTTAAACGCCAGTTTGAATAAAACTGCTATGTCCACGGCTGACCGCGAAGGATTGATAACTCAACTCGGTCATGTGGTGGAAGCACTAAAAGCTAACTTTGGCGTTCAGGTGTCGGCAAATGGCGAACAAATGATTTTGGTGGATGAATCGGGAATTCCGATTCGCGGGGAAATGTTAACAGCGCTGATGGTGGATTTAATTTTAACTTCTAACCCTAGAGGGACGGTTGTAGTACCGGTTCATGCTTCTAGTGCTGTGGAACAAATTGCCCGTCGCCACGATGGTAAAGTGATTCGCACCAAGGCGAATCCTACCGCATTAATGGAAGCTTGTCAAACAAATCCGAGTGTAGTGTTGGGAGGTAGTGGGGACACTGGCTTTATTATCCCGCAATTGCATCCGGGATTTGATGGGATGTTCTGTATTGCCAAGCTAATTGAAATGCTAACAATACAAGAGCGATCGCTTGCTTCTGCCAGGTCTGAACTACCGCGTGTAATTCACAAAACTTATACAGTCCGCTGTCCTTGGACAGTCAAAGGTGCATTGATGCGGTATTTGGTAGAAACTCATCCAGCACAAAACCTGGAATTAATCGATGGGGTAAAAATTTGTCAACCCTACGATGACAGTTGGGTGTTAGTTTTACCAGATGCCAGCGAACCACTGGTACATTTATACATCAACAGCAACGATCGCGATTGGGTAGATGATTCCTTAAGACAATACCGCGCTCGCGTTCAAACGTTTGTGGAAAAACAAGAAGAGCAAATTCCTGTAGAGGTGTAAGAAACTAGGGAATGGGGAATGGGGAATGGGGAATGGGGAATGGGGAATGGGGAATGGGGAATGGGGAATAGGGAATGGGGAATGGGGAATGGGTAATGGGTAATGGGGAAAGAATTATTACCAATGCCCTATGCCCAATTAGCAATTAGCAATTACCAATTAGCAATTACCAACTACTAATTCCCAACTACCAATTCCCAATGCCCAATTCCCAATGCCCATTTTCACATGCGTCTCTACCAAGAATTAGGAATTTTGTATTAATATTCACCAACGCCGTATTAGTGATGCAAAGCATTCTCACTTACCTTTTCTCTACTCAGGGTTTCGTGGCTCATCACGGCTTGCCTAACTAGGTCAGCCCGTCTCTTCGCTTCCTCGGCTTTCTGTAAAAAGAGTGCCTCGGTCTCACTATCGTTGCTTTCGCGCAGATGCCCAGCCATATGCCTCATTAATAATTCACTTTCTTCAATTGCGCGTAAAGTGTTCCAAAGTGCATCTTCAATGCCCTTGGTGACTTCCACGAGCAGAGAATCCAGGGAATATGCGTGCCCCGTATGGCAGCGGAAGCGGATAAGGTTTCCTTCTTTCAATCTCAAAAGTGTACCGTGACATTCGGGACAGGTATAAATAGAGGGTGTACCTAGCTTCATAGCGCCTTGCTCAAAGGCGTTGTCTTCCCGTGCGACCCCTACTTCAATTTCCATTTTATCGTCCGGCGGATTTCCCGCTTCCTCCTCGACAGTTTCATTTGTTAAACGAACCAATAAAGACCCCATCTCTGTCACCGAGACGCAGTGATCTACCGTAACCGCTTTCATTGCGGCTTTGGGCATTGAGGGGTAAAGCGCCTCAAACGGGTCTTGGACAATTGCTATACCTCCTCGCTCCTTCACCGCATACAGCCCAGCCGCTCCGTCATCAAGGGAGCCGGTCAGAACCACCCCTATCACCTGTGAACCGTAAGCAAGAGCTGCGGAGCGGAACAAGACATCGACCGAGGGACGAAAGCGGTTTTCTTTTGGACCGCGAGTTACCCGGACATAACCCGGTTCGACAACAAGGTGGCGATCTGGGGGAGCGACATAAATATGACCGGGCTTGATTGGCTCAAAGTCGATAGCGTGTGCTACGGGCAGCGGACATACGCGATCGAGTATTTGGGGCAATATACTCGGAGACTCCGCTGGAAGATGCCAGACGATCAAGAGCGTGCCGGGGAAGTTGTCAGGCAATTGAGCAAGAAGCTTTTTCATCACTTCCAAACCACCTGCGGAAGCTCCAATGACAATGATGTCATGTTTTAACACTCTACTCTCCTTTATTGTGTGGTGTGCTTGTCTGCCCAACTATCTGCTTTGTCTAATAGAACCATCCATATAACTTTGCACACAAAAAAGAGGTAGAAAGTAAAATAGACATCCTACCATTTCATCAAAAAATATCTATCATTCTTGATGAGATGCCAATCGAAGTTCGCGCTTGGCAGAGCGACGGCAGTTTGCACACTCGCGGCAACCACGGTAGGTGCATATGCTGTGAAAACACTTTCACGGCACTGGCAGACTAAGGTCGCGCTGCCTCTAGAGGGCAGAAGTTTATGATCTTGCCTTCAGCATAGCTACCTTATCGAGAGTCAGATTCAGTCTAAAGTCTGAAACTCAGAAAAAGGGCAAGCAAAATATGCATGAAATTTCTTTCCCAATCCCTAATTCCTATTTTTCAAATGGCAAAGATGGCGACGAATTTTTAGGAAATATCGCTTCTTCAGTTTGCGGGTCAAAAAAGTGTATTTTATCTGGTGTCAGCGATAACCACAATTGTTCGCCAACACGCACAGTGCGATCGCTTGCGACTCGCACTTGCAGGTAATTGCTTGTATAAGTAGTTTGATGCGGCGGTTCGACGGACAGAGGATTCTGTCCGCGCGACACGCCGCTCGGTTCGACAAGTTTGACTGCAAGATAAGTGTCGTTACCCAAGTTTTCCACCAAGTCCACTTCGACTTGCAGATTTTTGGTTGCAGGTAAACTTATACTTAAGTGTTCCGGGCGAATACCTAAAATTAAAGTTTGTCCATCATATTTTTGTAACGCAGTTGCCCAAGTTTCAGGTAAGGTGAGACGAAACTGAGAATGAGTAATAAACTGTGGAGCCTGAAATTTTACAGGTATAAAATTCATCGGCGGCGAACCGATGAATTCTGCAACAAAACGATTCGCCGGACGGTTGTATAATTCCAATGGAGCAGCTACTTGCTGAATTTGCCCTTGATTCATAATCGCAATGCGATCGCCCATTGTCATCGCTTCGGTTTGGTCGTGGGTAACATAAATTGTCGTTGTACCCAAATGGCGTTGTAACTTGACAATTTGAGCGCGAGTTTCTGCCCGCAGTTTCGCATCTAAATTAGAAAGCGGTTCATCCATTAAGAATACTTGCGGATTGCGGGCGATCGCTCGTCCTAATGCTACCCGTTGTCTTTGTCCACCAGACAACTGTTTGGGTAAGCGATTTAACAAACCTTCCATTTGTAATAAATTGGCGACATAACGCACCTGTTGATTCACCGCCCGTTCTTTCTCAGAAATATACCGCAATCCCTTCGGTAACTTTCGCGTCACATCGACTAGTAGATTGGATGCCCAGTTTTGCAGATGGGGAGATAAGGGAGAGGGGGGAGACAAGGGAGAGGGGGAAGACAAGGAAGACAAGGGAGAGGGGGAAGATAAGGGAGAAATTTTTCCAAGTCGTCCCCCTTGTCCCCCTTGTCCCCCTTGTCCCCCTTGTCCCCCACGCCCGTCGCCCCTGTCTCCTTGTCCTCCACTCCGGCGTCGCAACCCAAAAGCGATATTGTCATACACTGTCATGTGCGGATAAAGGGCGTAATTTTGAAACACCATTGCGATGTCTCGTTCTTTGGGGGGGAGATCGTTAACTAAGCGATCGCCTACCCAAATATTACCGCCAGTCATCGCTTCTAACCCCGCTATTAAGCGCAGCAGAGTGCTTTTACCACAACCAGAAGGTCCCACCAGTACTATAAACTCGCCATCTGCTACAGTCAGGTTAATCCGTCGCAAAACGTTGATATTTTCTGAATGTTCTGGTGTCGCGTCACTTTGGAGTGCATTTTTAGTTTGCGAAACAACACTTTCCCCTTTCCGAGGGGGAAAACTTTTATAAACGTTTTCTAAAATAACTTGCGCCACGAGTATTTATTATTGAAATTGTTATTTGTCAAGGGTTAAGGGTCAATCTTTAGACTATAAACTATCAACTATCGACTATCAACTATCAACTATCGACTATCAACTTCGTGAATACGAAAAGTTAAAAAAATAGCTTTTAGCACAAAAAGCGAACTACCTTAAATTTAAAGGCTTTTAAGAGGCGTGTTTATGACTGCTAATATACCCTCGAATTCTGTTCAAGAGCCAACCGTTAATCTTGCTCATGATATTTTAGACGTACAAACCACATCTTGTTGCATTGTTGGTGGTGGTCCTGCGGGTGCGGTGTTGGCTTTGTTGTTAGCGCGTCAAGGTATCCCGGTGATGCTGCTGGAAACACATAAAGATTTTGACCGCGACTTTCGGGGAGATACAATTCATCCGTCTGTGATGCAGATTATGGAGGAATTGAATTTAAGCGATCGCTTATTGCAATTGCCCCACAACAAGATGCGCCAAATTAAAATTCAAAGTCCTAATGCTACCGCTACCTTGGCTGACTTTAGTCACCTAAAAACCCGCTACCCCTATATTACGATGCTTCCGCAGGTTAAGTTCCTGGAGTTCATCATCTCTGAAGCGCAAAAATACCCGAATTTTCACTTAGTCATGGGTGCAAATGTACAGGAATTAATTGAGGAAAATGGCGTAATTCAAGGTGTCCGCTATCGGGGGCAAGGTGGCTGGCACGAAGTCCGGGCTTTACTTACAGTCGGTGCAGACGGTCGGCATTCCCGATTGCGACAACTAGGCAACTTTGAATCAATTAACACCTCACCTCCAATGGATGTGTTATGGTTTCGTTTACCGAAAAAACCAGAAGATACTGAGGATGGAGTAGGTCGCATTGGTCGCGGTCATATTCTCGCCATGCTTAACAGGTCTGATTCTTGGCAAATTGGCTTTGTCATTCCCAAAGGCGGCTACCAAGAACTACGAGCTGCGGGTTTGTCAGCATTAAGAAAGTCTATCGTTGATATAGCACCAGAGTTAAGCTCGCGCATCGAAAATTTACACGATTGGTCACAAGTAGCTTTTCTCTCTGTAGAATCCAGTCGCGTCAAGCGTTGGCATCATCCCGGACTGTTGCTTATTGGTGATGCTGCTCATATAATGTCTCCAGTTGGCGGCGTTGGTATTAATTACGCGATTCAAGATGCTGTCGTCGCCGCAAATGTACTGAGTAAGCCGTTGAAAGCTGGGCGTGTAGATGAACGCGATTTAGCGAAAGTACAGCGCCTCCGCGAGTTACCCACACGCATCATTCAAACGTTTCAAGCTTTAGTTCAGAAACAGATATTCGCCCGTGTTCTCAACTCAGATGAGATTTTCCAACCTCCGGGTTTCTTGCGTCTACCCATTTTACGCGACTTGCCGGCGCGGTTGATTGCTTTGGGTGTGTTTCCGGTTCATGTGCAAAGTTAGTACAAAATTTCACCCTTAATTCTTCGTAGAGACGTTCTGCTAGAACGTCTCTACAATCGTCTGGGATAAATAACGACAGCTTCAACATTAATAACGACAGCTTCAACATTAATAACGACAGCTTCAACATTAATAACGGCAGCTTCAACGTTGGTAACGACAGCTTTGACTTTGATAATAAAAACTTATAATTATGTCACCACAACTTCTGCTTGATAACCAAAGTTTATATTGTAGTAGATTGGTTGATTTCTACTGTGGAGTGAATCAATAACGCGATCGCCAATATTTGTTCAACTTTTGTGGAGGTCAAATTTGTTCAATTGTCCATTAAGTCCTGAAAAGGCAGACAGACTTGTAGAACATCTCGCTTTAAATCCCAATTCTTACGCTATTGATGTGGGTTGCGGTGAAGGAGAGTTTCTCATTCGAGTTGCAGAGCGCTATAAAATCGTAGGGATTGGGCTTGACAAAAACTCAGACCTTATCGAAGTTGCGAACAACAAAGTAAAAACGAGAATCCCTAGTCAGGATGTGTCTTTTGTCTGCCAAGATGCGAAATCGTTTGCTTGGGAAGACCAAAAGGCTGATTTAATTATCTGCATCGGCTCGGAATTTATTTTTGGTGGCTATCGTCAAGCTTTGCAATGCCTTTCTAACAGTTTGATTGACAGTGGAAAATTGCTGATTGGAACCGTCTTCTGGAAAAAAGAGCCAAACTCAGAGTACTTGAGCTTAATGAACGGAGAGAATCCCCACTTCGACTATTTAACAACGGTAGAGATAGGAATTGAGCAAGGATTTATTCCACTTTACTTGTGTCGCAGTAATGATGATGAGTGGGACGATTTTGAGAGTAGACATGCTCAAAAACAGTATCTTGCGGCTTTACACAATGGCTCAAAGCAAGCTTTTGAGCGGATACAAAGATGGCAGAGAGGTTATTTAAGGTGGGGACATGAAACAATGGGGTTTGTGTTCCTTCTGTTTCAGAAACGCCATATTTAAGCGATCGCCACTTCCAAAAACGCTTTTTTCCCATCTAAAACTTACCTGAAGCTGGTCATAATATATGGTACAATAGTACTATTATCTAAATTTTAGATTAATAAATGCACAATCGTGAGAAATAACGAATTTATTAATAAATCAAAAAAATTGTCGAAAATAAAACATATATAACCCCATTGCCAACAAACGGAGTAATTAATGAACAGTTGTATTTTGATGGCGGAAATCGTAGAAGATCCGCAGCTTCGCTACACCTCAGATAACCTAGAAATCAGCGAAATGCTCGTGCGCTTTCCCGGAATGCGCCCGGATGACCCCCCAGCAACGCTGAAAGTGGTAGGCTGGGGTAACATGGCGAAAGAAATTCAGCAAAACTACCACGAAGGCGATCGCGTTCTCATCGAAGGACGCTTAGGAATGCATACCATCGAACGTCGAGAAGGTTTCAAAGAAAAACGTGCAGAGTTGACAGTGCAACGCATTCATGCATTGGGAGCCGGTTTTGATATTAGTTCCTCACCAAGAATGGAAACTACTCAACGACAATCACAAGTCCCTGTGGCTGCAACAAACCACCGGGAAGTTTCTACACCGATGTCTTCTCCCGTGGCAACTCCCCAAAAAACTGTAACCACTTACGAACCGCAGGTTCCCGCATCCACCCAAGCTAAGAATGACTTTGACACTCTTGCTGAGGATGACTTCGACATTGAACCCAAACAAAGCGCGAAAAATTACGATCGCAATCCTTATCCCGCACCGGCACAAGACGAACCCAAACAAAGCGCGAAAAACTCCGCTCGCAATCCTTATCCCGCACCAGCACAGGACGAAGATATAGATGATATTCCCTTTTAAGCGGAAAGTGCTTTTTGGCAATTGTATCTGAGATGAAGAAGTAGAGACGTTCCGCTGGAACGTCTGTACAAAAGTTAGTTGTTAGTTGTCCCCCTGTCCCCCTTGTCCCCCTTGTCTCCCTTGTCTCCCTTGTCCCCCTGTCCCCCTGTCCCCCACTCCCCCTGTGAATAACGGATGTAGCGTCAGGCTAGTATTACACAGCCTTATTTGCTACATCCGTTAAAATTTAACAAAAATTGTAATCTATAATGCCAAATTTCTTATCAAAGGTGTAACAATCAAAAAAATCAGTTCAGTGGGTTACAAAACCACTGTTAAAATCCAGATAATTTTAAATTTAGTAAGTCACGATTAATACCCGATTCCTATGAGAGAAACTATCCTAGAGGTTCGCAATCTACAAGTTGAATTTTCCGATGATGGCAACAGCGTCAAAGCTGTAGATGGTATTTCCTTTGAGTTGCATCGCGGAGAGACTCTGGGAATAGTAGGAGAGTCGGGAAGCGGAAAATCAGTAACATCCTTAGCTGTGATGGGTTTGGTGCAGACTCCGGGAAGGATAAGCGGTGGTGAAATTTACTTTCGCCATCAGGAAAATACCGCACCAATCAACTTGGTAGAATTACCCCCACAGCAAATGCAGCTTTATCGGGGTGGTGACATCGCCATGATTTTTCAAGAACCGATGAGTTCGCTCAATCCAGTTTATAATATAGGGTTTCAGCTAACAGAAGCAATTATGCGACATCAGAAAGTGTCGCAAGGTGAAGCAAAACAAAAAGCGATCGCTGGTTTACAAGAAGTAAAACTCCTTCCCAGCGATGACCAAATTAAACAGCAATATCTCGAAAGCTGGAAACAAACTGCTAACTCATCAAATCTAGATGACCGACAACTAACAGAGTTAGTCAAGCAACACAAAGACGCAATGCTGGAACGTTACCCGCATCAACTTTCTGGTGGACAGTTGCAGCGGGTGATGATTGCAATGGCAATTTCCTGCAATCCCTTACTATTGATTGCAGACGAACCGACAACAGCTTTAGATGTGACAGTCCAAGCAACAATTCTAGAGTTGATGCGCGAATTGCAGCAGCGACGCGACATGGGAATGATTTTCATCACCCACGACTTAGGATTAATTGCGGAAATTGCCGACTCTGTAGCGGTGATGTACAAAGGTAAAATTGTCGAATATGGACCAGCAGCGCAAATTTTTAGCAATCCCCAGCATCCTTATACTAAAGGCTTAGTAGCTTGTCGCCCCACACTCAACAGCCATCCGCAAAAACTCCTCACCGTTTCCGACTACATGAGTGTAGAAGAAACACCAACCGGACAAATGGTAATTCAAGCGAAAGAACCGCTAACCCCGATAGAAGTTAGTAGAGAAGAGATTGCTGCAAGATTAGCAAACCTCAACGAACAGAAACCGCTGTTGCAAGTCCGCGATTTGAAAGTGGGTTTCCCGGTGCGGGGTGTATTTGGAAAAACGACACGCTACACGATGGCAGTTAACGGCGTTTCTTTTGATGTGAAACCAGGGGAAACAGTTGGATTAGTCGGAGAATCAGGTTGTGGAAAAACCACTCTCGGTAGAACTTTACTGCGATTAATCGAGCCGATGAGCGGTGAGATTATCTTTGAGGGACAAGATATCACTACCCTCAAAGGAGAACCGTTGCAAAAATTGCGACGAGAAATGCAAATAGTCTTTCAAAATCCCTTTAGTGCGCTTGACCCCCGGATGAAGGTTGGGGACGCAATTATGGAACCGTTGTTAATTCACTCTGTTGGAAAGACGACGAAACAACGACGGGAACGAGTAGCGGAACTTTTGGAAAGGGTGGGATTGAGTGCAGATGCGATGAAGCGTTATCCGCATCAATTTTCTGGTGGTCAACGTCAAAGAATTTGTATTGCCCGTTCTTTGGCGTTAAATCCCAAGTTTATCATTTGCGATGAATCGGTTTCCGCGCTGGATGTTTCGGTACAAGCGCAGGTGTTGAACTTGTTGAAAGAATTGCAAGATGACTTTAAGTTGACATATATATTTATTTCCCACGATTTGAGTGTGGTGAAATTTATGAGCGATCGCATTTTGGTCATGAATCGTGGTGAAATTGTGGAACAAGGTATAGCCGAAAACATCTACCGCGAACCCAAGGAGGAATACACGCAAAGGTTAATTGCTTCGATTCCTACCGGTAGCGCGGAAAGAGTGCAAAAGCGTCAATTACGAGCATTGTGATGTTGTAACAGCCGACATCGTGAACGATGCCCTCATCCTGGAAGGATGGGGGCGATTTTTGCCGATAAACGCGATCGCGCTTGTGATGAGTGTCAGCCTTAGGGATTGGCGAATATTTGGCTATCTACAGCTAAAGCAAAAATTTAGGATTCATCTGGTAATACTTTAATAGTGATGTCGAGCAGACGCGAAAATCAATGCGATCGTCACTAATAAAGTAAATAATGCGATGTTCTTGGGTGAGTCGCCGTGACCATGCATCCGAATCCAAGTATTTCAATGGTTCTGGCTTACCAATACCTATAAACGGATCTCGCATAATTGCTTCAATTAAGTCGAATGCACGCAATGCAGTTTTGCGATTTGTTTTTACCCAATAAGCGAGGTCTTCTCTAAATTCTGGATGAAAAACAGCATCTCGAACTATTATTTCTTGGGGTTGGGTTTCATTCTTCTTTTTCTTCGCGAATACCCAACTAAGTAGCGTAGTTCGTTAATGCTTTGAGGTTCTAAAGTTCTAGCTTTTGCTGTTGACAAAGCTGTTAACAGGCGGGTAGCATTTTTCGGTGAGCGAAGTAAATAAGCTGTTTCTAGTAAACTGTTTAGTTTCTCAACAGCAATTATGGCAACGCTTTCGCCTTCTTGTCGCGTAATAATTACGACCAGAGCGATCGCTAACTACTTGCTCACACAGTTGGGCAAGGCTAGCGCTAGCATCATTTAAGGTTGTCTGATTGGACATGATGAGAGTTTTTTGTTTTGCTGTATGGCTTTTGACTAGATCATAACTTGAGGCGGACAAAAGTTATGCGATCGCGCTTGTGATGAGTGTCAGTCTTGGGGATTGGGGAATATTTGGCTATATACAGCTAAAGCAAATATTTAGGATTCGGATTTGTTTCACGCAAAGTCGCAGAGGCGCAAAGGAAGAGATAATATATTTAGAAGCAATTCACTCTCGACATGTGGCGATCGTTTGTAACCAAGATTAAACTACGTATTATAGCTGTGGATGCTATTAATACGTCTGCATCCTGTATTGGCGTACTTTTTCTTTTTAAATCTGCGTGAATTTCACAAGCTTTTTCGATAATTTTTATATCATCTAAAAACAAAACTTCATAATCTGTACATAACTGAGTAAAATCAGCTAGCTGTCTGACAGCGTTTATAGATATCAATCCTCTTTTGACTTCATAAGAAGTTATACAACTTATAAATACTTCTTCACCCGAACGAGTCGCTTCTCTTAAACGATTATTAGTATTGAGATTTATTTTTAAAATATAGGTAACAATATTTGTATCTAATAAAAAGGTTACTTGATTTATTTTACTAGCACTGCTTCATCAAAGATTTTGATTTGTTCGGATGTTAAATCATTTAAAGTCCCAGAAACAGCTTCTAATGTCAATATTTTTTTGATTCGACGTGTCAGTTCATTCTCAGAAATAGCCTTCATTTCTTCAGGGGAAAACTTACCAAACAAGTTTACTAACATTTCTACCATTTCTTGTTTATTTAATCTCTCGATGTATAAATTGCTATTTGTAAACAACTTTTCAACTATTGGTGAAATGCGGTTGAAAACTTCTTGGGTATAGTTGGATACTTCTTGCATAATTTACTCCAAGTTTTTTTGATATTGAATATATAAATTGTAAGTTGGGACTGAAAGGCAAAACCCAACCTACAATTTTTATGGGCAAGCTATATAATTGGAATTTACCCAGCCTTCTAATCCATTAACTCGGTTGTTTGGTCCAAATATGACACGCACGTAAGACCAATTACCTTGAGTTTTGATGGGAAGTACTGTATTTCCATTATTTAGTCCAGCTTTAGATTTTCCATTCGGAGAAAAGCGAAGGGCTAACTGTCCTGTTTGGATGTTTGTTACACTACAATAAGCTTCTACAACTTCACTATCTGGTTGCAGTCTAACTTGGCTTTGATGAATGTAACCAGATCGACCGCAAACATCTGTTTTGTACCATCCATTTTTATAATCATAGATAGCTATAGATGTTTGCGATCTGATGGCACAAATAATAGCACCATTCGGTTTAACTCTAACATTTGATGGCGGGTCGATAACTACTGCTGATTCTATAGATTGTGCGTTAGCGTATGGTGCTTTTATAAAGAAGGGTATGACAGCAAGTAATGTAATATTGACACCAGAAAATACTATGTTCTGAATCGCTTTCTTCATATTCTTAAGTAGGTAGGTTGAATTAAATATAAAACCACCTGCGGGTGGAATGCCGCCATTCATTACGGCATCAAGTACCATTAATGGTGCGTTAAACTACGTTATAACGCACCCTACTGGCTTTATTTATAATAGTAATAAATAATACTAGACAAGAGTGATTTTACCGAAAATCAACGCAGGGTGATTTTGTAAATTTTTATTGCTGAAGTTGGCGAATTATGTCAAGAATTTGTTGAGAATACTGTGTATTTCCTTCTTGCTGATATAAATCGGCTGCTTTCTGAAAATCGCCGATCGCACTTTCTATATCTCCCAAATTATGGCGGATATCAGCCCGAACGATGTAAGCTGATGCGAAATGCGGTTGTAAATACAAGGCTTGATTTAAGTCTTCTAAAGCTCGTTGAAAGTCTTTCAACAAACAACGGCTACGACCTCGATTGTACCAGTCTTCGGCAAGGCTGGGGTCTATAGTTATTGCTCGGTCATAATCTTCGATTGCTGCTTGAAAGTCTTCTAAAGCATAGCAAGCATTAGCGCGATCGCTATAAAATGCTGCTGTATGCGGATTAATTTTTATTGCTTTCGTGTAATCGGCGATCGCTATGCGATAATCTTCTAAAACAAAGTAGGTAGAACCCCGATTGTAATAAGCTTCTATCAAGTCGGGATTTCGTTGTAATGCAGAATTATAATCTTCAATCGCGCCTTGAAAGTCTCCTAAATTCCGCCTAGCATTACCTAGATTGCAGTATGCTTGAGAAAAGTTAGGATTAAGCTGAATTGCTTTTTGGTTATCTGCAATTGCACCTTGGTAATCTTTTAAAGCATCGCGGACGATCGCTCTACCATAGTAAGCTTCTATTAAGTCGGAATTAATTTCTAATGCGCGATCGTAATCGGCTCTTGCCTTTTCATAATCTCCTAAACTACGATGAGCCGTAGCCCGATCGCAATATCCTTCTGCTAGATGCGGATGAAGTTGCAATAATTCGTTACAATCGGCGATCGCACCTTGAAAATCCCCCACTTGAGTGCGTGCATTCGCCCGAAAGCCGTAAACTAAAACTAGATACGGATTTTGCTTCAATGCTCGATTGTAATCTTCAATTGCTGCTTGATAATCTCCCAAAGTGGCACGCACAAGACCCCGATTGTAGTATGCTTGGGCATCATCGGGATGCAGTTTTAAAGTTTGATTAAAGTCAGCAATCGCTTTTTGAAAGTCTTTCAGGCAAGTATAAACCAGACCGCGATTGTAGTATGCCAATGCATAATTAGGGTTTATTGTCAATGCGCGGTTGTAATCGGCGATCGCTTCCTGATAATCTGCAAGAGCATAATGAGCATTACCTCGATTATGATAAGCGTCTGTGAAATTGGGATCTAGTCGCAAAGCCAGACTTTGATCGGCGATCGCACTTTGATAATCTTTTAATTGATAGCAAACATTACCGCGATTGCTGTAAGCTTCAGCAAAATTAGGATTGAGCTGCAAAGCTAAGTTAAAATTTTCAATTGCTTTTGGATAATCGCCTTGTTCGCAAAGCGTCAAAGCTTGATTATAGTAGGCAATTCCCAAGTCAAAATTAATATTAGCAGCTAAGGTAGGATTAATTTTGATTGCTTGCTGATAATCGCTGATCGCTTGATCGTAATCACCCAAAGCAAAGTAAGCATTACCCCGGTTTTGGTAAGATAAAGCAAAATCGGGATTGATTTGCAATGCCGAGTTAAAAGAAGCGATCGCTCCTTGATAATCTCCTTGGGAATTCTTGTTTATTCCTTGCTGAAAAAATTCTTCCGCATTCATCTGATTTTTGATTCAAAAAGCTTGAATCCACTCTTTGACAAAATATTCTGTCCAGATATTATTTTGCCAGTAGGGGTCATTTTCAATCACCTAAAGCTTGAATCCACTCTTTGACAAAATATTCTGTCCAGATATTATTTTGCCAATAGGGGTCATTTTCAATCAACTCGCGCACAATGGCTTCATCATCGGCTTCGTAAATCCCGAAAACTTTCGTTACATCCTTGGTCGGACCAATCGTAATCAACACACCAGATTCTTTTTGTTTTGCGAGTCCGTCTAAATGCGCTTGACGATGAGGGGCACGTTTTTCTAAAACGTCTTCGCAATAACTTCCCCACATTATATATTTTGCCATAGATACACCATCTAAAATTACAAAAGATTTAAATGAAGTAATAAAGTGTAAATAAACACTCTTAAACGTAGTAAGCGGCTCTATCCCTTTCAACTTGGGGAATTGAGCGGTAAACCGCTCACCCTCCGGGTTCGCCAGTCGCTCATGGGGGAGACCCCCAAGACCGCGCTGGCTCACTACCTACATTTTATGTTTAATCACGCCCATTTAGTACAGACGTTCCATTGGAACGTCTCTACCTAACTTCTCAAACTGACACCGAATTTCTCAACTAATGCTTCGCGGACTTTGTTGTGTACTGGTTCGACTTCAGCATCAGTGAGAGTACGATCGCTTGTCCGATAAACTAAACGAAACGCCAAACTGCGTTGTCCTTTTGGTACATTATCACCGCGATATTCATCAAATAATTCCACAGATTTTAATAAATCTTTACCTGCTTTGGCGATCGCTTTTTCAATTTCCGCAACAGTTACCTTAATCGGTGCAAAAAAGGCGATATCGCGATCGGCTGCTGGATAAGTAGAATAAGGTTTAAATTGCGGTACTAGTATTTCATCTCTTTCTAGAGAATCCAACAGCACATCTAAATCCAGTTGAAACACGTAAACCGAATCTGGTAAACCTTTTTCCCGTCGCACTTGCGGATGTAACTGTCCAAAAGTACCGAGTCGATTACCGCGTATCCATAAAGACGCGGTACGTCCGGGATGCAAGCGGGAATTTTGATTATCTGGTTGATATTCTACCTGCAAACCAAGTTGCTGAAATACACTTTCTATAATGCCTTTGGCTTCAAACCATGTTAAAGGTTGTTCGCCACTTGACCATTTACCGACAGTGCGATCGCCTCCCATAATTCCGGCTATGGCTTCAGCTTCTTGCAAACCGTCTTCTTCTCGCCAAAAAATTCGCCCAATTTCAAAGCCGTTCAGCGAACCGTTTCCTTGCTCTATATTATATTGAAAAGCATCAATCAACCCGGAAATTAACTCAGTTCGCAGCGCCGAATATTCTGTAAATAACGGGTTTGACAGCACTATCTGCGTTTCTTGTTGTGGTTTCACCAAAGAGTAGTGTATTAGTTCTGTCAATCCTTCCGCACGGAGAGAAGCTCGCAATTTGCGTATAAGTTCCTGATCTAAAGGCAAATAACCAGCTTCCGATTTATCTGGTAAAGTATCACAAAAGTTATCGTAACCGTAAAGACGGGCAATTTCTTCAATTAAATCGATTTCCCGTTCTAAATCGCGGTAACGATAGGGTGGGACAGTTACTGTCCAAGCACCTTCACCTTTATAAGTTAGCTGACATCCCAATGCAGTTAGAATGCGTTCAACATCTTGCGCTTCGAGTTCTCCGGTTTTCTCGTTTATTTCGATTGGTCCGAGAACTTGATTAACTCGTTCTAAACGCAGTGCGATCGCCCGACTCCAAGTAGAAGGATCGGGGCGCGTATCGGCAATTTCCTGATTTACAATACTTCCCTGTGCTATCTCCACCATCATCGATAAAGCGCGGCGTGTAGCTTTTTCCAACTCAGCGCGGTTTACACCTCGTTCATATCTTCCAGAAGCTTCTGTTCTCAAGCCGATGCTACGCGAAGAACGGCGAATTGCTACAGAGTCAAATAACGCCGCTTCTAAAAAGATATTTTGCGTACCTTCATATACTTCGGTTTCTTCTCCACCCATCACCCCCGCTAAAGCAACGGGTTTATTGTTTGCCGTGATTAACAAATTTTGAGTAGTTAGATTGCGGGTTTGTCCATCGAGAGTTTTCAGCGATTCTCCCGCATTAGCGAAACGCACCCCAACTTGGATTTTGCCACCCAAGCGATCGCCATCAAATGCGTGTAACGGTTGTCCCCATTCCAACAACACATAATTAGTAATATCCACAACATTATTTATCGGTCGCGTTCCCGCAGCCCGCAAACGTTGTTGCAACCAATCAGGAGAAGGCGCAATTTTGACATTTTCAATTAGCGTACCAATGTAAGCCGGACAAGCTTGCGTCTCATCAATTTTTAAAGTGAAATTTCCCGCACCCTGAGGAACAGACACCTCACCCGGTTCAGGAATTGTCAACTTTCCACCTGTCAGCGCTGCTACTTCCCGCGCTATCCCTACCATACTTAAAGCATCAGCGCGATTAGCAGTAGCAGTGACATCTAAAATCACATCATCCAAACCCAACAAAGGACGCACATCGCTACCCAGTTGGAGATTTTCTTGAGGAAAAATATGAATTCCGTCTACATCAGTCGGTAAACCGAGTTCCTTCAAAGAACAAATCATTCCTTGAGAAGGAACACCTCGCAGTTTCGCCGGCTTGATTTTTAAATCGATATTTGGTAAATAAGTTCCTGTAGTTGCTACTGGTACATAAATATCTGCTCGGACATTCGCAGCACCACAGACGATATTTAAAGTCTCAGAAGCACCGATATCAACTTGGCAAACACTCAACTTATCAGCGTTAGGGTGAGGTTGTTTTTCAAGCACTCTGCCAACAACAACACCTGAAGCCCAAGTGCGGCGGTCTTCAATATCTTCTACCTCAAACCCTGCCATTGTCAAGGTTTCGGCTAAATCTTCCGGGTTTATTTTTATCTCAACTAGTTCCCGCAGCCAACTTAGAGAAATACGCATGGAGTGTGCTTGCTAATTCTATGAATCGTATCAATGCTTCAATTTTAGATTGTAAGAGAGGCGATCGCTCTTGCACCCCCTCAGTTACCCCCTAACTTGAATAATCCTACTACAACGTTGTACTTACCAAAAAACTCTCCTCTTACCTTTTCCCCTTCACTCGTTCTGAGGCTACTGCCTGGGTTCCAAAAAGTCAGACAAAAAAGGATGCGCCTTCTCCTTCAAAGACGCGAAGCGCGAACATCCGAGGCGGCGGTTCGCGCTCCCAGAATCTTCTGTCCGGCGACACGCCTTTGACTGGTGGGGTGTTGAGGATCTTTAAAACAAGGAACCGTCTCAATTTTGTCCAGTTTTAGCGTAGGGAACGAGGACGAGGATATATCGGTTCTCGGTTGCGTCCAATACACGCTCTTGTTCGGGTAGGGGCAATTCATGAATTGCCCCTACCAACTGATCGTGTATTTCACTCAATTGAGAACCGTTATAATCCCCAGTCACCAGTCCAAGCGTCCCTAACTCAAATGCATAAACACCATTTTCAGCAATTCTGAGCGACTAAACGGCTTAGTTAAATACCCCGATGCTCCCACCAATCGTGCTTTTATCTTATCTATAATTCCCTTACTCCCAGTAACAAAAATGATTGGAGTTTCTTTGAACATTGAATTATTGCGTATTAGCCTACACAACTCATAACCATCAATTCCCGCCATATTCAAATCCAGTAATATCAAGTCTGGTTTGTGCCTAACAATCGACATTACCGCTTTTAGCGGATCGATAATTGTCACTACAAAAAAATTTTCATCTTCTAGTAAGCGAGTAATTTCTTTCAGCATTGTCGGGCTATCATCAACAGAAACTATTTTGTGAACTTTTCGCTCTGTTAAAGTAGCAATGTTTGTCTGATTTTTTGTTGCTAATTGCTGAAAATTATCACTGACAGAAGATATATCTGGTAATCGCAAAGAAGTATCTCTATTTTCGGCAATACTTGGCTTCTCGTTGCTAGTAGTGCTGCTGGGCGCTGCGATTTCAGCTAATTCGGCAATATCGCTATGATCTGGTAACTCTTCACAAGTCTTTGGGAATTTATCAAATGGTGGATCTGGTTCATGTAATAACAGCGCTCCATGTAAGATATAAGGATGTAAAATTTGCGCCAGCTTTAATTCATCTTGATTCAGAATTACGGCAAGATGACGCAAGCTAAAACCTTTCATCCAATGAGTTAAATTGGGCTGAAGTTCTGGAAGTTTTTCGGGTTTAACTCTCGAAGAAACGCATAAATAAGGGCGCTGAAATGGAGAAGAAATTTGCGGCGCTAAAGAATGCCAATTTTGCAATCTTTCTTGACAGCATTCGATTACTTTCTCTACATCCTGGTTGCAAATATTTTGCAGATATGTATCTGTTAAATTATATGAACCTTGCTTGATTAAGAGAAATGATTCAATCACTTCTTTAACCACTTCTTGGATTAGCACTCCGGCTTGTGCCGAATTTAGATATTTTTGACTGACAAGCCAGCAAATAGCTTGATAATCAGGCGGCTGGTTTGCCAAATTGTCGTACATTTGTTTCAGCTTACCGTGTGAGTCACTTTCAAACATTAAGCGTAACTGAACACGGGTTTCGCTCTTTAACAGGGGAATTTGGCGGCTGAGACGGCGTAAATGCCGTTCTAGTCGATCAAAAGGTTCAACTGAATCGGTAGCATAAGTAATTTTACCCTGTTCTAAGTAGATCGACCAAGAAACTGAGTTGCTAGATGCTTGTAAACCAGTACTCTCCGAACAATTAGATAACTGTCTTAACAAACTCAGGGGACTCAATTTGGTAAATGTGCCAGAATTATTCATGTTTTTGGATAATTTGCGGTAAATTAGACCGAATACTTGTAAATTCTAAGTATCGGTAAATGAGGCACCCTGAAAGAATTGAATTTTTCTCTACAAAGAAATTTTTCAGTTTGGCTATGCAGTTATATTACATATCTGCAAAAATTACCATATCTTTAATTTGTTACATTTTGCACTATATATTGAAATAAAATATTTTCTGCTTCATTTTAATTTTAAGTGTGCATAGTTACACAAGTATAGTGAGAAAGCTGATTAGATTAAATATGATGAATTGCTTTCATCTAAAATCTGACTTGACTACATAGAATCTTTAAAATTCAACATGAGCAGGGCACGCGATCCTTGATATTCTATAAGGGTTATTTATAAATTTGACTAGATGCAGTGCTACAGGTAATGCGAGTCCCTGGTAAATTCCCTTTTACTCAACTACGTTGTAAGTTAAGATTTTATTAAATGCTTAGGGATTTTGCTAGTAGTAATCTGTTTAATAAATAAGAGAGCACTCTGACAAACAACTACAAAAATGTAGGTTTGTTCGGCGCTTTCAATTATATACTTTGAGAAAAGGGAAACAAGGCTTTGGACTTTAACATAACACAACAAGTTATGCAGGATACATTAAAACTAGATGAAGTAGTTGAATTTGCTGAGAACCCAGAACCACGTTGTCCTTGCGTGTTATTACTAGATACCTCAGGTTCGATGCATGGAGAGCCGATTGAGGCTTTAAATCAGGGCTTGCTCAGTTTGAAGGACGAATTAGTAAAAAATTCCCTTGCGGCACGAAGAGTAGAAGTAGCAATTGTTACTTTTGACAGCAACGTAAATGTAGTGCAAGACTTTGTGACTGCCGATCAATTCAATCCGCCGATTTTGACAGCACAAGGATTGACAACTATGGGTTCGGGAATTAATAAAGCCTTGGATTTGATTCAAGAGCGCAAAGTTCAATATCGCACGAACGGCATTGCTTACTATCGTCCTTGGGTATTTATGATTACCGATGGAGAACCGCAAGGCGAATTAGAGCAATCGATAGAGCAAGCGTCCCAGCGTTTGCAAACAGATGAAATAAATAAACGTGTTGCTTTTTTTACCGTTGGGGTGGAAAATGCTAATATGACACGCTTAAGTAAAATTGCTGTACGTACTCCTCTGAAGCTCCAAGGACTGAACTTTATAGAGATGTTTGTTTGGTTATCGGCGAGTATGTCAGCGGTTTCGCATTCACAGGTAGACGAACAGGTTGCACTACCACCAATCGGCTGGGGATCTGTTTAAGGACGCGATCGCTCTTTTATGCGGCGGCTGACGCATCGCCTTTGATTATGTTTACACAGCTGTTGGCAAAATGAACACATCAAGCAAGATATCTCAATGGCGGGTAGTAGCCGCATCTGTAGGTGGTACGAGTCATTTAAAAAACAAACAGCTGTGTCAAGACGCACATCATTGGCAAATATTGCCAGATAACGTTTTGATAGCAGCGGTAGCAGATGGTGCAGGAAGTGCAGCAAGCGGGAAAGTTGGCGCGATGGTGGCTGTAGAAGCAGCTATCGAAAATATATCTGTTAAACAATTCACCCGACGAAGCTTGGATGATGATGAACAAGTGCGCGAACTTTTGAATGATGCGATCGTCGCGGCAAAAATTGCCGTAGAGGATGAAGCGACAGTTTGTGACAAACAGCCACAAGATTTAGCAACAACCTTAATTATCACGATTGCTACACCAGAACTTGTCGCAGTCGTGCAGATCGGTGATGGAATGGCAGTGGCGAAGGATCGCATGGGCAACTTACTTGCTCTAACTATGCCTGATAACGGCGAATACATCAACGCCACCACATTTTTAACTTCGCCTAATGCCCTAGATACAGCGCAAATGAGATTATGGCGCGAAGCCATAATCAACGTTGGTGTTCTTACCGACGGGTTACAAATGCTGGCATTAAACATGGCTGAAGGTGCGCCTCATAAACCGTTCTTTTTTCCTCTATTTGACTTTGCAGCAAATGCCGAGGATAAAGCAGCGGCAAAAGAGCAGTTGGTGAGGTTTTTACGTTCGGATCGAATCACGCAACGTACTGATGATGACTTAACGCTAATAATTGCTGCCTTAAGCGATTAAAAGCGTAGTTCTTTTTTAACTTAAATAACTCCCGTAAATTGTAATTCTATCATGCAGGTTCTACGTTGTCTTACCAACCAAGAAATCCTCAACCTCACCATTAGTTTAGGGCGAGGCGGAGAAGCTTGTATTTATGCTGTGCCCAGCGATGGCAATTTAGTGGCAAAAGTTTATCACAAGCCAACTGAGCAACACGGGCGGAAACTTTTGGCAATGCTTGCCAACCCACCAGAAAACCCTACAGCTAGTTTAGGGCATATTTCTATTGCTTGGCCCTATGAACCGCTCAAAGCAGTAGACGGAAGCGATCGCATTATTGGCTTTTTAATGCCGCGCATTCGAGGGATGCGTCCGGCGATCGACTTCTACAACCCCAGAACTAGGCGCGAACAGTGTCCATTATTTAATTATCAATATTTGCTGCGTACCGCTCGCAATTTGGCGGCAGCTTTTGCGGCTTTGCACAACAGTGGCTACTGCGTCGGCGATGTGAATGAGTCGAATATCATGGTCAGCGACACAGCATTAGTGACGCTGGTAGATACAGATTCGTTCCAAGTACGCGATGCAAACCAAAATGTAATTTTCCGCTGCCAAGTTGGTAAACCAGAGTTTACTCCACCAGAACTACAAAATAAAATTTTTGCTCAATATGATCGCGCGATCGCCCATGACTTATTTGGGTTGGGAGTACTGATATTTCAACTGTTAATGGAAGGTACACATCCATTTTCTGGTATCTATCAAGGTGCAGGCGAACCACCCACCTACGAAGCACGCATTGCCAATGGTCATTTTACTTACAGTCAACAGCGCCGCGTCCCTTACACTCCTACCCCGATAGCACCAGCTTGGGAAATTCTTCCTCCCAGCTTGCAAGAAATGTTTGTCCGCTGTTTTGAGCATGGTCATAACAACCCACAGATGCGTCCCAGCGCTCAAACTTGGCTGTTAGAACTAGCTGAAATCGAAAATGACCTGATTACCTGCACAGTCAACTCCCAGCACCGCTATAGCAGCCACCTGCACAAGTGTCCTTGGTGCGAACGTACCTTGCGCTTAGGCGGACGTGACCCCTTTCCATCACAGCAGGCAATACAATCAAAACAACATCTACAACCGCGCAGACAAACTCGACGCAACACAAGTCCGACACGCGGCAACAACGTTTCTCCAATTCCAGCAAACCAGATTAATTATCGGCAAGTAGCACCGCAAAAATTTTCTTATTATCAATCTCGCAAAAAATCAAAATTTTACCCAGTGATTTTGTGCTTGTTGGGTTTTGGGATGTTGGGATATTTAGACGTAATGATTAAATTTACTCGTCCCTTAGTTTCCCAAAATCAATATGCTCAACAAACCTTGATGTCTCGCAAAGAGCAAAGCAAAAATAATCTCACTTTTGCAGATTATTATAAACAGGGTCATGCCTCTTATAAAGTGCGAGACTATGAACACGCACTAAGCGATTTTAGCCAAGCAATCAAAAAAAATCCGACACATGCCAAAGCACATATTAACCGTGGTAATACCCGTTACAACCTGAAAGACTATGATGGTGCAGTTACCGACTACAGTCAGGCAATACAAATCGATCCTAATGAAATAAAAGCTTATGTAAATCGGGGCAATGCCCGCTATATGCTAGCCGAATATAGCAGCGATCCCGATAGAGATTACAATTTAGCTTTATCAGACTTTAATAATGCTTTGCGTCTGAATCCTAATGAAGCCGAAGCTTATATCAGACGCGGTATAGTCCGTTCCCAACTTGCTAAATATAGCGGCGATTCTCAACAAGATTACCGCAAAGCAATTGGAGACTTTAATAGTGCGATCGCTTTAAATGCAGACAAGCCAGAAGCTTACTTTCAGCGGGGTCTTGTTCGTTATCAAATTGGTCAATACAGCAGCGACTTCGATCAAGAATATAAAGAAGCGATCGCCGACTTTAACCAAGCATTACGCATCGATTCTCGAAGTGCGAAAGTTTACTTAAGACGAGGTATAGTTCGCTACGAACTTTCCCAGTATGGCGGCAAGAATTCTAGTACAAATCATACGCAAGCGATCGCCGATTTGCAGACATCTGCCAAAATTTTCCTTGAGCAAGAGGATATGGATAATTACCAACAAGCATTAAGCAGCATTTGCGTTGTTTTGGAAAACAAATGTGACACTTTCTTTGACAATACAACTGGCTTAGTAAAAGGTAGCTAAAAACTGAAAAACGTCCTAACTAACAATTAAATACTTTGTAATTAGAAAGAGCTAACCCACGCTTAGGTTAGCTCTTTCTAATAATATCTATTTTTTATTTTTATTCAAAGAAAAACAATTTTTTACATTGATCGTCAGCATTCACAAAGCTTTTTCGTTTTTTTACACATAAAACAAGTTTATTTACCTTGTCTTCATACTTAAGACGGAAAATACGGTTAGATTTATTACTGAGAAAATCGACAATTAACTTTTTCTCATAAGTTAAGTTGATACATTCTCAGTTGAGATAAGTCCAAATACTCATCTACCTAAAAATTCCGAGGTAATTGCATGAAAGCAGTGATTTTGGCTGGAGGACTTGGTACGCGTCTGAGTGAAGAAACTAGCATTAAACCCAAGCCGATGGTCGAGATTGGTGGTAAGCCCATCCTGTGGCACATCATGAAAACTTATTCTGCACACGGTATTGATGACTTTATCATCTGTTGCGGTTATAAAGGGTACGTAATCAAGGAGTATTTTGCCAATTACTTCTTACACATGTCAGACGTAACCTTTGATATGCGCTTTAACCAGATGAACGTGCATCGTGGTAGTGCTGAACCCTGGCGTATCACCTTAGTAGATACAGGTGATAGTACCATGACAGGCGGACGCTTGAAGCGAGTCGCAGACCATGTTGGGAATGAAACTTTTTGCTTCACCTACGGTGACGGTGTTAGCAATGTGAATATCACTGAGTTAATTAACTTTCACAAAGAACAAAAAACTTTAGGTACACTCACCGCAGTTCAACCAGCCGGACGCTTTGGTGCCATATCCTTAGGACACGACCAAACTAAAATCAACAGCTTCCGCGAAAAACAAGATGGTGATGGTGCTTGGATTAATGGCGGTTATTTTATCCTAGAACCGGAAGTAATCAACTTGATTGCTGGTGATTCCACCGTTTGGGAACAGCAACCATTAGAAAAGCTTGCAGAAATGGATCAGCTATCTGCTTACAGACATGACGGTTTTTGGCAACCGATGGATACTTTGCGCGATAGAAACTACCTCGAAGACCTATGGAAGAATAACAAAGCTCCTTGGAAAGTGTGGTAAGCAAGGTTATGAGTTATGTAGAGACGTTCCAATGGAACGTCTGTACCGGAGTTATGAATTAAGAATTGAATTTAACTTAAAAAACCTCCTGACTCATAAAATTTAAACTTTTGTAATTAAAGGTGCAAAAAATACCAATGTATGATTTTGGGATAATAGGTGGGGGAATAGTTGGACTCTCTACAGCAATGGCTTTGGGCAAACGCTATCCCAATGCAAAAATTTTAGTTTTAGAAAAAGAGAGCAAATGGGCATTTCACCAAACTGGTAACAACAGCGGTGTAATTCATTCTGGTATCTACTACAAGCCAGGAAGTTTCAAAGCTAAATTTTGCCGTGATGGTAGTCGCTCAATGGTAGAATTCTGCCAAGAGCATGATATTGCTCATGAAGTTTGCGGTAAAGTAATTGTCGCCACCGATGAACAAGAGCTACCGCGCTTAGAAAATCTTTACAAGCGCGGCTTGGAAAACGGTCTAGAAGTTAAGCGAATCAGTGCCGAAGAAGTCAAAGAAATTGAACCTCATGTCACTTGCGTAGCCGGCATCCGCGTATATTCAACTGGTATTGCCAATTATAAGCAAGTTTGTTTAAAGTACGCAGAGTTAATTGCAAAGCAAGGTGGCGAACTGCGTCTAAATACAAAAGTTGAGAAAATTTCGCGCAGTGGTAAAAATCAAGTACTGGAAACTAATAACGGTACTTTTGAAACTCGCTTTGTAATTAATTGTGCCGGATTGCATAGCGATCGCCTAGCCAAATTAGCTCAAGTAGATCCGCAAGCCAAAATAGTACCATTCCGGGGCGAATACTACGAACTCACACCAGAAAAGCGCTATCTTGTCAAGACTTTAATTTACCCCGTTCCCAACCCAGATTTTCCCTTCTTGGGCGTCCACTTTACCAAGATGATAGATGGTAGCGTCCACGCAGGACCCAATGCAGTTCTCAGCCTCAAGCGTGAAGGATACAAAAAGACAGACTTTGATTTGCGTGATTTTGCAGAAGTCATGACTTATCCAGGTTTCTGGAAATTAGCAGCAAAACACGCCGACGAAGGCATTCAAGAAATCATTCGCTCTTTTAGTAAAGCAGCCTTCACCAGAAGTTTACAAAAATTAATTCCGGAAGTTAAATCGGAGGATTTAATTCCCTGCCATGCAGGAGTTCGCGCTCAAGCTTTAATGAACGACGGTAAACTAGTAGACGACTTTTTGATTGTTCAAGATCGAAACTCCGTCCATGTTTGCAACGCTCCTTCTCCTGCTGCCACTTCTTCACTGGAAATTGGTAAAGCCATTGTTGCTCAAATTCCCGAACAATCGCATCTTTTAACAGCAGCAGTTAATTAATTTTTGATTAGTTAGTTTGCATCTACCCTAAATTAGCCTGTACTAGCCAGGGAGCGCAGGCATTGTTTAATCAGTCGCTAGATAGGCATACTACATTATTTCTAGCGTTGTAGAATAAGCGAATTAGTATCAGGGATTTCCGTTATGTCCATTAGCTCCAATCAGCCGGTTGTTCTAGTTTGTGCTGCTGATAATAACTATGCCATGCCCCTAGCAGTCACAGTTCGTTCAGCCCTTGAAAATTTAGGAACTAATCAAAAAATAGCCTTATTTATTCTTGATGGAGGAATTGCTGAATCAAACAAAAATAAGATTATCAAATCACTTCAATCAGAAAAGATAAACATTTCCTGGGTGCAACCAGATAACGCACTATTTACAAATCTGGTATTAACCAGGCATCTGACACCAAGCTGCTATTATCGACTTCTGATTACCGAATTTTTACCGCAGGAATTAAATAAAGCAATTTATTTAGATACCGATATGGTAGTCACAGGAGATTTAGGAGAAATATGGAACATTGAGATTGGCGATGACTATGCACTAGCAGTTCAAGACGACGTGGATATGTATATATCCATGTCTGATGGTTTAAGAAACTACAAAGAAGTCGGACTTGATGGTGATGCTAAATATTTCAATTCTGGACTTTTAGTAATTAATCTCGAAAAGTGGCGAACTGATAACATAGGCGCAAAGGTTCTCGAATATATCCAACAAAACAAAGAATATGTTCGTAACGACCAGGATGGACTAAATGCAGTTCTTGCAGGGAAATGGCGAGAACTTCATCCCAAATGGAATCAAATGCCCAGGATATACGATTATCCATCATGGGAAAATAGCCCTTTTCCAGAAGATGTTTACCAGGATCTGCTCGAGCAACCTTGTATTATTCACTTTACGAATACTCCCAAACCTTGGTATGCAGGAGTGAAATGTGAATGTACACATCCTAAAAAAGATTTATTCTTCCAATATCTGGATGTCACAGATTGGTCAGGCTGGCGGGATACTATCTGGAGAAGAATTGCGAGAAAATTCATGAAAATAACATCATTAAATACATCAAAGTTGTGAAAGTATAGTGATAGTAATTTTTCGGAATTATTTCTCAAGAGCGAAACTGCCAAAATAATCAAATTCATCAATTTATAGGAATAAAAACCATGAAAATTCTTGTTACCGGCACTGAAGGTTATTTAGGTTCATTATTACCTCCTTTGTTAATTGAACGGGGACACGAAGTTATCGGTGTAGACACCGGATTTTATAAAGTGGGTTGGCTGTACAACGGTACTGAAGTAACGGCAAAAACCCTTAACAAAGATATCCGTAATATCACTGGTGATGATTTGCAAGGTGTCGAAGCGATCGTTCACATGGCGGAACTCTCCAACGACCCCACCGGACAACTATCACCTACTATTACCTACGATATCAACCATAAAGGTTCTGTTCGCCTTGCCAAACTAGCCAAAGAAGCGGGTGTGCGTCGCTTCGTATACATGTCTTCGTGCAGTGTTTACGGTGTAGCCACAGAAGGTGATGTCACCGAAGAATCATCAGTGAATCCGCAAACAGCTTACGCAGAATGCAAAACCTTAGTAGAAAGAGATGTCACACCACTAGCTGATGATGACTTCTCTCCGACTTTTATGCGAAATGCTACTGCCTTTGGTGCTTCCCCCAGAATGCGGTTTGATATTGTTTTAAACAACTTGGCAGGCTTGGCATGGACTACCAAAGAAATTAAAATGACCAGCGATGGTACACCTTGGCGTCCGTTAGTTCATGCATTAGATATTTGTAAAGCAATTGTCTGCGCGGTTGAAGCACCACGGGATATTGTACACAACCAAATCTTCAACGTTGGCGATACTACTAATAACTATCGAGTTAAAGAAATCGCGGAAATTATTGCTGATGTTTTCAAAGGTTGTAAATTATCCTTTGGCGATAGCGGTGCAGACAACCGCAGCTATCGAGTATCTTTTGAAAAAATTAACACCATCCTGCCGGGATTTAAGTGTGATTGGAATGCCCAACGTGGCGCTCAACAGTTGTTTGATTTATTCAGCCAAATCGATATGACTGAAGAAACTTTCTTATCTAGAGGTTTCACCCGTTTGAAGCAGTTAGAATATCTAATTCGCACCCAGCAAATTGACCAAGATTTCTTCTGGACGAAGAAATAATCAGATTTTTAGATTTGCAGTTAAAAATTGTTTGAAGTTTTGGAATCAAATTAATTTGATTCAAACTTATTTACAAATCTTTTAGCTGCAAATTAAAATATTGTGTAAATTTTAATTTTAGAGATTATTATCAGGGTTGAAAAATATGATTAATTCCACATATTTACTTGCACGATAAGTCAACCTTCCACCGTCTTTTATTCAAGAAAAACTTAATAATGAACAAATTACTTACAATTGCCATTCCTACATTTAATCGTGCCCAATTTTTAGAAGAACAGTTGAATTGGTTGTCTAAAGCTATTAAAGGATTTGAGTCTGAGTGTGAAGTTATTATTTGCGATAACTTTTCATCAGACAATACTCAAGAAGTCATTCAAAAATGGCAGCCTTTTTTCAAAAATACGACATTTATATCGCATATAAACACTGAGAACATTGGATTAATGCCTAATCTTGCTTGTTGTATAGAAAAGGCAACAAGCAAATATGTTTGGGTAATTGGTGATGACGATCCTATTCACGAAATCACCCTTGCTTCTGTAGTAAATAACCTGAAAAAATACCCAGAGATAGCATTATTAATTTTGAATTTTTCTTGGTTGAATGTAGTAACAGGACAATTAGCTTCTGAGCGTTGCTTTGATATTACAAATGAAGAAGTCAATACTAATGGAAAAGCATTGATTGAACATTATTTGCAAGAAAACTTTAGTTGTCTAGCGTTTATGACTGCTCAAGTGTATAAAACCCAAGCAGCACAGCAAGCTTTAGAAAAGTGGAGAGACAGTGCAAATAATCGAGAAGGACAAATATATTGGACTGCATTTTGTGCCCTTCAAGGAAGTGTAAAAATTACTAAAGATGTCTATGTTCAATACGCTTGTGGAATGAATTCTATTGTCGATGCAAAGCTATGGTTCAAAATGCGTTATTCCGATTTGCCGAAAGTTTATGTAAAACTGATGGAGTTAGGATATAGCCAAACAATTTGCAGAAAATTCATTTCCAAGCACTTTGCAGAAACTAATTGGTATGTTATTTTGGGTGCTTTAAGACGATGGCCTTTTTATACAGTAAATATACTAACTCCGTATTTTAGTTTAGTAGGTGTATCGACTTGGAAAAGTTTTTTATCATCTCAGCAAGAAAAAATAAGTCTGTAATTTAATCTCAGGCTCAATGATTCTATCCACTACAACATTATGAACAAATTACTCCTGATTGTGATAATTGATCTGAATTTCCACATTAGTGACTCTAAATAATTTATAATTTTGCCAATTAAAGTTCAAACTTATTTTCTGTCGTTGGATAAAAAAATATGAATAAATTACTCACCATTGCTATCCCTACTTACAACCGCGCCGAGTTGCTTGATAAACAATTAGCATGGCTTGCCGAAGCTATAAAAGGCTTTGAATCAGAATGTGAAATTTTTGTTTCTGATAATTGTTCACCAGACAAGACTCAAGAAGTAGTCAATAAGTGGCAAAATATTCTGAGCCACGTCACGTTTACTTATCACAAAAATACAGAAAATATAGGCGTGATGCGAAATATCATTCATTGCCTGAAGTCTGCAAAAACTAAATTTGTTTGGGCAATTGGTGATGATGACCCCATTCAAAAAAGAGCAGTCGCCTATACGATAAATAAAATTAAAAACACTAACGATTTATCATTATTGTTTCTCAACTTTTCTGGTCGAAACAAAATCACCGGCGAACCTGTCCATCCACCGACAATAGTTGGTAATCGTTGGTTTGATGCTGATACTGAAGATGGAAACGGTGACGGCAAAGCGATATTTGAACATTGTTATTCAAAAAGTGTCGGTGCTGTCATTTTTCTGACTGCTACGGTGTACAGAACCGACTTGGTAAAAAGCGCTTTGGAAATTTGGGAAGATGCGGCAAGTAACTGGATATCCTTAGCATATTTAGCAGGATATTGTGCTGCGAATGGCAGTGTAATCGTCACTAAAGATACTTATATGGAATGTATTGTGGGTGTTAGCTATTGGCAGAAAGAGCCAAAATCTGCACTTTTAATGCAGTACAAACACATTCCGGAAATTATTCAGAAATTTCAGCAGATTGGATATTCTAAGGAATTTTGCAACCGGATGATGTTGCATAATTTTAAAGAAGTCAATATGAAAGTGTTTTTAGGCGCTTTGAGAAGATGGCCTGCATTTGCTTTAAATGTAGGAATTAGCTTTTTGACTTTAGTAAGCTTGTCTGCTATTGGAGAAACTTTTTCTCCAAATTTAAGGATAGCTGAGTCAAGGCTTACTACTACTGAAGAATTACGAAGTTCTGAGCAATAAATCTCAAAAATGATAGCCAAAAAAATGCAAATAAATTCATGAATAAGGCGCTTTTTGTATGCTTGACACCATCGCAAACAAAATATTTGAACTGAAATCAGAGTTAGGTTACAGAACTGCACTGCTGAACCATGCCAAAAATTTGCCTGCATTGGAGTCAGGCGATCGCTATATTGTTGATACTCTCCAAAAAGAAGGCGTTTACGTCACAACACTCGACGAATTAGGATTCTCCTCCACCCCACAGCTACTCAATGCTGCTTACAGTCAATTGTCCAGCATGGCAACACCTAGCTACAACAGTGCAGGTAAATTGCTTCCCAAAATTTACACAGTTACAGATTTACCTGAATTTTCTACTTGGGGACAAGAACAAAAATTGCTAAATATCGTTGAAAATTACATCGGGCTTCCCGTTGCTTTTCAAGGTGTACATTTACGCAAAGATTTACCCAACGAAAATCAATTTGGAACGCTGCTATGGCATAAAGATTCAGAAGACCGGAGAATGGTCAAAATAATCATTTATTTGACTGATGTCGAAGAAAAAGACGGTCCTTTTGAATATGTTCCTTTATCTTTAACTTCCTTATATAGCTTGAATTATTATCGAATTTACCACAAGCTTTGGAAGGCAGGATATATAGGTATCAACGATGATGAATTGAAAGAAATTATCCCCAAATCAGCTTGGAAATCTTGTCCGGGACCAGCAGGTACGGTCATTTTTACAGATCCAAAAACTGCTTTACATCACGGAACCCTGCGGACAGAAGAACGGTCAGCGCTGTTTTATGTTTACACCGCTAACCCCCCCAAGCGACCAGAACTTTGTACCCAATACTGGGATGATACTTTTGCTAGACCAGAGTTAAGCAAAGAATCTGATTCGGTTAAACTAGGCACGTAGTAGTATTTTATCTGCTAAAATACTTTGTCATCAGAGAATTTTCGGAAATTCCCCAGTTTCTTTTGTAGTAAATATAAAATCGAGGTTATCTATGATTTTTACCGAAACTGAACTCAAAGACGCTTTCGTCATTGATTTAGAACAAAAGCCAGATCACCGTGGTTTCTTTGCCCGTACTTTTTGCGCGAAAGAGTTTGAAGAACATGGCTTAAAGCCAACGGTTGCTCAATGCAACTTATCTTACAACTATAAAAAAGGAACGCTGCGGGGAATGCACTATCAAGTTTCCCCAGCAACCGAAACAAAATTAATCCGCTGTACTCAAGGTGCTATCTACGACGTAATTATTGATATGCGTCCTGAGTCTCCGACCTTTTTATCACATTTTGGCGTGGAACTCAGCGCAGATAACCGTCGCGCTTTATACGTTCCGGAAATGTTTGCCCACGGCTATCAAGCACTTACAGATGATGCTGAAGTTGTCTATCAGGTGGGTGAATTTTATACACCTGGCTATGAACGGGGTCTGCGCTTTGATGACCCATTTTTTAACATTGAATGGCCCGTTGATGTTACCGAAGTTTCCGAGAAAGATTTAAATTGGCCCTTGATGAGAATGATGAGCGTGGGAGGCACATCTTCGAGATAAGAGTATAATTGTTGACAATTCACCACAATGCACCTCATTAATACTTAGTCAAATTGATTAATTTTATTAGAGGTGCAAATTCCAAGTATCTTTCTTGGCGGTGTTAGCGGTACTCTTTATTTTTTCTTAAAAAAATAAAAGTTCGCATCGATTAGATTTTCGGGGTTTAAGGTTGTTTCCCTTTAAGAAAAACAACTTGCGAAAAAATCGCTAACAATAAACACGATCTGATGCAAGGAGTTTAATCAATGATTATTGTAGATCGCGCATTACAAGCACGCGCCGAGGCAGGCAAACCGGTTAAAGTAGCCATGATTGGTGCTGGCTTCATGGGTCGAGGAATTGCCAATCAAATTGCTAATTCAGTTCCAGGTATGGAGTTAGTTGCTATCTTCAACCGTCAAATTGATGCAGCCAAGCGAGCTTATTCGGAAGCAGGAATTGAGAATGTTCAAGTAGTTTCGACTGTAACTGAATTAGAAGACGCGATCGCCCGTGGTGAGTATGCAGTCACCGAAGATGCGATGTTGCTGTGCCAAGCTGAAGGCATCGATGCTTTAATTGAAGTCACAGGGGCAGTGGAATTTGGCGCTCAGGTGGTGATGGAAGCGATCGCCCATCGCAAGCACGTAATTATGATGAATGCTGAACTTGATGGGACGATTGGTCCGATCTTAAAAGTATACGCTGATAAAGCAGGCGTTATTCTCAGCGCTTGCGACGGGGATCAACCAGGGGTGGAAATGAACCTTTACCGCTTCGTCAAAAGTATTGGTTTAACTCCTTTATTGTGCGGTAATATCAAAGGACTGCAAGATCCTTATCGCAACCCGACCACACAGGAAGCATTTGCCAAACGTTGGGGTCAAAAGGCTCACATGGTAACTAGCTTTGCAGATGGCACAAAAATTTCCTTCGAGCAAGCGATCGTTGCCAACGCAACAGGAATGACAATCGCCAAGCGGGGAATGTTGGGATATGACTTTGCAGGTCATGTCGATGAAATGACCAACATGTATGATGTTGAACAACTTAAAGAATTGGGCGGTATCGTCGATTACGTAGTTGGAGCAAAACCAGGTCCGGGTGTGTTTGTGTTTGCTACTCACGACGATCCCAAGCAACGTCACTACCTCAACTTGTACAAATTAGGTGAAGGTCCTCTCTACAGCTTCTATACTCCTTATCACCTCTGTCATTTTGAAGTTCCACTATCGGTTGCGCGTGCTGTCTTGTTCCAGGATGCTGTCATGTCTCCAATTGCCGGTCCGCTTGTGGATGTAGTCACCACCGCTAAAATCGACTTAAAGTCCGGAGAAACTCTCGATGGTATTGGCTACTACATGACCTACGGTCAATGTGAGAGTTCCAACATCGTCCAAGAGCAAAACCTCTTACCAATTGGTTTAGCCGAAGGATGTCGCCTGAAACGAGATATTGCGAAGGATCAAGTTCTCACCTACGATGATGTAGAATTGCCATCAGGCAGACTTGGCGATAAACTGCGAGCAGAGCAAAATGCTTACTTCGCTACTGGAAAAACCCTGGCAGCAGTCGGGTAATATCTTGATTTGAGAGACAGTAGTGACAAGTATTTATGTAAGGCGATCGGAATTGTCAACAATCTGCGATAAAAATCAGTAGAAGTTTATCAATTACCTTGGATGCCAATATCATAAATACAACGTTCACTACTGTCATTGTTACATTTGGGCATTACTACATATAGATAATTGTTTTTTTCATAAAGTAAAAATGCTTTTTGGAAATATTTTTATGAAGAAATAGATATAGCATAGTAAGTTCTACTGATAAGCAATAAAATTATTTTTAGGAACCAACTGCCGAGCATTTAAATAAACTTCATATCAACTTCAGGGAAAATTTATGAAAATTGCTCTAGTCCATGATTACTTAACCCAGCGCGGTGGGGCAGAGCGCGTCTTTGAATTGCTGTGTAAACGATACCCAGAAGCTGACATTTTCACATCTTTGTACGATCGCCAACAAACGATTGATTTAGGCGATCGTATAGTTAACACAACTTTCTTGCAAAGCATTCCAGGTGCAGCTAAGTATTTCCGCTTAATGGCTCCTTTTTATTTTCCTGCCTTTCGAGCCTTAGACCTGCAAGACTACGATCTGATCATCAGCAGTAGTACCAGCTTCGCCAAAGCAGTCAGAAAAAACCCAAATTCCCGCCACATTTGCTTTTGTCATAATGTTACCCGTTTCTTGTGGGATACAGAAACTTATTTACGCGAGTATGGAGACTATCGATATTTTGCACCTTTAATCGAACAAGTCTTTGATGTCATGAGAAAGGTAGACCTGACTTATGCACAGGAACCTGACCTTTACATTGCTAATTCTAGTATTGTAGCTCGTCGCATTCAAAAAATTTACAACAAGAAAGCTATTGTAATTAATTACCCAATTGATACAAAAAAGTTTATTTATTCAGATATAAAAGATGAATATTATCTAGCCTCAGCCCGAATGATCAGCTATAAGCGCCTTGATATAATAGTTGAAGCTTTCAATTGGCTGGGGTGGCGGTTATTAATATCAGGCAACGGTCCAGAACAAGAACGCTTAAAATCCAAAGCATTAGATAATATTGAGTTTTTGGGACATGTAACTGATGCACGACGCACTCAGTTGTTTTCTAGAGCTACATCTGTTATAGTGGCAGCTTTAGAAGATTACGGATTAGTTCCAGTAGAGGCTAATGCTAGTGGAACACCAGTCATAGCTTATGGAGCAGGTGGGGTATTAGATACTCAGGTACCTGGAAAGACAGGAGTCTTTTTTAAGAGACAAACACCCGAATCTCTACAAACCGCACTACTAGAAGCCAGGGAAATCAATTGGGATTATGCCGACATCCGCAATCATGCTGTGACACATTTTTCGGAAGAGGCATTTTTTAATCAAGTAGAGCAAGTTATTGACCAAACTTGTAGCCTACATCCATCATTCATTTAAACTGTTAGCTAAGGGATAGTAAACGTGATTCAAACTAGTAGTCTAAATCCCAATGTAAATCCAATTGCTGAAACAGAACCGGGTTACGGACAACTGTTTGCAGTTTTAATCCGGAGATTTCCTTGGTTTTTAGCAGTATTTATTGCTTCGGTAGGCGTTGCAGGTTTTTTAACTTCTAAAACACAGCCTACCTACAAAAGCACAATGCAGTTGCAGATAGAACCTAACTATCAGGGTAAACCAGAAGGAGCTGGAGCAGAAAATAAGTTTACCGAGTCTAGTGTTCAGATAGACGTTGCAACTCAGTTGAACGTGATGAAGAGTTCTGGACTTATTCAAATAGCGGTTGATAAACTTAAGCCAGAGTATCCCGATATAACTGTAGGTGAAATTAAAGGCTCTTTAGTTCTAGAGCAATTAAGAACAAAAGAAGATAATGTTGCTACTAAAATATTCCAAGCAGACTATACCAGTACAGATCCAGATAAGACACAAAAAGTTCTAGATGCAATTCAGAAAGTTTATCTAGAATACAACATCAAACAGCAGGATGAGCGTTTAAAAAAGGGTCTGAAAAATGTCAAAGAACAGTTAAAAACGGTACGTGATGATCTGACAGCATCTGAGAGTAAACTACAACAGTTCCGCAGTAATAAGAATTTTATCGACCCAGAACAACAGGCAAAAACTCTAGAAGACGAGTTAAACAGAATTGTACAGGCACGACGCGAAACGCATTCTCTGTATGAGGAAACTTTGGCTCGGCAAAAATCTTTAGAAGAACAACTAAAGCGTACTCCACAAAACGCTTTAGTTGCTTCTCGTCTGAGTCAGTCTACTCGCTACCAAGGGTTACTTAACGAAATCCAAAAAACCGAACTGGCTTTAGCACAGGAACGCTTGCGTTTCACTGATGAGACTCCCAGCGTACAAAAACTGATAGAACAGCTTCAGAGCCAGAAGCAATTATTGCAACAAGAGGTAGGACGGACTTTAGGAAAAAGCACTGCTGTTAATGCTGCTGGAGACACTCTATTACAACAAGGACAGCTTGGTCAAATTGACCTCAACCTTGCCGGTCAGCTAGCAGAAACACAAACAAATAAAGCAACTTTATTTGCTCGCGATCAAACTCTGGCACCAAAAGAGATTCAGTTGCGCGAACAGCTCAAACAATACCCAGCTTTCTTGGCTGACTACAATCGCTTACAACCGAAGATACAACTTAGCCGTGAAAGGTTGCAAGACCTTTTGAAATCGGAACAGGAATTGCGGCAGGAACTTGAGAAGGGTGGATATAATTGGCAAGTTTTGGAACCACCCCAAAAAGGTCAACAAATGGGTCCCAACCTTCAGCAAAACCTTTTATTAGGTGCAGTGGTAGGGTTAATGTTGGGAGGAATTGCTGCCTTTGTCCGGGAAGCCGGTGATGATTCTGTTCATACTACTGCTGAGTTGGAGAAGCAGGTTGCCTTGCCGTTGTTGGGAACTACTCCTAAGTTGCCCCCAGCTAAACCCAGAGAATCAGTGATCAAGTTGCCTTTTGGCAAGCCAGAAGTACTAGCTCCCTGGACAATTCAGGTACTGCAATCTCCACCGCGTTGGGAATCGCTAGATTTGATTTATAAAAATATTGAACTGGTAAATACTGTTGCTACGTTCAAATCTTTGATGATCACTTCGGCTTTGCCGGATGAGGGTAAGTCCGCTCTTGCGTTGGGTCTAGCGATGAGTGCTGCCCGTTTACACAAAAGAGTATTGCTAATTGATGCAAACTTACGCGATCCCAGCCTGCACAAACAACTTAATCTGCCAAATGAACAGGGGCTTTCATCTCTGCTGTCAAGTGATGTTGCTCTACCCAACCAAATTAGTATTCAATCTTCAGGTTCATCTTACATTGATATTTTGACCGCAGGACCTGCACCTGGCGATCCAGCTAATTTATTGAGTTCCCCGCGCATGACGCAATTGATGAAAGCATTTGAGGAAAACTACGATTTAGTACTCATTGATGCTTCTCCGGTTTTGGGCATGGTGGATGCTCTACTCACAGCATCATCTTGTCGCAGCGTGGTCATGGTGGCAAGTATCGGTAGGGTAACTCGAACTCAACTGGCACAGGCTACAACGATGTTGAGTAAGTTAAACTTGGTTGGGGTTGTCGCAAATGGAGTATCTAATTCTAGCAGTACCTACGTACCCTATGTAAAGCCACAACGATTGGCGTTGAAAGGAACTGTGGAAAAATAGGTAGATATTTGCAAGTGGGCGTTTTGCTGAATATAAGCGGCATTCCCAAGCGATCTAACGCACCAAAGATCATTGATGGTGCGTTGCGTTGCACAACACCACCCTACTGCCGTTTAATTCTTTTCTATAAATATATTGACACTGCAAGGAAGCAACTTTTGCAGTCACGCTAGTAGGGTGCGTTATGGACGTAACGTTTTAACGCACCAAAGATCATTGATGGTGCGTTGCGTTGCACAACACCACCCTACTGCCGCTTAATTCTTTTCTATAAATATGTTGACACTGCAAGGAAGCAACTTTTGTAGTATGCCTAGCTTTGAGAGAGTGTAATAATATATTGATTCTGTAAATCCACGATGTTCATAATCTGGATAGAATTCTACAGAAAAATTGCATTTGTGAGAAGTTACATGCTGTTTTATTTTTGAGAGTACCAATACATCTTCTTCAGCATAAGGATTGCTGTTTACTCGCTTATAAGCCCAGTTATACAAATACTTGGGTGATGTTGGTTCGTGGAGCAATATGATTTTTCCTTGAGGTTTTAGCACCCTTATCATTTCATTAAGAGTTTTACTAAAATCATTTTTTTCGCCAAAGTGATGAAATGCTTCAAAGGCGAAAATCCTATCAAATTGCTCTGCTTCAAATGGAAGTTCACAGCAGTGAAAAACCCACTTTTCATCAAGGTGGGTATTCAAAATTTTTTCAAATTTTTCTGTATATTGCAAATTTGAAAGTATCAAGTCGCTGCCAACTACATAGGTATTTGGATACTCTCTTTTAATTAAGGCGCTTGCCCAACAGAAGCCACCTCCCATTTCTAATATAGTTTCATTCCCAGACAGTTGCAGCCGCGACATAAGTTTGCTAAAGGTATTAATAGAAGGCGATCTGAAGGCGATCGCATCGAATATGTCATTTCCTTTATGATTCTGAACAGCTCTAAATTCCTCAAAATTCTTATGGGCTACAATTTCTTTTTGGTCACTTTCTGTAAGAATAGCATCGTTTAAATAATATAAAATTCCTTCATGTTCGCGAAAATTGTTATTACGCACAGTAAGCATATCAGCGTCTCCATTAGTTAAAATATATATATATTCTACCGTATATTTTTTTACCTTCCTATTAACATTTATGAAAAAAACTGCATTAACCTAATTAATAATTATTAATTCATAATTCATAATTAAAAAGGGTTTAATTCCCCTGCCTCCTATAAGCTTTCCTGTTACATCGGGGCTTTAAATTCACATGGGTAACATAATTATGAATTATAAATTATTAATTATAAATTTTTCAATAGCGCATTCATTCGCGGTAAATAAAATATGGAAACGCGCACCAAAAATAGACGTGGCGAATTTATTTGAAATACTTTTCTCACGTCTAATTTGTTTATTAACGCCTGCAAATATGCCTTGTTTTTTGTTTAAGTTAAAGGCAAAGCATTAACTTCAGAAACATTTGACACCGCATGAAGGGCATTTATAAAGTTTTGGGCGTAACGTTGGGTAGAAAAATCGAGGGCACGTTGTCGCGCTGCGACTGCGGCATTACGGGCAAATTCTTGGTCGTCAAGATAACGGAGAATTGCGATCGCTAATGCATCCGCATCACCATAAGGCGTTAACAGCCCATTTAAGCCGTCGGTAATTATCTCAGTCGGTCCGCCAGCATTGCCAGCAATCACGGGTTTGCCTAACGCCATTGCCTCGATAACCACCAAACCAAACGGTTCGTTATCAGAAGCATGAACAAATACGTCCATTGCTTGCATCCATTCTGGGACATTGCGCTGTAGCCCGACTGCCAGAACGCGATCGCTTAAGTCCAATGCTGTGATTTTCTCTTTTAAAAAGTCCTCATAATCCGGTTCCAAATCGTGCTTACCCCCAACTACCACGCAATGGGCATCGGGATACTTCTGCAAGACTTTCGGCATTGCCTCGACAACAACGTGCATTCCCTTCCAGCGTTGCAATCGCCCGACAATTCCAATTAAAGGTCCATCCAACGGCAAACCCAGCTTTGAGCGCATCGTGGCTGGAGTTGGCAGAACAGCCGGATCGAAACGGTCTAGCGCCACCCCTGGATGCACTAAATATACTGGGGTTTTCGGTAATATTTGTGACTGCGCCGATTGAATAGCTTTAGTAATTGTGACTACACCACGCGCTGGCATCAAATTGACCAGGCGCTTTAAAAAGCTTTTATTATCTGGAATTTCCTGCTGATACCACAGTGCAGGTATGCCAGCCAGCAGCGCTGCCAGCCCTCCCGTGAGGTGAGATAGCCACATCCAGCTGACGATAACATCTACACGTTCGCGCTTGATTATAGAAGCTATCTTGGCTGCGGTAGCGACTAAACGGTGCAATTCGCGCACGCGACTACCAAGCACAACTATAGCGGAAATACCAAGCGATCGCACTTGCTCTACCAACGGACCGTCTTCACTGAAAATTACCAACCATTCGACATCCGCATGTCGTCCTTGTTGCAGCAAGTCCCAGAAAGTCATTTCACTTCCGCCGCGTTGTTCAGCCAGTGGCATTAGGATAGCAACTTTCATGTAATTGACCTCTGATTAAGTACAGTCATGCCTTGAGATTGATTCGGCGTAGTAATTCCTTGATGCTGATAGTACTTATGCGCTCCCATAGCCATAGCCAAAAATCCCCAAAGAATCATCCCTGCTATACTTAGCATTCCGCTACCAATAATTAACTGGGCAAAGGCACTGATACCAATGGCGCGGGCAGCACTCACAAAACTGTCGAAACGGGACTCTGTATATTTTAAAACTTGATAAATTATCAAGATTAGCCCACCCAGATAAGGGATGGCTCCAAACCAGCCTAGGGTGAAAAACATATCTAAAATGCCACTGTCAATGACAAATACTTCTATTTGACCAGTTTTTTCGTTGACTTTCCAAGTATTTCCAAACCCATTACCCAGAGTGTTAGAAAGGGCTACACTCAGGTTTCTGTCATAGCTGCTCGATCTATCCTTAAAGCTGCCATCTTCTTGAAGATTGGTAAAACTTTCAACACGTTTTGATACAACAGAGGAAATTGGCTCAATAGTCAGCAATGGCGCAACACACACTATCATCACCAAAATTATGGTAATTAAGCGCATTTGAATCCGCGCTTTTACCGAACCCATAATCATAATCATTCCGAATAACCAGCCCCCCCAATTGGTACGTGTTTGTGCAAGTAGAAACGACAAGTAGCCAGCTGCTGAGGCAGGAAAAATTAAAGGTCCCGATCTGGTGAACAATAACAGCAAACCAGCCTGCATTGTCGCACCAAACGGACCAATGGAGTGCATTGTACTCCAGACGCGCATCCCGAAAGGTTCAGGGTTTCCAGAACTGCTAGTCTGTAGTGATTTGACGAGCCAGTACCTGTCCCACTCAGGAGCTACCACGAATTGATATATACCGTAAACTCCTAAAATTAATACGCACCAGAGGAATGTGCGCTGAATGTTTTGGCGATAACTAGGATAATCTCGCCAGTTAATAAATAAGTGAAAACCGAAGAGGAGGGGAGTTAGCCAGTCCAGAAGGCTGCGTGCCACCGGAACCGGTTGGTTGTGAACCAGTCCAATGAGAAAGCCATAGAACACCCCTGCAAAAGCCAAAATAAAAGGTAAGCCACCTTGACGATAGGCACTAGGAAGGTAACGGAATAAGGTGGCTATGGAAACGAACACCACTAAATAAGGTGCTACGAGCATCTGACGAGTAAAGTCCCAGCCAACTTGAAGGTCAACTAAGCGGGTAAATAACGCCGAGAGAAACCACATCCACCACGTAAAGCCTAGATAGAGAATCGGATGCCGCAAATAGAGGAATATGGCTGTTACAAAAGCTGCTATCGGATAGATTAAGCGCAGACTGGCAGTAGGACCAACGTAGCACGCTAAACAAATCAGTAAAAAGCCAAAAATTACTATCCAACCTTGTAGCGATCGCTCTTCTGGAGAATAATTTTGTTTCAAAAAAGGATTAAAAAGTATCTGCTTGGAAGTCACTGTACATCTCCAGGGTGCAGGTAGTTTGTTGAGAAGTTTTTCAAATTATAGTGCTGTTGCCATGTCTGCCAACCCTGAATTCGTCCCCGTAGAGATGCCAGCCACTTCTTAGATGCCAATTTTCCTTCACTGGGTAGCAATCGCAACCACTGTACAAAACCGAGCGCTTCTCGCGTACCGATTAATGTTGCCCAAACTACAAATACAATACGTTGCACTGATGAAAAGTATTCTAGTAAAGCTAAAGTTTCATTATGTACGGCATTGCTCCAAGCGATGTCATTAAAATTATCTCGCTGGTCTTCATCAAAACGCTGTGCGGGATAGTGATCCACTGCGACCAACGGATCGAAAATAATTTTCCACCCCGCTCGTCTCAACGGCAGGGTGAATGCCAATTCAAAATGTACTTGGGCACCAGTACCTAGCATCCGCTCATCATAGCGCACTTTTTTCAGGGCGCAAAAGCGAAAACTCATATTTACTCCCTTGAGTACGTCTACCTCGCGGGCTGATCCGACACCCAAGTGATGATTGCCAATCACCCGTCCAAACCACTGCACCCGACCGACACAGAAGCGATCGCCTACTTCTTTTATTTGAGTACCTATGTACTGCCAGTCGCGTCCACCCACAGCACCGATGCTGCTATCTGACAAAAAGTAAGCTTCGATACGTTGCAGCCAATCAGCGTGTGGTGCAGCATCGTCATCGGTAGTGGCAACGATATCTGCCTGCGCGACATCCAAACCTGCATTCATCGCTGCTACTACTCCCGGAACTTTCACGGTTACGGTGCGTAGTGGCAGCGAATCAAGGTTAAAGGTTTGCAAAAATGTCCAAGTTTCCGCATCAATATCACGCACCGTCACCAATACTTCATCTGCTTGCCGAGTTTGCTTTTTCAGCGCTTCCAGGCAACGCATCAGGTCTAGAGGTCGGCGATAGGTGGGTATGAGAACGGTGATACTGGTCATTTACTAACTCCTCAAATAAATCGACATAGCTTTGAGCTTTACTAGTCCAAGTATTTTGTTCTGCTATGGTGCGGGCAGCTTGACCCATTTTTTGCCGGAGATGGCGATCGCTTTTTAAAATACTCAGTGCTTCTGCCAATGCGTTGGTATCATCGGAGTCTGCCAAAACAAATCCACAATCTGGTGTCACTATTTCTGCACCCCCTGCTGTGGTTGCGGTAATTACAGGTAGTCCTGATGCCATTGCTTCCATCATAACTAGGGTGCAAGCTTCGTAACGTGACGGAAATACGAATAAATCCGCTGTTTGCATAATTTGAGCAATGTCGCGCCGAAATCCCAAAAAGTGTACTCGCTCGCTTAAGGATAGCGATGCTGCTAGTTGAGGATAAGGACTACCAGCGGTATCACCGACAACTGCTAAGTGTACCTCCGGAACTTGTACTAAGGCATGTAATACTGTATCCAAGTTCTTGCGATTGGTACGGATATCGCCGGCGAAAAGCGCTAGAGTTACATCGGATGGTAGACCGAATTTTTGCCGATCTGTAGTACCTGGAACAAACTCTTCCACATCCACACCATTCAAAATCACGCGAATGCGATCGCTTGAGATTCCTACGTCCTCTACCAATTCATTTTTGATTTTCTCAGATACTGCCACCGACACTTTCGCTTGACGAAATGCCTTTTTTTCCCAATAGCTGTTTAAATTTGTGTACAGCCAATGGTAAGCACCATAAATATTACGGTTTACTCGTGATGTATGTACAGGCGATCGCAACCAAGAAGTGTGTACAAACTGCGATGTATTTACGTCTCCTTTCTCCGAAGTAATCGCCCCGTACACTTGTACTAAATCAAATTCATGGCGATGTTTACGCAACCAAGCAGCGCTGTGCCGAGAAAACATCATTTCCCGCACAAGTTGCGTTGGAAAATTTTCAACTTGAAAATAAACCCAATTAACCTGGCTATTTTCCTGTAGTTCCGGAGCTACTTTTCTTGCTACTAAAGTGACGTGGTGTCCGCGACGAATCGCTTCCCAGACAATCTCATAGTTTGCCCGACCTTGACCATCACCTTTAATCACATATGGCGTAACAATACAAAGTTTCACAAACCACCTTCCTTTAAAATTAATTGATGACCGTGCAGTTCTTTTTTCACCCAGTTAGAAATTTCTAACTCTAATCAACTTAATTATTTCGCTCCTCCTAATAATTGATTGGCTAAACGTTGCGGAGTAAAGCTAAGAGTAAGTGCTGCTATAGTTCGCAAATTAAACTTTTGTTCGTTAATTGCACACCAAAGATAAGAACGTGCTTCTGCTACCTGTTTAGTTCGCATCAAACCAATAGCCAAAGTTGTATTAGCTTCTAACCATTTTTGCCTAAAGTATGGCTTAAACTCATTTAACCTCGCATCTTCCATAAACCGCTTATAACAAAATATTTCATTTTGTGCTTTCCGGATTTTTGCTTGAGCATTTCGACTACCACTTTGCATAGTATCAGTTTGCTCATGAGCACGATAACGAGTTAGTCGTTCTGGATAATAATAAGTTCCATGACCAGAAATACAGCAGATGTATGTTAAATATATATCCCACATACCGCCAACTTCAGGAGGAATACTATCCCAATCAACAAAATCATTGCGAATCACACAAGCTGCGGCAGTGGGTATACTTTTATCTACTAACCCGATTTTGACTAAATTTTGATGAACTCCTTGTGCAAGCTGGTCACGTTTATAACTGCGTGTATTTCCTTGGGTACCAACATAATCAATTACGCCATTTGCATCTATAATATATTGATCGCAAAAAGCTAAAATTAAATCTGGATGTTCTTCTAATGGCGGAATAAGCTTTTCTAAAAAGTCTTCGTTCCACATATCATCGTCGTGGAGACTAGCAACGTATTTTCCTCGTGCCATTTTAAATGCGTGCATTTGATTAGCAAACATGCCTTTATTTTCTGGCTGTCTCCAATATCGAATGCGTGTGTCACGAAAAGATTGAACTATTTCTTGAGTATTATCCGTACTACAATTATCAGAAATAATAATTTCAATATTTTTATAAGTTTGTTTAATAGCACTAGCAACTGATTGCTTCAGATAATTTGGTCGATTATAGGTGGGAATAATAACGCTAACTAAAGGTTGTTGGCATTCGTCTTTTAACATATTTCCTCCCGATTTTTTTTGCGAAAAACAGTATTTAATTTATTATTCTGCACCCAAGTGACCTATTTTGCATTTATCTGCTAGATTTTTTTTGAATTTATATGTATCTTGATGAGCTTTTAACGCTTTCACCGTTGATGATTTATTTAAACTTTAACATTCAATCATCACAGCAATTGTTCATAATTAAAATGCGATTACTAGAGATTAATTACACTTAATTCTGAACAGATAACTCATTCAAATTTCTGCGTACCTAGCGCTCGATTTGTAAATGATGGCATAAAAGTTAATAACATTGCCCCTATGCTTCTTAGACTCCGTTTTTTATTCTTTATCACATGCCAAAAATGAGAACGTGCAGCTATTGGTTGTTTAGCTTGCAGCAAACTCATCCCCAAACTGTATCTTGCTTCTAACAATCTGCGGTGAAAATATGGATGCAATTCATGTAACCTTGCATCTTTGATAAATTGCTCGTAGCAAAATATCTGATTATTTGCTTTGCGAATTCTCACTTGTGCATCGTCAGTCCTTGTATCCGATTGCTCATGTGTGCGAAATCGCGCTAGTTTCTCTGGATAATAGTAAGCTCCAAGACCAGAACGGCAACAGAGATAATTTAGATACAAATCGTAGCAACCCCCAGCCTCAACTGGAAATGCATCCCAGTCCACAACATCTTTACGAATAACCGCAGCAACAACGCTTGCTACAGACATATCTACTATTCCCTGCTCGTAAAAAGGTTGGTAAACACCTTCTTTTAAATTGTCCCTTTTAAATACCTGCGAACAATATTCTGTGTGAGCATAATCTATTTCGCTATCAGCATTCATCATGTAGTGATCGCAAAAAGCTAAAGCCAAATTAGAATCAGCTTCTAGAGGAGGAACAAGCTTTTCTAAAAAGTTCTTTTCCCAGATATCATCGTCGTGGAGACTGGCAACATATTTTCCTCGTGCCATTTTAAAGCCGTTGATAATATTAGCAACCATTCCTAAGTTTTGAGAATTTCGCCAAAAGCGAATTCGTGAATCATCAAAAGCATCAACTATTGGTTGGGGATTTACGCTGCTACAGTTATCACAAACAATGATTTCAATATTTTGATAAGTTTGTTGAACTGCACTAGCGATCGCTTGCTTAAGATATTCTGGACGATTATATGTTGGGATAATAACACTGACTAAAGGCTGATAATTTTCGGTATTATGTAACATGTTTTACCTACTCTTGTTTAATTAGTCAAAGCAATACACTTAATAATGAAGTATTTTAGTACATACCAAAGCACTATATTCTAATTAAATTAAGTCAAATCAGAACTCCAATATAGTATTTTCATAAATTTTTTGCAGATGCTTTACATGAACATCCATTGTAAATTCTTTCATAAACAAAGCATGACCTTGTTCGCCTAGACAAACGCACTTTTGATAATTTGTAGATAAATCAGTAATTGCATCGGAAAGCTTTTTAATATCATTTGCTGTCACAAGAATACCTGTTTTTCCATCTTGTAAATGTTCTGGTATACCTCCTACTGCACCTGCAATTACAGGTCGATAACGAGCATAAGCTTCAAGAGTTACAAGACCAGCAGGCTCGGGCCAGACACTGGGAAAAATTACCGTAAAACATTCTTGATACAGTCTATTTAATTTGTCACTATCACACCAGCCATGCCATACGATACGGTTAGTTAATCCGAGTTTTTCAGCTAACCTTTCCAAGCGGGGTCTATCCCATCCTTCACCTGCAATATCAAGCTGAATTCGCGGATTTGTATGTACTAAAGTTTTCAGCAACCATTCTAACCCTTTATCAGGAACAATGCGTCCGACAAACAACATTCTCTGATTTTTATGTGTTTTTAGAGTCAGCGGTGAAGTGGCAGTTTGCGGAATGGGTATACCACAGCGCAGAGTTACAGTTTGCTCGGATGGCACACCATTTTTAATTAACTCTCGCCTTACATAATCACTATTAGCAATGAAAGTAACTTTTATTTTTTTTAAAATATTTTGTAGACGCTGAGTTTCTTTAAATTCATCAATAACTCTTGACGGTTTGCGGCTACCACATTTGTCTATTAGCTTGCCCCAGGTACATCCTAAATAAGAGAATTTTCGTTGACAAATAGTGTTTTGTTCTGCTAAATATTTTGTGCCACTAGGACAGTAGAAAGAGTGATTGTGAACTGTAAAGATAACGGGACATTCACCTGTAATATCTAATAGAAAATCTGGACTATGTAGGTGGAGCAATTTGAACTGGCTTTGGTCAATATTTTTTAAGTTTTTAATTACGCGATCGCTCACACCAGGTATCTGATAATTCATCAGAGAAGTTAAATAAGTTTCTGCTCCTCCTTTGCCACCTACATGAAAACTAGAGCATTGATAAATTAGATTTTTATCAAAATTTTCCTGGCTCAATTTTTTTTTGTTTGGCTCCGCACTATTAGTTAATACCATCACTTTTAAGCACTTATATTTCCTTATTTTTCACTAAAACTTATTTTTTTGAACTAGCTATAAATAATTGTCAAAGATTTGACATAAATTCTGTTTGTAAAGTTCCTGGGTATATGTAACGGCAGTATTTCTCGCTGCTTTACTCATTTCTATGCGAATCGATTCGTTAGCAGCTAAAAAATCTAGTTTTTCGGTAATAGCTTTTTCGTCTCTGGGTGGTACAATAAATCCATTAACGCCATCTTCAATCAAGTCAGCAGCACCGCAATGAGAAGTGACAATTACAGGAAGTCCGCACGCCATTGCTTCGAGTGCTACCAATCCAAAACCATCTTCAACAGAAGGCAAAATGAATACTGAACACCGACTAAAGACTTGTTGGGGATCTTGGCTATTAAAATTCCAAAACTCTTGTTTAATATGAGAATTTTGACTTAGTGTTTTCTCTACTAAAAGTCGCATTTTACGAGTCGATGTACCTCCAACTAATAACAATTCAGAATTAGGTATTTTAGCTTGCAAAAAGGCAGGAATTAAATACTGAACACCTTTACGCGGTTCAATAGTACCTACATAAAGTGCGCGAAAAGTGGAGTCCGTTTTAGGAGAGGGATAAAACCTTTCAGTATTAATAAATGGAGGAAGAACAGTAATCTTATCTGCCGGAAACCCTGCATCAATAAATGTTTGTTTGGCAACCTTTGAAAGAACGACGATTAAATCAGCTTGTTTGCACTCCTGTGAAAATCGTTGCAGCATCTTTGGATTCATGGTTGCTACAGTAGATTCTCCAAGAAACTGTAGTTCTTGCTGAATTTGCTCTTGCATGAAGGGGAGATAATTATTGAGGCAATATAGCCAAGCCTTGGCACCTTTTGCTTTAGCTGTTTTAAAAGCTAGATGAGTTTGACCTGCTACCCCCATAATTAAATCGCAGGGAAGGAGTTGTAATTTTTTGCTTACTTGTTTGTCAAAATATAAATCGCTCAACAGTACAGCCCAATCATTGCGACGACGCAGCAGCGGTGTAGCAAGTAATCGTCTGCTCGATGCAGAATAACCGACGGGATAAACTGAGAAATCGGTTTGAGGTGTTTTAACATCTGCACAAATTACAGTTAAATCTGCTAGTTCGTTAAAACCTGCTGCTGCATTTGCTAAACAAACTCCCTGTCCTCCTGTACCTAAGCCTGTGTTGCAAGTGAGAATAACTTTCATGATTAACTTTTTACATTGTCAGTTAGTTAGTAACGGTTGAATTTGAGCAAACTTTGTCTAAAATTTGGAAGTAATTTTCAACTAAGTTTATGTAGCTAAGTTCTTGTTGGAGAGCAGTTCGATCAAATGTCAGGGGACTACCTGAAAATTTTGCTGCGGCTACTTGGGCAATTACTTGAGCCATTGCTTCTGTATCTGTTGGTTCAACTAGCCAAACTCCTGGTTTATCCTTTAAATAATCCCAGTTTTCACCTTTAGGTACTGCTGCTAAAATTGGGCGATCGCTCATCAGATATTCGTAAGTTTTACATGAAATCCGTCCTCCAGAAGATCCATCTGCTCGATTGGGCAAAGTTATCAGTAAAAGGTCTGCTTGTCTGGCATTTTGAATTGCTTGGGAGTGGGGTAAAGCACCGAAGACAGAAACGACATCTGTCAGATTTTGATTTTGCAACACCTTTTGTACTACAGATTCCGGGAAGCTGTTTCCGTAGATTTTTACATGAATCTTGTTCTCCCAGTTAGGATTTTGGGACATCGCTTGCTGCGCTGCTTTGCCAATAAAAATCGGACTCGAACTGCGGTAATCGATTTTTATCCTTTCATAGCTGCCTAACTTCATCCAAGCTCTGTAAAGTTTTTTAGGTAGTGTGTGTTCTTCAGGGCGATGATAAAAGTCATACCAGCCATTCATGCCGCCAGTATAAACAATTTTGAACGATTCGCTAACTACCGAATCAACGGGGGTGGAAAAATCCAACGGATCGGCACCGCAACGAATCAAGTGAAACTTTGATTGTTGGGATTTCGGTTGTCGTTTTTTGACAAGTTCCAGATTAAATTGGGAAACGTAAACTATTGCATCAGCTTGACGCACATAAAAATTTTCTAGCCATCGTTCTAGCTGATGATGCAGCCAACTAGCAGAAACTGGATGCATATCAGTGCAACTAAGCGAGTCATCCAAGCTCAACACTAAAGGCAAACCTGTAAGCCACTTCAGGGCAATTCCTACTAAACCGGCTGAGTAAGGCATCATAAATACAAAAATAGCGCTACAGTTCTGCCGCTTAATTAACTGATACCCTTTTATTAATGCCGGAATAAACCAAAAAATTTTGCTATCTGGCCAGATCAAGAACATTAATAATTTATCTAGTTTCAGCTTGCCGATAAATTCAATTAAACGTTTTGGATACCAGCTTTTAACAAATTCGACGCTAGCGGCTTCATTCAAATAACCATTTTCTGTTCCAGTTAATATATTAATTTGCCAATGTTTTTGGAATTGTCCTAACAATTTTTTTGCTCTGATGGCAATCGGTTCCCTCAAGGGTGGTAGGTCATGGGCTATACAGAAAAGTGTTTGAGGATGTGGCGATTTTGAAGCGACATTGGATGTAGTAAAATAAGTATTGTTTTTAGAAGAAATTGATTTTGTCATAACTATTATTACTAATTTTTGAGAAATATAATAACACCCTGTTTTGGGGAATGCGATCTAAGTATTATTTAAATTTATTCGCTTGGGGACGAGGACTTTGGGAAATGCAGAACCTTGTTTAATAAAGGTTCTGCATTTTAGAGAACGTCAATTTCTCGATTTGGCAGGCTGCCCATTCGCTCAATGGTAGCTACTCTACTTGACCCATTTCATATTGTGTTTTGTGATATTCCCAAAGCTTGCCGTGTCGCTGTAGTAATTCTTGATATTTGCCTTGCTCTACTATACGTCCTCCTTCGAGTACTACGACTTTATCTGCTTGAGCGATGGTGGAGAGACGGTGAGCGATCGCAATTACTGTTCGACCTAGAGAAAGTTTTTCTAAAGACTCCTGAATCAAGCGCTCGGTCATAGAATCTAAGGCACTGGTTGCTTCGTCCAAAATCAGAATTTCTGGATCGCGCAATAAAGCACGAGCGATCGCAATCCGCTGCCGTTGTCCTCCAGATAATCGAACTCCGCGATCGCCAAGTTGTGTTTCAAAACCTTCTCGCATCTCTTCAATAAATTCCAGTGCATTCGCTAGTCGAGCTGCTTCTTTGATTTCAGCTTGAGTTGCCCCTTGTGTACCGTAAGCAATATTATTCCAGACAGAAGTGTTGAAAATAAATGTATCCTGACTTACCACAGCCATTTTGCTCCGCAGTGAGTTGATTTCAAATTGCCGCAAATCAACTCCATCAATCAGCACATGACCTTCTGTAGGATCGTAAAATCGGGGAATTAAATCAATCAGCGTACTTTTACCAGCACCGGTCGCTCCTACCAACGCTGTCGTTTTTCCCTGTTCAATGGTAAGGGTAACATTGTTCAGCACTAGATGACTGGGATCGTAGCCAAAATCCACAGATACTACGTCAATGGAATGCTTTAAGCCAGCAAATTGAATTGTACCGTTTTGCAAATAATGTTTATTGTCAGTTCTCAAAAGCTCTTTAATATTATCTGCTGAACCTTGCAGTGTACTAAGACCCGCTCTGACTCCATTAAAATCCTGGACGATTGGCACGATCCGAAACAATACAAAGAAGAATGTCAGTAATGAAGCAACTTGTAGTGTTCCATTAACAACAAAAATACTAAACGCAAAAATAATCATACCGATGAGAATCGTGCTGGCTATACCTTCTGCCAGAGGTCTCACCATTGCAAAAGTTAATACAACTTTCGTTGAGGCACTTACTACATTATCACTAGCTTTCTGGAAGCGCCGGCGCTCAAATTCTTGAGTAGCAAATGCATTCACGGTGCGAATACCGTTAATAAATTCCATTGCTGTTGAAGTAAATTGACCGTTAGCAGCCGAAACTGCAAAACTTGTTTCTCGCGCTCTGGCATTCAGGGTTGACAATCCCACTCCCACCAGGGTAAATAGTAACAATGAAATAATAGAAAGCTGCCAGGACAGCACAAACATTGAGATAAAGTAGACAGTAGCTGTTATTGCTCTGGTTAGCAGAAAAGCTGCACCACTAAACCACTGCTTTATCCTCTCAATTTCTGTTGTAATGGTATTAAGAAGTTCGCCAGTACGAGTTTTAGAAAAGTAACTGAGTGGCAAGGATTGCAGCTGTTCAAAAATTCGCCTCCGCAAGCGATCGCCCAGATGTAATTGTACTAACTCAGTGTATACCTGTGCCAAATAATTGAATCCTGCCCGAATCCAGGTACTCAATAAAATTAAAATAGATATTTGGTATAGACGACGAATTGGCGATGCATTAGAAGCCAGAACCCAGATATCAAACCAGGCAACTCCTGTCTGAATTGGCTTGGCATTTGGAGTCGTTAACCCTTGCAAAAACTGCAACAGAAAACCGATAGTAAAACCCTCAAATGTTGCACCCAAAAATGAAAAAACTAAAGCCAGAATGGTGATTTTACGAAAGTGTTTAAACTCTCGCAATATTAAATAGTTTTTCTCCCAAAACTTGGTAGTCTTAAACAAATTGCGAAATGATTGCGAAAGTTTTAAAATCATAAGTATTTTTTATACAAGATTTTATCAAGGTAGACAAAGCGATCTCAGTACTATACAAAAAACTTGCTTAGGAAATAGCGCGGCAAATGAAGTCATCAATTACCGCACATTGGTACAGAATGCTTTGGAGATGTCAGGACAAGAATAAAGTTGCAGGGTGTGAATTTGTGGAAGCAACCAGTATAACTGCCATCAATTAATTTTTGAGACATTTGCTTTACGATCCGACCCGCATGGATTGAAAACTTTATACATTGAGTAACTAGTATCCTACGTAAACGTCTTACATCATAAGTAAATCACGATGTTTGACTATCCAAATGCAATTTGTTTGAAGTCTCTACCTCCCAAGAACCTGTAATTCCTGGCAGTTTATTGAGTTCTCGTTGTTTTTCCGAACTTAACCGCACAGCTTCTTCCAAAGTCCAGCAACGCGGTCCGACTAAACTCATTTCGCCCTGGAGAACATTAAATAACTGTGGTAGATTATCTATATTGTATTTACGCATCCAATGCCCTAGGCGTGTGACGTTTTGCTCATCTTCTGTGAGAGAGAAATTGGTGGCGCAAGCGTAGACGCAAAGCGGACTTGAGTCAGAGATCGCTTTATCTTCTAGGGTTTTTTTGTTTAGCGCAGTTGTGCGAAACTTGATCGCCCGAAACAGTTTACCGCGTTTTCCTACGCGCCACTCACGCTCAAAAAATGCTCCTGGGGAGTAAACACGCATCAGCAAAACTAATATCAGCATTACCGGACTGACTGCAAGCAAAAATACTAAGGCAACAATCCAGTCAAATAGCCGTTGCAACGATCTCCACGGACTACCTTGTTTGGACAGCTGTTCGGCAGAGGGTATGCGTAAAAATATTGGCTTCGACGCTTGTTCACACGCACTTGCCCAAACTTTTAGCCAGTACTCACCCAGCTTTGGATCTATGCGAACCAAACTTACTGGCGAATGTTCTAAGCACTTTACCAAGGATTGCTCTTTATCCAGTGAAGGCAGATATGGCTGCAAAACTTGTCCAGGAGCTTTCACCAACAATTGACCCCTTCGCCACTGGAGTGTGCAGTATGAACTACGATCCTGGTCTTGCTTGGTCACAGTATAGTAATTCTCTAAAGGCGGAATTATCGAAATTGTCATATGTTTTTCAGCTTATACAGTGGTAGATTGCCGACCTGACATCATAGGACTATCAATGCCAAATACTCTTGCCAAATCTTGCTTTATACTCCAAAAAGGTGATGTTAATTAGGTGGAAAACATGAAACTATAACTTGCTTTATAGGCAAATGCACATCTTTCAAAACTTTTTCTAAAAAATGTACAAAAAAGTAACAATGCTAGTTCTTAGATAAATCTAAAAAAATAACTCCACTTTTTTGTTCTAGCTTTTTGGAGGAGGATTCAATATCTAGAATATAAGATACTGTAAAAATGACCATTGTTTAGATAGATTCTTTATTTACTCTTTAAATAGCCCGTCTGTTTCTCAGAGAATTATTAAGTTCATATGAATCCACTATCGTAGATCTACCCAATAAGCCTTTTATTAATATCGGTAAGTAATTCTAACATGATTGTATGAATGACTATCAAACATAAGCTTAATTAACAAAGCACCAATAGAATCTATAACGCTCAATCAACCAGAAAATACACAAAAACTTTATATATTCATCTGATTTGATTTTCGCTCTTTTACAAAGCCGATACCAGGAGCATTAGAAAAAAGAAGAATTCTCAAGAGAAGACGCGCTTAATTACGTTTACTCCTGTTTTACTCTTCCCTGATGTGGTCTACTTGAGAGTAGGATTGCAAGCAAACAATACCGAGTAAGTAGCAATAAACGAAGGAGGTTCCCAGCCCCCTACCGATGAAAATGTTTTTATCGCTGAAATATTCTTTGTAAAATTATTAACATTTAGCCGAAATCTGAAAAAAAGCTAATATTGCCCATATTAAAGGTATCATTGCTTTCGCTCCCTAAACTACTATCTTTTGGTAGAATTTTTTCTGGCACTTGCGCGATCGCTTGAAGAAATCTGCGTACAAAAGTTATATTTTATACTTAATTTTTCAATTTAACCTACCCTAAGGCAAAATTTCCTCTCTTGAGCCGCTCTCAAAAGAAAACTAAGTATAGTGGGTATTTTATTATCTACCTTGCTAAAAACACCTATAACTAGTAAATTAGGTTATTTAAGTTACTGCATTTTATCAAAATAATAGTATAAAAATAGCATGTTATACTGACTTATTTGTATCCCCAGAAAATTGTAGACGTGCAACGAAAGCAATTATTAAAAATGCCACCAATCAAAAGTTGCACAATCGCCACTGACAATTCAGAATAATATTGATTGCCAATGTCAAGGCAGTATTAGCAGCTCATTAATTACGTAGAAATCAGTCAAAAATGAAACAAGTAAACTTTTTAATAATTTTTATCTTTTGTTTAGCTTTGGCTTTATTTACTATAGAGAACACCAAACTAGCAACAATTTATATTGTTCCTGGAGTACAGGTACAAGCACCGATAGCAGTTGAGTTGCTACTAGCGACTGGCTTAGGCGCAGTTTTTGCGTGGCTATTTAGTATGTGGACACAATTGCAGCGACAACTATTGTCTAGTCCACAACGCAAACAAAATGTCCGAATTCAAGAACTAGAGTCCAAAATTGAACAGTACCAAGCCGAAGTTCAATCCTTACAACTTGCGCTACCTCCTTCCTCTGATTCCTCAACAAAAGAAACAGAGACGAATGTGCCGAACACACACTCTAGCAACGTCCAATAAGTCTACAGGGACTATTTATCCACTAAAACACCGACTTACTTAGGACTTGTTGATGGATCTACGCGAGCTATTGGAAACAATTGCACACCTGATTCACCAAGCCGAACAGGGGGAAATTGACCCTTGGGATGTGCAGGTAATTGAGGTAATTGACCGTTACTTAGAATTAATGGCACCGGAAACAACACGTATTGGCTATGAAGCTGATTTATCGCAATCCGGGCAGGCTTTTTTGTCAGCATCGATGCTGGTGTTGTTCAAGGCAAACACCTTGATGCAAATGCAAGCAGCAGCAGATGAACCAGACGTTGTACTAGATGATGTACAAGGAGACAACGATCCGGGGTTAGTATATTCTCTTCATCGGTTGCCATTAGAACGGGCATTGCGCCGTCGTCCGGCAGCGATGCCACCGCCAAAACGCCGCGTGACTCTGCAAGAGTTGATCGAGCAATTGCAGATCATGGAGAATCAACTCAAACTTGTACAGAAAGTCAGCAAACCTATCCGTCCCCGGCGTCAGCCCAGCATCCAAAGTATGCGGGCAGCACTAGAGTTAGCTCACCAGGAAAATCTGACGGAAGTGGCACAAGAACTGGAGGAAGTATTGCATCTGTCAGCCACAAAATTGTGCTTGTCAGAAAATTGGTTGAATTTGGAACAGTTAGTAGAATTGTGGACTCAGACAAAGAAACCATATCACAACAGTTCGGCACATAAATCAAAACACAGTCATCTAGTCAGCGTTTTCTGGGCATTACTATTGCTGTCGGCTCAATCTAAGGTAGAGCTATGTCAAGAGGAATTCTACCAGGAAATTAAAATTCGCTTACTCTCAAATTCTCCCAATACCTGATCGAATGTACCTGACTTTAAAGAGGAGGAAAGGGGGAAGGGGGAAGGGGGAAGGGGGAAGGGGAATAAGAGATTTTCATAATTACAGGTGTACGCAGTTCTTTCAGGACTAGTTGGTGCAAGTGTAAGGGGAGGAACACAGATGATTTACAGATTTTGATAAATGCAAACCCCAAAATCCGAGTAAATTGAAAAGATAACCGATCGCTTGTCATCTTGCGAGAGCCTATGCTTACACGTAAAGCGAACATTCGTGTATAAAGTGCTTTTAAGGATGACTTAGAGCAAAAATAAACTGATGATTAAGTATCATTCGATCAAAGTAAACTGGCTTGTGGTTGAGGAATAAACTTTTATGAAGGCGATGATTCTCGCGGCGGGTAAAGGTACTCGCGTGCGTCCGATTACCTACACAACTCCCAAACCGATGATTCCCATCCTGCAAAAGCCAGTGATGGAATTTTTACTAGAACTGTTACGTCAGCATGGCTTTGACCAAATTATGGTTAACGTTAGCCATTTGGCTGAAGAAATTGAAAACTATTTCCGTGATGGTCAGCGGTTTGGCGTGCAGATTGCATATTCCTTTGAAGGGCGAATTGATGACGAAGGTAAACTGGTAGGGGAAGCTATTGGTTCGGCTGGCGGAATGCGGCGTATCCAAGACTTCTCGCCGTTTTTTGACGATACCTTTGTAGTGTTGTGCGGCGACGCTTTGATTGACCTAGATTTATCAGCTGCGGTTAAGTGGCATAAATCCAAAGGGTCGATCGCTACCATTATTACCAAATCTGTCCCACTTGAAGAAGTTTCTAGCTATGGTGTGGTCGTCACCGATGAAGATGGTCGCGTCAAAGCATTCCAAGAAAAACCGTCAGTCGAAGAAGCTAAGAGTACCAATATCAATACTGGTATTTACATCTTTGAGCCAGAGGTATTTAATTATATCCCCTCCGGCATAGAGTACGACATCGGTGGCGAATTGTTTCCCAAACTGGTGGAAATAGCTGCCCCCTTTTACGCCATTCCGATGGATTTTGAATGGGTAGATATTGGTAAAGTACCAGACTATTGGCGAGCGATTCGCGGTGTGCTGCTACGCGAAATTAAAAACGTGCAAATTCCCGGTCACGAAGTTGCTCCAGGAATCTACACTGGCTTAAATGTTGCCGTAAATTGGGACAAAGTGGATATCACAGGTCCTGTTTACATCGGTGGCATGACCAGGATAGAAGACGGCGCAAAAATTGTTGGACCGACGATGATTGGTCCGAATTGCTGGGTATGTAGTGGTGCGACTGTAGACAACAGCGTGATTTTTGAATACTCGCGCCTGGGTCCTGGGGTAAGCTTGGTTGATAAGCTGGTGTATGGGCGTTACTGCGTTGATAAAACTGGTGCGTCGATAGATGTCAAAGCTGCTGCTTTAGACTGGTTAATTACCGATGCTCGTCAAGCACTACCATCTCATACCCCAGTTGAACGGCAAGCGATCGCTGAGTTGTTGGGGACAAACGGCAGTTAGGGCATTGGGCATGGGGAATGGGGAATGGGGAATGGGGAATGGGTAATGGGGAATGGGTAATGGGTAATGGGAAGAAAGAACAATTACCTATTCCCCAATTACCAATTACCAATTCCCAATTACCAATTACCTATTACCAATTACCAATTACCCATTCCCATTAAGATATGTGTACCGCCGCAAACTTTGTTCGTAAGTTTGTAGCAGTCGCTGAGATTCCGCTAGGGTGATGCGATTTTCTTCTAAAGCTTGTTCGCAACGCTGGCGGATTTTTTCTACCAGATCCTCGGAGTCGTACTGCACGTAGCTGACTACTTCGCTCATGGTGTCACCTTTGACGACGTGTTCAATCTGATAACCTTTCGGGGTTAGTTGGATATGAACGGCGTTGGTGTCGCCAAATAAGTTATGCAAATTGCCCATGATTTCCTGGTAAGCTCCATTCAGGAACATCCCTAAATAGTAAGGTTCTCCTGGTTTGAAGGTGTGCAGTTCTAAAACTGACTTGACATCGCGCAGGTCAATAAAACGGTCTATTTTGCCGTCACTGTCGCAGGTTAGATCCGCCAAAATCCCTCGCCGCGTCGGTTCTTCTCCCAAGCGGTGTATCGGCATGATCGGGAATAGTTGGTCGATCGCCCAACAATCTGGTGCTGATTGAAACACTGAAAGATTGATGTAGTAGATGGAAGCCATGATTTTCTCTAGGTCTTCCAACTCGTCGGGTACGTATTCCTGCTGTCTTGTGATGTCAAGAATTTTATGACAACAAGCCCAGTAGAGCCGCTCTGCCTTGGCTCGTTCTCTCAAGCGCAAAATTCCCAAGTTGAAGCGGCTGATGGCTTCTTCTTTGAATTGAGCGGCGTCGTGGTAGAACTCTTGAAAATTCTCTTTGTTGATGCCTTGGTAAGTTTCCCAAAGGTAATTAATAACCGGGGATTCTCCCTCTTGTGGGGGTTCTGGTGGGTCGAGGGGAATCTCGCTGGTACTGAGAACGTCAAAAATCAGTACCGATTGATGGGAAGCGATCGCTCGTCCACTTTCGCTAATCAGTGTTGGTACGGTTATTTCCCGTTCGGCACAGGTATCTTTTAACTCTGCCACGATGTCATTGGCATAGTTTTGCATGTTGTAATTTTTCGAGGCATAGAAGTTGGTTTGCGAGCCGTCGTAATCTACACCCAAGCCACCGCCGACATCAAGATATTTCATATCAGCTCCCAGCATCGCCAATTCTACGTAGATGCGGCTGGCTTCTTGAATGGCATCTTTAATTACATTAATGGCGGAGATTTGCGAACCGATGTGGAAGTGCAACAACTGCAAAGAATCGAGCAAATCAGCTTCGCGTAACTTGTCAACTGCATCGATAATTTCCGGCATTGTCAAACCAAATTTAGCGCGATCGCCGCTAGATGTTCCCCAGCGTCCCATGCCTTGGGTACTGAGTTTAGCGCGAACCCCCAAAATTGGTTTAATCCCCAACTGGCGATTGGCATCAATTACCAAATCGACCTCTTCAATCTGTTCTAAGACGATTATCGGTGTCTGCCCTAGTCTTTGGGCTAACATCGCGGTTTCGATGTATTCCCGGTCTTTGTAGCCATTGCAAGTTAACAATGCTCCCGGTGTATCCAGCATAGCTAAAGCAATCATTAACTCTGGCTTGGAACCGGCTTCTAAGCCAAATTGATGCGGTTTGCCAAATTTTACCAAATCTTCAATTAAGTGCCGCTGCTGGTTGCACTTGACGGGAAACACGCCACGATAAATGCCAGGGTAGTTGTAACGGGCGATCGCTTTAGCGAAACATGCATTTAATCGCTCAATCCGGTCTGACAGAATATCGGAAAATCGAATTAACAAAGGTAATCCTAAATTACGCTGCTTTAGGGCATTGACTAATTCAAATAAATCTAGAGAACCTCCGCGATCGCCTTTGGGAGAAACCGTGATATGACCAGCCGCGCTAATCGAAAAATAAGGCTGTCCCCAACCTTCGATGCGGTAAAGGGCTTCGCTATCCTCAATTTTCCAGTTTCCGCGAGGCGCCTCGCTTGTGGTACTTGGTGGTAGCAGCTTTTTTTGTTTTTGATTCTTCACTTCAGCTTTATGTCCATTAGCCGGAGGTTGCACCACCTCTTCCGATGCACCAACAGAATAAACACGCATTTCTTCCTGACCTCTGTGTGTCACCCACAAGTAATCAATTTAACGCATTAAGAAAGCAACGCATATGCACCCAGAGATGATTTCTAAGATAAACTCTGATTGGTCATTGGTCATTGGGCATGGGGCATGGGGGAGGCAGTGCGTTGGACGGGTCTCCCGGCAGACGCGCACCTGCCGTCATGGGGCATTGGTCAAGATTAAAAAACCTTGAACTATGGACTTTAGACCATGAACTATGGACTATGGACTTTAGACTATGGACTACTAACAAATTCGTTAAGTTTGAGGAGATGACAATGGAACGCACATTTTTAGCAATTAAGCCTGATGGGGTACAGCGCGGACTGGTGGGTGAGATTATCCGTCGCTTTGAAACGAAAGGCTTTACTCTGGTTGGCTTGAAGTTTCTCAAACCCAGTCGGGAATTGGCTGAAGCGCACTACGACGTTCACCGGGAAAGACCCTTTTTTGCTGGGTTGGTGGAGTTTATCACCTCTGGACCGGTGGTAGCGATGGTTTGGGAAGGTGATGGCGTAATCGCCTCTGCGAGAAAGATAATTGGCGCTACAAACCCACTGAATGCGGAACCAGGGACAATTCGGGGCGATTTAGGCGTAAATATTGGTCGCAACATCATACACGGTTCCGATGCTCCGGAAACCGCCCAAAAGGAAGTTTCGCTGTGGTTTAAGGAAGATGAATTAGTCGGTTGGCAACCCGATATTATGCGTTGGTTGCACGAGTAATTTAGGGAATGGGGAATGGGTAATTGGGAATGGGTAATTGGGAATAGGTAATTGAGAATGGGTAATTGGGAAAATTCCTACTCCCTACTCCCCAACGCCAGTCGCCTCAAGCCGGGAGACCCGTCCACGGCGCTGGCTCCTCCCCACTCCCTACTACGCCACTTGCTTCAAGCCGGGGAACCCGTCCAACGCAGTGGCTCCCCTACTCCCTACTCCCTTCCACTACTTCGCTCTTTTCGGGTTCTTTTGATAATTGTGGGGTAGTGCGCTTAGAAAAGCCCCAGGCAAAAACGAGGGCGATCGCACCAATCATCGCCCATTCTGGCGGAACAAAGCTATCGTTGACGACTTTCAGGAGCAAGCGCAAGCCTACCAAAGCTACAGTGATATAGCCTGCGTCTTCTAAATAGACATACTCATCCAACCACTTGATAAACAAACCCGCCATATATCGCAGGGTGATAATCCCAATAGTTGCCCCTGTGAGTACCAACCACTTTTCTTGAGAAACTGCGATCGCTGTTGTCACACTATCCAAAGAAAATGCTAAATCCGTGAAAGCAATCACCGGGATCGCTTGCAATAGTGAGTTAAAGCGGGGACCGTGATGCTGGTTATCTTCGCCTTCTTCTGAGGTAAAATGTTGGAATACCAGCCATAGCAGGTAAGCAGCACCCAATACGTTAAATTGCCAAAATTGTTGCACCCAAGTTGCGGTGAGAATTAGGGTGATGCGTAGCACGTAGGCAACGACTAAGCCGACATTTAGTGCTTTACGTTCGAGTTCTTTGTCTTCGAGTCCTTGGGCGATCGCAGCGAGGGCGATCGCATTGTCAGCAGATAGTACAGCCTCTAGTAAAATCAGAACGAGTAAGACTAGAGGTGCTTCGACGCTGAAGTGAAAGTGAAGATAATCAAAAATTTGGTCTAACATTCAGATTTTTTTTAAACCGCACCTTGAAAAAGTCAGTATAAGGGCAAGTGTAAATTGAAAATAGGGATTAATTTCCCTCTTTAATACAGCTTAACAGGCAAGCGGGTGATTTCTGTTTATGCGCTATGCGCGATTTGACGGCACAAGCATACTGCCTTCGCGTAGCGTCTCCCCTTGGGAGAAGAAATAAATGCCCAGCCGTCAAACAAGCGATCCTCGACACCCACGAATAATTTCAACACACGGAACCGGGATTTATTTTTATGGATCACTCCAAGAAAAAATTTTTGCAAAGCTGAAGGTAACGCGATCGCCTGAATCTCTTGACAAAACAATTAATTAATGCATAATACAATTGCTAAAGCTTTGTTGATATTCTGCATTTGCTCATCTGACAAAATTCCCAGTTGGCGAACTAATCTCTGCTGCGAGATTGAACGTACTTGAAATGTATCAGCAGCAGAAGTTTTACTTAAACTATTTTCAGCGTTGGGTTCTAATCGAACCATCCACGGAACTCCTGCAAAAGCGTCATTCCATGCAGTAATTGGTACAACAAGTTTTAGCCGTCAAGTACCAATTTCATCATTATTAACAATAATTGCGGGTCGGGTTTTGCTAATTTCGTCTCCGACAGTGGGGTCAGAATTAAAAAGCCAAATTTGACCTCTACGCATAATCTTCATATTCATAGAAGTCTTGCGTATCGCGGTCAGCGAAAATTACTACCTCACTTCCTTCCTCGTAAAAAGAACGCATAACTTCAGCAGCTTCACTTAAACTCAGTTGTTTTTGAAGAGTAACTTTTGATTTGGCAACGATTTCTTGACGAATTAACTTTGATGCTATTTCAATTATTTCCAAACGTTCTTCAGTGGTCATCTTTTTCAGCGCTTCTAAGACTTCTGCTTTGGTCATAGCTGTTAGAGTCACATATATTCTTAAAATAGCCTTAAACTGATGCTAACACGCCTTTTATGGTATCAATAATATTAAGCGATCGCGCGTCAGACAGGATCGCACAAAATCTCACACCCTAATTTACACGCGATCGCCTACTTAATTACTATGCGATCGCTTTGCTGCCTGCGATTATGTCTTTGATTCAGCCTTCTGGCTGGAGCCAACTGGGTATAAAACCCCACCGTCTACACGGTGTCTTCAATCGGTTGGGGTTTGAATCCCCATCCGATTGCTCCTTCAGCATAGCTGCCTCCTGCCCTCTGCCTTTCTTCAATGCGATAATTGAAACGCAACCACTCAACTAGCTGCGGATGATTGCTAGCTACTTTTTTGGAAACATTTGTTAGTAAATGATTAACAGCATTTACCTGTTTTTCTACCGACATTTCATTTAAACAGCGTAACAACCAATCGACTTGCTGCACTCACGGTTTTTTCTCTAAGAAAGTGGAATTGGGATGAGATTTTTTTGCTAATTCATCGCTACGAAATTGAAAGCGGAAAACTACCTTGCGATCGCCTGGGTTATCGCGAGTCTTATCAGCTTCTATTTCTCCACGACCAGCGGCTAATACTTTTTGGCTTAAAGGCGCTTTTGTGGTAAAATTAATGTCAGAAAAAATGAACTTGGCAACTGATGAAGACCGCAACAAGCTAAGTTGTAAGTTAGTTTGGTAGTCTCCTTCAGAACTGGTGTGACCTTCGATAATTACGCGGCTAATTTCTTTCTCGAATTCGGGTTTTGAGAAAATCACTCCACTGTAAACGGGAATAAAGCTACGAAGAAAAGCTTTACCTTCGGGTTTCAGTTCGGTACTTCCCTGAGCAAAAAGAATTGATTCTTGGATACTTACATCCCCGGTTTCTGGGTTGACTTTGACGTTAATGTTGTTACTTTTCATTTCTCCAACAACATTGCCAATTACCACTCTTTTTGGTGCATCTTTCTCTGCTAGCTGAAGTAGTGCAGTAATAAAAAGTAGCATAAAAAACATCAGTAAACCTGACATCAAATCGCCAATAGATAAATAGATACTAGAATCATCATCCTCAGCAATTTCTGATTCAAAAAAATCGCCTTTTGTGAAATCATTCATGATGGTTATTCCCGTTACCTATGTCATTGTTGTTTTTTACAGCTATTAGGACATTAGCTGTATGTAGTAAACCTCCGCAAACCCCAGCCATAGCAGTATCGGCTTGTTTGAAGAAGCTTTCTTGTAAGTCAACAGTTCGCTTCATAGAACTTTCAAGGTGACTATGCCAAGCTTGAAGACTATGGTCAAACTTTGCATTCAAATTCCTGTATGAATTGTCCACAATCTGCACTTGCTGTCCAATACCAGTAGCAAGTTTTTCGAGTTGTATCAGTCGTTGTGCATCGTTTAACCCAGCCGCACTAACTAAGTTATTTATTTGTTGGACAGTTCCTTGAATTTTATTCATACTTTGGTCTACTTCTTGAGTCAACTCACTGCGTCTTTTAGCTTCATCTTGAAAAACGGTATCCAAATTAGTCACTACCGCAGCTAAACCATCGCGTTGTTTGCCTAGTGTCCCTTCCAGTAAGTTATTTTGTTGTGTAAAGAATGCCTGTAGATTCGCTTGATATTGTTCTCGGAATTGTGTTAAATCCTCTTGCACCGTTTGACGAGTTGCTGTGAGTGTGTGGTCGATATTTCCTAATGTGGCAATAAGATTCTCTTGACTACGATTCATCAGTTGACAAGCTTGATTACCGACTGTTTCCAGAGTGTTAGTCTGCTGCTCGAAGGCTGTATTTGCTTGTGCGAGAATGTGGATAATTCCAGTCCGAGTAGCTTGAAGCATTTGCTTTTCTACTTCTGCTCGTTTTTGCAACGCTGTTTCAAGTTCCTCTCTAATTCCTCGGAATGTATCAGCCGCATTTTCTGCACTTGCTTCAAAAGCACTTTGTTGAACTGTCATTCCTTGAATACTTTGCTCGATAGCTCGATTAATATCGTGAGCGGTTTGTTCTAAAACACCTTTTGTATCTGTTTGAAATTGATTCAAAGTTTGTTTGAGATTGTTAGCGAAGTCTTGGAGGCTAACTAAAGTCTCTTTTTGAAAGTTTTGAATTGTGACGATGGAACTTGCCAAATCTTTGTGGAGAATTAACACAGCTTCGGAAGCTTGCTGAGTTAATTCTGCACTTTTATCTAAGCGATCGCCTATCGGTTCAAATACCTCAATTCGCAAATTTTTAATAAGTTCTTCTAAAACTCTTTGTCCCTGGTTTTCTTGGAGTTCTCTGAGCTTTTGCTGCTCTTGTAATATTCCTCGCAGTGCTGGTAAAATAACTGACTGCATCTGCTGTCCTACAGCTTCTCCAATAGCTTCAGCACTCAAGTTTATCCCTGTGAACTTGTCTGCTACAAGGTTAAGAACTTGTGCTACTTCATAGTTAGCGTTGTCTGCTGTTTGTATGGCGATCGCTTTCAACTTTTGTCTTAAATCATCACGTCGTTTCTGACGTAGCGAATCACATATAAACAAAATTATCGTGAACAAGCTACCAGAACCAAGTCCCATCAAGGAAGTAGAAAAAGCTGTTTTCATTCCCACCAATAATTCCTTACTGGAATTCATTAGCTGCTGGGAACTTGTTGTATCTAAATTGATTCCTTGTAACCCCTGTTGAATACCATAAAAGGTTCCCAAAACACCAATTGCAGTACACAAGGTAGTCACGAAACGCAGGGAACTACGAGGTATTGGACGCGCTAAAACAACTGGATACTTTATAAGTATGAATTTGCCATTTTGAATTTGTAGATGTTCGTCTTTCCACTGATGAAGCTTTAAATTATCCTGTTTTTGACTTTTTTTCGGATTTTTCAAACTCTGAATTGCAGCTGCTGTTTCTCCGCATTCTGAATACCAATACTGCCATAATGTATAAAGCTCAACAATAATTGCCACAAATAATACAATGGCAGTTGCCCAATGAAAAGGCTCGCTATCCCAAACTATGCCCCAAATTTGTGCTAAATTCACGCAACACCCCTTGTGATTACTGTTAATTATTTTTTGCTAAATTGCTTCAATTCTTTATCGGTGAGAACCTGATAAGCCACCCGCACAGGAATATGTTCTGCATACAAACGGTTGCCTATAGGTTCTCGCAAATATAAGCTGTAAAGCGCTTCACCTTCTGCCTGTTTATCTTCAACTAAATAAACTTGTGCTGGTGCATAGCTTCTTAACAACCGCACCTGCAAACACGTTTTCAAATCCCGCGAGGAAGTAGATAAAGGCGAATTTTCTCCAAAGAGTTCGCAAGCTACTTTCCAAGCGTGATTAATCGCTACAATCTCCTTAACCAACTGTTCGACAGAGGGATTTAACAGTTCTTTAGTTTCAGCCATTAATGCTTTTGCCTTATTTGCTATGTTGCTTTCAACAAACTTATTTTTCCCACAAATAAGGCTGATCTAACTTTTGCGATCAAATAGCAATTTTTGACGCGGTGAGTGCGATCGCTTCTCAAGAAATACTCAAGTGTAAATAAATACTCCTAAACGTAGTAAGCGGCTCTATCCCTTAAAATCGAAGCAATGAGCGGTAAACCGCTCACTAAGAACTAATACCAATTCTATGTGAGGTTGCGCTTTATTCACGTAGGGGCAATTCATGAATTGCCCCTACGGAGAAGAAATATAACTTATCTGTAGGGGAGCCAGTTGCATGGGCGGGTTTCCCGACTTGAGCAAACTGGCGTTGTGTTATGCAGTATAGCAACACACCTTGAATTCTTGACGGTGCGTTGCGCTGAAAGACAACACAACGGCAATAAAGCGCGGCGTTGCCTGCTCAGAGGATTCTGTCCGTCGAACCGCCTTGGGAGGAACATCCACACCGCTTTAAGCCGGACCCTACATTTAAATTTCTAACGTTTAGAAGAGCGTAAAATTTACTGTAGAGACGTTTCATGAAACGTCTCTACATTATTTATGCTAACTTTGACAACAGACTATTTGCTAAATTCAATAATTCCATATTATCTATTTCACAAGCATCATAATTATTTTCGCTACCAGCTAAGATATTTATGACAGCATATAATCTGTCATTTTCTTCGCTAAGGCTAAGACATTCTTCTAAATTGACTGCAATATCAAACAAAGAACGTTCTCCTAATATCTGCCTCACCCTCACAGCTACATCATCATTACTTACCAAAAATTCTTTAATCGTGTCTAAAGTTGATTCTTCTCCCCACCTTTCCAACCAATCTCCATGCACATCTTCAACATAAAGATGGACAAAATCAATTCCATAATTTAGCCAATCCTGCTGCATGTTTCGTGCCGTAGCTAAAGCTTCAGAAAATCTATCTACTTGTTGGTTGCTGTTAGTTTCTCGTTGGTTAGGCATAAATTATGCTATAAGTTGATTATTATGTAGGTTTAAAAAAATTAATATTAAAACTTTGACATTATTAAAAATATTTTAAATACTTTCCGCCAGAAAGATAAGCGCTGTTAAATAGCGCCACGTTAACTAATTGGTTGATAAAATTAGCTTCTGCCGGATTGTAACTAAAAAATAGTCCTCTTTCTATTTCCCACAAGACAAGTGTATTTTTCCAATATTGATACTTGTGCTGATTCAATTCTTCTGAGACGCTGGTAACTTGAATACAAAGTGGTTTCTGTTGACTGTTGCTGATAATTAAATCTGTTGCCATAGAAAGGTCGGCAATATAACGCTGCCAAAAACTTCCCTCTCGACGGACAATATCTTTAGCTATTAATTTAATAATATCATTATCGGCTCGATTAAACTCCCCCGCCATTAATTTTTGTCGCCAAATACCAAACTTGGGGTCTGTTTCATTTAGCCATTTCGGAAAAAGATACTGATACCAATATCTCTCAGTAGGTGTCATTTGCGCGAACTTTGCTTGTTGTTCTTCTTCAGTAGGTAAAGATTGAATCACTAACCAAACAGTAGAATCGGCAATCACTTCCAAGAGAAAAGCAAGGACAAATGGTTTCGCAGTCAGCGAACCAACTTTTATATCTTTTACCCAACGATTAATTTCATCTAATCTTCTCGCTAAATTGGGGTCTAGCGAGGAGGCTTGCTCAATGAGAAACTTTAGCTTCTCCTTAATCTCTTTTGCTTGCAAACGATGCCCTAATTTCAGTAACAAAAGCTCTATTATAAATTTATACCGATTTGTTGCCAAAAAGATTTCCGTTTAAAAAAAATATATTTTAATGTTCTTTATTGTGAGTTGCGCTTTATTTACCCTGCGCCGAGCGCACGCTACGCGTTCAGGCACCGAAGCCCTTGTCATTACCAACATATTTCAAAACCCTCGCTTTTGCCGCTATCTCGCCTTAGAATTTATTCTAAGGCTAATAGCACAAGTCCATTAAAATGGACTGAAATCTTTATTTAGTCCTCTTTTAGAGGACTTTAGCTGTTAGACAACGGTTTATAACCGTTGGCGGGATAAGGGTTTTACGAGATAAATAAATGTTGCTAATGACAAGGGCACCGAAGCCGCTGGCTCTACGAACAGAGCTTACCTGCGTGGGCTAATTAGACGCATCTTCATATAGAAAAGGTATTAATACAGTATTTCATTAATCTGATCGCTTTGTTAAATTTGGCAATACCCTGCAATGCCAATGCATTCCGATGCAATCTTAATGCATCCCGATACAATGTTAATGCATCCCGATGCAATCTTAATGCATCCCGATACAATGTTAATGCATCCCGATGCAATCTTAATGCATCCCGATGCAATGTTAATGCATCCCGATGCAATCTTAATGCATCCCGATGCAATCTTAATGCATCCCCTTGCATTTAAAAACGCTGCGCTTTTACGCAAAACTTTACTTAGTTATGGCGGATGTAAACTGACTGACCTGGCAATTTGGGCGCATTTTCTGGTAAAATGACGTAAGGATGAGCCTCAGAACCTCGACAATCAGCCTTAATATCATTAGTTATCCTAGAAACCTTGTAAAACTCTCTGCGCCTGGAGCAGCTCTGGGTGAGCTTTAATAATAATACTTCAATCGGGCTTGGATATGAACTTTCAACTATGAGCCTTATAAACTCATCAAATGCGCGGTTTACCAACTTTGAATTTGGCATTTCGCGTAGCGGCTACCCCCATAAAAATCTTATAAGCCTTCGCAGCCAAGAGTTGCTAGCACTTATCTTAGCCCGCAAATTTGCCAAATTTTTACGGACAGTAACCGTATTTGGATGATTAACCCCCAAAACCCGCTCACACAGTTCTAAAGCTTGGATAAACAGCGGTTCGGCTTCACTGTAGCGTCCTTGGGAATCGTAGAGATTAGCCAAGTTGTTCAAGCTGGTGGCAACATCGGGATGTTCTTCTCCCAGCAGGCGTTTTCGCAGTTCTAAAGCTTGGATATGCAGCGGTTCGGCATCACTGTAGCGTCCTTGGGAATAGTAGAGTCCTGCCAAGTTGTTCAAGCTGGTGGCAACATCGGGATGTTCTTCTCCCAGCAGGCGTTTTCGCAGTGCTAAAGCTTGGATATGCAGCGGTTCGGCTTCACTGTAGCGTCCTTGGGAATAGTAGAGTCCTGCCAAGTTGTTCAAGCTCATGGCAACATGGGGATGTTCTTCTCCCAGCAGGGGTTTAGAAAGTGCTAAAGCTTGGATAAACAGCGGTTCGGCTTCACTGTAGCGTCCTTGGGAATTGTAGAGATTAGCCAAGTTGTTCAAGCGAATGGCTACATCGGGATGTTCTTCTCCCAGCAGGCGTTTAGAAAGTGCTAAAGCTTGGATATACAGCGGTTCGGCTTCAGTGTAGCGTCCTTGGGAATTGTACAGATAAGCCAAGTTGTTCAAGCTGGTGGCTACATGGGGATGTTCTTCTCCCAGACTGGCTCTGACTACTTCTACACACTGCTTGAACCAAGGTTCGGCGATCGCATACAAACCCTGTCCATGATAGAATCTGCCCAAACCGACGAAAACCGAAATTAAATCTTCATCACTCACCGCATCAGTGAGATTTTGTGCCACTTCTGTTAAATGGGGTATGGCATCTTGCACTGACTTGATCTTCTCAAGGGTGGGTGTGTCGGGTATTTGCTGGGCAACTTTTATAAATACAGCCGCAAAATTTCTTCGGAAGTCATCTGTGTTTTCTAATGCTGCTAACTTTGCCTTGAGAAATTCCCGAATTAAAGGATGTATTTTGTAGCAAGCTTGTTTCTCTTGCAGGCTTTCAATTAAATAACGCTTGTAAAGTTGCTTTTTGGCTTCGTTAATGTCTGATGTACAATTAAGCAAATCAGTTGCAGATTCTACGAATTTCCAAGAAATAACATCTGGGGCAAATAAACTCAAATACGCTCCCACACGCTGGGTTATCGGCTTGAGTTGTTGCCAGCTTAATTCAAATGCGGCTTTCACCCCTTGCGTTGAAGGGTTTATTGCTTCATCTTCCAGTCGCTGGGCTTTCAGCCTTTGTAACATCTCTGCTAGAGATAAATCTGGATCTTCGTCTAAATACTGCCGTACTAATTGCAACCCCAAGGGCAGATATCCCAACCATTGGCACAATTTTTCTGCATCAACTCGTTTTTTACCTTTTAATGGCAGCAATTGCAAAGCTTTATCTGGTGGTAGTACATTCAGAGGTAATTCCTGCACATTGTCGAGGTTTCGCAAGCGGGTTGTCAGCAATACGCGGAAGCGGTTAGTTGTTGGTAGTAGCGTTTGACAACTTTCCCAATTTTCATCAGTCACATCATCTAATACTACCAACACCAGCTTTTCTGCTGGTTGCCAGTTTTGCCAACACCAGGCTACCTGTTCCTGAAGAGTCAGCAGTCTTTCTCCCTGTTTTTGCGGTACTTCCTGCATGTATAACTGGACAATCTCTAATATATCCGCTGCCAAATTCGATTTCTTCGCATTTAACCAGCAAATACCCCCAGGATAATCTTTTTCATGTCCTAGAGCATATTGCGTCGCGAGTTCGGTTTTGCCGATTCCACCCATACCCGCTATTGCCGAAATTGCGACAGTACCAGGTTGCTGCAATTTTTCATGCAGCGTGGTGAGTTCCTGTTCTCGTCCAACAAAGTTAGCGATGCCTCGATTAGGAATATATTTTATGGGATTTGGTGGAGAAGTTCGTTGGGGTTGCCCAAAATTGATATTTGGGTTATGGATGTTGACACTTCCGCCCTTAATATTTACACCTTGCCAATTTTCGTTGTTAGTCATGAGTGTGTTGCTGAGTCAAAATATGAATTAGCCTCACGCAAAGGCGCAAAGGCGCAAAGAGTAAGAGTTTCAGATATATTTCATATCCGCGCTTCAGCAATGCCAGGATAGGTATTTATTTGCTGCGAAAGTCTAAATTAGGTTTATTAATGGTGTTATTTCCGCCCTTAATATTTATCCCTTGCCAATTTTCGTTAATGATTCCTGGGCGTTGTGCCTGCACCATCTGTGTTAAATCTTGAATAGCCTTCTCCAGTTGAGGATTTGTCTTTGCGGCTTGGTTTACATCATTTCCCAAAGCTTCCACTGCCGCTTTTATCTCTGGATCTGCTTGCGCTGCTTTCTCTATCTCTAAAACAGCGACACCAATATCTTCTCGCCCTGCTGCTGGTAAAGCTGCTAAAGTCGCTACAGTATCAGGCGATTTAGCTTGTAGCTTTTGTTTGGCATAATCAAGCCCTGCATCAAAAGCCTTTTCTATACCCCAATCAGCAAATTTGCCGCCTAAATATAGTCCTAACGCGATCGCTCCAGCGGTTAACGGTTCCATAAGCTACTTTCGTAAAGCGCAATTACACAGGATACTACCAGCTTGACTGCGGTACTTCCGGAAATGTTTATATTAAGTTTATATTACAGAACTTACGCAAAAACTCTCTGCAACTCTTATTCCTTTGTGTCCTTCGTGCCTTCGCGGTTCGTTATTCCGTGAAAGAGTGCGTAAGTCTTATTTATATTACAGCGATTTTCACCTAAATGAACCACATTATTTTTATCTCACGCAAAGGCGCAAAGGCGCAAAGGAAGAAAGAAAGGAAGAAAAGTGTGGTCTAAATACATGAAAATTGCTGTAAACCAGAGCGATCGCCTATTCCTGACAACTGAAAATCTGGTAGTTGGCAAATGGCTTTGAGAACTTGCAATAATTCAATTGCATCTGGAGATTCATTCAAGTTCAGTAATGGCATTAACTGATAAGTTGGCGGTGTACTTTGTCTAAGATAAACATATTGATAACGCAGTCCATTCGTTATCAATCCCCATACAGATTCTTGCTGTTCTAAACTTTTATAAGCGTAGGTAAGCAGTTGTGGTAAACCCTGAAGCACGTCAGCTAAACTATTTTTCGTCTCAATTACTAACACCCAAAAAGGCGGCATAGTAATTGCCTGAGCGTTGTTGATTGCTAAAATATCCATGCGTCCTTTAATATTTGTATCCTCGTCTTCGATGGAAATAGCAATTACATCCTCCATCGTCAAGCGAATCAGCACATCATAAAATCCAGCCAATCGCATTAATGGGGCAAGTGTCAAAAATTTCACTAATCCTTCCGAAACTTTTCCCGCTGCTAGGTAACGTTGAAAGTCATTGCTAATCCGCAATAAATCTTGCTGTTCAAACTCACTCAGAGGTTGTAAAGTTAAGTAGTCTGTAAATGAGCCAATTGGCTGTTCTTCCAGCTTCAGCAAGCGATGAACGTCGTTTAAGAATAGGTTACTAGCTTCTACGGTGAGTGTCATAGGTGGCGATAAGTTGATTTGTACTAATTCTCATCTTGCCGCAATTTCCACCCGATACAGGCTATGAAAGCGAATGCGTCGTACTAAGTCAGGACTTACGCACGAATAATTGAATAACGTAGACGCGCAAGCGGCTTGCCGAAGGCTACCGCAGAGTACACAGAGATAACAGAGGAATAAGAGTTTGAGAGAGTTTTTGTGTAAGTCCTATAAGTAACCTTGCAATTTCCGCTTATCTTTAGGAAAATCAAAACACTTTTAGTAAATCTGCGTACAGAATAGTTTGCAGTAACAATATTAATTAGCGATCGCATTATGTCTCAACCCACGATAGAATCAATCCTCCAAGAAAAGCGTTTATTCCACCCACCAACTGAGTTTTCCCAAAATGCCCAAATCAAAAGTTTAGAAGACTATCAGCGTCTCTACGACAAAGCTAAGGCAGATCCGCAAGCATTTTGGGCAGAATTGGCTGAAAATGAGTTGCACTGGTTTGAAAAATGGGATACGGTGCTAGATTGGCAACCACCTTTTGCGAAATGGTTCGTTGGCGGTAAGATTAATATTTCTTACAACTGTCTTGACAGACACCTCACCACTTGGCGCAAAAATAAAGCTGCACTGATTTGGGAAGGAGAACCAGGAGACTCGCGCACTCTCACCTACGCGCAATTGCATCGAGAAGTTTGCCAGTTTGCAAATGTTCTCAAGCAGTTGGGAGTACAAAAAGGCGATCGCGTTGGTATTTACATGCCAATGATACCCGAAGCAGCGATCGCAATGCTAGCTTGTGCGAGAATTGGCGCACCCCACAGCGTCGTTTTTGGCGGTTTCAGTGCGGAAGCTTTACGCGATCGCCTCATCGATGCCCAAGCAAAGTTGGTTATCACTGCTGATGGTGGTTTCAGAAAAGATGCGATCGTTCCTCTCAAAGAACAAGTAGACAAAGCTTTAGCTGATGGTGCTGTCCCCAGCGTGCAAAACGTCCTCGTTGTCAAGCGTACCGGACAAGAAATTTATATGCAGTTAGGGGGACGCGACCACTGGTGGCACGACTTGCAAAAAGATGCCTCAGCCGATTGTCCCGCCGAACCGATGGACAGCGAAGATATGCTGTTTATCCTTTACACCTCTGGCAGCACTGGCAAACCGAAAGGCGTTGTCCATACAACTGGTGGTTATAACTTATACAGCCACATCACCACGAAATGGATTTTCGACTTGCAAGATACTGATGTATATTGGTGTACGGCTGACGTAGGTTGGATTACTGGACACAGTTACATTCTCTACGGTCCCCTTTCCAACGGTGCAACCAGCGTCATGTATGAAGGAGCGCCGCGTGCTTCAAATCCGGGCTGTACTTGGGACATTATCGAAAAGCACGGTGTAAATATTTTTTATACTGCACCTACGGCAATTCGTGCTTTTATCAAAATGGGCGAACATTTGCCGAAAGCGCGAAATCTTTCTTCGCTGCGTTTGTTGGGAACTGTTGGCGAACCGATTAACCCGGAAGCTTGGATGTGGTATCATAAGATAATAGGCGGGGAACGCTGTCCAATTGTTGATACCTGGTGGCAAACGGAAACAGGCGGTATCATGATTACGCCGTTGCCAGGAGCAATTCCCACCAAACCCGGTTCCGCAACTTGTCCTTTCCCTGGAATTCTTGCGGATGTTGTAGATTTAGAAGGCAATTCTGTACCGAATAACGAAGGCGGTTATTTGGCGGTGCGTCATCCTTGGCCCGGTATGATGCGGACTGTATACGGCGACCCAGAACGCTTCCGCCGCACTTATTGGGAACACATCCCCCCCAAAGATGGAAATTATATCTACTTTGCTGGCGATGGTGCGCGGCAGGATGAAGATGGGTATTTCTGGGTAATGGGACGAGTAGATGATGTGCTGAATGTGTCAGGGCATCGTTTGGGGACGATGGAGGTAGAATCGGCGCTGGTGTCTCATCCGGCGGTGGCTGAGGCTGCGGTGGTGGGTAAACCGGATGAATTGAAGGGTGAGGAAGTTGTTGCTTTTGTGACTTTGGAAGGCAGTTTTCAGGCGAGTGAAGAATTGAGTAAGGAGTTGAAGAAGCACGTTGTTCAAGAAATTGGCGCGATCGCTCGTCCGGGAGAAATTCGCTTTACTGATGCTTTGCCGAAGACGCGATCGGGTAAGATTATGCGGCGATTGCTGCGAAATCTGGCTGCGGGTCAGGAGGTATCGGGGGATACTTCGACTTTAGAAGATCGCAGCGTGTTGGATAAGCTGCGGGGAGAAGCTTAAGAAAATCTCACGCCAAGGCGCAGAGACGCAAAGAGTTAAAAGGGCGTCTTTGCGTCTTGGCGTGAGAATGCAAATTCATATTTTTAAGGGCGATCGCTTTCAAGTAAGTTAAGTTATGAAGCATTGACAGTTAAAGAGTGGAAGCACAACCTAGAGAAATCCGAAACTACCGAACAGTAGACGAGAGAATTCCTTTTGAAGAGTGGCTTGATTCTCTACGGGATAGAAGAGCCAGAGCTAAAATTAGAAATAGGCTTACACGAGTCGAATCAGGTAACTTGGGAGATTATCGCTCAGTAGGGGAAGGAGTTTTTGAACTGAGAATTGATTATGCTTCCGGTTATCGTGTTTATTTTGGGCAAATAGGGTCAACGATAATAGTTATACTCTGTGGCGGAGATAAAAGTACACAAGAACAGGACATTCTTACAGCTAAGGAATATTGGAGAGATTATGAAAGACGTGAAAACCCCAACCAGTAGCAGTTACAAAGAATACCTGATTTCGTCTCTCAAAGATCCTCAAGAAGCTGCTGGTTATCTTGAGACTTTTTTAGAATTAGAAGAACAAGAGAGTGAACCTGAACTATTGCGATCGGCGTTAAAAGATGTGGTTGATGCGCGTTTGCTGTCAGATAATCTCTCACAAGAAGCTAAACAGCATTATGAACAGCTTGATAAGATGCTGTCAGAAACTGGTGGAACTGAAATTTACACTTTGATAGAGTTTTTGGATGCTCTTGGATATCGCATTGCGTTAGTACCGAAAGATTGATGGGGTGGTGAAAGTGCGACAGCGAGTAACTCACATTCCCCGAATTCTCACATAGTCATAGAGCAATATAATTGCATTGTATTTTCTTTAACTTAAATCTCTAAAATTATAAATATTTTTCCGGAGAAATATAGTTTTGATTATCCGCCTTCGGCGGAAGGCAGAAGGCAGAGGGCAGAGGGCAGAAGGTATAAATTATGTCTTTGATTCCGCCTTCTGGCTGGAGCCAACTGGGTATAAAACCCCACCGTCTACACGGTGGATTCAATCGGTTGGGGTTTGAATCCCCATCCGATTGCTCCTTCAGCATAGCTGCCTCCTGCCCTCTGCCTTTCTTCAAAAATAGCAACTATGACACTAATTTAGTGTAGCGATCGCATAAAATCCGATTCGTTGGAACACTTTTATTATTTATGAGGTCGGTAATCAAGTAATAATTTTCTTTGATTACCGCGTTCTCAATTACCTGTATATCAAGTGATTCACCTAACAACTGAATATTTTCACAAAGCTATTTACGGATGAATTGAAAAGTGGTATGGATACACACGGAGTTCTTCCTTCAAAGTTATCAGAATTACCGTTCTTGTTTCCATCAAAAAATAGGTGCGAACCTGTTGAAGTAATTAACTTATCATTCAAGCACATGAAATTACGTATAATTACTTTAGGTTGGCGGCGTTCGATTCAATGTTTGTTGCCAGTCTTGTTTTTAGTATCATTTCTTACGGTATCTCAGATAAGTAGCCTTCAGGCGATTGCCCAACAACCCCGGCAGGAAATTCGGGGAGTTTGGCTGACTAGTAATGATTTTGACATCCTCAAAAATCGTTTGAAAGTGCAGGATGCAATGAGTCAATTAAGGCGGCTCAACTTTAATACAATTTATCCTGTAGTATGGAATTCTGGCTATACATCGTATCCCAGTGCCGTAGCCAAAAAAATTGGTATTCCGTTTTTTGATCGAGGCTCCCAAGGACAAGATATTCTTGCAGATGTAATTACTCAAGCTCATCGCCAAGGGTTACTGGCGATTCCCTGGTTTGAGTTTGGTTTCATGGCTCCCCCAACTTCAGAACTAGCATTAAATCGTCCTAATTGGCTCACGCAAAAGCGGGATGGTAGCGAAACTTCGATTAGTGTCGCCGGTGAGGTTGTCTGGCTCAATCCCTTTCTTCCAGAAGTGCAACAATTTATCACCAACCTCGTATTAGAAATTGTCACTCAGTATGATGTCGATGGAATTCAATTTGATGACCACATGAGTTTGCCCAACGAATTTGGCTACGATAAATATACAGTAGCGTTGTATACTCAAGAAACTAAAAATAATCCGCCAACGAATTTTGAAGATGAAGCATGGGTGCGCTGGCGGGCAGATAAAATCACAGTATTCATGATACAACTCAACGAAGCTGTGAAAGCAAGAAAACCGAATGCGATTTTCTCGGTTTCGCCCAATTATTACGACTTTGCATATAAGTTACATCTGCAAGATTGGCTTGGCTGGGTAAGGCTGAATATTGTAGACGAACTAATTATGCAAGTTTATCGTCAAGATTTGTCAAGTTTTATCGCAAAAATTACCCGTCCAGAAATTCAGGAAACACAACAGATAATTCCCACCGGAATTGGTATTATGGCAGGGTTGAGAAATCGCCCAGTTCCAATAAAACAAATTCAATCGCAAGTGCGAGCAGCTCAACAACGTCGTTTGGGCGTAACTTTCTTTTACTACGAAAGCCTTTGGGATTCAGCTCCAGAATCGGTTAGCGATCGCCAATCTGCATTTCAAGCTTTGTTTCCCTCTCCCGCACCCCGCACCAAGTAATTGATAAATGGGCATTGGGCAATGGGCATTGGGCAATCGACGCGCAAATGTTGGATTAGTAGGGGTGGGGTTTCCCCAATCGTACACAGAGCGTTGGAGCGTTGTACTTCGTCTCTCCTAGAAATTCCACAATTCTGCCGTTTGTGATACTTGACAAAAGTTACATCTTACACTAAAAAAACCATAGATAAATTCCGCACCACTACCAAGAATTTTTCAATGATTTAACTCTTACGTTCTTTCTATTTAAACGGTAAGCTACTTTCATAGATATAGATTATTGTTGATGCCTCAAATGATAATCATAGATATAAGTATATTTAATTAGTCTTATCGTGTCAGGATAGAAAGGATGGCTCAACTTCTTACTCAAACTGCTTGGTTAATACCGTGCTATGCGTTAGTTGGCATGGTTTTGTCGGCGCTCTGGTTTCCGTCGATTACCCGTCGTACAGGACCCAGACCGGCAGGATATTTCAACTTAATTGTGACTTTAGTGGCATTTGTCCACAGTGTTTTGGCATTTTCTTATCTGTGGAATCAACCTGCTCAATATGAGTTTATCTCTTGGCTGCAAGTTGCAGGTTTAAATTTAACAATTCCTCTAGAAATCTCATCTATCAGCTTGGGAGCCTGCATTTTGGTTACAGGGCTGAACTTGCTCGCACAACTTTATGCGATCGGTTATCTGGAGATGGATTGGGGTTGGGCACGCTTTTATGTTCTCCTGGCAATGTTTGAAGCGGGGATGTGTAGCTTAGTTTTGTGCAATTCCCTGTTCTTCAGCTATATTGTCCTGGAAATCTTGACTTTAGGAACTTACCTGCTGATTGGTTTCTGGTTCAATCAGTCTTTGGTGGTTACGGGAGCGCGGGATGCATTCCTCACCAAGCGCGTGGGTGACTTATTTCTCTTGATGGGTGTGTTAGCGCTTTATCCGCTAGCTGGTACTTGGGACTTTCGGGAGTTAGCACAGTGGGCAGAAACGGCTGAAGTTAATCCAACGGTGGCAGCGCTGGTAAGTTTGGCGCTGATTGCAGGACCGATGGGTAAATGCGCTCAGTTTCCGTTGCATCTGTGGTTGGATGAGGCGATGGAAGGTCCGATTCCCAGTACAATATTGCGGAATTCGGTGGTGGTAGCGACTGGAGCCTGGGTGCTGGTGAAACTAGAGCCTGTACTGGAACTTTCTCCGTGGGCAATGACAATGACGATCGCTATCGGCGCAATTACTGCAATTGGTGGAGTCTTGATTGCGATCGCTCAAATTGATATTAAACGTACTCTCTCATATCTCGTCAGCGCTTACATGGGTCTTGTCTTCATAGCTGTTGGTAGTCAGCAAATCGAAGCGGGTCTGTTGATTGTACTAGCTCATGCTGTAGCAATGGCAACTTTGGTAGCTAGTTGCGGTTCAATTATTCTCAACTGCATAACTCAGGATCTAACTCAATTAGGCGGGCTTTGGAAGCGTCGTCCAGTTACCGGACTTTCCTTTATTGCGGGTATCTTGGGGCTAATTGCAATGCCTCCCCTTGGTGGATTCTGGGCGATGTTGAAACTAGCAGATGGGTTGTGGAATACTCAACCTTTATTAGTAGGGCTGGTACTGCTAATTAACACTTTGACCGCGTTTAGCTTGGTTCGCGTATTCGGTCTGATTTTTGCCAATAAGCCGACGCAAATGACCGAGCGATCGCCTGAACCTTTGTGGGCTGTAACCCTACCCATGACAGCGTTGGCAGGCTTTACACTTCATATCCCGATGATTCTCCAAAGTTTGTCTCTTCTTCCCGAATGGGCGACATTGAATCAAGATGTCGCATTGCTGCTTACTTGGTCTAGCATCTTTGGTTTAAGTCTTGGTGGCATTATATACTTGGGCAACGTCATAGCCAAACCGATTCGCTTGCCCTGGAAAGGTTTGCAGGATTTGTTTGCCTACGATTTTTATACACCAAATCTGTATCGCTCCAGTGTAGTTGGTGGTGTAGACATATTTTCGCGCATCGTTGATTGGGGCGATCGCTATCTCGTCGATGGATTGGTGAATCTTGTCGGACTTGCTTCGATATTCGGTGGTGAAGTCCTCAAATATGGCAACTCAGGCAAAACTCAAACTTATGCCTTGACTATCGCCATCTGTATCAGTGCGATCGCCCTTTTTGTCATCCTCTCATTTGTGCCTGACTTAAAGCAAATTCTTCAGACTTTAATATCACAATAGATTTCTCCCAAAATCTTCCCCCCCTCTCCCCCCCTCTCCCCCCCTTGTCCCCCTTGTCCCCCCTCTCCCCCTCTCCCCCTTGTCCCCCTTGTCCCCCTTGTCCCCCTTGTCCCCCTCTCCCCCTCCTCCTCCCTATGCTAAGTACATTAATTTGGATACCAATGCTCGGTGCAGCCATTATCGGATGTCTGCCAAAAAACGTTTCCTCCCGGCAAATTCGCTTGAGCGCATTGTTAATTACAGGAGCAATGCTGTTGTGGACATTCTGGATAATGGCTCAGTTTGATATTAATCAGCCAGGATTCCAACTTACAGAATACCTACCTTGGATTGAAACATTAGGATTAAATTACCAACTCGGAGTAGATGGTATCTCCTTGGTAATGGTTGCCTTGAATAGCTTAATTACTTGGATTGCTATTTACAGCAGCCACGAAGATACTCAGCGTCCGCGATTATTTTACTCGATGATTCTGCTGATTGCTGGTGGCGTTGCGGGTGCATTTGTTGCCCAAAACTTATTGCTGTTCTTTTTGTTCTACGAACTGGAGTTAGTCCCCTTCTATTTATTAATATCGATTTGGGGTGGTGACAAGCGCAGTTATGCAGCAACAAAGTTTTTGCTCTACACCGCTCTTTCCGGAATCTTGATTTTAGCAGCATTCTTGGGTTTAGTTTGGTTAAGTCATGCAACCAGCTTTGCTTACGAATCCTTGATGGGACAAATGTTACCCTTGGGATTGCAAATTATCCTGCTAAGTTTGCTGCTGGTAGGATTTGGCATCAAAATTCCCCTCGTACCATTGCATACTTGGCTACCCGATACTTATGTTGCAGCTTCCGCACCTGTAGCCATGTTGTTAGGGGGTGTGTTGGCGAAACTTGGTACTTACGGTATTTTCCGGTTTGGCTTAGGACTTTTCCCCGAAGCTTGGGCAACATTGGCACCTTGGTTAGCAATTTGGGCAACTGTCAGTGTACTTTATGGAGCAGCAGCGGCGATCGCTCAAAAAGACATCAAGCGGATGGTAGCATATAGTTCAATCGGTCACATGGGCTACGTTTTGTTAGGAGGTGCAGCGCACACATCATTAAGTTTAGTTGGTGCTGTTTCCCAAATGGTCGCCCACGGCTTAATTCTGGCAATTTTGTTTAACTTGGTGGGTGTAATTGAAGAGAAAATCGGCACCCGTGATTTAAATGTCCTGAATGGACTGCTAAACCCGATTCGCGGATTACCAAGCATCAGTGCCTTATTAATTCTTAGCGGCATGGCGAGTGCGGGTATTCCGGGTATGGCTGGATTTATCGCCGAATTTCTCGTATTTCAAGGCAGTTATGCAGAGTTTCCCATCCCAACTTTGTTATGTGTAGTGGGAACCGGTTTAACAGCAGTTTACTTCGTGATATTGCTCAATCGTACTTGTTTCGGCAAATTGGATAATGCGATCGCCAATTTCCCCAAAGTGAAAGCTAATGAAAGAATACCCGCCCTCATTTTAGCAACCTTAATTTTCATCCTGGGAGTACAACCCGCTTGGCTTGTCCGCTGGAGCGAACAGACAGTCACAACAATGGTATCAGCGATTCCCACCGTAACTAACATCGCCCAAGACTTTCAGCGGCAACACTTCAAAGGCTAAAAAATTACTTTTTACGTATTTCGTAGTAAGCACGAAGAGTGCTTTCCAAAGTGCTAAACCCCTTACTACAACCCATAATAATCAATTTGGCAGACCCCTAACCCCTCCCATGATCCAAACTCTAACCAAACTTCCCCCCTCTCAACATCAATTTTCCGAAGTAATTCACCGCTTAGAAGCAGGTGGTGCGATGCTTCCGGATACACCAGAAAACTTGATGCAAATCATCGGTATCTATAAAGCGTATGCGGTGCCGATGGACTTTTACTGGCGCGACTTACTTTATATTGCCGAACGAGTTTTTCTCGATCCTGTGCCCTTCTTCAAATACTTTCTGCCCAAAGAATATTTAGAACTACACAATCATTACGCAGGTGATGATGCTGATATTCGCATCTGGCGGGGAGAAGCAACAGCGCATCCTGAGTTGTTGGAGTTTATGGAGAAGGGTGAGGTAAATAAAAAGCTGCCCAAACTATTACATCATCTTTGGCACGATCGCATCAATATGGAATTTGCCGAAGCTTGTATGCAAGCGATGCTTTGGCATCGGGGTATGGGTGGACAATTTGACCCATATTTAGATACCGACGAGTATAAAGCAAATGCCGATCGCGCAATTAAAGCTTACTTCAAAAAAAATCCGGTCATGTTGGGATTGTATAAAATGTTTCCGGATATGTTCATCGAGCAAGTGCGGCAACTATCTTACTACTCAAACCTCGGCTTATTTTGGGAAGTGATGGCGCCGGTATTCTTTGAGATGTCAGACCTTTACGATGAAGGTAAAATCACAAGTGTGCCGGAAGCGATGAATTTTTTGGTGAATGGAATTTTTGCGATCGCCGGACGTCCAATTTATCATCATCTATATATTGACGGTGAATGCTACGAAATTATCCCGAAATCCAAAGGCTTTACCTGGTTGTATGAAGCCGCTTTGCCTTACGTAGAAGCGGTATTTTATCGGACTGCACCTTTTAGAGGTACTAAATCTTATAACGCTCAAGCAAAGCAAGTACCTGAAGACCAAAAAGATTTCCACTTCGGCATTCTTTATGCAGACGTCTTTCCAGTCGGGACAGCGGGTATCCCACCTACACTGTTGATGCAAGATATGCTACATTTCTTGCCTGACTACTTGGTGGACTACTATCAACAACACTGTCGCGGTGAAGATGACACGCTGATTCAGTTAGGAATTAGTTTTCAGCGATCGATGTATTGCGTCACATCAGCCGTAATTCAAGCATTACGCCAAGCATTACTTTATCCGTTAGATGACCCCAACCCAGAACATCTGATGGCAAATCGCCGATTTTTTGAGTCTCAATTAGACCGTTTCCAGCGTCCAGAAGCGAGATTGCGCGATGTTCAACGTCAAGATTATCGGTAAATGTTCAATCAATAAACACAACAGTCTAAGGGTATTGGCGAAATTTTTAGCCTGCGTAGGCAGGCTTTGCCCGTATAGCCCCACCCTTCCAGGGTGAGGGTGCCAAGTAAAACAGAGGTAAAATCAAATGCCTGATATAGTTGATATTGCTGTAAGTGCCGATGGATTTACTACTCTTGTAGCTGCCGTGAAAGCTGCCGGATTAGTTGAAGTTTTGAAAAGTCCTGGTCCATTCACCGTTTTTGCACCCACCGATGATGCTTTTGCCAAACTTCCTCCCGGAACCGTTCACACCCTCGTCCAAAATCCGCCACAACTTGCGCGTATTCTCAAATACCACGTCGTACCCGGAAAGTTGATGCAAGCGGATTTGGCAAATGTTCATTCTCTAACTTCAGTCGAAGGTTCCGAAATCCGAATTAATATCTCTAATAACTTTGAAGTGAAGAATGCAACAGTGATTGCTGCGGATATCGAAGCAGACAACGGAGTGATTCATGTACTTGATAACGTCATCTTAATGGGATGAGTTAATTATCAATTCATTTCTGGCAAAACTACATCTTCATATATTGTGGCGATCGCACACCGAAAATCAACACTAGCTAGATGCACCTCTTCCCCTTTCTCATAAGGATAAAGCACCCAGCGTCCTTCTTCGTTGCGACGAAAGCATTCAACACTCATCGTATCTTGAGAAATCAGCACGTATTCTTGTAATGACTTCAAATGTCGGTAGTCCGTGAACTTCTTGCCTCTATCAAAACCTTCCGTACTACCAGACAGCACCTCTACAATCAAACAAGGAGAAGATTTAAAATATTCAAATTCTTTATCTTGTGTATCGCAAGTCACCATTATATCAGGATAGTAATAGCGATTTATCGCTTGAATTTGCGCTTTCATATCTAGCATGTAAACGCGGCAACCACTACCCCGCAGGTGGTTTAGCAGCAGCATTGATAAATTCATGGTAATGGTAACATGGGCATCACTTGCTCCTGCCATTGCATAAACTTCCCCATCAATATACTCGTGCTTAATTTGACTTACTTTCTCGCCTTCTAAATATTCTTCCGGGGATATGTAGTATTCGCGTTTGTTTGTAACCATCTTCTTGCTGTAACTGGATAGCTATCTTCAAACATTCTAACGCTGTTAATGTCCAACAGCGCCGCCAGTCGCCTTCACCTTTTTCAAGAAAATAATCGCAATTCCACTTAATAATAAAGCAATGCCAATAAAGTAGAAACAATCGTTAAAAGCCATCACATACGCTTCTCTACGAACGATATTATCAATAGATTTTATCGCTTGGTCTTGCGCGGTACTTAAATCTGAACCACGACTCACAAAATACTGCGTTAATTGGTTAATTCGCGCTTGAGTTTCCGGAGAAAATAAAGATACTGATTCTCCCAATCTATTCGAGTGAAATTGCTCTCTATTAGTTAATAAAGTTGCTAAAGATGCAATTCCAATCGAACCACCCATATTACGCATCATATTAAATAAACCACTTGCCGAACCCGCATCTTTGGGATTTAATCCACCAGTAGCAATCGAGGTAAGCGGAACCATAATTAGCGGTTGTCCCATTGCCCGAACAAGTTGTGACCAAATTAATTGATCGTGTCCGGTTTGATAAGTCATCCGCGAATTCATAAACGCACTAATAGAGAACAAAACCACACCGACAGCAACCATTAAGCGCACATCAACACGCTTCATAACTCTGGGGAGAAAGGGAATAATCAGTAATTGCGGCATTCCCGCCCAAATTAACACTTCACCAATTTGCAGGGCGTTATATCTTTGAATTTGTGTTAGATACAGCGGCAAAATATAAATTGAACCATACAATCCTATACCCAGCGAAACATTAACAACACTAGCTAAACCAAAGTTACGATAACGTATAAGTCGCAGATTAATAAATGGTTGCTTGCGAGTTAATTCTATATAGAAAAATAGCGTGATAAAAATCGCTGCAATTATACTTAAGCGGACAATCAAAGGAGAACCAAACCAATCTTTGCGGCTACCTTCTTCTAAAACTATTTGTAGGGAACCTAACCCAATCGCCATCGAAAGAATTCCCCACCAATCACCTTGTTTTAGCAATTGTATTTGGGGTGGTTGTTGAGTAATGCCATACCAAACTCCAGCAAGCATCAATGCCCCTGGAACTACATTTATATAAAAGTTGTATTCCCAACCAAAGTTATCTGTTAACCAACCTCCTAATGTCGGACCAACCGACGGTGCAAAAACTGCGGTAATGGCAAATGCAGCTAGTCCAACTGCTTGCTTTGCTGGGGGCAAAGTTGTCAATACAACTGTTAAAGCAGTAGGAATTAAAACCCCACCGCTCAAGCCTTGTAAAGCGCGGAAAAGAATCATAGAATTGAGATCCCACGCCCAAGCACAGCATATAGAAAAGAAGATAAATAAAGCTGTATTAACTAACAAATAGCGTTTGAGGGAAAATACCCGCGATAGCCATCCAGTTAAAGGAATTACTACAATTTCCGCCACCAAATAAGCAGTAGAAATCCAAGAACCTTCTTCTAAAGTTGCTCCCAAAGATGCTTGAATATCTTGTAGCGAAGCGTTGGTAATTTGAATATCCAGCACCGCCATGAATGCACCAAGCATACTCGCCATTACACCAATCCAGGTTCTCAGCGGTACATTATTAGAGGAAGTCTGATTGCCTTTGCCAACTGCATTTGTATTAGCCACAGCGGTACTCCAATTGAGAAAGTGGGGCGTTGAAATAGAAAGATATTTATATTTTCAAACTTGAGGCGATATTAGAAATGTACCTTAAGGAAGATGCTGTATCTCATATTGATTATAAATATTATTTCACAGACATAAACGCAGATGCCTTTTATCTGCGTTCATCTGCGTGCATCTGCGGTTATTATTTCTTAACTTTTGCCACTGGTTAATATCCCCTTTTGTTCATAAATTGGGCGAATCGATCGCCTTAAAGTAGGTAACTTTCTCACAAAAAATATAGACCCCAAAATACAAGCTATTCCATCAATAATTAATGTATTGGTAGCGCCAATATGATTTGCTAAAAAACCTGCCAATAAGTTACCAAAGGGTATTGTACCCAAAAAAGACATTGTATATAAACTCATGACTCGTCCGCGTTTGTCATCATCTACAATCGTTTGTAAAACTGTGTTTCCCGCAGCAATTTGTAGAATCGTTCCTAAACCGACAAACAACAATGAAAATAAAGAAAGTGGTAAAAATCGTGAGAGAGAAAAACCAATCAGTCCACATCCTAAAATTGTCGGACCAAAAGCAATTAATCTACCAAGTCCTACTACTGTTTGCCGTGTAGCCAAATAAATTCCCCCAGATAATGCGCCGACTCCTGACGCAGCCATCAAAAAGCCTAGTGTATCTGCACCACCTTGCAAGATTTTTTCGGCAAAAATTGGCACAATAATTGTATATTGCATTCCCAGAAAACTGACTAAGGCTGATAAGATTAATATTGCCCGAATTGGCGCAAAGCCAAAAGCATAATCGAATCCCTCTTTTACTTGTTTTAATGGATTGGCATTACTAACTTGATATTTATTTGATTTAATATTCATCGCCAGCAAAGCGGCAATTACCGCGATGTAGCTAAGACCATCAATTAAAAAACAGTAAGCTGCGCCAACTTGAGCAATTAGTAAACCACCAATCGCCGGACCAATTAATCGCGCACCATTGAACATTGTTGAGTTGATGGCGATCGCATTCGCTAAATCGTCTCTTCTCTCAATTAATTCTGGCACAAATGCTTGTCGCGCCGGCGCATCTACAGCATTAATAAATCCTTGCAACAAACTTAAAGCGATGATGTGCCAAATCTGAATTACGTCAGTTAATGCTAACACCGCGAGCGTTAATGATTGAATCATCGCCAAGATTTGTGTACCAATTAAAATCCGATGGCGAGAAAAACGATCCACAAAAACGCCACCAAAGGGAGCAAGAAAAAAGCTAGGAATTTGACTGGTAAATCCCACAATTCCTAGCATGACAGGTGAATTTGTTAAGTCATAAACTAACCAAATCGTGGCTAATTGCGTCATCCACGAGCCAATTAAAGATATACCTTGTCCGATAAAAAATAAACGGTAGTTTCTTGACCTAAATGCCGATATTCTCGGCTTTTTTTCAGTTGCTTGTGTGTTCATTAAAGGTTTAGTTTATACCAATACGCTTTCCATAAATATCACCTAACTTGACTTGAAACGCCTCTCCACAGGTGGAAAGATGTTTTCATTCGGCAATATTGGTATTATTTGACTTCTACCGCAACTTCCGCAGACATCCCAGGTGTAATCCGTGCTTCGTAACCTTTGATGCTTTCTTTGTCAAAAACAACTTTTACAGGAATGCGCTGCACAATTTTGGTAAAGTTACCTGTAGCGTTATCCGGTGGCAATAAGGCAAACTGAGCGCCGGAAGCTGGCGAAATACTGTCAACACGTCCCTCAAAGGTGTGGTGAGGAAATGCATCCAGCTTGATTTCTACTGGTTCTCCTGGCTTCATTTTTTCTAACTGGGTTTCTTTGAAGTTGGCAACTACCCAGTAATCGTTATTGACGATCGCCATCATCGGTGTTCCTACTTGCACGCGATTACCAACTTCGACGTTTTTCCTACCCACACGTCCACCTGCCGGCGCGGTGATGTTGGTGTAGGATAATTGCAATTGCGCGTCTTTTAATGTCGCTTCCGCTTGAGAAATTGACGCTTTTGCCGCTTCGTACTGTCCGCGATTTACTGCTGTTTGCTGTCCGCCGGCGGTAGCTTGTTGCAGTCCTCCCTTAGATGCTGCTAGTTTCGCTTGAGCGCTGGTTACGCCTTCTTGCGCTTGTGCTAATTTTGACTGCGCTCTCGCTACACCAACTCTCGCAGAAGCTAACCGCGCTTGTGCTTGTTGTACTCCCTGAACGGCAGCATTTTTTTGCGCTACATTCACATTATAAGTTGATGTGGCTGTTTCAAGTTGTTGGCGAGAAATTGCACCTTGTTGAAATAAAGTCTTGTAACGGTTGTAATCAGCTTGCGCTCTTTGTAAGTTAGCATCAGCTTGGGCTACTTGCGCTTGCGCTGCGGGAATTCCCGCTTCGGCTAATTTCACGTCAGCTTGCGCGGCTGGTATTCCGGCTTGTGCTTCTTGTACTGCTGCTTTTGCTGTGGAAATCGCAGCTAATGCACCGCTAACATCGCCTTGTGCTTGATTTGTCTTCGCAGAGGTAGTTTGTGAGGCTAAAGCAATATTCGCTTGGGCTGCTTGTGCTTGACGCTGTGCGGCTGAAAGTGCTGCTTGTGCTTGCTGTACTTTATTTTGATAGTCGCGTTCATCGAGTTTTATCAGCAACTGTCCCTGTTGTACTAGTTGGTTATCGTTTACCAACACTTGGCTAACAGTTCCGGGAATCTTGCTGCTAACTTGGTTAATGTGTCCAGCTACTGTAGCGTTGTCTGTTTCTTGGTGAGTAGAAGCGTATTCCCAGTAGCGATAACCAAATCCACCTGCTGCGATCGCACCTACTCCCAATGCTGCCAAAATTATCCCAATCGGTTTTTTCCGCTTCGGTGCAGCCTTCTTTTGCTCAAGAGAAGGCGTCTCTGGCTGGGTATTTTCTTTTTCTACTGGCACATCTACTGGTGCAGACTTCTCTATGGTACGAGCTTTTAATGTTTCTAAGTCCACAATTAGCTCTTTGTCCAAAACCGCTGAAGAGTGTCCGTTACGTTCATTTAAAGTTGTATTGCTGCGTTCCATAATTCTTAAGTCCCCCGATAGATGATTTAATTAACAAAAATTTATTTAGCAGGCGTAATATTTAAATGCAAATATTTATATATTTTTTCCTTAGCATACGTAATATTTTGGCAAATAAATATGAACAGTGCTTCAGTCAATCGGGTGATTATGGCATATTCTTAAGACAGATTAGCGATCGCTCGATTGAGAAGTTGGGAAAACTGCTCGCGTTCAGAGTGGGAAATGCCACACATCGCTTCTTCACGCAAGTCGGCTGCAATTGGAGGTAAGACCGTTTCCAGTTGCGATCCTGCATCTGTGAGCCAAATGCGCCAAATGCGGCGATCGGACAAATCGCGTTCTCGACGAATTAAGCCGCGTTCTTCCATGCGATCGAGTACTCCCGTTAACGTACCTCCCACTTGTTGGAGTTTTTCGCCAATGGAGGAAGTAGGTAAACCGTCTTCAAGCCACAAACAGCATAAAACCAACCAGTGAAATGGCGTTAGTCCAAAGGGTTCTAACCGCTCAGTAAACTTGCGGGTGAGAAGTTGTGATAACAATTTAACTCTGTAGCCAACATTATACGGTGCGAGAACTTCTTGCCAAGAGTCCACAGCTTGTAAATTCTTTGATGTAGAAATCATTTTGGGATTTCCTTAGCGTGCGTAATATTATTCTAACCAGATAAACCTGTTTTTAGCAACAGCTGCTCTAAGGAGACTTTCTTGACAAGGAAGACAAGGAGGACAAGGAGGACAAGGAGGACAAGGAGGAGATGGTGAATTTTCTCCCTTGTCTCCCTTGTCTCCCCCCTCTCCCCATCTCCCACTCCCCCCATCTCCCACTCCCCCCATCTCCCCATCCCCCCCTCCCCCACTCCCCACTCCCTACTCCCCACTCCCCAATTGAATCAACTGGTAATCTTGCACAGTACCAAGAACTCGATGAGGAGTGGATATCGGCTGTTTAGCAGATATCCAAGCGTAGCTAGAAGGTGGAAGTTCAGAGACTTGTTGTACCTGCTTACCGTGGTGGGGAGTGTAGAAATTGAGGAGTACACCAGTTTTACCGCCTACTTGGACAAAGTTGATAGGATTAGTTTGGAGGATTTCGGCGATCGCTTTTTGTGCCAAGAAAGCTCTAACATCAGGATTATAATCGCCAATAAAGCCGTTAAAACCAGCCACCGCCAAAGCCAACCAAGCCGGAATCAACCACCCCGCTATCCAGTAACGTGCTGTGAGAAACTTTTGACCAAAGCGATAACGACCGATCCACACTAAAGGTAAAATTAACCAACCCAACCCCAAAGCCAAAACGACAGTTGCATACTTACGAATTTCCGCACCACCCACAGCCAAACCAACTACACCTGCTAGCACGAGTAAAAGACCCAATCCACCAAAAGCGTAGCTAAGATTTCCGACAAGTTTCAGATGGGAAGATGAGGAAATTAATTTGTCTCCCCCCACTCCCCCACTCCTTGTCTCCCCCACTCCTCTTATCCGTTTGCTAAAAATTCCGCCAAGCCAGTCTAACCCGACAGATGCAAGTAAAGCGATAAAGGGATAAAGAGCAAGACTATAATGAGGTAGACGAGTAGAGAAAATACTAAGTTCAGCAAATAAGACTAGGGGAAAGCCAACTAATATCAGTTGGTAGCGAGGAAGAGGACGACGCACTAATAAAACTAAACCTAAAAGGGCAAAGAAAAACCAAGGAAAAGCTTTTGCGGGAACATTCCAGAAATAAAATAGTATTCCATGATCGCCTCTATCATTCGACCCCAAACGAAAAACAAAGCGGAATAATTGCTCAAAACTATTATTACCAAAGCGCTGCGAACTTAACCAAATCCAACTCAAGGTAGGAATTAAACCGACTGCAAACCCTAAATAAAACATTGGGTTGCTAAGATGACGATGGCGGCGATGTTGTCCAATCAGGTAAGGTAATAAAGCTACAATTGGCAAAAAAATCATAAAGCTTCTGACTAGAAAGCCTAAACCGAAACTCAAACCGGCAAGAAAGCGATAAAAAGAGCGATATTTGGGATGTAATTCCGCTTTGAGAAAAGACCAAATAGCTAAAAGTACCAGACAAATCATTGGTACATCAGGCGTACCTAATCGACAATATTGTAACCAGAGAAATTCTACACTCAAAATTGCCGCAGCAAGCCAACCAAGTTTTTTACTAAATATAATTTTACCGATTTCATATAAAAGGAGTATGCTAAAAATTCCGGCGATCGCGCCATTGAGTCGCACGCTAGCTTCACTTATACCAAACAGCTTGTAGGAACTGGCAATCATCCAATAAGGACCTGGTGTTTTATGATGCGGTTCTGACCAAGGATTTATCCAATCACCAGACTCAAACATCACACGCGATCGCCAAGCATAAAGTCCTTCATCATGAGCCATCAAGCTATTATTTCCAGAATTAAATAGCAACAATGGCAGTATCCATACCAACAAACTGATGTAAGGAAATCCTCCCCAAAGATGAATTCGTTGCCAAAGCAAATAAAAATTCTTTATTTGATATTTCATTGAATTACAAATAATTTAACTTTGCTAAATTGAAAAAGCTGTTAATTATTTCTCTCTATTTATAGAATATGTAAGGTTGTATACAACTATTCTGCATCAAATACTACCTGAAATTTACACTATTTTGGGAATAAGTTCTCGTTCAACAGGGATTTATGCCACTAAAACCAAATCAACGCATCAAGCTAGATGATACAGACGACAAGCTGTTTTACGACTATCCCCGCTTCGTCACTCATGTGGACGAAGGCTTTATTCAACAGCTAACCGATTTATATCGTCAGCGACTAAAACCGGATATGCGTATCTTTGATATGATGAGCAGTTGGGTATCTCATCTGCCAGAAGAGATGCAATTTGCCCATGTTGAAGGACACGGACTCAACGCTGAAGAACTTGCACGCAACCCGCGCTTAGATCATTACTTTGTGCAAGACCTCAATGCCAATCCTCAGTTACCCTTGAAGGATGAAGATTTTGATGCAGTACTCAATTGCGTTTCCGTACAGTATTTGCAATATCCAGAGGCTGTATTTTCTGAAATTCACCGCATCCTCAAACCTGGTGGTATCGCTATCTTCAGCTTTTCTAACCGGATGTTTTATCAAAAAGCGATCCAAGCATGGCGGGAGGGTTCAGAAGCAAGTCGAGTTGAATTAGTTAAAAGCTATTTCTCCTCGGTTCATGGATTTACTACTCCAGAAGTAATTACCCGTCAATCAACGGTTCCAAATATTTTGCAATGGTTGGGTGCGGGCGGGGGAGATCCGTTTTATGCTGTTATAGCTTCCCGGAGTTAGGGAATGGGTAATGGGGAATGGGTAATGGGGCATGGAAAATGGGGAGTGGGAAAGAACACCTTACCAATTACCAATTACCAATTCCCAATTACCAATTACCAATTCCCAATTCCCCGAAAAATGTGATTCGAGATACTAAACCTTATCAAAAAGTAAATTTTCTGGGTGAATCTCACACAAGCGCTGATAATTGCCTCAAAGAAGCATAAGGAGAAACCAAATATGATTGGACGCCGTGGACATAGGATTTTAGTGGCTTTGTTGCTTTCAGTGTTACTACTGACAACAGCTTGCGCTCCAAAGACACCAGGTCAATTTGACCAAGTGCAAAAAGAAAGTACCCAAAAGAAAAGCGGTCAAGCAGTTGCTAAGAATGCAACTCAAGGTAGCGAATTTAACAAACTTTTCCCTGCGGAACAAGATGGGTATCAACGTGTATTTACCCAAGAGAAAAAAGGCTTTGCAGAAGCGAACTTGAAAAAAGGTGGCAAAGTAATGGCGCAACTGGCTGTTTCTGACACTACCAGCACCCCAAGTGCAGCCGCAAAATACTCTAGTAGTACCAAAAAAATTGGCGGCTATCCGGCAGTGACACTTGGCAATACTCAAACTTCGGTTTTGGTAGGTAAGTACCAAGTGAAAGTGATTTCCAAAGATCCGTCATTTACAGCAAGCGATCGCGAAGATTGGATAGAGAAATTTAATCTAAGCGGTCTAGCGCAATTGAAATAAACTTCACTACTGCGATTTAAATAAAACACGCTATCTAAGGAGATTTTCGGAACCGTGAGCAAACCAATTTTTGAGTTAGTTGACGAATTGCCAACCGGTGGCTTGACTGTTTCTCTGTTGAATTCCCTTGATTTTGTTGCTCCTGGTCAATGGCATAATGTGGTAGGTTTTGTCAACACCATTAAGACTGTTACCGGCGAAACTGACGAAGACCTAATTCAGCAAATTGGCGAGAGAGCAATTTATCTTTACAATGATCGCTCTCAAGGATACCAAAGAGCTATGTGGCTGTACCAAACAGTTGATGGTACAGATAAAGCGCTTGGTGCAGCAGCTTTAGCGAATAAAGTAGGTGAGTCGATTCCGTTATTGGGTTTCTTGAATAAAGTTACTCCCAAACCAGACAAAGCTCAAACCATTGACTTAGCACTAAAATTAGTTACTGAGTTAGTAGCTTTTTGTCAAATCAACGGTATCCCCGGAGATAGTATCGGCGATTTTGTCGCTTCTTTGGGTGAATATAGCGGTGAGTCCCTGATTCGCATGGTAGCGTTAGTTTGCGTTGATGGTTTGATACCCTTGGGTCCCGACTTCATCAACAAAGCGTTATCTAGCATTAATCAAACCAGTCCACAAGACTTAGAGCAAAACTCGACTTTTAAGAACATCCAAGATTCGATTCCCGGTAATAATTCTAGTAGCAAACTCAACTTTATCGGCGAAAGCTTCGATTCAGTCAAAGGCTGGATGGGTAATCTCGTCGCGTCGAATAATTTAACGCCACAGAAAGTTGTGAATAATTTGCAAAACTTTACGCAGATTGCTGACGATAAGTTAGATTATTTAGCGGCGTTTCTGGATGTGAGTACAAATTACTACGAACACACAGGTACGCAAACTTTGGCGCGTCGCTTGATTGAACGAGCATTAGCTGAAATTTAGATTCATGACTAATGGTTAATACAAGATCCCCGACTTTTTGGAAAAGTCGGGGATCTGAGTGTTTTTAGTCATCAGCTATTAACTTTCATTGCGATGCCTGCTTAGGGCAAAGCGATCGCTTTATTTTGGCAAACGCAAATCTGCGACAATTGCACTCAGATAAGATTCAATCAATTCAAAATTTTCGACTTTCTCAAACTTACCTGTTTTTGCTGCCGGGTCAAAAGCAGTATGAATGACGTAAAGTGAAGCACCGTCAAAAGCAACATAACCGAGATTTTGCTCGTAGACCTTACCACCTTGTTGAATTCCTGTAAAAGCGTAGCGCATCCCGTGAAGCATCCCAAAGGGAACTTGTTGCGGTGGTTGAGGTGAAAAAGAAATGCGATCGCCATATGCACTTCTTAGGTCTTTTGATAATACAGCGTAATGGTCTGCAACCCAAGCATTAAGTGCTGTCAATACCTGCGTTTGGTAGTTGGGACTTTGTAAATCCACTTTTGCCCCAGGTGGAATACCAGCAGCTACCAGCATTTTTTGGAAATTCGGTTGATTTGCCAATGGGTAAACTTGCATCTCAACTGTACCCAAAACTTTTCCTTGGGAAGAGACACACAACAACGGTGCATTTCCTTCACAAGGTGCTACCTTCCAACCTGGTGGAGTAGCAGTTTTCCCCAGAACACTCTTCCAGATATTTCCTTCAGTAGGTTTGGATGCTGAGTTAGTTTGAGTCAGTGTTGCAACCGGCTGGGGTTGTCGAACTGGATTTGTCTGCAATTTGTTAGTGGAAGAATTGGGGTGAACAAATTTGAATACTATCGGTGTTAATATCAGCAAAATCAAACCAATCAGAAGATGATAAACTCGCAGCATTTTTCCAGAAAATCCATAGTGGCAAACTGACGTTATCCGTAAAACTTTGCGATTATAGCAAAAGATACATTGATATTAGGTTAATTTATGCAAAATCCGCGATCGCCCTTCAACATTTGCTTTTCAAAACGATCGCGCTCATTCAGATAGACATGAATAGCGGCGTAAACTGTTTTGGTTTGCGAGAACTAAACTTCTGATGCTCCTATGAGTGAAACTGTTTATATCGAAACTAGTATCTTGGGCTACCTCACAGCCAGATCCACCAAAAACTTAGTTCTCGCCGCTAACATTGAAGTGACGAAGGATTGGTGGCAATTACGCCGCAATGACTTTACGCTCTACATCTCACAGACGGTTTTGGATGAGGTAGCGCAGGGAGATGCAGAAATTGCTGCTCAACGGCTTGAGGTAGTACGCGGCTTACCATTACTTGAATTGAATCAAGCCGTCAAAAAGTTGGCAAAACAATTTTTGATAAAAACTAATCTTCCACCCAAAGCTTCTGATGACGCGGTTCATATCGCAGCGGCGACCGTTCACGGGATGAATTACCTGCTAACGTGGAATTGTAAGCACATTGCAAACGCTCAGATTCAGAAAAAGCTCTCGCAGATTAGTCTTGAGTTTGGATACCAGTTACCAACGATCTGTACGCCTTATGAGTTAATGGGGTATTAAATCATGTGGTCAGACGAAATTCTCGAAGAACTCCATCGAATTCGCGAAGAACACGCGAAATTATTTAATTACGACTTAGATGCCATGTTTGCGGATTGGCAGCAAAAGCAAGCTGCAAGTGGTCGAGAGATTGTGACATTATCGCTGCATCAGCAGGACAACAAATCGTTGGAGCCGAAAGGACAAGAACTATCTGTTGAGAACCAGAGGCTACGCGATACCTAAAAATAGTAAAAAGCTGAGTCGCTTTGCGACACCAAGGCGAACGCGCTTCGCCCTACACCACAATCCCTAAAATATGCGATCGCTTCAAAGCGGGCGCTCCGCGCCATCGCACAACTGGCAGCGTGAATAAAACGCACGCGCTCATAGCGCGATCGCTTTATACTTTTGGACGTTTACCTCGTTCTAAAGCTTTTGACGATCAAGGCTTTTGTAGGATTTCAATAATTTTAGCGATCGCGCTATGAACGTTTTTTCGTCCTTTAGCTTTGCTATGAGTCGAATAACATTACTTTTGTCAGCAACTTTCAGCTTGAGTCAAAATCTGATTAGAGCTAGTTGAAATGCTTCTGGGTGGAAGTGATGAGATTAGCAAGCCCTCTTCGAGTCGTAACAGGAAATGAGCAAAATGAATCCGCTGACCTTAAAGATTATTTTCACAATTGGGATTGTGTTGTGGTTAATAATTCGGATTCCCTATCAGCGAGAACAGCAGAGAAACACGATTGTTGATGACCGAAAAACCACTTGGGAAAAGGTAATTCGCTTCCTGGTATTAGTTGGGATACTGTTTGTGCCCTTGATTTATGTTTTATCCCCTCACTTAAACTTTGCGAACTATCGTCTACCAATCTGGGCAAATGGATTAGGGGTCGTTACCTTTGCGATCGCGCTTTGGCTATTCTGGCGTACTCATCATGACCTTGGCAAAAATTGGTCGCCAACGCTGCAAATTCGAGAAGGGCACACATTAATGACTAATGGCGTTTATCACAGCATTCGTCACCCGATGTATACCTCAGTCCTGTTATTGTGCATCGCACAAGCGTTATTACTTACGAACTGGATTGCTGGACTGGCTGGACTCATCTGTTTCAGCATTGCCTATGCGACACGAATCGACAAAGAAGAACAGATGTTGCTCGATCAATTCGGTGATGAGTATGAAGCTTACAGGCAACGTACAAAACGATTAGTGCCGTATCTGTTCTAAAGCGAGTGTTGTCTGTTGAGATACAGTTACAGGTTGGCGGCTTGAAGAAAGGCAGAGGGCAGGAGGCAGCTATGCTGAAGGAGCAATCGGATGGGGATTCAAACCCCAACCGATTGAATCCACCGTGTAGACGGTGGGGTTTTATACCCAGTTGGCTCCAGCCAGAAGGCTGAATCAAAGACATAATTTATACCTTATGCCCTCTGCCCTCTGCCTTCTGCCTTCCGCCGAAGGCGGATAACAATTCGGTTGGAGCGGACTGCCAAACGCCCCTGGTGTAGATGGAAAGCTTACTGCCGCTCCAAGCGCACCGTTATCTAAAGGCTACGCGATACCTAAGAAGAGCGCGAACGCTGTACGCGGTACGGGAAGCTTTCCTGCGGTTCCCTACGGGTATGCGCTTCGCCCTACACACAATCCCTAAAATATGCGATTTAGTGTAAACCTGCTTAACAGTGTTTCTAAGCCTTACAGTCTTCAGATCGAGTAAGCTGTACGTATATTTATCATCCTCTTTGCTTTGTAAGGTTGCAATGATTTTCTCAGTCTTGCGCTTGCCTCTACGTTGACCGTACAGACGTGCGGCAAAACTAGTAATGATTGCTACTAAATCTTCCATCAGTTCATCACGTCCGTTTTCCGATTCGTTGACTATCTCTAAAGTCACATCACAACGGTTTAGTAAAACGTCAATGTAATGTGTACCGAAACGTCCCAAACGGTCTTTATGCTCAACTATTAAAAATTGGTAATCATCCTGTTTTAAGAGGCGCTCTAGCTTCTTGCGGTTATCGTTCAACCCGCTCCCTACCTCTTTTACAATGTGTTGAACTTGATAACCCTTTGCTGTAGCGTATTGGGTTAACCGTTCGGCTTGTCTATCTAAATTGTCTTTGTTTTCTCCACTGGAAACTATGAGCGTAAATAGCCGCTTTATTTGCTGCGCCAAGAGCGGTTCTTGGGTCGTAATCTACAATTACTGTTCCAGAGTCGAGCTGTCTTGTCGGGTAAGGAATTTTACCAGCCTTAAAATGTCTCCATGCAGTCTGGTAAGAAATTCCCAATTCCTTCGCGTAGTCTGCTAGCTTCATGTCAGGTTCATCAATGAATCTGAAGATACATGACTATATTAGACTATATTTCAGGTAAAGATTTTCCATACTTTACTTGAGCGAATCATAAAATATTAAAATCGGAACTGAGAATAAACTCAGCCCCGATAAAAAAGCGGGCTAACCGCTAGTAAACCTGGTTAACCCGTGCAGCTTTGGGAACGCGCAGAGAAATATTATTGCAATACCAACTTAACGTTGGCATTTTGCAGACCGCGCTGTTTCACTTCAGCCAAGGTTTTGTTAACGGCATACTTTTGGTTGATCGAGTTGATCAACTCGGTCTGATTGTGCTTCTTAGCAACGCCCCACAGGTCAGCAATTAGGTCAAAGGAACCGTCGCTGTTGCGAGACCAACCTAAATCATATTCGCCTTCCAACACGGCAACGATGTCAGAACGAACACGTTGACCGTTGTAACCACGAACATCAGCTTCTGTCTTTGTGCTGATACCCAGGTCCCGTAAGGAAGCTTTGAGGATTTCAGCGTCGGTGATTTTGGTACGGAGAGTGCTAAAATGAGACATTTGGGTTTCCTCCAGAGAGAAGATTGGGAAAAACGACAACGGTTTGTTTTAGGCACAGCCGCGCATATCAGGACGCGGCTTTTTTCTTAACTGCTAGCTTTGAGCTAGCCTTTGCCCCCGTGTTAGCAGGGGAAAGCTTTTAGAACTCCATTCGCTGATATTCAGCTACGGAGGATGCTGCGGGTCTTGCACGCTGTCTAGCCCAGTCCCTCAGGGCTGTGACTTGTTCTTGCATCGTTCGAGACAGCGGCAGTGTTGCCTTGAGTGCAGCAATAATATCTAACTGGGTGAACTCGCGTTCTTGGGCAAAAGCTTCGTACATTGCCGCAACGATCGCTTGTTCAATTTCTGCTCCCGAAAAGCCGTCGGACATCTTGGCTAATTGTTCCAAGTCAAATCGAGTAATGTCTTCCCGGCGTTTCGTTAGGTGAATCTTGTATATATCTTGCCGTTCTTCAGGTGTAGGCAGATCGACAAAGAAAATTTCATCAAAGCGTCCTTTCCTCAAAAATTCCCCAGGCAAGCGTTCAACTCTGTTTGCAGTTGCCATTACAAATACTGGAGATTTTTTCTCTTGCATCCAAGTCAGGAAAGAACCGAAGATCCGGCTGGAAGTACCGCCATCAGAATCACCAGAACCACCACTACCAGCGAAGGATTTATCTAACTCATCGATAAATAGAATTGCTGGAGAAATCGATTCTGCTGTCTTTAAGGCGTTACGTAGGTTCGCTTCACTTCGACCCACCATTGAGCCGTCGTAAACTCGCCCCATATCCAAGCGCAACAAAGGTAAACCCCACAGCCGAGAAGTTGTTTTGGCTATCAACGACTTACCACAACCGGGAACTCCCAAAATTAACATTCCTTTCGGTTGGGGCAAACCATACTCTCTTGCTCTTTCTGTGAAAGCATTAGAGCGTTGCTTCAGCCATTTCTTTAACTCTTCTAAGCCGCCTACAGCGTCAATGGTTGCATCTTCCTCGATGTATTCTAATATACCATTGCGCCGAATTAGTTGCTTTTTCTCAGATAAAACTATATCTACTTCATCTTCGGTCAAACGCCCGATAGTTACCTGTGCCTTACGGTAGACTTTTTCGGCTTCATCTTTAGTTAAACCTAAAGCTGCTCTCAGAAGCTTTTCTCGCGCTTCTGTTGACAACCGCCGTCCACGATTTTGGTCTATATGGTGAGTCAATACTTTATTTAACTCAGCCATATCTGGCAACTGAAAGTCTATAACAACAACTTCTTTTTCCAGTTCTATAGGAACATTCTGCATTGGCGACATCAAGATGATGTTTTTCTGCATTCCTTTGAATTGGGCGATCGCATCTCTTAACGATCTTGTTGTCGCAGGCGCATCAATAAACGGATGTAAATCTTTAAGAATAAATATACCTGGTTCTCTTTGCCGGATTATCCACTCAATCGCCGCTTCTGGAGAAACGGTGTTATGCTGAGTTACATTCCGGGGTTGCCCATACTCCACGATGCCGTGAGTTACTGTCCACACATAAACTCGCCGAGTTGGCTTTAACATTTGGGCGATTGTGGAAATTGATTGCTCTGCCCGCTCTTCCTCGGAGGTCACAAGGTAGATTAAAGGGTATTGAGCTTGAATGAGGATATTTAGCTCTTCTTTCATACTATCGACCTACGTGAGACCTTATAAAGACAGTAATGACATCGTTGATAATGGCAACCGACGAATTATGAATATTACATTCATAATTCCGGTCTAGCAAGGAACTAATTCTTCCTCACCTTTGGGATAAGTTTCATCCTCATCCATTTCGTTGACGGGTAAATGCTCTTGAGTTACCCCTGCTTGATTGCCTAAGGCTACCAATTCTCCGTCGCGTAAGACTAAGGAACTCTCACAAGATGGGCAGGAATAAACTCTATGAGTTCGTCCATAAGAAGACGCTTCTACTTCATCAACTAATTCTGAATTTGCCAGGTAGAAAACGAGGGCACGTTCTGCAAGATCTGACATTGGTTCAGAATCTACTGCTGAACGAATCTTCAGTTTCCTGTGTAGTTCTGGCGACAAATATAAAGTAACCTTTTGCTTCGTTTGCATATAACTCTTGTTGGTCTTACCCGGGTATGTATTTCACGATATCGGCTTGGTTCTAGCTTGTCAAGACGGCAAAACGTTTTGACGCCTATTTCGTTACATTTATTTACTTTTCGCGAAAATCTGATTTGATGCAAATGTAGATCGGTGAGAAAATATTAGCTGTTTTGTTACACAGAGTAGGTAGAAAGCACAGATATTGCTACTGTTCTGTAAAATCTGAAGCTATCAAGCAAAAGTCTTTAATGAGTAGATTTTCCGGCTGAGGATCTGACTATTTACGTTCATCAGCGAACCAGGTAAAAGGTGTAATAATGTCTACCGCTACTAAAACCTATACAGAACGAAAAACTTATGCGAACGCGAACGGCGTTGGCAAAGCCATCGCCTTATCGTTAATCTTATGCGGTTGTAATGCGCCCAGTTTCACCAACTCCGGTGTCACATGGAAAACTTATACTAATTCCCGTTATGGCTTTGAATTTTTATATCCCAGCACCTGGACTTCTTTACCACCGCCAGAAAATAATGATGGCATAGCGTTTGTTTCACCGCAAAATACGAAAGTAGAAATTCGCGGTTGGGCAGGGAATCGGCTACCAGACGCAATAATTACAGATAAAAACGCTAAAAAAACGATAAATCCCAACTTTAAGACGAATCAAGGAGTATCTGGGGTGCTGGAGGTAGAAATTGGTAGTCAAGAAAGTTCGATGACACTAACACTAACAAAGGCTCAAGTCAAATATTATTGGCAAGGGCGATCGCCAGCGTCCGAATTTAGCAATTATTATCGCGTGTTTTACTATATCGCCCAGGAGTACCGCATTTCTGGGCAGGGGGGATGAGGGGAGGGGGCAGGGGGCACTCTTGCTTTCTTGCAGGGGGAGTTTGCCTCCTCGTCTTCCTTGTCTTCCCCATCTCCCTTGTCTCCCTTGTCCCCCACTCCCCCCCCTCCCCCCCTCTCCCCATCTCCCATCATTCTGTGCGAGAGGGGACACAAACCTGGTAGATTTAGCTATCAGCGAGTAAAAAACTGGTTGAAGATGAAAGTCCTGGTTATTGGTGGTGATGGCTATTGCGGTTGGGCAACCGCACTTTACCTTTCCAATCGAGGTTATGAAGTTGGGATTTTAGATAGTTTGGTGCGGCGGCACTGGGATAATGAATTGGGTGTGGAAACTTTAACGCCGATCGCACCAATTCAACAACGCATTCAGCGCTGGCATGATTTAACTGGTAAATCCATCGACTTATTCGTTGGAGATATCACCAATTATGAATTTCTAAGCATTGCGTTGCACAAATTTCAGCCTGAGGCAATTGTACATTTTGGCGAACAGCGATCGGCTCCGTTTTCCATGATTGACCGCGAACACGCAGTTGTCACACAGGTGAATAACGTAGTCGGCACTTTGAATTTGCTGTACGCGATGCGCGAAGATTTCCCAGACTGTCATCTGGTGAAGTTGGGAACGATGGGTGAATACGGTACACCCAACATCGACATAGAAGAAGGGTACATTACTATTGAACACAACGGGCGTAAAGATACTTTGCCCTATCCTAAACAGCCCGGTTCAATGTACCACTTAAGCAAAGTCCATGATAGCCATAACATACACTTTGCTTGTAGAATTTGGGGCTTACGGGCAACAGATTTAAATCAAGGTGTAGTTTACGGCGTCTTAACCGAAGAAACGGGGATGGACGAAATGTTGATTAATCGCCTGGATTATGATGGAGTGTTTGGTACTGCATTAAATCGCTTTTGTATTCAAGCTGCGATCGCACATCCTTTGACTGTTTATGGCAAAGGTGGACAAACTCGCGGCTTTTTAGACATTCGCGATACAGTGCGATGTGTGGAATTAGCGATCGCTAACCCAGCACAACCAGGAGAATTCCGCGTATTTAACCAATTTACCGAACTATTTAGCGTCGGTGACTTGGCAACAATGGTGAAAAAAGCTGGAAACGCGATGGGATTAAATGTGGAAATCAATAACATCGATAATCCCAGAGTCGAAAAAGAAGAACATTACTTCAACGCTAAAAACACCAAGCTGTTAGATTTGGGCTTACAACCTCACTTTCTCTCAGATTCTTTACTTGATTCTCTGTTAAACTTTGCCGTCAAGTACCAAAAGCGAGTCGATAACAAGCAAATTATGCCGAAAGTGTCTTGGCATCGCAACAGCAAAGGATGAAGCAATGCGATCGCTTATTCTCTGGCTGTTAGTCATACTACCAGGTATGGCAGCTAGCACTATGAGCGTCTACTACCTAATTCCGGAATGGGTAGTACTAGATGCTAGCTACAAGCATTATCAGCAAATAGCTAAGTCTTCATCTTCAACGGTGAATGACTTACTAATTGCTGAAGCAGCAGAAAACAGACATAGAATAAATTGCTTTGCTGAGGGTGTCGGAGTTTTGTTAGGTGGGGTTATTGTCGCTATTGGCATTCATGGCATTTGCACCTTGCCTAACAAGACATCTTAATTTGAATGGGAAACTTGATATGCAGCTTGCTACAGAAGCTTACTTAACTCAAGTAAGTCGATTGCCTAAAACTGGTCGCCATATTATAGCACAATATGACGACCATTCAATAGTTGTTTATCAAGCTTACCGTCCAGAAATTGGTCATTTTGCCGCCACTCATAATTATTTTGGGGGAGAATTTAAACTTGATCGCATGAGTTGGATCAAGACTAACTTTTTGTGGATGATGTACCGTTCTGGGTGGGGTAGAAAAATAGATCAAGAGGTAGTATTGGCAATTTGGCTTCAACGTGCAGCTTTTGAGGAAATTTTAGCAGCAGCGGTGCATTCTAGCTTTGAGCCAGAATCATACTCAAGTAGAAGCGAATGGGAAAAAGCCTTAAAGCGATCGCAAGTCCGCTTGCAATGGGATCCGGATCATCACCCATCTGGGGCAAAATTAGAAAGACGCGCTATTCAGCTAGGGTTACGCGGTCAAATTTTAGCTAATTACGCCAAAAATTGGATTGTCAACATTGAGGATATCTCTGAATTCGTGCAGCAGCAACGGCAAAACATTAAAAGTGGCTGTGCGGAATTGATTACGCCCCGCGAAACAGTTTACTCTGTCATTGATATCGAAATCCAACAAAAGCTGGGATTATCTGTTTTTACTGAATAGTTTTTTATGCGAATTGCCTTATTCACCGAAACCTTTTTGCCCAAGGTTGACGGCATTGTGACGCGCCTAAGCCACACCGTAGACCATTTACAGCGCAACGGCGACTCTGTGATGGTGATTGCCCCTGAGGGTGGAATTACTGAATATAAAGGAGCGAAAGTATACGGTGTAACTGGCTTTCCCCTGCCGCTGTATCCAGAGTTAAAAATGGCACTTCCTCGCCCTGCAATTGGCTACGAACTGGAAAAGTTTCAGCCGCATGTTATTCATGTAGTAAATCCGGCGGTTTTGGGATTAGCGGGGATATTTCATAGCAAAACACATAATATTCCCCTTGTAGCGTCTTATCATACGCACTTGCCGCAGTATCTTCACCATTACGGCTTGGGAATGTTAGAAGGTTTTTTATGGGAATTGCTGAAAGCGGGGCATAATCAAGCAGCGTTGAATTTGTGTACCTCTACAGCGATGATGGAGGAATTGACAACACATGGTATAGAAAGGGTGAACTTGTGGCAAAGAGGAGTAGATACAGAATTATTTCATCCAGATTTAGCGAGTGAGGAAATGCGATCGCGTTTATCGCAAAATCACCCAGAGAGCCATTTGCTACTATACGTCGGTCGTCTGGGTGCTGAAAAAGAAATTGAGCGCATCAAACCAATTTTAGAGGCAATTCCCGCAGCGCGTTTGGCATTGGTGGGAGATGGTCCCCACCGTCAAGCACTCGAAAAACACTTTGCTGGGACAAATACTAATTTTGTCGGTTATCTTACCGGCAGAGATTTAGGTTCTGCGTTTGCTAGCGCTGATGCTTTTATCTTTCCTTCCCGTACAGAAACGTTAGGATTAGTATTATTAGAGGCAATGGCTGCTGGGTGTCCGGTGGTAGCAGCTCGTTCTGGCGGAATTCCTGATATTGTTACAGATGGGGTGAATGGGTATCTTTTTGAACCAGAAGCTGATATCCAAAGTGCTATAACCGCTACTGTTCGCCTTCTAGAACAGAAACAAGAACGAGAAATCATCCGTCAAAATGCCCGACGAGAAGCAGAACTTTGGGGCTGGGCATCTGCCACACGCCAGCTACAAGATTATTATCAAAAAGTGCTCTACTCTGAATATTCCAAAGCTGCATAACATTTGGTAATTAGTAATGGGTAATTGGTAATTGGTAATGGGTAATTGGGCATTGGGGAGCCAGTGCCGTGCGGAGGCGCCCTCCGTTGAGGCAACTGGCGTCATGGGGCATAGGTTTGGCTGTGCGGTGAGGCAGCCCCCTCAGGAGCGGTTCCCGTCGAACGCGAGTGCGTCTGGTGACAGGAGATGGGGGACTGCCTCTCCCGTTGGGTCTTGGTGTCGAACCTGCGTGGAGCACCTGCCGTCATTGGGCATAGGTTTGGCTGTGCGTTGGGGAGCCAGTGCCGTGGTGAGGCAGCGCGGTCTTCTCCCAAAGGGAGAGGCGCTCCGCCAAGGGGAGGCAGTGCGGTGGACGGGTTCCACAGGCTACAGCACCTGCCGTGGTTTCCCCCATGAGCGACTGCCGCTCATGGTTTCCCGACTTAAGGCACAGCCGCGTCCGGCTCTGCCGACAGCCGCGCACCTGCCGTCATGGAGCATTGGACATCGGTAATAATTCTTTTTCTAGTTCCTAGTCCCTAGTCCCCATTCCCCATTCCCCATTCCCCATTCCCCATCCCCCATTCCCCATTGCCCCATTCCCCATTCCCCATTCCCCATTCCCCATTCGCAATCCCTAATCATGACACTTCCCAGCCCTGGTAGCGTCCTGGCTACATTAACTGAACTTACTCAGGTTAATCGCACCCACGCTCTACTGCGTCGTGTCAAAGACCTTTCTGTAAACGAATTTGTTTGCTTACTAGATTTTATTACCGCAGAGTTTCAGCAATTTCTGAGGGCAATTGAACTAATTAATAATGAAGCCTTAGAAACAATGCTGGAGAAGGTACTAGAGGCAATTACACTCAAAATTGGTCAAATTCTCCAAGCTGAACACACTACCATTTTTTTGGTTGACCATGACAAAAATCAATTGTGGTCAAAAGTTCCCCAAGATAACACCCAAAAACCTTTAGAAATTCGCACTCCGATCGCAGTAGGCATTCCCGGTCATGTTGCCAGTACGGGTGAATATTTAAACATATCTCAAGCCTCTACTCACCCTTTATTTAGCCCAGAATTAGAAAAACAAATGGGCTACAAAATCCGCAATATTTTATGTATGCCAGTTGTCAGTAGCAAAAATCAGATAGTGGCAGTGGTACAACTAGCTAATAAAGCGGGAAATATTCCTTTTAATTATGATGATGAAGTTTGTTTTCGAGATTTTGCTTCTTCTATTGGTATTATCTTAGAAAGTTGCCAATCTTTCTATGTAGCAGCTCGCAATCAAAGAGGTGCTACGGCACTTTTGCGGGCTACTCAAACATTAGGGCAAAGTCTCGATTTAGAAGCTACTTTACAAATAGTAATGGAGCAAGCCCGGATTTTAATGCAAGCAGACCGCAGCACGCTGTTTTTGCATCGCAAAGAAATGGGCGAACTTTGGACGAAGGTAGAGGTAGCCGATCGCTCAACTATGGTAGAAATCCGCATCCCTGCTAATCGTGGCATTGTCGGTTATGTAGCATCCACCGGTCAAGCTTTAAATATCTCGGATGCTTACAAAGACCCGCGCTTTGACCCAACTACAGATAGAAAAACTGGTTATAAAACTCGGAATATTCTCTGTTTGCCTGTGTTTAATTCCGCTAATGAATTAATTGGCGTGACGCAGTTAATTAATAAGCAACAAGGCAGTTTTACTTCCTCTGATGAAGAGTTTATGAGAGCATTTAATATTCAAGCAGGAATTGCGCTGGAAAATGCTCGTTTATTTGAAAGTGTGCTGTTAGAAAAACAATATCAAAAAGACATTTTGCAAAGTCTATCTGATGCGGTAATTTCTACAGATATGGAAGGGCGGATTGTCACAATTAATGATGCGGCTTTAGAGTTACTTGGTTGTCCTTTAGGAGAAGTTAATGCCAAAAATAACAAGCCTTTGTGGGAAAAAAATTTGATTAATCGGCTGGTTTGGGAGGTTGTGCCGATTGACAATTTGCAAATGCGATTGGAGGATAGTTTAAAGACTGGCGCAAGACATTATGTGCCAGAGCAAAGTTTAATAGTGGGGCTGTGTAAAGTTAGGAGTGAGGAGTTAAGTAGAGACGTTTCATCGGAACGTCTGTACGGGAGTAAAGAAATTAGTACGCATGACATTTATATTTTGGCAGTAGGCGATCGCACTAACCCAGATATATTTATCCCCTGGAATCAACCGCTTACTCCCCAATCTGAGTTATTAAATTCTGCTGCTGTAAAAAAAATAGAACGCAGTACTAATCTCACTGTCAACCCCTTAACGAATCCAGAAGGGGGGGTGCGCGGTGGTTTGGTGGTGCTAGAAGACATCAGTCAGGAAAAACGGATGAAAACTACAATGTACCGTTACCTGACACCCCATGTGGCAGAGCAAGTTATGGCATTGGGGGAAGATGCTTTAATGGTAGGTGAGCGCAAGGAAGTCACCATTTTGTTTTCTGATATCCGAGGCTACACCACACTGACAGAAAATCTCGGTGCGGCTGAAGTAGTATCGCTGCTAAATCAGTATTTTGAAACGATGGTGGAAGCGGTTTTTAACCACGAAGGTACTTTAGATAAGTTTATTGGGGATGCTTTAATGGCAGTGTTTGGTGCCCCGCTACCGCTAGTGGAAAATCATGCTTGGAAGGCGATACAATCGGCGTTGGATATGCGAAAACGATTAGCGGAATTTAACCAACGGCGGATTATTCAAGCACAACCAGAAATTCATATTGGGATTGGTATTAGTTCTGGGGAAGTGGTTTCGGGTAATATTGGTTCCCAGAAACGAATGGATTATACGGTAATTGGCGATGGCGTGAATTTAAGTTCGCGCTTGGAAGGAGTAACTAAAGAATATGGCTGTGATATTATTTTAAGTGAGTTTACTTACGAATTGTGTAGCCATCGCATCTGGGTACGCGAGTTAGACAGAATTCGCGTTAAGGGTAAACATCAAGCGGTGAATATTTATGAGTTGATTGGCGATCGCTCTACTCCCCTAGACAACACCACCCAGGAATTTTTATCACATTACCATGCCGGACGCGCCGCTTATTTATCGCGCCATTTTAAAGAGGCGATCGCCTGTTTTCAAGCCGCAAAACGCATCCGACCCACAGACCAAGCTGTTAATATCCATCTAGAACGCGCTCGTAATTATCAACAAACACCTCCCCCAAGTTCCTGGGATGGAGTCTGGACAATGGTTGCAAAGTGAATAGTTAGGAGTTAGGAGTTAGGAGTTAGGAGTTAGGAGTGAGGAAGATGAGGAAGATGAGGAAGATGAGGAAGATAGGAAGACAAACTCCCCCTGCCCGTTGCCCCCTGCCCCCTGCCCGTTGCCCCCTGTCCCCCTACTCCCCCTCTCCCTCATCATCCTGAAAGGGGTGTTCGCCAATTCTCAGTTGTTTTTTCGTGCGTCTCAACTCTTTCCAAAGACTCTTTATTTGCTCGTATGCTTCTTCTGGTGGTAGTTTTCCACCTGTTTCTAAGTTGCAGATGTAGCTGATTTTCTGAGCAAATTCCTGTAGATTCGCATTAAAAACTAAGTTTTCTGGCTTGACCTGACCGTAATAGCGACCGCGAGGATAGAGAAAATCGTCTTTATTCATTATTGTTATCTCCATTGATTACACCCCTCTCACTCGTCAAGTAAAGTACGATTATTGGCACAGTCACGCTTATTGACTATGTTCGAGAGTTACTCATTTAAATGCTGATTGTAATTAACTTAACTTGAAAGTACCAACTTGTATGTCGTATTCTATACATCAATTTTTTCCCTACTAAATTCCCCAAAAAAATATGATTTGATTTTGATGTAAAAATACTATTCCAAATGTTAAAAAATATACGCTTTAGTCGGCTGACGATTGACTTGCGGAAAATTTTTTTTCGCTGTTTGTCATTTGTCTCCAGTTAATGACTAATAACTAAAGATAAAATGGTTAAGCTCGAAAGCATCAAAGCTGCCGATCGCCTAAAAAAACTTTACCTGTCATCATGAGTGTTAATTCAAAGATATACGAAGGCAAAGCAAAAATTCTCTATTCAACGGAAGATCCGGAAGTTTTGTTAGCTGATTTCAAAGATGATGCCACTGCCTTTAATGCTCAAAAGCGTGGTAGTATTTTGGGTAAGGGAACTATAAATTGTAGCATCTCCGCTAAATTATTTCAAGAGTTGTCAACGCAAGGTATTAAAACTCACTTTATTGACAGCCCAAAGCCAAATCAAATGCGGGTAAAGGCAGTGAAGATTGTGCCTTTAGAAGTAGTGGTGAGAAACATTGCTGCCGGCAGTCTGTGTCAGCAAACAGGATTGGCACTAGGAACCGTTCTCAAACAGCCTTTGGTAGAGTTTTATTACAAAAGCGATGAATTAGGAGATCCGTTGTTGACAAGCGATCGCCTGCGTCTACTAGAACTAGCAACTGCGGAACAAGTTGAGACAATAACCCATCTAGCATTGCAAATCAACGAGTTTCTCCGTGGCTTTTGGGAGCGGTGTGGAATTACACTAGTAGACTTCAAACTAGAATTTGGTGTGGACTCACAACAGCAATTGCTCTTAGCAGATGAAATTAGCCCCGACACCTGCCGTTTGTGGGATCAAGCCGAAAACGACCCCAACCGCCGAGTAATGGACAAAGACCGCTTCCGCCGAGACTTAGGGAATGTAGAAAATGCCTACCAGGAGGTTTTACAACGAGTGCTGAAAGCAGTAGAAAGTAAAAAATGAAGGGGACTGAGGACTGGATATTTGATGAATGGAAAATGATTGAAAATTCTTTATTCGTAATTCTTACCTAATCCCTAGTCCAAGCGTCCCCAGTCCCTAATTTACTTTTGCCTTTTGGCTTCAGCCTAGTAAAGTAAAAAGACAAAAGAAAAAATTATGTTTATACTTTTAGCTTTTGTATAACAGCAAGATTGCTTTTCGTTATTTGTGTGGAAGTGAAGAGGAATGTGAATAAAATGCGTTTATCTCCCGTATTGGTGGCGGCGTTGACAATTGCAGCCCCTTTGGGCAGCTCTTTGAGTGCAAATGCACAAACCCCTAATAGCTCAAAACAGAAACCAGTGGTTTTGCAACCAACGACAAATCAAGACTCGCAACTGGTAAATCAAAGTGCAAACACTCAAGGGGCAGCAGCCTTAAGAGTAGAACCGCGTTCCACCTCAAATGTGAATCTGGAAAACCTCAAAAAGCAGCCAGGTGTTGTCGCTGTCTTTCCGGCAAAGAAGCCAATAGTAATAATACCAAGCGTCACAGCGCCAATCACGGCACAAAACCCGCCGTCAAACCAAAATATTCCCGGTTCAAATACAGTTCCCGATATTCCCCCACCTGAGAATCAACAACAAGTTCCTTCCCAGAATTTGCCAACGCTGAATCCTAATCAGCCAACACCTGAAGAAAACCAACAACAGCAAAATCAGCAACTCAATCAGCCAGCACCAGGAGAAAATCAACAACAGCAAAATCAACAACTCAATCAGCCAGCACCAGGAGAAAATCAACAACAGCAAAATCAACAACTCAATCAACCAGCACCAGGAGAAACCCAACAACAGCAAAATCAACAACTCAATCAGCCAGCACCAGGAGAAAATCAACAACAGCAAAATCAACAACTCAATCAGCCAGCACCAGGAGAAAATCAACAACAGCCAAATCAACAACTCAATCAGCCAGCACCCGAACAAAATCAACAAAACGCAACCCCAGAAGCGACAGAATCCCGCGTTTTAGTATCAGAGGTATTGGTTAGAAGTCAGACAGGGCAGCAATTATTACCGGAACTAGAAAACCAAGTTTACTCTTCGATTCGCACCCAACCAGGAAGGACAACAACGCGATCGCAACTACAGGAAGATATCAACGCTATCTTTGGTACTGGTTACTTCTCTAACGTCCAAGCTGTGCCAGAAGATACTCCATTAGGCGTGCGCGTCAGCTTCGTAGTGCAGCCTAACCCTGTCTTAACTAAAGTCCAAATCCAGGCAAATCCTGGCACAAATGTTCCCTCGGTACTGCCTGCTAACACTGTTGATGAAATCTTTAAAGAGCAATATGGTGGCATCCTCAACTTGCGTAGCTTGCAGGAAGGCATCAAGAATTTAACCAAGCGCTATCAAGACCAAGGTTATGTACTAGCTAACGTGGTAGGTGCGCCGCAAGTAGCCGAAAACGGAGTTGTCACCCTACAAGTAGCAGAAGGGGTGGTGGAAGATATTCGCGTTAGATTCCGCAACAAAGACGGTCAAGATACAGACGATAAAGGACGACCAATCCGGGGTCGGACGCGGGACTATATCGTTAAGCGAGAATTGGAATTGAAGCCCGGACAAGTCTTTAACCGCAACACAGTGCAAAAAGACTTGCAAAGGGTATTTGGACTAGGACTATTTGAAGATATAAATGTTTCCCTTGACCCAGGTACTGACCCTAGCAAGGTGGATGTAGTAGTGAATGTGGCTGAACGCAACAGTGGTTCCATCGCAGCAGGAGCCGGGATTAGTTCTGCCAGTGGGCTGTTTGGTACTATCAGCTATCAGCAGCAAAATTTAGGGGGAAGAAACCAAAAACTAGGTGCGGAGTTACAAGTAGGACAAAGAGAATTGCTGTTTGATTTGCGGTTTACAGACCCGTGGATTGCCGGCGATCCTAACCGCACTTCCTACACAGCGAATATTTTCCGCCGTCGGTCGATTTCGTTGATTTTTGATGGAGATGATGGCGATATTGAAACGTATAATCCCGCAGATCCGAGTGATGATGATGCTTCTCGCCCGCGTGTTGTCCGTCTAGGTGGCGGTGTCACCTTTACTCGTCCTTTGTCCGGTAATCCCTTCAAAAATTCCGAATGGACAGCTTCAGCAGGTTTGCAGTATCAAAGAATTTCGATCACTGATTCCGATGGCGATGTCAGAAGGCTAGGACGAGTTGAGGATAGTCCTAACCCTAACGACATACTTCAACTAAGTCAATCTGGGGAAGGTAGAGACGACTTGCTGCTATTGCAACTAGGAGCAGCACGCGATCGCCGTAACAACTCCTTGCAACCTACCAGAGGTTCTTTTCTCCGCTTCGGGGTCGATCAATCAGTACCAGTGGGATTAGGCAGCATTTTCCTGACTAGATTCCGGGGTAGCTACAGCCAATATGTCCCCGTCAGATTTACAAACTTTAACAAAGGACCGCAAACCCTCGCTTTCAACATTCAAGGTGGAACCGTCCTAGGTGACTTACCTCCTTACGAAGCCTTTACCCTTGGTGGTAGCAACTCCGTCCGGGGCTATGAAGAAGGAGCATTAGGTAGTGGACGCTCTTATGTACAAGCATCCCTTGAATATCGCTTCCCTGTATTTTCCGTAGTTAGTGGCGCACTATTTTTTGATCTCGGTACTGACCTGGGAAGCAGCACTAGGTCAGCTGATTTACTGAACAAAAACGGCACTGGCTACGGCTACGGTTTAGGCGTGCGCGTCCAGTCCCCATTAGGACCGATTCGCGTTGACTACGGCATCAACGACGATGGCGACAGCCGAATCAACTTTGGGATTGGGGAAAGGTTTTAAGGAGTTAGTGGTTAGTGGGTAGTGGGTAATGGGTAATGGGTAGTGGGTAATGGATAATGGGTAATTTTTGACAACGCTCCAACCAACAACCATCAATTAACTACTAACCCAAGTTGCGGGTTATCGATTGATACGGCTTGTGATCACTCAATTCATGCGATCGCGTACAACAAAGTGGCGTTGGTGCGTAGCGCCAACGTGCCGATGCCGTTGTTACCAGTATTC
>JAESGF010000044.1_pt1 | contig 166518 bp, 150 predicted proteins | sample 9269621 | NCBI WGS metagenome assembly JAESGF01 (sample SAMN14515066, study PRJNA621663) | algae metagenome | isolation source: Tolypothrix carrinoi HA7290-LM1 and co-occurring heterotrophs from dry rock... | place: USA: Makauwahi cave, Kauai, Hawaii | collected 2011-01-06
GGCGGCTGCCCGGGGGGAGGGGAGCAGACTGCGCTCGCGTCGCGCAATGATGACGAACACCCCCACCATCTCCCGCCTCGCCGTGATCGGCGCCGGTCTGATCGGCGGATCGGTGGCGCGCGCCGCCAAGGCCACGGGCGCGGCGAAGACCGTTGTGGTGACGGACGCCTCTCCAGAGGCGCGAAAGCGCGTGCGCGAGATCGGCGCAAGCTTTGCCGATGACGTGGCCGAGACCAGCGCCGCCGCGGTGAAGGATGCGGACCTTGTCGTGATCGCGGTTCCGGTCGGCGCTTGTGGCGATGTCGCGAAAGAGATCGCGGCCCGCCTCAAGCCCGGTGCGATCCTGTCCGATGTCGGTTCGGTGAAAGCCTCGGTGGCGCGCGAGATGGCGCCGTTCGTACCGGAGGGCGTGCATTTCATTCCCGCCCATCCGGTCGCCGGCACCGAGAATTCAGGCCCGGATGCGGGCTTCGCAGAATTATTCGTCAATCGCTGGTGCATTCTCACGCCGGTCGAAGGTACCGACCCGACCGCGACCGAAACGCTGCAGGCCTTCTGGGAAAAGATCGGCGCCAATGTCGCGGTGATGACGCCGGAGCATCACGATCTTGTTCTCGCGATCACCAGCCATCTCCCGCATCTGATCGCCTACACCATCGTCGGCACCGCGAACGAACTGGGCGATGTCACCGAATCCGAGGTCCTGAAATTCTCCGCCGGCGGCTTCCGCGATTTCACCCGCATCGCGGCCTCGGACCCGACGATGTGGCGAGACGTTTTCCTTCACAACAAGGATGCGGTGCTGGAAATGCTCGGCACCTTCAACGAGGATCTGTCGAAGCTGACCCGCGCGATCCGGCGCGGCGACGGCGAGGCGCTGTTCGAACACTTCACCCGCACGCGCGCGATCCGGCGCGGCATCGTCACCATCGGGCAGGATTCCGCGGCGCCGGACTTTGGCCGCCCGCATGGGCCGCTGCCGATCGCTCCGATCGTGCGGCCCTATGCATCGGACGACGATTGATTGAACCTCCGCCGTTCGTCCCCGCGAAAGCGAGGACCCGGGGTCAAAGACTGGATTCCCGCTTGCGCGGGAATGAACGGAGTATGTGGCTAGGGTCGGATATTCAAAACAGCGGCGGCGTCTGCCCAAGCTTCACCGGACCGAGCGTCGCAACGCCATCCTTGAACTTGAGCGGCATCTTGGTTGCGCGTTTGCCCTCAAGCTCGACCTGCTCGCCCAGGAGCGACACCGCGCCGGCAATCGCGCCGGGCGCCATCTGATCGAGCAGGTTCAGCGCCGCGCCGAGCCGCTGACTCCGGCTGCTGCGCTGCTGTGCCAGCATGTCTCGCCCGAGTGCCGGCAGAAGCTTCTCGATCCCGCTTGCGGTGACCATCAGTTCGCCGTCGAGATAACCTTGGCGGGTCAGCTTCAGATTGCCGGTTGCAACCGCGAGCATGTCACCCTGCTGAAATCGCGCGTTGCGCACCTCGATCCGGCCGTTGGAGAGCTGAATTTCCTTGAAGCGTTCGGCCCAGGATTTGGGCTGGAAATTACGCAGGCCGATCAGCCGCGTGTCGCCGTCGAAATCGAAGGGCTGCACGAGCGCCGGATGCCACGACGTGGCGCTTGCGGCCCTGAGCATGGCAGCCACATCGATCACCGGATCGTCCCGCACCGTACCGGACGCGAGCCGGCCGTGAAGCTGGCCCTTCTCGGCGGTGAACACCCGCTCCGGCTTGCCGGCACTGTTCTGATCGAGCGAGAACTTCTCGGTAGAGAACGACACCCGCTGCGGATTGCGTGGCGTGCCGCGCAGGCTGATCTGGCCGAGCGACCAGTTCGCGGTCATGCTCGGCGGCTGGCCGGCCTCGGCAACAATCAGCGGTCCCTCGATCTCCGCGATCACCAGCGTCGGCTGGTAGACCTGCACGGCCGCGTGAATATGCGTGGCGGTCAGCTTCAGCGGTGGCCGGGTTTTCTCCAGGTTGGCGCTCGCCAGATTGCAATGGAACTCGATCCGGAACGGAAAGCCGCCGAGCGCCTCCGAGCCACAGGCGTAGACCCGCCCACCGCGTGCTTCGCGCTCGATCCAGCCGGCGATGGTGTCGCGCGCCCGGTCGGCGGCGTAAAACCAGAATGCGCTCCAGCCGGCGGCGATGATCACCAGCACCAGTGCTGGAATGAGCCAGCCGATCGAGCGGCGGCGCCGTGGCGTCGGGTCATAGTCCATGGGCGACATCCATTTTGCCCCTTATAAGCCGCCAAAGGTTCGCCGAATACGGCGTTTCGATGTTGACCGCAGCGTGGTAGTCCCGATCTCGACCAATGAAGCTCGCAATCGACCAGATTCCCGACGATTTATGGGTTTTCGGCTACGGCTCGCTGCTGTGGCGGCCGGGCTTTTCGTTTGTCGAGAAGGTCCCGGCTAGGGTCACCGGTCTGCACCGCTCGCTCTGCGTTTATTCCTTCGTCCATCGCGGCACCCCGGAGCGGCCGGGATTGGTGCTGGGGCTGGACCGCGGCGGCGCCTGCCGGGGCCTTGCGTTTCGGGTCGCCGCCGCCGACCGCGCCGCGACCATCGCCTATCTGCGCGAGCGCGAACAGATCACCGCGGTCTATCTCGAGGTGCTGCGCAACGTGACGCTGCTCGGCAAGCCGGAACGGAGGATCGAGGCGCTGACCTACATTGTCGATCGTGGCCATCCGCAATATGCCGGCAAGCTGTCGCTCGACCAGCGCCTGCATCTGATCCGGCAGGGGCACGGACGCTCGGGCCCCAATCCGGATTACGTGCTGGCGACGGTGGCTGAACTTGAGCGGCTCGGCTGCCGCGATGCGGAACTGCACGCGCTGGCGGAGCGGCTGAAGGGCGCGGGGCACGAGTCTCCCCTTCCCCCGCTGACATAACGCAAGTCCGTAGGGGCAATGCGCTGCGCTTGTTACGCCTTACGTTTCGCGCCCCGGGCGAAGCGATGGTTCACCCGACCAGCGCGTCCCCATCGCCACCAGTTCTGCGGTCTTGGTTTCGATCGCGTCCTGCAGGCGGTCGTAGAACGTCTGGCGGTCGAGTCCCGGTTCGATGGGCGGCAGGAACTCCACATGCACCACGCCGGGATAGCGGCGGAACGAACGCCGCGGCCAGAACAGCCCTGAGTTCAGCGCCACCGGCACGCAGGGCACGCCAAGCTCCGTATAGAGGAACGCCACGCCGAACTTGTATTTCGGCTCGGCGCCCGGTGCGCGCCGCGTGCCTTCCGGGAAGATGATGATCTCGCGGCCCCTCGCCGTTTCGCGTTTGGCGCGCTCGGTCATCGCCGCCAGCGCCTGCGAGCGCCGGCCGCGATCCACCGGAATCATCTCGGCCTTGGCCGCGCACCAGCCGAAGAACGGAATCCAGAGAAGTTCGCGCTTCAGGATATAGGCGGGATCGTCGAGCACGGTGATCAGCGCGAAGGTCTCCCACATCGACTGGTGCTTGGACGCGATCAGCGCGGCGCCCGTCGGGATGTTCTCAAGGCCACGGAATTCGCAGCCGATGTTGCAGATAACCTTCAAGAGCCAGAGATTGACCCGGCTCCAGCTCTTCACCATCGCCCATAGCGCGCCGCGCGGCATCGCGAGCGTCGGCATCGCCGCGATCAGGTAAACGAACAGCACCAGATAGAAAACGACATTGAAAATGACGGAGCGGATGACGATCACGGGTTCAGTCCGAATTGATCACGCGAAAAACCGGTCGATCGCAGGAACCTGGATACGCACCAGCGCAGCGACGTATTTCAGATATTCGGTGAACAGAAGCCGCAAGGTCGGGCCATGTGTCCAGCCGGCTTTCAGCTGCTCGCTGATCACGGGAAACTCGATCAGCACCGTGTCGGGAAGCTGATGCGACAATTCCGCCATCGCGCGCGGCATGTGATAGCTTGAGGTCACTACGATCAGCGACTTGAACCCGCGATCCATCGCCCAGCGGCGGGTCTCGGTGGCGTTGGTGATGGTGTTGACGGCGGTGCGGTCGAGATCGACGCAGCAGGCGATGATCTTCTCGTGCTCCGGCCGCAGCCGCGCGATTTCCCGTTCGCTGGTCATCGGATTGACCCCGGAAATCAGCAGCCGCTGGCCGCGGTTGCTCGCCAGCAGATCGATCGCATCCTCGATCCGCGACGCGCCGCCGGTCAGGACCACGATCCCGTCGGCCTTTTCGGTGAATGCCGGTTCGGTGGCAGGCAGTCGCGCCACGAACCAGACAAAGCCGGCGAAGAAAACCGCAGCGCACAGCAGACCAAGCCCGATCATCCAGCCGACAAGCCGCATCAAAGGGGCAGAACGTAGCCCCTTCGGCGCACGCAGGGGTCGAGGTGATTCGGCGGACGGCATCGCTCAACCCATACCAGACTAACGACAAATTGGCCTACCGGAGCCGGTCAGATCGAGGCAATGGTCTGGTTTACGGTCCGCCGCGACGCTTCGGAGGCGACCGCGGCAATCACCACGATCTGCACGAAAATGACCAGATAACCGGAGAACCCGAGCGTCATCGAGCCGAACAGCGCGGCGAATTGCTCAGGCCCGGCATTGCCGCGAATGATCGCCTCCACCGGCACGATCAGGGCGAATAGCAGGATTGCGGCAAGGCCCCCGATGACGCCGCCCTTCAGCCCGAGCCAGAGAAAATGCCGCTGAAACTGACCGGCAATGTAGCGGTCCTGCGCGCCGACAAAGTGAAGCACTTCGATTACCGGACGGTTGGCAGCCATTGCCCCGCGGGTCGCGAAGTTGACGCACAGGATCGTCACCGCGATCACAAGTCCCAGCACGATAATACCGCCCACCACCACGACATCCGCGACCGCGCGCATCCGTCCGATCCAGCCGCGATGATCGTCAACGGTCGCAGTCGGCACCTTGCTGACCAGCGCATTGCGAAGAGCCGCCACATCGACATTCGCGCCGGAGGCGAGCTTCACCACAATCACACGGGGAACCGGCAGTTCGTCGAGCTTGAGGCCAGAGCCGAACCAGGGCTCCAGCAGCTTCGCGGATTCGTCGCTCGAATAGGGGCGGACATCGGACACACCGGCAAATCCGCGCGCGAGATCGGATGCCTGCTTGACCGCCGCGTCCAGATCGCCGCCGCCTGGCCTGATCTGGATCGTCACCTCGCGCAGCACTTCCGCCTGCCAGTCGGCGGCATTCATGCGCACCAGCATCACCGCTCCGGTCGTCAGCGATGCGAGAAATGTCATGATCGCGACCACCGCGACGAGTGCGCGCCCTCCGATCGACTGAGGCGGCACGATCGGCGATTCCATCTTCGGCAACGGCGCAACGGACGCGCGCTGCGCGTCCCTCGCCCCCGTCTGTGCAGTCCTCAATGCGCGCGCCATGCGACCTCAATCGTACAGGTGCAGGCGGCCGCCATGAAGCACAAGGCGGCGCGCGTCAAACTGATCCATCAGCGCGATGTCGTGGGTCGCGATCACAATCGACGTGCCGGATTTGTTCAATTCCTGGAACAGATGCAGCAGCCGCTTGCCGAGACCCGGATCGACGTTGCCGGTCGGCTCGTCCGCGAGCAGGAGATGCGGCCGCGCCACCACCGCGCGGGCAATCGCGGCGCGCTGCTTCTCGCCGCCCGACAGGACCGGCGGCAACGCCCACATACGCTCGCCCAGCCCGACCCATTGCAGCAGCTCGATCACCTCGAAGCGATAGGTGCTCTCTTCACGGCCCATGATGCGGAACGGCAGCGCCACATTTTCGTAGGTGGTCATGTGGTCGAGCAGCCGGAAATCCTGGAACACGATGCCGATGCGCCGGCGCAAGTTCGCAAGATTGTCGTTGTCGAGCGTGGAGGTATCCCGACCGAACAGCGTGATAAGGCCGCGGGTCGGCTTCAGCGACAGGAACAGAAGCTTCAGCAGCGACGTCTTGCCCGCTCCCGAGGGGCCGGTCAGGAACTGGAACGAATTCGGCTCGATCCGGAAGGTCAGGTCACGCAGGATTTCCTGGCCCATCCCGTATCGCAAACCGACATTCTCGAATCGGACCACGCGGCCTCCAGTTTATGCCCGCCAATGCCACGAACATTCAGGTCTTTCCGGGGCGCGCGTCCCGCCGGTCGAGCGGGTTGCCGGACCCGCCAATATGGGAAGCACAGCCCGGTATGGTTTCCAATCCGTTAACGAACGGCTGCTAGCGTCGCCGCCGAAAAACTGACCGGCGCGAATCAGCGATGCTCATTGTCTGCCCCAATTGCGCAACCTCCTATCAGGTGAGCCCCGAAAGCATCGGGGAAACCGGTCGCTCGGTTCGGTGCAAGACCTGCCATAATGTCTGGTATGAGCAGCCGCGCCAGTTCGCTGCAGAAGCGGCGTATGCGGCGGCGGACGAGGCGCTCGACCCCACCCTGATACGGCCGCCTCTGGACGATGTGGTGCATGTCGGGCTGGCGGGGGCCAGCGGCAGCGGAACCGGCCTGACGGATACAGATCTTCCCCAGGGCGCGGCGACCGCGGCTGACACTTACGACGCCCCTTCGATCGTACCGCCCGACGATCCCGCCTACGATCGTCCACGCATCGGAGCGCCGACCAATGTCGAACGGACCGCGGCTGCGCGCGCAGGCCAACGGCGAGCGCGCCGACGGCTCGTGCTATCGCGACACGCCTTGCCGGCCGCGATCTGCGCGATGGTCCTGGTACTGGCGTGCCTGATTGCGACGCGTCAGCAGGTGGTCCGCTTGCTGCCACAGACCGCCGCGCTTTATGCGGCCATCGGACTGCCGGTCAATCTGCGCGGACTCGCCTTCGAAAACATCAAGACTCTGCGCGATGTGCAGGATGGCATTCCGACGCTGGTGGTCGAGGGTGAAATCGTCGGCACCACCGCACGTCACACCGAAGTCCCGCGGCTGCGCTTTGCGGTGGTCGACAGCAGCGGCAAGGAAATCTATGCTTGGACCGCGAGGCCGTCCCGCACCTTGCTGCCGCCCGGCGAAACCTTGCCGTTCCGTACGCGGCTTGCTTCACCGCCCGCCGAGGCGAATGGCATATCGGTCCGTTTCTTCAACCGGCACGATGCACAAGCCGGATTCATGTGAGGGGTCATGGCGCGAATACTGCTTGCGGAAGACGAGGATTCACTGCGCGAACTGGTCGCGCGGGCTCTGAAACAGGACGGGCATGAAGTGGTTGCCAATCGCGACGGCGCGGCTGCGCTCGACGCGCTGCTGCGCGACGAGGGCGCATTCGACCTTCTGCTGACCGATATCAAGATGCCGATGATGGACGGGATCGCGCTCGCCCTTGCCGCAAGCCGCGACTATCCGGCGCTGCCGATCCTGCTGATGACCGGCTATGCCGATCAGCGCGAGCGCGCCTCCGGTCTGGAACTTCTGATCCGCGACGTGATTCCGAAGCCATTCACGCTGGCAACGATCTGCGGCGCGGTTCGCGATGCGTTGTCGGTACCGCAGATGCATTGAGCCCATCCGGGCGAACCGCTCGCGGCCGCTCAGAAATCCTTCAATAGCCGCTCGAGATAATCGAGTTCGAGCTGCGGCCGCGCCGGATCGGAAAAGCGTCGACGCAATTCGTCCAGAATGCGGCGCGCGCGCCGCACGTCGATCTCACCCGGAACCTTGACCGTTGAATCGTCGCTGTAATCGCGACCCTGGCGCAGTGGGCGACCCAGCGGATCTGTCTCCTGCTGCGCACGCGAGGGTCCGTTGCGGCCGGGCTGCCCCGGCCCCTGGCCCATGCCGGGCTGCTGCTGCATGGCCTGCGCCATGCCCTGAGCGCCGCGACGAAGCGCTTCAAGTGCGCGGCCCTGTGAACCGACGGCACCGTCGGCATTGCCGTCGCCGAGCTGGCCTTCGGCCTCGCCCATGGCTTCGCCGGCCTTGCCGAGCTGATCCATGCCGTTCTGGCCATCCTCGCCCTGCTGACCCATGCCGCGCTGCTTGAGCTGCTCCAGCAGCTTCTGCAATTGATCGCGCAGCGCCTGCTGATTCTGCCGCAATTCGCCGGTGTCGGGCTTTTGCTCGCCCTGCTGGCCTCGCTGGCCCTGTTGCCCGCGCTGACGCTCGCGCCGCTGATCCTGGCCCTGACGGAAAGTCCGATCGCGCAATTGCTGCTGCTCGCGGATCATGTTGCCGAGCTCGTCGAGCGCCGACATCATGTCGTCCGAATCCTGATCGCCCTGCTGACCGGGGCGGGCCATCTGCAGATTTTCCAGCATCTGCTGCAATTCCTGCAACAGCCGCTGAGCTGCATCCTTAGCCCCGGAGCGGGCAAGCTGCTCCATCCGGTCGATCATGTTCTTGAGATCCTGCGAGCGCAGGTTGCGTGCATTCGGATCCATCTGACGAGCGGTCTGCGGATTCTTGCGCATCTCCTCGGCCAGAGCCTGCAGGAACTTGTCGAGCGCGGCGCGCAGATCGTCGGTGAGCTTCTTGATTTCCTCTTCGGTGGCGCCGCGTTCGAGCGCCTCGCGCAGCGCCTCCTGCGCCGCGCGCAAGGCGGCTTCGACGTCGGAGAGATTACCGTCCTCAATCTTCGTCGCCATATCCCACAGGCGCGCGACCACGTCACGCAGCGAGTCGTCGGACTTGGCGCGGTTGAGCTGCCAATAGATCGAGCGAAGCCCGAGATAGACCGAGGCCTCGATCTGGAAGACCTCAGGCGCCATCGCCAGCGCATCGAGCGCTGTCAGCACCCTCGGCTTGGTCTCTGCATCGAGCGCAAGCACGCGCCGCTGCTCGATCAGCGCACGTGCCATCGGCTTGGTGAACAGCCGCTCCGGCAGGCGCATGTCGAACGGCTCGGACACTCCCTCATTGCCGCCATCGTCAAGTGCGCGCAGCGTCAGCGCGATCTCGGCGCCGGCCCAGGGATGGCTCGACAGATCGCGCAAGGTCTGTCCGACACCGTTGCGTGTGCGCGCCTGCGGCAGGGTCAGCGGCATGTCCGGCGCGTCGAACAACGGACGCGGCGTCTTGAAGCCGCCGCCCTTCATGCCAAACTCGTCAAGCTGCGGCTTCAGGGTGAACAGGGCGCGCGCTTCCGAGACGCCGTAATCGTCCTCGAGCTTGTAATTCAGCATCAGCGAGCCGCGCGCCTGCGGCTCCGGATCCTTGGTCAATGCAATCGACGGCGCACGATCGGGAACGGCGTCGAAGCTCCAAGTGACCGGATCGCCGATGCCGCGCAACGTGACCTCGCCCTTTTCGGCAATCACGTAGCGGCGCTCCTCGGTGCCCGCGGCAGCGGGCTGCGCTGCAGCGTCGGTCTTGTCGTCGATCTTGATGCCGCCACGCAACGCGACATCGAGGCCGGTGGCGCCGCTGGCCCGTATCACCAGAATCGAGTTTGCAGGCACGATCACGGGTGCAGAGGCCCGCTGCACTTCGCCTGACCGTAATCCCGGCAGAATCACCGGCGGACGCTGCGTGTAAGCCGGCGGCGCAACCCAGGCATCGACGCGATAATTCGCTGGCGTCACCACGCCATGCCAGTTGAAGGCGGCGGCCACGCGGCGGTCCCGGTCGCCGCCGGCTGCAAAAAAGGTCGCGACCGCGAGCACCAGCACCAATGCCCGGATGGCCACCGGATCCCGCGCGGGCAGTCTTGGCATCGGCCAGCCGGCGCGCAGCTTGCGTGCGGCGGCCAGTGCGCGCTCGACATGCACCCGCCACAACGCCTGGGTCATGGCATCGCCCGCATGGGCCGAAAGCCGGTCGGTCAGGGTGATCGCCGGACGATGCGGCAATCCGCTTTCGCGATCCAGCCGTCGCAGCGCCTCATTGGCGCTCGGCATCCGGACCAGCGCGAAAGGGGACAAGGCGGCCAGTGCCAGCAAGCCGAAAATGACGACGCCAGCGGCCCGCGCCAGCGGTGGCAGCCACAGCCACAGCCCAAGCCATGAAAGCGCAAGGAACAGCCCGCAGACCGTCAGGAAAGCGGCAAGAGGAGGCCAGGACCGCTCCCACAGGATCGACCAGCGGGCTTTGGCGATTCCTCTGGCGAGCAACCGGTCCACCTCGCGCTGCGGGGAAACTGTCGTATTTTCAGAGCCCTGCGTCAGGTTGTCGGTCAAAGGCCTGATCCCTTGGGAAGCTGCGATCTACAAAGCTTAACACGCCCCGTCAGCCCACATAGTCACGAAACCTGGAAGTGCGAAGCAAGGAGCAGGCCATGTCGCATGGCTCAGGCCCCGGTTCCGGCGTCACAGCCAGGGCGGCATGCGATCGAGCGCGATCAATGCGTCGGCTTCGAGGCGGGGCCGTACCAGCGACCATGCGTCGCCATTGACGAGCACTTCGGGGATCAGCGCCCGGGTGTTGTAGGTCCCAGCCTGCACGGCGCCATAGGCGCCCGCGGTCATCACCGCCAGCAAGTCCCCGGCCTTGGGTTCCGGCAGGTCGCGGTTGATCGCAAGGTAATCGCCGGTTTCGCAGACTGGCCCGACCACGTCGGCGCGGATCCAGCTATCGCCTGCGATCGGCCGCACCGGGATGATGTCGTGATGTGCCTCATACAGCGTCGGCCGGATCAGATCGTTCATCGCAGCGTCGACGATGACGAAGGTTTTGGCCTCGCCGTGCTTCACGTAGATCACGCGCGTAACCAGAATGCCGGCATTGCCGACGATCAGCCGGCCGGGCTCGAAGATGAGCTTGCAGCCAAGGCCGCGTGTCGCCTCTTTCACCACTTTCGCATAGGCGGCCGGATCGGGCGGGATGTCGTCGCCTTCGCGATACGGAATGCCGAGACCGCCGCCGAGGTCGACGTGGGAAATGGTATGGCCGTCGGCGCGTAATTCCTGCACGAAATCCGACAGCAGCGCGAACGCATCCGCGAACGGCGACAACTCGGTGATCTGGCTGCCGATATGCATGTCGACGCCGGCGACATGGATGCCGGGAAGCGAGGCGGCATGCCGGTACACCTCGCGCGCCCGGCTGATCGGAATACCGAATTTGTTCTCGGATTTTCCGGTCGCGATCTTCGCATGCGTTTTTGCGTCGACGTCCGGATTGACGCGGATCGAGATGTCGACGCGGCGCCCCTTTCCGGAGGCGACCTGTGACAACAGATCAAGTTCCGGCTCGGATTCGACATTCACGCACAGGATGCCGGTCTCGACCGCAGCGGCCAGTTCGGCAGCCGTCTTGCCGATGCCGGAAAACATGATCTTCTCCGGCGGAATGCCGGCAGCCAACGCGCGCTTCAGCTCGCCGGCCGACACCACGTCGGCGCCGGCGCCGAGCCGCGCCAGCGTCGCAATCACGCCCTGGTTGGAATTGGCCTTGACCGCGTAGCAGACCAGCGACGGCACGTCGGCGAATGCATCCGCAAAGACGCGGTAATGCCGCTCCAGGGTTGCGGTGGAATAGCAGTAGAACGGCGTGCCGACTGCGTCCGCGAGGGCGGTGATATCTACCGCCTCGGCGTGAAGACCACCGTTGCGATAGGCAAAATGGTGCATGGCCTGATTAGTTCAGCAGGACGTCGAGCGGAATGCTGCGGTCCGGGCCGCGGATGATCGGCAAGCCGCGTGCGGACCCTCGCTTGATCACCTCTCCGCCCTCCTCGGTCTCCTCGTCAAGCGAGCCGGTCGGATTGGCCGCGAGGCCGCCAGGCGGTGCATCCAGCGGACCTTTTCGGCCGCAGGCGGAGAGTCCCAGCGCCGCAACCAGCAAGGCCACGACCGCGAGGCGGTAAAATAAGGCAGACAAGCCACGGATCACTTAGGGAACCCCCCGAACGGCGCGGACCATATCAGACCCGCCGAACATGGCGAAATCCCTGATCGCACGGCATTCCCAACGAAATTCTTTCGCTGCGGCCGAAATACCTCAGTTGCCGCCCTTGCCCAGCCGTTTCAGCCAGCGTCTGGCCTGCAGGCGCACATTCTTCGGCGCGGTGCCGCCATAGCTGGTCCGGCTCTGCACGGAGCGGTCCACCGAGAGCACCTTGAACACGTCGTCGGTGATCCCCGGCTCGACCTTCTGCATCTCGGCCAGCGGTACGCGGTGCAGCGGCAGTCCGGCCTTCGCCGCCTCCGCGACGATGCTGCCGGTGATGTGATGTGCCTGCCGGAAGGGGATGTTGAGGCTGCGCACCAGCCAGTCCGCGAGATCGGTCGCGGTGGCATAGCCCTCACCCGCTGCCTTCTTCATGCGGCCCACATCCGGCTCGATGTCGCGCACCATGCCGGTCATGGCAACGATGCAAAGCGACAACGCGCCGAGCGCGTCCATCGCCCCTTCCTTGTCTTCCTGCATGTCCTTCTGGTAGGCGAGCGGCAGCCCCTTCATCACCACGACAATGGCCTGAAAGGCCGCTGCGATGCGTGCGGCCTTCGCGCGCACCAGTTCGGCTGCGTCGGGGTTGCGCTTCTGCGGCATGATCGATGAGCCGGTGGTGAATTTGTCCGACAGCCGCATCAGCCCGGTGAGCGGCGACGTCCAGATCACAATCTCTTCCGCGATGCGCGACAAATGCACTGCCGCGATCGTCGCCGCGGCAAGCGTTTCCATCACGAAGTCGCGGTCCGACACCGCATCGAGCGAATTCGCAGTTGGGCGGTCGAAGCCTAAAGCCTTGGCGGTCATCTCGCGGTCGAGCGGAAACGAGGTTCCCGCCAGCGCCGCCGAGCCGAGCGGGCATTCGTTCAAACGCTTGCGCGCATCGGCGAAGCGGCCGCGATCCCGCTCCGCCATTTCGACAAAGGCGAGCAGATGATGGCCGAAGGTCACCGGCTGGGCGGTCTGTAGATGCGTCAGCCCGGGCATGACGGTGTCGGCATGTTCGAGCGCCTTTTCCGCGAGCGCGGTCTGATAATCGATAAGTGCCGCATCGAGCTGATCGATGGTGTCCCGCATCCAGAGCCGGAAATCGGTAGCAACCTGATCGTTGCGCGATCGCGCAGTATGCAGGCGTCCGGCCGCCGGCCCGATCAGGTCGGCCAGACGCGATTCCACGTTCATGTGGACGTCTTCGAGCGCACGCTGGAAGTTGAACCGGCCCTGCTCGATTTCTGACAAAATCGTGTCCAGACCTGCGGCTATCTGGCTTGCGTCGTCCCTCGCAATGATGCCTTGCTCGGCCAACATTGCCGCATGGGCCTTGCTCGCGGCGATGTCCTGGCGATACAGGTGCCGGTCGACGTCGATCGAGGCATTGATCGCCTCCATGATCGCATCGGGGCTCGACGAAAACCGTCCGCCCCACATCTTGTTGCTCATGACCGTGACCTGAGAGTGTTCTGATCCATGCCGTCCGATACCCGATCCTTCGCCAAAAAGCGTCTGCTGGTCATGCTTCTGGGCGGGCTCGCGGGCGTCGGCGTGGCGCTGGTGGGGATATACGGGATGGGAGCGCTGGTGCGCAAATCGGCGATTCCGGAGGTCTGCCGGCCGGCGGCGCAGCTGGCGCAGAAACTCCAGCCGCTTGCGCGCGGCGAGGTCGCAGCTCTTGCCCCCGCCAAGAGTCCGATCCCGCTCACGGGGCTCTCTTTCCGCGACAGCGACGGCAAGGACCGGACACTGGCCGACTGGAAGAACAGGACCGTGCTCCTGAACCTGTGGGCCACCTGGTGCGCGCCGTGCAAAAAGGAAATGCCGGCCCTCGACGAATTGCAGCAGAAACTCGGCGGCCCGGATTTCGAGGTCGTGGCGGTCAATATCGACACCCGCAACCCCGAAAAAGCCAAGACCTGGCTAACCGAAACCGGGATCGCCTCGCTCGGCTATTACGCCGACAACAGCGCCAAGATCTTTCAGGAACTGAAGGAGAAGGGGCGCGCCTTCGGCATGCCGACCACAATCCTCGTCGACCGCAATGGCTGCGAAGTCGCAACCCTCGCCGGCCCTGCGGAATGGGCGAGCGGCGACGCGATCGCGTTCATCCGGACCGCGCTGGGCAAGGCGTCAGACTGATATATCGAGATTGCCGCCGATGCCGGCCGCGACCAGGGACTTCATGTTGTCCTGAGCGGATTCGAGGAGCTGCGCGACGGCGGCCTGCGTATCGGCATCCATCTTCATCATCTTCGCCGCAGCCGCCATCTGCAGCTTCGCCGTAGAGGCGCCTGCGAAAGCTGCCACCAAAGCTCCGACATCCATAGCCGTCTCACACCGTTACATTGACTTTGATGCCGGTCTTCAGATCGATGACCGTGCCGTCGCTGTGCGTGATCGTATTGGCGGACAGATTGATCTGAGCGCCGCCGCTCACCGTCACTGAGTCGTTGTAGCTGAACGCCGATTGTTTCGGCGCCTCGACACGGTTCGCCTCCGCAGCGGCCGCAGCGGCAGCCTTTTCCTGCTTGGCCCTGGCCTCCGCCTGGATACGGGCCAGTGCCTTGTTGGCGGCGGTCTCGCCGATATTGTAGCCGACATCGGTCCATGCGGTCTGCAGCGATGCGACCACATTCTGCATATTGGTCTCGTATTTCTCCTGGAAGGCTTTGCGCTTCTCCCGCCACGCGGTCATGCTTTGGTGCGCAGACGGGGTCCGCACCCAATTCATTTTTTTCACGCCATAGCCGGCCATGCTGCGCTCCGCCGCCGATCCTGCAGGAGTGGCGTTACGAATGGCCTAACGCACTCTTAACACCGCATTTACCGCGAACGCCCCGGCCAGCCGGACAACATCTCAATCTTTTCTCCTTGACGCGCCGACTGCCGCCCCTATACTTAACCACATGGTTTACTATCAACATGACGGACTGGACACCACGTTCGCGGCTTTGTCCGACCCTACGCGCCGCGCGATCCTGGCGCGGCTCTCCGAGCAGGACGGCATGTCCGTCAGCGAGATTGCGAAGCCCTTCCCGGTCTCGCTGCCGGCGATCATGAAGCATCTCGACGTGCTCTCCGACGCCAAGCTGATCCGGCGCTCCAAGACGGGGCGCGTCGTTACCTGCGAATTGACGGCCGCTCCCATGGAGGACGCCATGCTGTGGCTGAACCGGTACGCCCAATTCTGGTCGAAGCAACTCGACCGCCTTGCCGCATTTGTGGAGGAAGACTCATGTCCGTCGCCCACGCCGACGCCGTTGCCAAACCAAGCCTCACCCTCAAACGTCGTCTCAATGCGCCGGCGGAAAAAGTCTACGCCGCGTGGACGGACCCGCGGAAAATCGTGAAATGGTTCGGCCCTGATGCCGGGCCTGTGACCAAAGCCGAGATCGATCTGCGCGTCGGCGGCGGCTTCACCATCGCCTTCAGCACCGAGGATGGCGAGCACCATCAGGTCGGCGGCGTCTATCGTGAAGTCGTGCCGAACGAGCGGCTGGTCTTCACCTGGGCCTGGCACACGATGAAGGAGCGTGAGTCGCTCGTCACCGTCACCATCAAACGCGACGGCGACGGTTCGATCCTGACGCTGCTGCACCAGAAATTCTTCGACGAAGCCGCCCGCGACGGTCACCAGCGCGGCTGGTCCGGCTCGCTCGACAAGCTCGAAAAGCTGTTCGTCTGACAGACCTTTTCGCCTGACAACAGGAGACGCAATCATGAAGCTCTATTATTTCGAGACCATCAACGGACAGAAAGTCTGCGCCGTAGCAAAGTACCTCGATGCGCCGGTCGAATACGTCCGTGTCGACCTTGCTAAAGGCGAGCATAAGTCTCCCGCCTATCTCGCCATCAATCCAAACGGCAAGATCCCTGCGCTCATGGACGGCGACACCGCATTGTGGGAATCCAACGCCATCATGTGCCATCTCGCACACAAGGCGAAATCTGATCTCTGGCCGACCGACCCGGTCAAGCAGATCGAAGTCCTGAAATGGCTGTCATGGAACTCGGAGCATTTCACGCGCCACGCCGGCACGCTGTATTTCAATCACGTGATCAAGCCGAAATTCGGCATTGGCGCTCCGGACGAGAAGGCCGTCGAGGAAGCAATCGGCTTCGCCAAGCAATTCATTGCCGTTCTCGACCGCGAGCTTGAAGGCCGGACCTTTCTGCTGGGCGATCATCTGACGGTGGCTGACTTTGCGGTTTCGGTCACCCTGCCCCAGGCCGAGACGATCAAACTTCCGCTTCAAGGCTTCAAGAACATCGCGCGCTGGAAAGAACAGCTCGAAGATATTCCGGCGTGGCGTGAGCCCTTCCCCTCGACCCAGGCACGCGCGGCCTGACCGCCTCTGAACGGGTGCGCAACATGATCACGATTTCTGCCTTCAGATGGGTTCCGGATTTTGCGCAGGGCCAGGTGCGTGATCTGCGCGTGCGCTGGGCGCTGGAGGAGGCCGGGCTTCCATACAGAACGCGGCTGCTCGATCAAGACGATAAGGACAAGCCGGATTATCGGGCACTGCAGCCCTTCGGTCAGGTTCCAATTCTCGAGGAGGACGGGTTCACACTCTTCGAGTCCGGTGCAATCGTGCTCAATATCGGAGAGCGATCCGAAGCACTCTTGCCAAGGGAATCGATGGCCCGCGCGCGAGCGACGCAGTGGCTGATCGCCGCTCTCAATTCCATTGAGCCGTTCCTGGTCAACGTTGCCCTGATCGACCTGTTCTACGCAGATCAGGAATGGGCCAAGCTGCGCCGGCCGGGTGCCGTCGAATTCGCACAGCGGCGGCTCGCAGCACTTTCCAAGTCGCTCGGGACGAAATCCTATCTCGATGGCGAGCGTTTCACCGCGGGCGATCTGATGATGACGACGGTGTTGAGAATTCTCGATCACACGGAGATCGTCACAAGCGACAATCGCCTCGCTGCCTACCTGGAGCGCTGCACGGCAAGGCCAGCCTTCAAGCGCGCGCTCAATGCCCAACTCGCCGATTTCAAAATGGCGGCGTGAACGGGCGCAGCGACACCGAAGCACTGGAGTGAAGCATGTCCGCACACGGCACCTTCCACTGGAACGAATTGCTGACGCGCGACGTCACGCGCGCAAAACAATTCTATTCCGAAACCATCGGCTGGACCTTCGAGGGCATGCCGATGGTGCATGAAGACGGCCGTACCTATTGGTGCGCATTCATGGGTGGCGAGCCGGTCGCCGGATTGTTCGAGCTTGCCTCACCCAAATTCGACGGCGTGCCTGAAGGCTGGATGTCCTATCTCGCGGTCGACAATGTCGATGCACGGGTTGGGCAGGCTGTGAAGGCGGGCGCGCAGCTGATGCGGCCGATCTTCGACGTGCCTGACGTCGGCCGCATCGCCATCCTGCGCGAGCCGGGCGGCGCCGGCATCGGCTGGATGACGCCGGCCACGATGTAAGGAGGCCATGATGTCGCAATCGAATATGTCCGATCGCCGGGTCGTTTCGCGCGAAGACTGGCTGCAGGAGCGCAAGACTTTGCTCGCGGAGGAAAAGCAGATGACGCGGCTGCGCGATGAACTGAGCGAGAAGCGGCGTGCACTACCGTGGGTCAGGATCGAGAAGGACTATGTGTTCGACACGCCGGCTGGCCGCAAGTCGCTGTCGGATCTGTTCGACGGCCGCAGCCAGCTCATCGTCAAGCATTTCATGCTGGCCCCCGGCCAGAAGAACCCCTGCGTCGGCTGCTCGTTCGAGGTCGATCACATCGACGGCGTGCTGATGCATATCGAGCATCATGACGTGAGCTATGTTGCGATTGCGCGCGCGCCGCTGCTCGAGATCGAGGCCGTGAAGCGACGGATGGACTGGCGCTTCCGCTGGGTCTCGTCCTTCGGCTCAGACTTCAACTACGATTTCGGTGTCTCGTTCACGCCGGACCAGGTCGCCAACGGTACGGTTCTCTACAATTACCATGAGACCGCCGTGCCGCTTGAGGATCTGTCCGGTCTCAGCGTGTTCTACAAGGACGAGAGCGGCGTAATCTTCCACACCTACTCGGCCTTCGGGCGCGGGGCTGAGGAAGTGCTTGGCGCCTACATGTACCTCGATCTGACGCCGAAGGGCCGGAACGAAAACGGGCCGAATTTCGACCTCACTGACTGGGTGCGCCATCACGACCGCTACGGAGCGCCCGGACGTGTGAATGCCGTCGGGCGTTGGGAGCCCGCCGTGGTCGCTGGCTGCTGCCATTCCAACTGAGCGCGAGAACGGCTGAGCGAAAGCAGTCGGACCACAGATTTTTTCCAGGAGAGTGAGATGCCTTACGTCGACGGATTCATCATCCCGGTGCCGAAGAAGAAGCTGAAGGATTATGAGCGCATCGCCACGCTCGCCGGCAAGGTGTGGAAGGAACACGGCGCGATCGACTATCACGAATGCGTCGCCGACGACGTCAAGCCAGGCAAGTGGACCTCGTTCCCGCAGGCTGTGAAGCTGAAGAAGGGCGAGGTCGTGGTGTTCTCCTGGATCACCTACAAGTCGCGCAAGCAACGCGACTCCATCATGAAGAAGGTGATGAAGGACAAGCGCCTCGCCGAGATGATGAGCGACCCGAAGAAGATGCCGTTCGACACCAAGCGCATGATCTGGGGCGGCTTCAAGAGTTTCGTCGACCTCTAGACCGCTGGCGATCCGCCAGCAACCCGCAACTGTCGTTCAAAACACGCGCATCCTTCGCCGAGCGGCGCGCGATCGCCCGGTCATGCGCACCACTCAAGGAGCACCCCGATGCCTACGCCCTATCTGATGTTCAATGGACGATGCGAAGAAGCCCTGACCTTCTACGCGAAAGCGCTCGACGCGAAAATCGACATGCTGATGCGCTTCAAAGACAACCCGGAGACGCCACCGCCCGGCTGCACCCCGGCGGACCCCAACAAGATCATGCACGCGAGCTTTAGCGTGAATGGCTCGCCCGCGATGGCCTCCGATGGAATGGACGCGACGGCGCCGAAATTCGAAGGCTTTACCTTGTCCGTGACGGCAAGAGACGAGCCGGAAGCAGCACGCTTCTTCGCTGCGCTTGCGGAGGGAGGGACGGTCCGGATGCCGCTCACGAAAACCTTCTTCGCGAGAACATTCGGAATGCTCGTCGACCGCTTCGGCGTGAGCTGGATGATTATCGTCCCGGCATAACGCCGCATGCCCGGTCCAAGCCATGAGACTGCCCGCGAAAGTACCGCTTACATGACCGCGACCATGCTCGAACAGGACTTCGTCGTCACCCGCATCGTGAAGGCGCCGCGCGCACGGGTGTGGAAGGCTTACAGCGAGGCCGATCAGTTTGCGAAGTGGTGGGGGCCGAAAGACGCGGCGATCCGCGTGCTGACGTTCGATTTCCGGCCCGGCGGCATGTTCCACTATGCGATGGAATTCGAGCCTGGCCAGCCGGTCTACGGACGCTTCATCTACGGGCTGATCCGCGCGCCGGAGCGACTAGAATATGTCAACGGATTCTCCGACGAAAATGGCAGCCTGAGGCGCGCGCCCTTTCCGCGGCTTGAAAGCCGGTTCCCGCTCGAGTTCCACAATGTTGTGACCTTTGCGGAGGAAGATGGCGCAACGATCGTGACCGCCCGATCGACGCCGATCAATGCCACGCCGGCCGAGGTTAGTACGTTTGTCGGCATGTTCGATTCGATACACGTCAGCTTCGCCGGCATCTTCGACAAGCTCGATGCCCATCTCGCGAACCAGTAGCGGAACACTGAAATGCTTAAGATCCTGCTCATCCTAATCGTGGTCCTCGCCGTCGGCGTCGCCGGCCTCGTGGGTTATGCCGTGGCTACCCAGCCGGACACCTTCCGGGTCCAGCGCACCGAGACCATCGCCGCACCACCGGAGAAGCTTGTCGGCATTCTCTCCGATCTGCGGCGCGGCGCGGAATGGTCGCCTTATGAGAAGAAAGATCGCGCCATGAAAAAGACCTTCAGCGGTCCGGCGAGCGGCCCCGGTTCGAAACTCGAATGGGACGGCAACAGCGATGTCGGCGCCGGTTCGCTCACCGTGACGGAGGTGACGCCCGCGAACATCAAGCTCAAGCTTGAAATGATCCGCCCGATGAACGCCAACAACATCGTCGAATATACCTTTGCCCCGCAAGGTAACGCCACCAGCATGACCTGGGCGATGCACGGCCCAATGCCGCTGATATCCAAGGTCATGTGCGTATTCGTGGACCTCGACAAGATGCTCGGGGCCGACATGGAACGCGGCCTGAAAGACCTCAAGGCGCTCGCCGAGCGCTGAACCGTTTCGCAGCAGAGAAAAGGAGGAAAGACGATGTCCGTTGCCGAGAACAACAATACCAACCAGGACAACTGCCCGATGATGGCGGAGCCGACCAAGGAACATCGCTGGCTGCTGCGGATGGTGGGCGAGTGGAGCTTCGAGGGCGAATGCATGATGGGCCCCGATCAGCCGCCGATGAAGTCGACCGGCAATTGCGTCACCCGATCGCTTGGCGATCTGTGGACGCTCAACGAAGGCTGGGGTGAGATGCCCGGCGGCGGCGACATGCGCAGCATCATCACGCTCGGTTTCGATCCTGCGAAGGGTAAGTTTGTCGGCACCTTCACTGCGTCGATGATGACGCATCTCTGGCTGTACGAAGGCTCGCTCGACGCAGCCGGCAAGGTACTCACGCTCGATGCCGAAGGCCCGAGCATGACGGGCGACGGCGGCATGGCGAAGTACCAGGATATCGTCACGGTCGAGAACGACGACCACTGGATCCTGTCGTCGCAGATGCTTGGCCCGGACGGCCAATGGCACAAGTTCATGACCGCGCATTACCGGCGCAAGAAATAGCGCGCGACGCGGATCCCGACAATGACAGACCGCGCCATTCAAGGATCGCCGCCGGCACGCCGCCTGCTGCGCAGCAGCGGGGCAATTGTTGCCGGCTTCCTGTCTGTCGCGGTCCAGTCGCTCGCGACAGATCAGGTTCTTCACATGCTGGATGTCTATCCACCATGGGGCGAGCCGATGCGCGACACAGACGACAACCTGCTCGCGTTGTTCTATCGCAGCGTCTACGCGGTCATCGGCGGCTATGTCACGGCGAGGCTCGCGCCCGCCTCGCCGATGCGCCACGTTCTGATCCTCGGATGCATCGGCACCCTTCTCAGCGCCGTCGGCGCTTCCGCCGCGATCGGCATGGATCTGGGCCCAGCCTGGTACCCGATCGCGCTGGTCGTATCCGCGCTGCCGCTCACCTTGGTCGGAGGACGCCTTGGTCAGACGCCTCGGACCACACCGCAAGAACACAACATCGAAAGGCAAACGGGATGACAGGCCTCACGCTCTATTACCACCCGCTATCGTCATTCTGCATGAAAGTTCTGATCGCGCTGTATGAGAACGATACGCCTTTCACGCCGCACATGGTCGATCTGATGGACGAGACCCAGCATGCAGAATTCCTGAAAATATGGCCGGTCGGGAAGTTTCCGGTGCTACGCGACGAGGCGCGCAACCGCATCATCCCGGAGACCAGCGTCATCATCGCGCATCTCGACCGGCATTTCCGCGGCGCCGTGCAGCTAATCCCGGACGATGCCGACGTTGCTTCCGAGATGCACGTGAAGGATCGCGTGTTCGACAATTACGTGAACCTGAACGTGCAGCGGGTCGTCTTTGGCCGCCTGCGACCGGAAGGCCATCGCGATCCCTATGGCGTCGAGCAGGCAGGCACGCACCTGCGCGCGACGCTCGACATGATCGAACGTGACATCGCTGGCAGGACCTGGGCCATGGGCGACACGTTTACGATGGCCGATTGCGCTGCAGCTCCGGCGCTGCTTTACGCCGACAAGATCATTCCGCTAAAACCTGGTCACCCTGGAATCGCCGGCTATCTCGACCGGCTGAAGCGGCGCTCCTCGTTTTCGCGCGTGCTGGAAGAGGCAAAACCCTATCTTCACATGTTCCCGCAGAACGAAGCGGCGTAGGGGCGGCCTGCCCTACGCCTTCGCCGTTTCGCTTCGATCGCGATCGATGAAGGCCACCATGTCCTTGGCCTGGTCGGTGAACAACTGCAGCTTGCCGGTGTCCAGCGGCTCGGTGAGCAGCTGAAGCAGGAAAAGGTCCGCGCCATCCGCGAAGGCGGGGCCCACGCCGCAAAAGAAGAAGCCGAGGCCGCGGGCCGCATCCGTCAGGTGCCCGAGCCCCGGATCGGCGATCGGAGCGGAAAGCTGCACCGAGCGCGCGCCCAGGGCCCGCACGTCACGCAGCGCCTGCTCGAGTTCGATGGCGCAACTCGGACCGATCCGCTCGAACCGGATCATGCCATAGCCGCGATCGTTGACCTTGATGGCTGTGCGCGAGTCCGGGGCAGCCGCGCCCGATGCGTCGGCCACCGTCACCGTCACGTTGAGGCTTTTGTAGATCTTGAGAAGCATCTCGCGGTAGGGCGCAGGCGCCTGGATCGCGCGCGCGGCCGGCGGCTGCACGAACCGGAACGTGCGCAGATAGCTCTGGCGCTGTCCGGCGGTCGGACATGCGATGTCCTTGGGCCGGAAGCTTTCCGGATTGGCCCCGAGCAGCACCGCACAGATCGGCATTCCCGCGCGCTCGTCATTGCGCTGGGAAAAGGTATGGATGGTGAGCGGCTCCGCATAAATGCCGTGCAGGCCGCGTTTAGGCGCTTCCTCGGAGAGACGCTCGGTCATGCGCTCCAAAAGGTGATGGCCCCGGTATTCCGGCAGCACCACCGCCTCGCCACGTTCGGCGACCAGCGCGCCGGATTCCCGTTCCAGCGCGAGATGCCCGATCACGTCGCCGTCACTGCCCCGCGCGACGACCGGGATCAACTCGCCGCTCTCGACTCTCGACCAGTACCGATGGGGCGAGAACACGTCGGAGTGGACATAGTGATGGCCGTAGACCGCTAGGAAGCAGCGGGCGATCGCCGCCGTATCGGTCTGCTCCGGCAAGTCGATGCGAAACTCGCCCGAGGCAGGCGTTGTCGAGGCCGGTGACTCCACAACCGGCTCGGCTGCAGGCGCCGGTGCCGAGGCCAGCGCCTCGGCGAACCCGCCCAGGCTGCGATGCAGGCTGATCTCCCAGCCGTCGATCCCGGCTTCGCGACACGAGATGCCGACATCGGGCTGCAAGCGGCCGCCGAGCGCCGCCAAAACCTTCGCAAATCGCGAGTGGCCGGAGAGTGTAATGCTCGCCTTGACCTCGCGCCGGGCGACCGACAGCGCGATACGGACCCGGTCCTGGCCCGACGCGTCGGCCGACACCGTCAGCCAGACTTCCGCACAATCATCGGCGATCAGGCTCGCGCAGGATACCGGCACACCTTCGGCGAGCGCGGCCTCGCGCACGAAGGCGCGGACCAGGTCGCGGCGCCCGGCGTCGAGCATGAGATGCAATTCGCTATGCCGCGGGTGTGTTGGCGATGTCATCGTCTGGTCGATCCTCGATCGGCGATCGCTTCGAGAATGCCAGAAATTCCTAAATTAAGATTCCAACCAGATGACGCCCCGCACCGCAGGGCCGCGCCCTGCGCCAAGCGACGGGATTAACCTGCAGGTCTCACGCACCGCTCGCGGCGCAAAGGCCGGCGGTGCGACTTCGCAGATTTCGCAGAGGAGCTTTGGGTCTGCTACCGCGTCGGGACCGGCTTTTCGCCGCGATAGTCGTAGAATCCGCGCTTCGTCTTGCGGCCGAGCCAGCCGGCCTCGACATACTTCACCAGCAGCGGACAGGGGCGATATTTCGAATCCGCCAGTCCCTCATGCAGCACCTGCATGACCGAGAGGCAGGTATCGAGACCGATGAAATCGGCCAGTTCCAGCGGGCCCATCGGATGATGCGCACCAAGCTTCATCGCGGTGTCGATCGCGTCCACGGTGCCGACGCCCTCGTAAAGCGTATAGATCGCCTCGTTGATCATCGGCAGCAGGATGCGGTTGACGATGAAGGCGGGGAAATCCTCCGCTACCGCGATGGTCTTGTGCAGGGTGCTAACGAACTGCTTGGACGTCTCGAAGGTGGGATCGCCGGTGGCGATGCCGCGGATGATCTCCACGAGCTCCATCAGCGGAACCGGATTCATGAAATGGATGCCGATGAACTTCTCCGGCCGGTCGGTCGCGGATGCGAGCCGCGTGATCGACAGCGACGATGTGTTGGTCGCAAGAATGGCCTCGGGCTTCAGCGACGGACACAGCTGATTGTAGATCTTCTTTTTGACCTCTTCCTGCTCGGTGGCCGACTCGATCACCAGATCGGACTCGGAGAAGTCTTCCATCGAAGGCGCAGCCTCGATCTTAGCGATCGCAGCCTGACGCTGTTCCTCGGTGATGATCTTCTTCGACACCTGGCGCGCCATGTTGCCGTTGATGGTGGCAAGCGCCTGCTTGATGCGGTCGGCGGATACGTCGTGCAGCTTCACGTCATAACCGGCGAGCGAGCAGACATGGGCGATCCCCGAGCCCATCTGGCCTGCCCCGATCACGCCGACCTTTTTGATATGCGCCATTTTGTCCTTCACTCCTCCCCGGCAGGGGAGCTTGATTTTCAGCGCTTGAGCTTGCCGAGTTCGGCGTCCAGCTCCGGCAGCGCCTGATAGAGATCGGCGACGAGGCCGTAATCCGCGACCTGGAAGATCGGCGCTTCCTCGTCCTTGTTGATAGCAACGATCACCTTGGAATCCTTCATCCCGGCAAGATGCTGGATCGCGCCCGAAATGCCGACCGCGATGTAGAGTTCCGGCGCCACCACCTTGCCGGTCTGCCCGACCTGCCAGTCGTTCGGGGCATAACCCGCGTCCACCGCGGCGCGCGACGCGCCCATCGCCGCACCCAGCTTGTCGGCCACCGGCTCGATATACTTGGTGAAGTTCTCGCGATTCTGCATCGCCCTGCCGCCCGAGATGATGATCTTGGCGGAGGTGAGTTCCGGCCGGTCGGATTTCGACAATTCCTCGCCGACGAAGGTCGACACCCCAGGATCGGCCACAGCCGCGACGGTTTCGACCGGCGCCGAACCGCCCTCGCCTGTCGCCTGGAAGGTCGAGGTCCGGACCGTGATCACCCTCTTCGGGTCGGTCGACTTCACCGTTTGCAGCGCATTGCCGGCATAGATCGGTCGCACGAAGGTGTCGGGCGATTCCACCTTCACGATGTCGGAAATCTGCATCACGTCGAGCAAGGCAGCGACCCGCGGCATGAAGTTCTTGCCCGTGGTGGTCGCAGGCGAGACGATCGCGTCGTAGTCCTTGGCCAGCGAGACCACCAGCGCTGCCAGCGGCTCCGCGAGTTGATGATCGTAGGCGTCGCCGTCTGCCAGCAGCACTTTCTTGGCGCCGTCGAGTTTCGCGGCCGCATCGGCCACGGCCTGCGCGCCCTTGCCGGCCACGAGAATATGGACGTCGCCGCCCAGCGCCTTGGCGGCGGTCATGGCTTTGGCGGTCGCGTCCTTGAGATGAGCATTGTCGTGTTCGGCAATCAGAAGGGTGGTCATTGCAGCAGGCCCGCCTCGTTCTTTAACTTGTCGACCAGTTCGGCCACCGAGCCGACTTTCACGCCGGACTTACGGCCACCCGGCTCCACCGTCTTCAGCACTTCGAGCCGTGGCTTCACGTCAACGCCGTAATCGGCCGGCGCCTTCTCGTCGATCGGCTTTTTCTTCGCCTTCATGATGTTGGGGAGGCTCGCGTAGCGCGGCTCGTTCAGCCGCAGATCGGTGGTCACGATCGCCGGCCCCCTCAGCTTCACGGTCTGCAGGCCGCCATCGACCTCGCGCGTAACCGACACGTCGCCGCCGTCGATTGCAATCTTGGAGGCGAAGGTCCCCTGCGGCCAACCGAGCAGAGCGGCCAGCATCTGGCCGGTCTGGTTTGAATCGTCATCGATCGCCTGTTTGCCCAGGATCACAAGGCCGGGCTGTTCCGCCTCGACGATGGCCTTCAGGATTTTGGCGATGGCAAGCGGTTCGGGCATCGCGTCGACCTTGACCAGGATGCCGCGGTCGGCGCCCATGGCAAGCGCGGTGCGGATGGTCTCGGACGCCTGCGCCGGGCCGATCGAGACGGCGACGATTTCGGTCGCCTTGCCGGCCTCCTTCAGACGGATCGCCTCTTCCACCGCGATCTCGTCGAACGGGTTCATCGACATTTTGACGTTGGCGAGTTCGACCCCGGAGCCGTCCGCCTTCACCCGCACTTTGACGTTGTAGTCGATAACCCGTTTGACGGGCACGAGAATTTTCATGATCGAAGCCTTCGCAGATGCGAGATCAGGCGGCTACCTAAGAGTGGGAGGGCGTGGGTGTCAACGGCGTGTATGGCAGACGAACCGTGTGCCCTCTGCACAGCGTTAGTGAGGTTTTGGGGGCCCGGCAAGGGTCGGCGCGTCTCCGGACGCTCCGTCAGCGGTTCTGCCCGGGCTGCCAGAGCACGTCCTTTTCGCCCCGGTCATTGGCATGGCGGCCCGCCACGAACAGAAAGTCCGACAGCCGGTTCACATACTGGATCGCCTCCGGCGTGACGTCTTCGCCCGGCTGATCGCGCAGCGCGACCATCAGCCGCTCGGCGCGCCGGCACATCGTGCGGGCCAGATGCAGGTAGGCCGCGGCCGGCGTCCCGCCCGGCAGGATGAACGAGCGCAGCGGCGGCAAGGTCTCGTTGAGCGCGTCGATCTGCTCCTCGATCCAGCGCACCTGCTTTTCGGTGACGTTAAGCTTCAGGCCGCCGGGTCCCTTGCCCTTGCTGCCGTCGAGAATGCAGAGGTCGGCTTCGACGTCGAAGATATCGTTCTGGATATGCCTCAGCATTCCATCGAGCTGGGCGTCGTCTGTGGTGTGGAGCCGCACGATCCCGATCGCGGCATTGGCTTCGTCGAGCGTGCCATAGGCATCGACCCGCAGATCGTATTTCTTGCGCCGCTCGCCGGAGCCGAGGGAGGTGGTGCCGTCGTCACCGGTGCGCGTGTAGATACGGTTGAGGATCACCATGCGGTCAGCGTCCCATCATCCAGATCGCCAGCATGATGATGACAAGCGCGATCGCCTGCAACAGCACGCGCAGCCGCATCAGCTTCTGCGACAGGTGCGGCGACCCGCCGCGTAGCATGTTCACGAGGCCGAAGACGAGAACGATGGCAACCGCACCGATTGCGAACGGAATGAAAGTATAGAACGGATTTGACATTACGGCTTTCTATCACCGGACCGGCAGCGCGACTACCGGTCCGGCAGGCACTCGCCCGTTGTCAGGCCGCGAGATGCTTTTCGATCTCGTAGACCGGCATCTTCACATAATCCTTCTGGACTTCCTCGCGAACAGCCTGTTTCAGCGCATGCGTGTAATGCTGGCGAAGCACCCCGATCGCACGCGGCGGCGCCACGATGATGATCGACTTCATCTGGCCGGACTGAGCGGCGGCATCGAGCTTGATCATGATCGAGCGCAGGAATTCCTCTTCCTGCTGGGTATGAAAATCCGTCTGCTGCACGGAGGACCGGCCAGGGCCGACCGAGGAATGTGAGCGGCCCGGCTTGTCGGTGCCCAGCTCACTGGTCGGCGGCACCTCCTGTTCCATCACCTCGCGGGTTTGCAAATTCGGAAACTTCGAATCCCCCGCATTTTGCAGAAACAGCGCCTTGGCGCCGTCACAGACAATAACCCACTCATCCTGCTCGATCTTGATCGATTTCGAAGACATCAAATGCTCTCCTTGCGGGCTGTCAGGGCACCTTATCGCAAATAAGCCCGCCTTGCGGCAGGTCAACGCCTCGGAGCGATTTCGGTTGCCGCGCAGTCGAAGCACGAACGGCGAACGGCCATCTCACGGAGCCGATGCAAATGGTCTCAGTTGCTGCCGTCGAGCAAGCGCTTGGCGATCACCTGCGCCTGGATCTCGGCCGCGCCCTCGAAAATATTGAGAATGCGCGCATCGCACAGGATGCGCGAGGCTGGAAACTCCAGCGCGAAGCCGTTGCCACCATGGATCTGCACCGCATTGTCGGCGGCCGCCCAGGCGACGCGGGCGGCCAGGAGCTTCGCCATGCCGGCTTCGAGGTCGCAACGCCGCCCTGAATCCTTCTGCCGCGCGGCGTAATAGGTAAGCTGGCGCGCGATCAGGATTTCCACCGCCATCATCGCAAGCTTGTCGGCGACGCGGGGAAATTCGACGATCGGACGGGCGAATTGCGACCGCTGCTGCGCGTAGGCAAGACCCTGATCCATCGCCGCCTGCGCCACACCTATCGCGCGCGCCGCGGTCTGGATGCGAGCGGCCTCGAAGGTCTGCATCAATTGCTTGAAACCAGCCCCCTCGATGCCGCCGAGCAGATTGTCGGTGCTGACCTCGAAGCCATCGAAGGCAATTTCGTATTCCTTCATGCCGCGATAGCCCAGCACCTCGATCTCGGTGCCGGACATGCCAGGCGCAGGAAACGGATTCTTGTCGTCGCCGCGCGGCTTTTCCGCGAGCAACATCGACAGGCCGCGATACCCGCTCTGACTGGGATCGGTGCGGACCAGAAGCGTCATCAGGTCGGCGCGCACCGGATGGGTGATCCAGGTCTTGTTGCCGTAGATCTTGTAGACATTGCCGTCGCGCACGGCACGGGTCTTGAGTGAGGCGAGATCCGATCCGGTATTCGGCTCGGTGAAAACGGCAGTCGGCAGGATTTCGCCCGAGCCGATCAGCGGCAGCCACTTGCGCTTCTGCTCCTCGGTGCCACTGCCGAGAATGAGTTCGGCTGCGATTTCCGATCGGGTGCCAAGCGAGCCCACGCCGATATAGCCGCACGACAATTCCTCCGACACCACGCACATGGATTCCTTGCCGAGCCCCATGCCGCCATACTCGTCGGGCAAGGTCAGCCCGAACACGCCGAGTTCCGACATCTGGTCGATCACATCGAGCGGAATATACTGGTTCTTCAGATGCCAGGCCTGGGCATGCGGCACCACCTCGCTCGCCGAGAATTTCCTCATCTCTTCACGGATCGCTTCCAGCGTCTCGTCGAGACCGGCATTGCCGTAGGTCGGCTCGGTGTGATGATTGATGATCTCGGCGAGGCGTGCGCGTCGTGCGGCCGTGTTGCCGGTGTCGATCAGATGATCGACCGCGGGCTTCATGCGCGACGCCACATCCGCACGCGACAGGCCAAGATCGGACAGCCGCACCGTCTCGCCCTGGCTCATCGGAATGCCGCCGAGGATCTGCGCCAGATACTCACCGAAGCCGATACGGACCTGCAGGTCCTCGATCTCGCCGTATTTGCCTTCCGCCTGCATCCGCTCGGCATAGGCTACGAGTTGCCGCAGCGCTTCGACATAGGTCGCGAGCCATGCAAGTCCGTGGGTCGCACGCTGCTCGCGGTCGAAGACGCGGTTCATGGTGTCGCCGCCTTCGGTCGCGACGCGCTTCCGCACCGCAATCTGCGCGTCCTGAAACAGCGCTTCCGCAAACGCCACGGCCTCGCGGGCGAGGGGCATGAAAGCATCCGAGACGTCGGACCGTTGCGCTGCGGCTGGCATGGTAAAGCCCCGTTAACAGATGGATCACGGCAACAGACTAATGGTGCAGCGCACAAAAGCAACTGTGAGCTGCGCAGCCCGCTTTCCTCCGATAATTAACCATTTCCGGCTTTGATGCTGCTGCCAAATCGCAGGCGAAGCCATCATGCAAGCCGCTCCCCTTCCCAGCGCTGGTCAACCTGTCCGCCGTGTCGGCTGGAGCCCTTCACGGCTGATACGCGCGCTGTCGGTCCGCTCGCGCATTCTTCTGATCGCTCTGATTCCCGTCCTGGGGCTCGCTGCCACCGGCGCCGCCTTCATGGCCGGCGAACGCGAGGTTGCCGACGCCTTCGAGCGGTACCGGCGCGCGGACGCGACCGCCGCTGCCAGCCACAGGCTGAAGGAGGCGATCAGCCAGATGCGGATCGCCGCCCGGGATTTTGCCACCGATCCCAGTGACGACACGATCAAGGATTTCGAAACCGCAAGTTTGCGGGCGCGCAACAACCTGGCTTTCATCGAAAGATCGCTCGATCAGACGGAGCGCACGCGGATCGCATGGATCCCGGATCGCCTGAAGGACATCGACGTCCGGTTCGCCGAGGTCGTACGTGATCAGCGCAAACTCGGATTTTCGGAGAATGACGGCTTGCGCCGTCAGTTGCACGATACGGGTGTTGCGGTCGAGCGCGTCATCAACCAGGGCATTGCATGGCTGGGCGAAAACGAAGCGAGAAAGCTCCTGGTGTCGCTCCTGATGATGCGGCGCTACGAGGTCGAGCAGCGCCTCAAATCGACCAGTACATCGTACACCTTGTTCTTCGCGGAATACGATAACTTCGCCAACACGATCAAAAACGTTGCCGCAACGCCCGAACACCGCGCCGAATTGGAAAGCCGCGTCACGGCTCTCGCCGATACCTTCGCGGCCTGGTCCGCAACCGCCGACAGGTTGCGTCCCAATCTCAAGATCATCGATCTCGAGACGCAGCAACTCGCACCCGCCGCCGATGCCATCATTCAAACCGCGAGCGTGGGCGCGACCCGTTCAGCAGCGCAGCTCTCCGAGGCGCAAAGCCGCACCTGGTCGATCATCCTGTCATTCGGCATCGTCTCGGCGAGTCTCGGCCTGGCGCTGAGTCTGCTGATTGGCTGGAGCATCACCCGGCCCTTGCAGAGCCTGGCCGACGCCATGGCGCAATTGGCCAAAGGTGACACCGCGGCGGTGATCCCCGGTACACGGGCCCGGGACGAGATCGGGGACATGGCCCGCACCGTGATCGTGTTCCGGGACACCATGCTGGAGCGCGAACGTCTCGCCGAATCGCAAAGCGAAACCGCCAAGGCACGCGAGACGCGCAACCAGACCATTGCGGCCACCATCGCGCGCTTCGAGAAGTCGGTGGACGATATGCTCGGCCGGGTCCGCGGAGCGGCGCAGCGTCTCGAAACCGCATCCAGCCGGCTCAATGCATCTGCCGACGACATGTCGGCCGAAGCGCGGACGGCGGAAAGCCGCGTGCTGGCCGCGTCCGGCAATGTCACCGCGGCGGCGGGGTCGGTCGAGGAACTGGCGGCCTCGATCGGGGAAATTGCCGGCCAGGCACATCAGTCGACGCAGGTCGCCGGACGGGCCGTCTCCGAGGCACGCCGGACCAGCGCAACCATGGCGGAACTCGCCAATGCCGCAACGCGGATCGGCGAAGTCGTCAACCTGATTTCGTCGATCGCCGGGCAGACCAATCTGCTGGCGCTGAATGCCACCATCGAAGCCGCTCGCGCGGGCGAGGCCGGCCGCGGCTTTGCGGTGGTGGCCTCGGAAGTCAAATCTCTGGCCGGCCAGACCGCACGGGCAACCGAAGATATCGCCGGGCAGGTCGGCGCCATCCAGTCGGCCGCTGCGGATGCCACGGATGCGATCACCCAGGTCAACCGCATCATCGAGGATATGTCGTCGCTTGCCGCCAATGTGGCGCTTACCGTCGAACAGCAGAGCACCGCGGTGACGATTATCGCGGAAGGCGTCAGCAATGCCTCCGGCGCGGCTCGCAATGGCGCCGAAGCCATGAGCCGCGTTTCGACGGCGACGGTGGACGCGCGAGCGACGGCGGCGGATGTAAGGGCGCTTGCCGATGCCCTTGCGGTCGAGGCGGAGGGGCTCGATTCCCGGATCCGCCAGTTCCTGATCGAGGTACAGGCGGCCTGATCTCACGCTTAGGCGAGCGCCTCACGCGGCCCTTGAGCCGGCCGCGCGCTTTGCCTATGTCGCTTGAGCAAATGCACCGGGGCGCCCTTTGAAATTGCTCAAACGAACCTATCGCGTCGTCATGGACGCCTTCTGGCAGTTCAATGCCGACGATGGCTGGGCCATCGCGAGTCATATCGCGCTGTCGACCCTGATGGCGATGTTCCCGTTTTTCCTGGTGCTGACCGCGCTCGCGGGCGTGTTCGGGTCGCAATATCTCGCCGACGAAGCCGCCAATCTCGTCCTCGAGGCATGGCCGGAAGAGGTGGCCGGTCCGATCTCACGTGAAATTCACAACGTGCTGGTTGGCGCCCATGGACAGGTGCTGACCGTGGGCGTGGTGCTCGCGGTCTATTTCGCGTCGAGCGGAATCGAGAGCCTGCGCATCGGCCTCAACCGCGCCTACACCGCGGTGGAGACCCGCTCGATCTGGCTGCTGCGGCTGGAATCGATCGGCTACGTCATCCTCGGCGCGCTCGGCCTGCTCGCCTTGTCATTCCTGGTTCTGCTTGCGCCATTGATCTGGACCACACTGATCCGGCGCTTCCCGGCGCTTCAGCCCTTCGGCGAAGTGATCACGCTGGTGCGGCTCTTAACCGCGAGCGTGCTTCTGATCGTGCCGTTGTTCGTCGTGCACAAATGGCTGCCGGCCGGCAAGCGCAGCCTGATGGAAATCCTGCCGGGCATCCTGGTCACCCTGGCGCTATGGCTGATCACCGGCATCGCGTTCGGCCGCTATCTCGCCGACTTCGCCTTCACCTATTCGGTCTATTATGCTGGCCTCGCCTCGCCGATGATCGCGCTCGTTTTCCTCTACTGGACGGCGTCGATCTTCCTCTATGGCGGCAACCTGAACGCCATGATTTCGAGGGCGCGCGCAGATCAGGAGCCGGCGCCCGTCTAACACACGGCCGCCGGTGGCGGTGAACACACCGGGCTAGACAGGCAACTCCCGAGAATAGAGGCGCCGAGGCTACCCGCCCGCCGCGTCGATCGTATCCTCGAGATTGCGCAACCCCGTGCGCGGCGCCGACACAAGCACCGCCATGTTGCCCGGCTTGTGCTGGTTCTTCCACATCAGCTGATGCGCGGCCGGGATCTTGTCCCACGGAAACACTTCGCCCATGCAGGGATCGATGCGGCGGTCGATCACGAACTGGTTCGCCGAGCTCGCCTGTTTCAAATGGGCGAAATGCGATCCCTGGATCCGCTTCTGCCGCATCCAGACATAGCGCGCGTCGAACGTGATGTTGAAACCGGACGTGCCGGCGCAGAAAACGACCATGCCGCCGCGCTTGACCACAAGGCAGGACACCGGGAACGTCGCTTCGCCCGGATGCTCGAACACGATATCGACATCGCGTTTTCCGGTGATGTCCCAGATCGCCTTGCCGAACTTGCGCGCCTCTTTCACCCAGTCATTGTATTCCGGCGTATTCACCGTCGGCATCTGACCCCAGCAATTGAAATCCTTGCGGTTGATCACGCCCTTGGCGCCGAGACCTAGAACATAGTCGCGCTTGGTTTCGTCCGAGATCACGCCGATCGCGTTGGCGCCCGAGGCCGCGCAAAGCTGCACGCCGAACACGCCAAGACCGCCCGACGCCCCCCACACCAGAACATTGTCGCCCGGCTTCAGCGTATGCGGCGAATGTCCGAACAGCATGCGATAGGCGGTTGCGAGCGTCAGCGTGTAGCAGGCAGCCTCTTCCCAGGTCAGATGCGCGGGCTTCGGCATGAGCTGTCGCGACTGCACCCGACAGAATTGCGCGAACGAACCGTCGGGCGTCTCGTAGCCCCAGATGCGCTGCGAGGTCGAGAACATCGGATCGCCGCCGTTGCACTCTTCGTCGTCGCCGTCATCCTGATTGCAGTGGACGATGACCTCGTCGCCGACCTTCCAGCGCTTGACCTTGGGGCCGACCGCCCAGATGACACCGGAGGCGTCCGATCCCGCGATGTGATACGGGTGCTTGTGCACGTTGAACGGCGAGATCGGCTGACCAAGGCCGGCCCAGATGCCGTTGTAATTCACGCCCGCAGCCATCACCAAAACAAGCACATCGTTCTCGCCGATCGGCCAGGTTGGTAGCTGCTCGATCTGCATCGACTCTTCGGGCGGACCGTGCCGCTCCTGCCGGATCGCCCAAGCATTCATCTTTTCGGGGACGTGGCCCAGCGGCGGGATCTCGCCGACGGCATAAATATCCTTAACCATTTGCAGCTTCGGCGCAGCGGTCATGGCGGTTCGGGCTCCGGCTCGTACGAGCATGAATTGTGACCCAGACCATATTGCGCCGCAACAGAGTTCACGCCACCCAAAAGTTGCAGTGGGAACTTTGAAGGGTGGCGCGGGAATCTACCGTGTTGCGGCAGACTGTCGCGCGAGGCGCGCATTTTAGGCCTTTTCTCAGGCTTTCCAGTCGAAATGGGCCTTTCGATCGACGTTCCAGGCGAACTGCATGCTGCGCCCGATCAGCTTCGAGGCCTTGGATACGACCCTGCCGATTTTGTCGCGCGGGTTTCCCGGCATGCGTCCGGGGGGCTGGACCTCGGCAATCGCAAGATTGCGTGCCTTCGGCGCATCCGACATGCAGGCGCGCGCGGGCTATCTGCTGGAGCACGACGGCAAGGATGTCGGCGTTATTCTCACGATCCCCAGTACACGCAGCGACGACTCTGGCGAGCCGCGCCGCGTCGTCAATCTGTCGAGCTGGTACATCGACCCGGAGCACCGCTGGCGCGCGCCGCGCATGCTGCAAACCCTCACGGCGTGCAACGCAACCCTGTTCACCGATCTGACCGCGACGCCGTCGGTGCGCAGCATGATCGGCCGCCTTGGATTCCGCGGCTGGACCGAGGGCACGCTGGTTTTCGCGCTGCCGTGGCACGCGATGAAAGCCGCCGGATCGTCTCACGTGGTGCCGTTGCGTGACCTGCCACCCGGTGCGTTCGCCGGACCGACCCGCCGGATGCTCGACCGGCATGCGGCGCTGGACTGTATCAGCGGCGGATTGTGGGACGGCGCGGCGCTTCACCCGCTGATCTTTTCGCGCAAGATCTATCGCGGCATTCGCGCCGCAAGGCTGGTCTTCGCCGACAGCCGCGCCGCAATGTTCGCGCATTTGCCGGCGATCGCGCGCTTCCTCCTGCGTGAGAGGATCCTGCTGCTCGCGGTCAATGCCGACCAAAGCGAACGCGTCCCCGGCAGCCTGTTCACGCGGCGAACCTCGCCGGCCTTTTACAAGGGGCCGGCCGCGCCAGCACCGTGCGATCTCGCATTCTCCGAATTCGTCTTCCTTCAGATCTGACCGCGACCATGGCAGGAGCAAACATGTTGGCACCCGAAAAGATCGACATCCGAGCCACCGTCGCCGATTTTCTGCGCGAACGATTTCCGGCGCTGGCCGGCAAACCCCTCGACGATGCGACGCCGCTGCTGACCGGCGGCGCCATCGATTCTCTCGGCATTCTCGATCTCGCCGCGTTCCTCGGAGAACGGCTGGGCGTCGAGATCGGGGACGAGGACTTCGAGCCCGCCAACTTCGAGACATTCGGTAGTCTGGTCGCGTTCGTGGAGCGACGGAGATCGTGATCCGCGCGCCACTTCTCGTCCACGATCTGCTCGGAGAAGCGGGAGAAGAGAACCGCGTCGCGCTCGTCCACGACTCGCGCCGTCTCGCTTATTCCGACTTGCGCGCGCTCGTTCGCTTGCAGGCGGCTGCGCTTCATGCAGCCGGATTGCAGCGTGACGACCGGGTTGCGATCCTGCTTCCGAAATCGATCGAGGAATGCGCCGCGATCTTTGCGGTGAGCTGCGCCGGAGGCGTCTGCGTCCCGGTCAATCCGTTGCTGCGGCCGGCCCAGGTGCGCCATATTCTGGAGGATTGCGGAGCCGCGATCCTTCTCACCGATTCAGCGCTCCGGGAAACCCACGCGGCGACGCTTGCGGACCTCGACGGACTGACGGTCATCGAGACCGGCGCGTTGCCGGCCGCCTCCGAACGCGATCTGCCGCCATCGGAAGCCATCGGCGAGGACCTTGCCGCCATCCTCTACACCTCCGGCTCGACCGGTCGTCCCAAGGGGGTGATGCTCAGCCACCGCAACCTGATCGCGGGTACGCGCATCGTGCGTAGCTATCTCGGGATCAACTCCGACGATCGCATTCTGTCGATCCTGCCGCTGAGCTTCGATTACGGACTCAACCAGTTGCTGACCGCTGTGGAACAGCGCGCCACGCTCGTTCTGCTGACCTTCCGCTTCGGCGACGAGATCGTACGCACGATCCGCGATCATGGATGCACCGGCTTGGCCGGCGTGCCGACCGTCTGGTCGATCCTGACACGCGCGGCGCCGCTTCTGCCGAAGACGCCGCTGCCGACGCTTCGCTACATCACCAATTCCGGCGGCGCCGTGCCGTCAGCGACCACCGCGCGACTGCGCGAGTTGCTGCCCGACACCAGCATCTACCTGATGTACGGCCTCACGGAAGCCTTCCGCTCGACCTATCTGCCGCCTGACCAGGTGGACCTGCGGCCGACGTCGATCGGCAAGGCCATTCCCGAATGCGAGGTGTTCGTGGTCACGCCTGATGGTCGCCGCGCCAATCCGGGCGAGCCCGGCATCCTGGTGCATCGCGGACCGACGGTGTCGCTCGGCTACTGGAAGCGCCCTGAAGACACTGCGCGGGTGTTGCGGCCGAACCCGCTGATCGAGCCCGGCTGTGGCGCCGACATCGTCTGCTATTCCGGCGATCTGGTGACGCAGGACGAGGATGGCTTTTTCTATTTCGTCGGCCGTGACGACGCGATGATCAAGTCGTCGGGCTATCGCATCAGTCCAAGCGAAGTGGAAGAGGTGTTGATGGCGACCGGCGGATTCCGCCAGATTGCCGTCATCGGCCTGCCCGACCCGGTGATTGGTCAGCGCGTACATGCGGTCGCGGTCGCGCGCGAACAACCGATCGATGTGCGAAGCGCGCTGACAGCGGCCGCTGAGAAGCTTGCCGCCTTCATGCTGCCGCGTGACATCGAACTGGTGAGCGAATTGCCCGTCACGCCGAACGGCAAGGTCGACTACAAGGCGCTGGTGGCGGAGCGGGCCGATCATGCCGGTCATTGACGCCTCCGCCAGCCGCTCGCTCGCGCTGACACTGGTTGCGGAGCATTACGCTGCCCGCGGCAGAGACCTGCTGGTTGGGGGCTTCACGATCCAAGCCCTGGCCGAACGCTTCGGTACGCCGCTCTACATCTACGACGCGGAGGCGATGCGCCGTTCGTTCATCGCGCTGAAGATCGCGCTGAGCGGCTTTGCAAGCATCGTCTATTCCATCAAGGCCAATCCGAACCCCGCTATCGCCGGCATCTTCGTCGAACTCGGAGCCGGAATCGAAATCGCATCGGCCGGGGAATACGAGCGCGCGCGGCAGGCCGGCGTTGCCCCTCAAGCCATCCTGTTTGCCGGGCCCGGCAAGCGCGACGACGAACTCAGCCACGTCGTGCAAAACGGCATCGGCGAAATTCATCTGGAAAGTCTCGAGGAGATGATGCGCCTCGATGCAATCGCGGCCCGCGCCGGCGCGCGTGTCGCAGTCTCCCTTCGCATCAATCCGGTTTCCGCTGCGCAGGGCGGCGCGATGCGGATGGGTGGCAAACCGTCTCCCTTCGGGTTTGACGAAGAGCAGAGCGACGAGGTGCTGCGGGCGCTGGCGTCGGCCGTCCGTCTCGACCTGTGTGGGGTGCACCTGTTTGCCGGCACCCAGATTCTCGACGCCAACACCCTGCTCGCGCAATGGCGGCATGGGATCGACGTTGCCGCGCGGATCGCCCGCGCGGCGCAACGCCCGCTGCGCAGTATCGATCTCGGCGGCGGCCTCGGCATTCCGTATTACGCCGGGGACGTACCGCTCGATCTCGCGACCATCCGGAACGGGACCAGCGCGCTTGCCGCGCAGACGATGGCCGAGCCGCTTTTGCGTGACGCCCGCATCATCGTCGAGCCCGGCCGCTACCTGGCCGGACCCGGCGGGCTCTATGTCGCCCGCGTGATTGCCAGCAAGATCTCGCGTGGCACCCGCTTCATCGTAACCGATGGCGGCATGCACCATCACCTCGCCGCATCCGGCAATCTCGGCCAGGTGGTGAAGCGGGATTATCCCGTGATCGCACCTGCCCGCATGGATGCGACTTCGTTCGAGCGCGTCGTCGTCGCCGGGCCGCTCTGCACGCCACTCGACACGCTGGCGCGCGCGGTTGACCTGCCCGCGCTCGAAGCTGGCGATCTCATTGCGGTGATGCAATCCGGCGCTTATGGATTGTCGGCCAGCCCTGTTGGCTTCCTCAGTCACAAGGCTCCGGCTGAGGTGCTTGTGGATAACGGAACGGCCACAGCAATCTAGACCGGCGCGTTCCGGGGGCGTCGTGAAGGCCTGCCAACCACGCAATCCCTTCGCCTTGCTGGCAAAACAACCGTTGCGGATCGCACGCAACCGGATATGCTGCGCTGCAATAATATGCTGCAGGTTGGCTGGACGTGCGCTGGATTGCACCCGGTCTTTCGCTGACTTCCGGTTCCGGCCGCAGTAGAATGCTCTCGCTGCAATGCAACAAAGCCGCGGGGGCGGGGCTTAGGCAGCGGGTCCCCGCGCATGTCGGGGAGACAGAAATGGGTATCGAGAGCCTTATCGTCTGGTTGATCGTCGGCGGTGTCGCGGGCTGGCTCGCCGGCCTGATTGTGAAGGGTTACGGCTTCGGCCTGATCGGCAACATCGTGGTCGGCATCGTCGGCGCCTTCATCGCCGGCTGGCTGTTCCCCCGGCTCGGAATCTCGATCGGTGGCGGCATTATCTCGGCGATCATTTACGCGATGATCGGTGCGGTGATCCTGCTCGTGATCATCGGCTTCTTCAAGCGCTAGGGGCCAACGCTGCGCGGAGACTGAATGAGCGATAGCGCGAACGATAAGCCGAAGAAGGACAGACCCTGGATTTTCCGGACCTATGCCGGGCATTCGACCGCTGAAAAGTCGAATGCCCTCTACCGGCAGAATCTCTCGAAGGGCCAGACCGGACTGTCCATCGCCTTCGATCTCCCGACCCAGACCGGCTACGACTCCGACCACGTGCTCGCCGCAGGTGAGGTCGGAAAAGTCGGCGTACCGGTTTCCCATCTCGGCGACATGCGGGCGCTGCTCAACGGCATTCCGCTCGCCGAGATGAATACGTCGATGACGATCAACGCGCCGGCGGCCTGGCTGCTGTCGCTGTATGTCGCCGTTGCGGACGAGACCGGCGCGCCGCGCACGAAACTCACCGGCACCACCCAGAACGACATCATCAAGGAATATCTGTCGCGCGGCACCTATGTGTTTCCGCCCGGCCCGTCCATGCGTCTGATCAAGGACACGATCCTGTTCACGACGAAGGAAATGCCGAAATGGAATCCCATGAATGTGTGCTCGTATCACCTGCAGGAAGCAGGCGCGACACCCGTTCAGGAACTCGCTTACGCACTCGCCACGGCGATCTCGGTTCTCGACATGGTGAAGGCCTCGGGCGAAGTGCCGGACGGACAAATGGGCGAGGTCGTCGGCCGCATCTCGTTCTTCGTCAATGCGGGCATGCGCTTCATCACCGAAATCTGCAAGATGCGCGCCTTCGTCGACATGTGGGACGAGATCACCGAACAGCGTTATGGGGTCGCCGATCCGAAGCAGCGGCTGTTCCGCTATGGCGTGCAGGTCAACTCGCTCGGCCTGACAGAGCCGCAGCCGGAGAATAACGTCTACCGCATCTTTCTGGAAATGCTCGCGGTCACGCTGTCGAAAAAGGCCCGTGCGCGCGCGGTGCAGCTGCCGGCCTGGAACGAAGCGCTCGGCCTGCCGCGTCCGTTCGATCAGCAATGGTCGCTGCGTGCGCAGCAGATCCTCGCCTATGAATCGGACCTGCTGGAATACGGCGACATCTTCGACGGCTCGACCGAGATTCAGAACAAGGTCGATGCGCTGATCCGCGCGGCCAAGGAAGAGCTGGCCACCATCGACCGGCTGGGCGGCGCCGTTGCCGCGGTCGAGATGGGCTACATGAAGCAGCAGCTGGTCGAGAGCAACACGCGACGGCTGGAGGCAATCGAAAGCGGCGACAATGTCGTCGTCGGCGTCAACAAGTTCACCGAGAGCGAACCCTCGCCGCTGACCGGCGGCATCGACGCGATCATGACGGTATCGCACGAGGTCGAAGCGGAGCAGATCGCGCGGCTGAATGCCTGGCGATCTTCTCGCGACGCGAAGGCCGTCGATGCTGCGCTCGGCGAACTGCGCCGCGCCGCCAAGGAAGGCATCAACGTGATGCCGGCCTCGATCGACTGCGCCAAGGCCGGCGTCACCACCGGCGAATGGGGCGCGGTGTTCCGCGAGGTGTTCGGCGAATATCGTGCGCCGACCGGTGTTCCGAAGGCCGCGCGCCAGGTGGGCGGCGAATTGCTCGAACCGGTCCGCGCCGAAGTCGAGCGGGTCTCGCACAAGCTTGGCCATCGCATGAAATTCCTGGTCGGCAAGCCCGGCCTCGACGGCCATTCCAACGGCGCCGAGCAGATCGCGGTGCGGGCGCGCGACGTCGGCATGGATGTGATCTATGCCGGCATCCGCTTCACGCCGGCCGAACTCGTCAAAACTGCGAAGGATGAAGGCGTCGACGTGATCGGACTGTCGATTCTCTCGGGGAGCCACGTGCCGCTGGTGCGCGATGTGGTCGAGCGGATGCGCGCCGAGGGGATGGATGATGTGCCGGTCGTGGTCGGCGGCATCGTGCCGCCGGAGGACGAAGCGACGCTGAAAAAGGCCGGCGTCGCCGCCGTCTACACGCCGAAGGATTTCCAGATCAACCAGATCATGTCCGACGTGGTGCGGATCGTGGAACAGAAGAATTCGAAAGCCACCGTTTGACGTGTAACTTGTTTCGCCTCACACGGCCGTTTCTTGCTGCCGGGCGAAGGCACGTGCCAAGGCTTCCGCCAGAGCCGCCGGACGCACCGGTTTGGTCAGATAATCCGTCATCCCGGCTGCACGCGCCTTGCGGATATCCTCCTCCGAAGATCGTCCCGAAACGCCGATGATCGGGATGCGGCCGGCTTCGCCCGGCAAGGCGCGGATCCGGCGCGTCGCCTCCAGTCCGTCGATATCCGGCAGCGTGACATCCATCAGCACCAGATCGTAGCCGCCGCCTGCCACTGCCGTGATGGCCGCCGCGCCGGTCCCCGCGAAATCCATGCGATGGCCGAACTCGGTCAGCACTGCGTTCAGCACCACCCGGCCGAACGGATTGTCCTCGGCGCAGAGAATGCGCAGCGAACCTGCAGGCGCACCGTTCGCATCGCCGTTGCCATCCGCCGCGCGGGCGCGATTCGGTACCGGCTCCACCGTCACCGTCAGCGTGAAGGTCGAGCCCTCGTCCTTCTTGCTGGCGACGCCGAGATCGCCGCCCATCGCCCTGGCCAGCCGCTTCACCAGCACGAGGCCGAGCCCGGTGCCGCCATAGCGCATCGACACTGCGCGGCTGGCCTGGGCGAAGGGACGAAACAGCTTTGTGATCTCCGCTTTGGTCAGGCCGATGCCGCTATCGCTCACCGAGAAGCTGAGCCGCACGCGGCCACGCGGCGCGGGCTCCGCTTTCGCCGCAAATCGTACGCCGCCGCGCGCCGTGAATTTCACCGCATTGTCGATGAGATTTTCGAGTGCGGCCCGGATCCGCACCGGATCGCCGATCGCCTGCGCGGGGAGATTGCCCGCAATGTCCATCTCGGCGGCCAGGCCGCTCCGCGCGGCGCGCGCTGACAGCGAAGCCGCGATCGCTTCGGCAAGCTCCACCGGCGAGAACACATCCTTGCGCAAGGCAAGACCGCCGCGGTCCGCCTTCACGGCATCGAGCACCAGCGACGTTTGCTGGGCCAGATGATCGGCGGCGCTGCGGATTGCCCGGGCCCAGCCGCGTTCGCGCTCGGGCAGATCGCAGGCGATGAGCAAGTCCGAGAGCGCGAGGATGCCGGTCAGCGGCGTACGGATGTCATGCGCGAGCGAGGCAAGCGCGGCTTCCAATGCCTGGCGATGTGCGGGCACGACAGCTTTGGGCTTGCGCGCGGTTTTGCGCGCCCGCTTCACGGCCTTCCGTTTTGGTATGCCCCGCCCCATGATTCGATTTTGCCAGCATGACACGGCCCCACAGGGGCGGCCATTCACGGTTCCGGCAGGCTGATCATCCGCCGGATGTCGGCGGGGGTTACACCGCCCGCCCGCAGGGAGCGGAGTGCGGTCGCCTGTGTCGACTTCGACAGCTTGCGGCCGGATGAATCGACGATCAGCCGGTGATGCCGATAGGCCGGAGCCGGTAGCCCCAATAGCGCCTGCAACAGCCGGTGGACGCTGCTCGACCAGAACAGATCCTGCCCGCGCACGACGTGCGTGACCCCCTGCAGCGCATCGTCGACCACGACCGACAGGTGATAGCTCGTCGGCATCTCCTTGCGGGCGAGGATGACGTCGCCCCAGGCGTCCGGCCGCGCCGCGATCTCACCGGTCTCTCCGGCCGGGCCGCGCCCGGCTTCGCTCCAGCTCAATGCACCTGCGCGCGCGACGGCTTTCGCCATATCGAGTCGTAGCGCATAGGGCTCGCCGGCAACCATCCGTGACGTGCGCTCGTCATCGCTCATGCTGTTGCGGCTGCCGGGATAAAGCGGCGCACCGTCCGGATCGCGCGGCCAGTTTGCGCCACGCTCGGTGACGAGGGCCGCAATATCGCCGCGGCTTTCGAAACTCGCATAGACAAGATCCTGCGCCTGCAGCGTTTCGAGCGCTTGCCGGTAAGCATCGAAATGCTCGGACTGCCGCCGCACCGGCTGTTCCCATGCCACCCCGAGCCAGGCGAGATCGTCATAAATAGCGCTTTCGTATTCCGGCCTGCAGCGGGTGCGGTCGATATCCTCTATCCGCAACAGCAGGCGGCCTCCGCTTTCGGCAGCGAGATCGGCGTTCATCAGCGCCGACAACGCATGGCCAAGATGCAGAAAGCCGTTCGGTGACGGCGCAAAACGGAAAACGGGTGGCGTCATGTCTGGCCGCTGGCTCTGACACCCTCTCCCCGTGAGGGAGAGGGTTCCGAGCGAAAGCGAGGAACCGGGTGAGGGGTTTCTTGCACAAACAATATTGGAAAGTTACCCCTCACCCGGTTCGCATCTTCGATGCTCGCCACCCTCTCCCTCAAAGGGGAGAGGGTGATGGAGAATGCCGCACGCGACGATGACCCAGTTCCTCCACACCCAATCCGATCTCGCTCTGGCGCTCGCACAGCTTGTGCGGGCCGATCCGCGCCTTGTGCCCGTTCTGGAGAAAGCCGGCGAACCTGCACTTCGTCGCGGCGAGCCCGGATTTCCCGGCATCGCCCGGATCATCTGCGGCCAGCAATTATCGACCGCCAGCGCCGGCGCGATCTGGGGCCGGCTGCAGGCGGCCTTCGATCCCTTCCATCACGATTCGCTCCGCCGCGCGCGCGCCAACCGGCTGGGCCGGCTCGGACTGTCTGCAGCCAAGATCAAATCCATCAAGGCGATCGCGAATGCGCTCGCCAAAGGCGAACTCGATCTCGACCATATCGGACAAAGCGACGCTGACACCGCCCATGCCGCGCTGATCGAGATGCACGGCATCGGCCCCTGGACCGCCGACATCTATTTGCTGTTCTGCCTCGGCCATGCCGATGCGTGGCCGGCCGGCGATCTCGCCTTGCAGGAATCAGCGCGTATCGCGCTCGGTTTGGAGGCCCGGCCCAGCGCCAAGGAACTGACGGCGATCGCTGACGCATGGCGGCCCTGGCGCGGCGTGGCGGCGCATCTGCTCTGGGGCTATTATCATGTGGTCAAGCGGCGCGAGGGCGTTGCGGTCGACACAAAACCGAAGCCATCGGGCAAGAAACCGGCGGCAGCCAAAGCCACAAGGAAAGCGAAGCAGAATGGCCGAACCCAACGTCCCGGTGCTGTCGGGACCAAGCCTCGAACCAAAAAGCGGTAAGGCCAAACGGCTTGTCGTGTTTCTTCACGGCTATGGCGCCGACGGCAACGACCTGATCGATATCGGCCGCGCCTGGCAGCCGATCCTGCCGGACACCGCCTTCGTGTCGCCGCACGCGCCTGAGCCCTGCGGCCAGGCACCGGTCGGACGGCAATGGTTCGGCCTGACCTTTCGCGATCCGGACGAGCGCTGGGTGGGAGTGAATCAGGCGGCGCCGGCCCTGCAGGCCTATCTCGATGCCGAATTGCAGCGGCGGCAATTGCCGCCCTCGGCGCTGGCGCTGGTCGGCTTCAGCCAGGGCACCATGATGTCGCTGCATGCCGGACTGCGCCGGCCGGTCGCGCCCGCGGCCATCGTCGGCTATTCCGGGATGTTCATCATGCCGGGTGACGGTCCGCCCGAAACCGTCGAGGGTGAGATTGCGTCCCGCCCGCCGATCCTCCTGATCCACGGCGACCAGGACGAACTGATCCCGGTTCAGGCGCTATTCCACGCCTCGTCGTCACTGTCCGCGCTGGATGTGCCGGTGGAATGGCACATTTCGAAGGGCGTCGGCCACGGAATCGACCAGGAAGGGCTACGCCATGGCGGCGAGTTCCTGGCGCGCCGATTCGGGCTGTGAGGGGCCTTTCTTCCCCGCCGCCGCCCGGCGCCGGGGAGGAAACAACGCAGCCGCGGTAAGCCTTAGTCGCACCTTCACATTCCCGTCACGCTCCCCTATACATTAGGGGCTATTCCGGTGCTTGAAAGGAGCGCCATCGCTTGAACGTGCACGTCTCGCCCGCGGGATTTCCGGCACTGGTTCTGAATGCCGATTTCCGGCCGCTGAGTTATTACCCGCTGTCGCTGTGGTCCTGGCAGGACGCGATCAAGGCGGTGTTTCTCGAACGCGTGAACATCGTTGCGAATTACGACCGCGCGGTGCGCTCGCCAAGTTTCGAGATGAAAATTCCGAGCGTCGTCTCGCTCAAGACGTTCGTCAAACCCTCAACGCATCCGGCCTTCACACGCTTCAACGTGTTCCTGCGCGACAGGTTCGCCTGCCAGTATTGCGGGGCCGCCGACGACCTGACATTCGATCATCTGATCCCGCGCTCGCGCGGTGGTCTCACCACCTGGGACAACGTGGTGGCCGCCTGCTCGCCCTGCAATCTGCGCAAGGGCAGCAAGACCATGGCGGAAGCGAGCATGCATCCCGCGCAATTGCCGTTCCAGCCGACGGTGCAGCATCTGCATCGCAACGGACGGCTGTTTCCGCCGAACTACCTGCACGAAAGCTGGATGGATTATCTCTATTGGGACACCGAACTCGAGCCGTGACGCGCTTGTTCAACTGCGTCCGTTTTCTTGTTCGGGTCTAAAGGCGCGTCTAGCCGACACTCAGCTCAGCTTCTCTTTCGGCGGCAGCGTCAGCCACACGCGCCACGCGCCCCAGCCTGCAATCAGTGCCAGCACCAGCGAGATGATCGCGTTGTAGCCAGCGAGCGAAATGCCGAGGAAGCTCCACGGAATTTCGTCGCAGCGCACCACCCTGATGCTTTTCAGCTTGTCGAGCAGACCGCCCGCGGTGCCGAGATCGGTCAGCCCGCCACCGGAGCAATCGCGCGGGCCTTCCCAGAATTTCCACTCCACACCGGCGTGATAGGCGCCGAGACCGGCGTTCCACAGCATGCCGAGCGCGATCACCGCCAGCGCCGCGAACAGCACCTTGCGGGACGCGCCGACCGACGCTCCGAGCAGCACCATCAGCGCCAGCGGAATTGAGAAATAATAAGCGTAGCGCTGTTCGAGGCAGAGCGGACAGGGCGGCAGTTCCATAACAATCTGGAAGAACCAGGCGCCCAGAATGGTCGCCAGCCCCAGAATCGCCACCGCGCCCGCGGCGAGCTGCACCGGCTCGTTGCGCTTCATGTGGTCGAAGGTGGCGGCAAGGTCGTTCATGGCATGGCCCGGTAGCGCTTCGATCGGTCCCGCATTCACGGGAAAGCAGGCGGTCCGTCAAGACACAGGGCCGCGAGCGAGGCGCACCGGCCCCAACGCTGCGCCGGGCCGGCCGAGAATCCGGATTGCAAATCCGCTTGATCGCCCGGGTCGATCCCCTTATGTCTGCCGCCGGGCGAGTTTACGCTTGCCCCGCGCCCGAAAAGCGTCTTGTCGCGGCGTTGCCCCTGTGGCGGAACTGGTAGACGCGCCTGACTCAAAATCAGGTGGCCGTAAGGTCGTGCTGGTTCGATTCCGGCCAGGGGCACCATAATAAAGTCAAACACTTAGGCGATGTTTTGCTATGGCATCAGACATCGTTTCTGCATTGTTCCTGCAATGTGAATTCGTGAGGTTGCCCCGGACGCTCTTAACTTATCCGCCGCATCGCGTTCCGCTCATGCCAACAGCAGCTTCTGTGCTAGCCAGATCTTGACCGTTTAGAGCGGCGAGCCAGCCTGCACACGCGACGACGGCCTTAATTCTCAAGCAAACGTGCCCCCACGCGGGTCTCGCCGAGGATTCTGATCGACTCAAAAAATCCCCTCTGCTGTTAACCGGTGAAGCGGCTGTTGTGTAAGCGCCGCCAACCAACCTATGCGTTAAACATCAGCATTGCGCAGGTTCGTCGCGTCGAAGACGTGGGACTTTTGGAGACTGCTCGGCCGGTCCGGCAGTTTAGTCACCATCGCGTTGATCAAACCAAGGCGCTCGCCAATGGCGAACGCTGAGAACAAAATATCCGTGGGCTGCCTCGCGGCGTCCGGACAGGCAAGATATACGCCGACTCTCTCGTAGCACCGCACGTTAAAATGCCGACAGCGTAGCGCACGCGCGTGTGGAAAAACTCCGTGATCCTTTGTCCAGAGCGCCCTGCTCCGACGGACCGCGGCAAAGCGGTGTTTGCAACGAGCAAGTGTCAATTTCGGTTGCGCGGCTTTCCGTTGGCCCTCGCGCAAGCCGTAATGACAGATCTAACGATTGCTTCTTGCCATCGTGAAGGTCACCACACTTAGAGCAAATATCGATGCAAATTCCTAACGTACTTTTAGATTCACCAATGAGTTGGCGAAACGGCTACGCTCACGCCCTAACATGTATTTCTGGTCTAGGCGGAGAAGTTCAGCCAATCTTGGCAACAACACAGGCCGCAGTATAACGAAAGCTGGGCCCTGGGTCGACCAGACCATTGGCTGATGAACTTCAATTTGTTCGTCGCGCGCGTCTGCCGCCATTGTGGCGTAGAGCAAGACGCTCACTTTGCAAGGAGCTGCCAGAGCATAGATAGAGAGCTGATAAAGCCAATCAGGTGGGAGGCCTTTTCCCCACACGTCTCTATACTTGGCATCAAGAAAGCCGCGGACTTGGCCATGGTTTAAAAGCGCGTAATCTGGTCGTGGCCTTGGTGGCTTCCGTTGTTTGGGATTAGCGTTTTTTGAGTAAGCAAACACGTCGCGAATAGCCCACTCATCCTGGAGTTTATGAGTTGTGAGATTTTCTCTTAGGAAGCGTGACAATAGCCGTTGGAAGAACGTGTTCATATCAAAGAGGAAGCCTGGCGTCCGAACCGAGCCGATAGCGGAATCGGACGAAATGCCTTGCATGTTTGCAAGCAACCTTACAATTGTGAGTGCTCCCGCGTTGGCACTGGTAAGCCGAGTTATTGCACGCTCCGCTTGATCAATATGGCCTATTTCTAACCTAGTGATGCGATCAACACCGCCAAACAAGTCACTCAATCGATAAAGACGCCGTCGCAATGAAGCCTGCTCAGTCATGCCACATGCAAGATCAAGTCCCGCACGCAGAACTTGATTGAGTTGCCAGTTGACTCGTCGCTCGAAATGAGTGCACGGGAGACGCGCTTCAATAACTCCACCCCGACGCGCTAGTTCCGCAATTTGCACCCTACCACGCGGACTCGCCAGCTTCTCAGATGCCGATACATATCGTCGCGATAGACCTCGATGCAGCAGCTCCTCAACTTCATCGGCTAACATCACGATTAGTAGATCATGCAGCCCGTGATGTGCCGTAGAGGTTCGCGTTTCGTCAATAGTGCTGACATCGCGCAGTCCATATGCATAACGTAGAAGTACAGAAAGTGGCATCGCGGGCAGCTTCGGCTGGATCGCACACCGAAAACGTTCGAAATCAATTCGGCCAACGAAGGAAGTGGTCTCTATCTCTAACCCTTCATACCCTTCGCGAAAATTTACTCGACGCTGTAAAGCTTTCACCTGTTCTTGAGCTACACGATTTTCTTTCAGCGTCACCCCCCGGAGCCGAACATCTTCAGGCGGCCCGACCTTATCCCACTCGGTCAAGACGACAGGGATAAGCGTTGCCTCATGAGATAGGTTCGGCTTCATCGTCAACTTCATCTGTGAGGATATCGCCGCCCGCTGCAGTTCCTTCGACTTCTGCTAAGCCCCGCGCAAGCGCCAGCGACTGGATCTCCTCAAAGGACAAAGCCTGGAGAAGATCATCTTCCCTGTTTAACTCAAACAGTTCATCTCGTATTCTCCCCCTATTGACGTCCACTAGACCACCTCCAAGGATGTTGCCTAGAGTCTCAAAGTCGTCGTAACAATACTCCTCTAGAAGAGGGACAAGTTCGTCCCGGAGCACACGAGCAAAATCCGCGACTGAGGCAATGGGCTGACTCAAGAGATATGCGTGCCCAACCTGAAGATTTCTTGCATCGCGCTTCAGGTGGTGACGGAGTCTTGAGTTCACGCATCCAGCCAAGGTCCCAGGGGCAGCTGGCCCGCCATGCGGCCCCCGAGTTGCGAACTATCCGGCATAAGCTCCATGAAGCCAAACCGGCGTCGAAGCGCCGTGTCCAATAGCGCAATTGAACGATCGGCTGTGTTCATTGTCCCAATTAGAAATACGTTACGCGGGACGAGGAACTGTTGTCCGCTAGACGCCGTTATGGATTGGCCGCGCTTATCGAACTCGATCGCTGTTATCAGTTCGCCAAAAATCCTCGGAACGTCACCGCGATTGATTTCGTCGATAATCACGAAGAAAAAGCGGTCAGCACTCTTCTCTGCATCTTGGCAAATCGTCTTGAATATTCCTGGACGTCGCTCAAAAATCATACTGCCATTGACTGTCTCTGGCCTCAAACCCTCTATGAAGTCCTCGTACCCGTAGCCGGGATGAAAAGAGCATAGGCGGACCAGCCCACAAGGTTTATCGATTTGAGGTCTTTCGACACTTGTCAGAGCTGAGTAGTTCTTATTGAAGGTGTACCGCGAAGCCAATTCTCTTGCCACTCGGCGCGCATGATGTGTCTTGCCCGTTCCTGGTGGACCATAAAGAATTACTTGTCCTTTACGGCGTAGAATGTTTTCGATTCGCGACGCGATGGGGTCGAGAGGAGGGAGTTCTGGCTTCGAAAACTGTTCACCGTCCACTCTCTGGCGCGCAGCAACGGCTGGTGTTTGTTTTCTGCTGAAGAGACGCTTCTCGAGCTCGATTAGATTGTCTGCACTCTTGCCAATCTCGTAAACCACCGTACGAAGTCCTTCTGCCTTTGGCATCTGCCAGGGCTCAAGCAAAAGCCACTCGACTGGGCGTTTGTGCGGAAACTCCAGCGTGCCATCATACTCGTAGGGTCCGCGCACCCGCCCCACGCCAAGCACTCTTTGACCCTCGCAAGCCAATACCAAATCGTTCTCGGCAATCTTTTGAGCGAAGTTCAGAATTTCTCCCGCAGAGCGCGTTGCGGTCCCAGGATTCTCTGCGTAGGCGGACAATAGCCAATCTCGCAGTTGGTTTTTGGCGTCAGACGCCTCTTGGCTCAGTACGCCAGAGAGGTCTGGAACGAGGGTGCGCCAGCCAATAGACACGAAGTTGCCATCGCGCATAAATGGCCATTGGCTCTCGCCGGTTGTTCCAATAGTTGTGCCAATGCGCCAATATTGATGAAAGCCATTACGCTGATTTAGCACCAAACCCAAAGTATTGACCGGGAGTTCTAGCGCGCGAGCGGCGGCGATAAATCTACCAGCACAGTTAAAGCGTGGGGCGGTGCCGTCTCTGATTCCGATGTGATCCGGAGGGCTTTGCAATAGCTTGAGTAGATGAAACCGTTGATATCGGGGGCTGTGGTAGAAATCGATTTTGTCGGGATGAAGAAGCGACCAATACTTGTGTGGCCAGCCGCTTTGAGAAAGCTCCGGCGCCGCGGCTTCCATCGACCGTTGCAATCGCTCATAAAGCGCGTCTGATGGAATACCGTTATCTAAACTTTTTAAAACCTCGTCTCCAGCTATCAATTGCTCCTTTTGTTTGCGGGCCTCACGAATGGCATCATCAACAGAAATTACTTTTGGCTGCTGCCCGGATCCGGTGATCCAAGCCCCATCGCTTTGTCGTTGATAGATTCCGAACTTCAATGAAGTACCACCTCCAATTCCACCGAAGCTGTTTCCGGTAAACTCACCGTCATTCTTGAACTCCAACCAGTATGCTAAACACCGTGCGTCGTTATCTTGCCGGCCGTGCAGCAGTCGTAGTAGCGCTTCTCCGTCGGATGCGCGAAGCGCTTCCGGCCCGAAGCGATCTTGAAAGCGAGTAATTTGCTCTGTGATCTGATGGGGCGCCATCAAATCACCCGCCGCGACTCCCCGCTCGGCTGCGTGCCGCAGCTCATCAGTAATGAGTGAGTTTAGTGAATTGTCGGTCGCCATAATCACCTGAGGCCTTAGTTCTCACAAACCGCCGCCGTTCCCCTCGCTCGCACGTTTACCTAGGTCGCCTCAACAGATTTTTGCGACGCCAGTATTGCTCGCCAACCCGCTCGCTCTCTGCGGCACGGTTAAGACGTGATCATCGAGACCTACACACCTGCGCTAGGAATGCTGCAGAATGAGCGATAAGGACCGGCACAGTCGCAGCACCCGTCACGCCCATTCGAAAAGGAGCACATAGCAATCCACCGCAGACACAGCGGTATCAACCTCTCCCATCGGAAAGTCGCGCATGTTGAAGGACCCCTTGGCCGGAATGCGCTCGTATAGCGTCTTGTAAAGACTGTTGACACGCGTTCCCGACGAACCACCCGCATGGCAGGCGATCCTCACGTCCTTGATGGCACGGTCGTTCCCGTTAAACAGCGAAAAGCTTACGAGCATCCGTTCCGCGCGCTTGTGCGCGCTGAATCCGTTGAGCTTGATTACCGCGATTTCTTTCGCCCGCTGCTCCCGTTGTTGCTGGCTAGCAATTTCTCGTGCATGCGCTTCTTCCTGCAAACTTGGACTGATTTGGTGGGCGAGCGCGGATACGGCGGCCGCAGCAATGAACACAAAAAAACCGTCCCGCCGTTTGGCAAGGCCAATCTGCGGCAAGGGGTGCAGGACGATCGCAAGTCCAAGCAGCATCGAAACGCCGGCGATAAGCATCAAGACTGAGCCGATTGCGTCCATGAGCAGCACCTCCGAAACAACGTCTTCCGATTGCGTTGTTTGATTGCACAATCGGGTGTTGGGAACGTTGAGAAAGACGGTGTGCAGAGTTCGTTCGAAATTCATCTAATTTTAAGTAGAAGTGCCAAGCTCGCCTTCGACGGCGTTCGGGCCCGCTCAGCGGGAGCACCGCAACACAGGCGATCGTGCTCGCCGAGATCATCGAGCGCGGCGAGCACGATCGTCCGCCCGGCCGGCGGTGTGGCTAGTGCCGGCTGCAGAGAGGACGGGGTCCATGGGCCGTCCATTCAACTGTTGGCTGAGCGCCCGCAGGGTAGGCCTGGTCTGCGAGCTCGCCTGCCTGCTTGGGAACAGCAAAGAGCCTCGGTTCATGGGAGACTCAAGAGCGGCGACCCTCCACACTTTCCCCCGAACGCGCTTCGCTCAAACCCCTACGGGTCGAAGGAGTTCACGCGCCGCCACACCGGACGATGAGCATCTCGAATATCTGTCGACGCAAGCGGCTGCCGATTTTCTGGCGAGCGAGTCGTCAGTTCTGATCGACGGGATCGTCTTCCCATCGGTCCAGGCGGCGTTCAATGTCCTTAACGGGGTGCTTTTTCACAGGGGGGCGCGCGTCAAGGCCCTAACCTTGCCGAAGTGAACTGTTCACATGTGCTTTGAGCACTGCTTACCCGTGGTCGAACTCGCGCGCTCTTCTGCTGGACGAATCATATCGCGACCTGCGTTAATATTAACCCGAGCATTGCGTTGACGGAGACAAAGCAACCAGATTTCTTACCGGTCAGATTGCGAGACCGGCAAGCGTTCCGTAACCACCGGGCGGCGATTGTAACGGCAGTAATCCTCAAAGCAAACGTGCACCCCGACACGGGGCGCGCAGAGGATTCTGGCTGTGAAACGTACTCCAAAAAAGCCCTCCGCCGTAACCCACTCCCCGATAAAGCGGCTACTGTATAAACGCCGCGAGACGGCCTTTGCGCTGAACATTAGCATCGCGCAGGTCCGACGCCTCGAAGACGAGGGGTTGTTGGACAAGATGAAGCTGCGCGGTCGGTCCGGCAGCTTGGTCCACCATCGCGTTGAGCAAGTCGAGGCGCTCGCAAATGGCGAACGCTAGGGCGAGGTGGATCACTCGCATCAGCGAGGTGTATGCCCAGACGCGAGACGGCATCTTCGCAGTCGGCACACTCCTGCTCGAAGCAAAACAAGACCTGCCTCATGGCGAATTCATCGCCATGATCAAGGACCAGCTTCCCTTCGGCCCACGCCATGCGCAGAGGCTGATGCGTATAGCGGAGGATCCACGACTCACAAAAGCGACTTATCAGTCGCATTTGCCCGCCTGCATGTCCACGCTCCATGACCTGTCTAAACTCAACGACGCCGTCTTTGAGGAAATGTTGGGCAAGGGCGTGATCAATTCTGCGATGAGACAGAAGGACATTGCTCACGCGGTACGTATGCAGAAGGTTAAAGAGGACAAGGAACGCGTTAGCAAACTGGTTCCTATGCGTGGGCGTTTCCACACACTGGTACTCGATCCGCCGTGGGAAAGTGGCGGGGGTCGCGGCGTTGACTACGCCACGATGACTCAATCTGAGCTTGAAGATCCAGAGCTGTTGCCGGTGCGCGATTGGCTCGAAGATAACGCACACATTTATCTCTGGGTCACGAACGGCGAGATGCAGAATGGCTATCGCCTGCTGCGCCGTTGGGACGTTGAACCGCAAACCGTTATCACATGGGTAAAACCCAGCTTCACAATGGGCCACTATTTCCGGTCGCAGACTGAGCACGTGCTTTTCGCCACTCGAGGTAAACTACGCACGCGTCCTGCAGCACGCTCAATACCGACCTACTTTGAAGCACCCACGACTGGTGTCCACAGCGAAAAGCCGGACGCGTTTTACAGCCTCGTGCGCGCCTCGTCGTATCCATCTTATGGCGAAGTTTACGGCCGCGCGGAGCGGACAGGCTTTACCAATCTCTTTGAGGCTCGCCATCCGGGCGCTTCGAAGCTACGCGTGCGAATCAGGACACCCAACGTGCCGGTACAGGCACTTGGTAATTCTGGCCAGCAGTCGAGAGTGCGTTTGTAGGAAGAAGACGGCCCCGGCGCACAGCCAACGCAACCGGGGCGAGAAACGAACGGAGTGGAGTCCGTCCATGCCCCCGCCATTAGCTCCCTTCGGCGAGCTCAGCAACTCGTCGGCCCAGCCGGTCGCCTACATCGACACCGTTGGCCTTTTTGTGGGCGCTGATAGGCTGCCCGACCTTCCCCCAAATATCTTGTCGCGCTTGCGGGAAGCGAACCGCAACGAGGCGTTCATTGATGACAATGCATGCTACCCGAACGGTGGTTTCATTGGGAAGCGGTATGAGGTCAATCAGCCGACCCTTGATGTATTCAACGTACTCGACGAATTGCAGGCCGCCTGCGATGCGACCGTTTCCCGGTTTGACATAGCGGTCGACTTCCTCCGCAACCGACATGCGATGAAAAAGCGTCTCTTGCGCCAAGCCATTTTGAAACGCCGCTCGAGAATGTGCCCTCTGATGAATGACCACAAAAACACGACTTACTGGATCGACACGACGCACCGGGCGGAGGCTGGGATGAAACCACCGCGCCGGAATCTGGCCCTGTACTCCGATAGGCCCTTCAGGCTCACGGATGACGAACAGCCCTGCACCCATTTTGAACTGCGCATCCTAGACCCCGATGCGGTGCGCCGCGAACTCGATGCAGCAGGTGTAGGCTATAAGCCAAGTGATATCTTGCGCATAAATCCCGCTCATCATTTTGACCGCAATGTTTCCCTGCTGAATATCTCGGATGATAACATTGAGCGGTGGATTCAACAGCAACCGCGGCCTCATCGCATCCGGGGGGAGATAAAGCGATTCTTCCCAGATCATCGTGCCCAAGAACTGCACCTGATCTATGGCATTAAAGGCAAGCTGCTTCCTCTGGATGAACTAGGGATCCCGGCTTCACTGACGGTGCTCGGTGGTAGTCCCAACGACTCTATCCTCCACGGACGTACATCAACACCCAAATCCCCAGCATTATACCCAGCCAATGCCGATGCATCAGCTACACCCGCGCATCGCGTACGGCATGGCCGCCTACGGCCTACGACCGGTGCGAATAACGGTGTTCACCGTGTCCGTATTGATACCCGTATCCGTAACCGCATGCGTGGCATCCTTCGCGAAGCATAATAGGACTTAGCATGAGGCTCCCGGTTATTTCTGGCTTTTGCCGCCGCTGCTTTGGTGGCTGCCTATTTTTGGATGTCATCCCCAGTCCCGGAGGTGCTGGTACGGGATGATATCCAGGTAATATCACAGGGGCGGCCTCCCACAGCGATTCTCAACAAATACGATGCTGTCTGTTTCGATGCCGGAAGAGGGCGATTTGATTTAACGGCAGCCGCTCGGGCCAACGGTATGAACATCGATGGACGATGCGTCGGAGTTCGTCATCTCACGGCCATTGCCAGCCGCATCGGATTCCCTTCTTATAGCTAAAGGCTTGGCGCGGCATTGAACTCCGCCTGTCAATGGTGCACTCGCCGAACGACATGTCCGGCCTTCGTGCTGCGGCGCAAGCTCGGCACGGAGACGGTCGCGGATTTCTGGCTGCCGGTGGCGACGAAGCCAGCGCTGCCCGTTGAGGGACCTGCAACCGGGCGGCTAGCCAGCCAGTCCGCGGGGTTCAGGCGCGTGCGTGCACTCGGACCTCCGGAACCCGCGGCATGGGCAGTGGAACCGGAGTTTATCAGGACGGTCGCGCCGGAAGTTCGCCCAGAACCGGGCCACTGGCGCGACAAACGGGGTCGGCTGGCCCCCGGATAGCACCCTCGGTAGAAAATCGCGCCTGTGGGCCGGAAAACCGATAGTCGCAGACCCGGCTTCGACAGCGACTGTCTCCCAGAAGAGACACTGGGGAGGCGGTCCAGCCGCACTCAAGCCGATACCGATTGAAGCCGATAAGTCGTTGGGGCGATTCGCCTGCGCCGCTTCGCCTCCGTAATGCTCCCGACATTCGATGTCCGACCGGACCAAGAAATCGTGATGATGAAAGCAGCAAGCGTTTCGAGCGCGTCCGTCTTCGCCTCGAATGATCGAACCGATCATAGATGCGATGCAGGGCACGCGGCTTTTCGTGCTGGAGCCTCAACGCCAGCCATGCGAAAGAGTGCAAAAGAAAGGCTCGAACGGCGGCAGATTGCGAAACGTGCGAGAACTCAAAAGCTACTAACAACTCACGTCCGAGGCCGGCTGCTGTGAGATGAGGCGGAAGCTAAAGACCCTACGACGTGGAAAATCGGTCGTTTCCTAGTACTGATAACAGCTCGAAAAATTGTAGACCACCGCGTGCACTTGCAGAAGATTTTTGGACGGACGCGAGAACGCTAGTCGTTCCATCAGTTGAAAAGTTGTCGGGGTCTCTCGAAGCTGAGCTGAATATTGCGAAACCGCTTATTCCATAGGCCTAACCAAGCCGCTCAGTCGTGTGAACGCAGAGCTAAAGTAGTGGATTTTGCAGGCCGTTTCTTTTGATGACCTGAGCAATAAAATACGGCGAAACGCATCCGTGCAGCCCGGATAAAATAACGGTACAGATTTGTGAGCGATGTGCTCGCATGTCCCCCTTCTGACCCAAAGCGTTTTAAACCTTCGTCAGCGAGGAAAACGGGGGTTACTACCAAGATAGAGCAGGCTTCCCGTTAGCCAATACGATAATAAGATGAACCGTTATCGGCCAAACAGATTTAGGCGCTCGGGCTTCAAGCGGTCGTGTCGAGTGCTCCGTCTCCCAGGCCTACAAGCAGCGTCTCGACCTATCGGGCATCAGGGAAAAGCCGCAGCGCTTGAGGTCCTTCGTCTTGAGGACCGACTGGAATTTCGTGTGAATCACGAATTCGCGTTCTAGTTCGCTAAGACAGTTTGCACGTCAACACGCCGCTGACGGCTTGAAGCGGGTTGCTAGATGAATTTCGTCCCCGCTGGCGGCATGGATCAGTTCTTCACTACGGTGAAGGCATAGAATAGAGAGCCGGGATAGACTTTGAGATCGAGGTCATTGGTCCACGTCGACAGCGCACTATAGGTGGTCTGGGTAATCGGCGCAGACGGGTCACATACCAATGCGGCCGGATTGCTTCCGGTTTTCACTGCGCTATTGACGATAAGATATTTGCGCGCGCTCGTCGGTGGCCCCGACACGCCCAGGACGGTTACGAAATGACCTGCCCGATAAGGGTCGCCGCCGATGCGCGACATCGAGACCATGACTGCGTTCTTCGCAAGCAACGCCGCAATCGGGAACGGCGCCGCCTGCTCACTCGTAATCCCAGTTGTTGTAGCGATGAAGTCGCCTAGCGAGACCACATCGGCGAACGTCTTGCGCTCCAGCCGATAGGCCGACTTCGTATAATCCGCAAAAGCGCTCTGAATATCGTCGTGAAGCGGCTCCAGCCTGCCCGCATTGTAATGGTTTCTCTCTTTGGCCCAATGCTCGATACGGCCTCGAATGGCAACCTCCGCATTGCGCAGCGCCTGCGCGGTGCCGATTGGAAACGCATTGTCGTCCTTCAAGGCCAGCAGCACGGCGGCTGAATAGGACTGGCACGTCTTAGTCGAATATTGCGGAACCGGGTTCTTCAGAATCTCGACGACGTTCGCGGCGTCAGTAGTGGTCGCCATCATCAATACGGCCGTAACCGCCATCAGCATCTGTGCGCGCATGCATTTCTCCGATTTCATTAATTCGGATTGACTGCGAAATCCCGCCAAGGAATAGATGTTTATATTCGTTATTTCTACTTGTAAGTGCAATTACTTTTTGTACGCTCACGTCTCAACGTTCGCCTTATAAGCGATTTCTGCTGACGCTCATCATACTCATTTGGATCCGCGCACGGCAACGCTGGGGCACGGAAACGGCCGGCTATGCGAACGACAGGGTGCTGGGATGGAGCTTACGCGACGTTCGGTCCTCGCGGGGTTGGGGGCGACGCTTATCGCCGATCAGGTTTTCGCTGAATTAGGTTCACTAGCGGTTACCGGCACCGGAGACGGTGGATTTGTCGTTCGCATCAACTTCCGCGAGGTCTGGCGTATCGACGGCGCGCAGATAAAGGCGCATTGGGGATTGGGTGCTGCTGCGACGGTCGAGACAAACGGTGAAACCACCGACGTCGTTCTGAGTAACGCCTTGCTGCTCGGGGACAAAGCATCGCTCAGGCTGGCATTCTTGCGGAACCAAAAAGGCTGGCAATGCGCCATGTCCTTCGCGGTTGGAAAGTTATCAGCAAAATCAGTCGTTTCTTTCCAATCCTCAGGACCACACTTTTCCGCTCCAGTATCCGGCACCGCGCTGGTCCGCGCCGCACATCTTAAGCCCTATTTGCGTGCCAATGCCAAATTCGAATTGGATCCAACTTTGCGGCCAAGGGCGACAGGCACATTTTTGTTTGAGGGCCTGGGCGGTTTCAAATCCCAGGGCGCGGTTTATTTGTTGCCGCGCAGAGAAGAAGGGGAGCCATACGCGCGGATAGAGTTTGGACCAACCGACATTATCCCTCTGACAAACGAGTGTTCGGTCGGGCTGACTGGCATGAGCGCTTTAATCTACGGTAGAAATGACAGGCTGACTTTTAAGGGTGACGGCTCGTTCAAGATCGGACAAGTCAAATTCGCCGGTCACCGGGAAAGCACGATCAGTTTTGCCAAAATTCCGCGTGGCGGCGGCTGGCGCTGGAGCGCCGACTGGCGGTTGCCTGAACACGAGCAGCTCATCGAAACGCCGCATGGCCGCATGGGGGTCGTCGGCACCGGCGGCGCCGACATTCAATCGTCCGGCCGGTTCGGTAAACTCGAACGCTTCGACGCGGTCGCGAGTCTCAAGCACGTCGCGCACCGTCTGCCGCTCGGAAGTTCATATCCCGGATATGTCGATCTGGCCCGGCTGGATTTCGCCGGGGAGCGCATCAGGCTTCTGCACGATCCAAAGGCGGCCGCGACCCCGGACGTTAGCGCCGGAAGCTGGGTGTCGCTGCTACCTGGCAGCAGGACCGGATTTGTCATCAAGCTCGACCGGGCCAGCCTGCGTGTCGTGCGTGAAGCCGACATGTTTCACGGCAAGTTCACGTTCCTTGGTTTGGCACTCAGCCGCGATAACGACGGGCTTCGGCTTTTGACTGCCGACCCGAAGGAACAACTGTTGAAGGTGGAACTGCCATCGCAGCACCTAATGGAACAGAGCTTTTTCCGTCAATTGCCAGTTCTGCCCGGAGACCCTCTCCTGCCGGATGAATTGCCTCTGCTGTTCAGCGTGGACGGTCGCCGCAAAATTCGAGAGCGACTTGAAGATCAAAACCGAAATCCTGCTGCATTCAATCGCTTCGCAAATGACTACGAGAAAAAATACAAGTCCGACGATCCGAAGGATGAGCTGAACAACCTGCCGTTACCGCCACAACACGTCCGCGATGTCGAAGCCATCTATGTCGGCCGTGAGGGCTTGTTCTCCCTCCGCAGTCGCCGGGTAGCGAATGGAGTCGCCGCCGCCATCCGCGATGCGTCGCTGCCTGCGTTGAGCGAGATCAAACTGGGCCTCAGCGCCATCTTGGTCGCAGATGTCCTGCGTCGGGCGCGGGGAAACTTCTCGGTGCCCTGGACTATTGACGAGGCGCACACCGCCCTCCAGGAGCTGTTGAGTGAGGCGAGAAAGCGCAGCGAAGACCACGCCATCATTCAAAGAGAATATCTAGCGCGGACCAACGGTAAGAGTCTTTTCTACGCAAAAGACTGGCTAACCGAATGGCCTAAAGAATTTCCAGCTGCGGCTCCGCCGCCCACGCCCGGCAGAAAAAATCTCAATGCCGAGCTCGTCGAGATGTTCACGGTGGTGATCAACGTCGGCGGATTTCCTGACCCTTCGCCCAGCGAGGCCGCCCTGCAGGCTGCATACAAGGAAGAGAGATATCCGCCTTTGCCGGTGAAAACGTTGGCAGCGGGCCCGACGCGACTTGTGTTCGACGTCGCGAAAGATCGCTCTCCGGAGCCCGGTAACTACATCGCTGTCAGCTCGCGGCCATATTCGCTTGAGACTCTTTTAGCGTGGAAAAACTACGACCTAAAGGTGACGCAGCGCGCGAGCCGCTTCCGCATCGCGCAGCAGCCGGGCATGGCCGTTGGCACCAGCGAGGAAGAAAAGCTCATCGCTGCGCTCGCATCGCAGAAGATTTACCCAGGCTCGACGCTCAAGGAGCGGTTCGATCAAATCGTCGAACAGGCGCGGCTGACCCCGAACCCATTTGAAACTCAGATCGAATTGCCGGCCAAGCTGTTCCTGTCGCCCGCCAGAGACGTGAACATCCTGCCGTCCTGGCCCAAGCGTGCGTCCCGCGTGCCGATCTGGCAAGCGGAGTTGCGCGAAAATCCTGGCGAGCGCTTCTCGCTTCGCGCCGTCGGCTCGCCGGACTTTGAGGCCGGTGTGTTCGATCCGGCAGAGCGAGACATCACCCGCAAGAGACTAGAACAGCCAGACCCTTTCTTGTCGCCGCTCAACCGCTACGACAGGCACCAGATCGTTGCGCTGAGCAGCATCTACGGTCTGCCTGTGATCGCACGGCAGTCGCCGAACGAAGGTTCCGAACAGACGAGTCAGATTGCGCCGCCGGCAGGATATCGGCTGCAGAAGGGGGCAACCGGTAAGGAAGGCTTGCGGGAGGACGACGAGAAAGAACAGGCGATCTACATACCTCGTCCAATGCGTCATCGCTTGCTGTCGCTTTCGCCGGTCGGCGCATCACTCGATCTCGACGCGACATTCGTGCCGCCAGCGTCGTTGCGCAACATGTCGGACGAAAACCTTTTCGACGCCTTCAGCATCGAGCGCTGGCGCAGCCTGATCGCCTTAGGTCGTGATGTCACGACAGAGGTGGTCTATAAAGGCTTTCTGTACCCGATAGGTTTCCGGGCCACGCTTGTCAAAGTGACCGAACGTGTTTTCGAGCCGTGGAGCGGCGAAAACACCTCGCCGATGGGCTTCCTCCGGCAGCGTTTGTATATCCAGATATCCGATCCAACCAAGATATTCCCGGCGGTCGGCCAACCGTTCGGCGGCAATTGCTGGCCGGCAAGTGCCGTGACGCTCGACATGAGCAAGACGCCGGACATCATCGATCCGACGCGAGGCCAGACAGGACGTCCCATAGAACAAAAATGGAGTACGCAGGGCAGTGGGCGTCTCGACCATCCGCTTCGCGTTGGTATGGTGTTCTGGCCGCGTAGCGCGCCGGGCGAGGCCGGCAACATCCAATTTCGCATGAAGATCGACGGGCGGCCGGAACTGGTCGCCATGCCGATGATTTTCGTAGACAACGCCGCTGCGCATGACCCGGCGACCATGCGCGCCCTGCGTCGTCACTACAACAACGACGCGGAAGTCGGGCGGCATCTCAAGCTGCTCAAGCATGGTGGCGTCCGGCGCCGCTACGCCAATGAGCAGAAACCTGGCGACGCCACGCTGGAAACGCTCGAATGGCGCTTGAGCGCTGACTCGCTGCGCGCCACGCTTGATGAAGCGCTTGAGCACGACTCCAGCGATTTCCTTATGAATTCGGCGATGGAGAGCGTCGACCAGCCCCCTGTATTCCCGCGGCTGGCCAGCGCGCTGGTCTGTCATGACACGGTGGCGCGGTTCAGCGGCAACGTGTCTGCACCGATGGAGGTTAAGTATTTTCCTGGCTACATCGAAAAGGGGTTCCAGAAGCGCGCCGGCGAGGAAGCAGCGGACAGCATTCCTCCGAAGCCGGACGTTAATCTGGCCAAACAGGCCTTTTTGGTAACAACCGCCGATACGCCGCCCGCCCTCGACATGGGTGCCAACGGCGACCGCTCCGGTGGCATCGGCCGGCCCAGCAACTTCATCCGCGCGATCGGTCGCGACGGGCCGATCGGCGGTTCTGCGAAGTGGGATGCAAACAAGCAGCCTGCCGCTGCGCCGACCTTCGGCGACAGATTCTTCGACGACAACGCCAAAGTCCTCGGCATCGTTCGTCTGAACGAGCTGGTCAAGGTCGCTGTTGCCAACACCAAATTGCCGCCGCTCTTGAAAGATACACTCGATTTTGCCTGCGACGTCCTGAAAGGCGGCGCGGGAACGGCGCTTTCGGCGGTTGAGGCCGCCGGAAACCAGCTTACTAATTCACCGGCGGAGGTGAAGGAATCGCTCACGTCGCTCTCCGCCCGCATAGCTGATGAAAAGAAGGCGCTTGAGCGTGTGGCAAAAACGTGTGCCCCAGCCGACGTCGCCGCCGCCGTGTCGGCTACGCGAAATCTGATCGACGAGGTGGACCGCCTCACCTCCGCTCCTTTGTCCATCCTCACGTCTATCGTCGACAACAAACTTGAAAGCCTGAAAAAAAACTGGCTTGCCGAGGTCAAGCGGCATATTGAGGTGCCGTTACACCAGTTGCTTCTCACAATACCGGTCGATCGTCTGGCTGAACTGCTGTTGCCGATCGGCGCGGCGCTTGCCGCGGTCGACCGGCTGGAAAACCTCGCCGCGCTACGCAGGCAGCTCACCGCGCTGTTCGAGCAAAGCATTGCGCAAACCTTCAAAGACCCGCTGCCGCTCGACCTGCAGGGATTGCGAGACCGCTGGGTCGACAATGCCGTCCAACTGCTGGAAGCTGAAAAGAAAAACCACGCCAACGCGATTAAAAGCGATCTCGACAGGCTGCAAACGGCTGTGGAGGCACTGAAAAAGCGCAGCTCGACGACGCCGGTTTTCGTGGCGCAATTTTATCGCGCCGCGGTCATCCTGCGCGGCGATCCCAATGACTGGGCGCGTGCTCTCAACATCGACGTGCCGACGAAGGCGCTTGAAGACGAGCTGGCGTTCTGGTGGAGTCGCGCGGGCGTTCCCGATTGCGCAAAACTCGTCGACGGTTCGATCGCGCTGCGCACGGCTTTGATCGCCCGACGCTTCGACAAGAGCGTTTGCGCCGACCCCCGGTTCTGCGTCGAACAGGCTCGGGGGCAAAACCCGCCGGCCGCGCTTTGCACGTTGCTCTGGCAGCTATGTCTTGACCTGCCGGATATCAACATCTCGAAGACCGCACAAGAATTGGCGCAGGCCTATGTGGCATTAGCCGAGGCGGTGAGCGCGCTCGCGGCCATCGAAACTCAATACGCTGCCTGCACCAACGCGGACCTGTCGGTCGCGCACAAAGAATTTTCGCGCGGCCTGCAAAGGTTAGGCGCGGCCCGCACCGCCTTCGTTGACGCGTTCCACAACTGGTTCTATGCCATCAAAGGCGCTGCGCTCAGTTCGCTGAATGATGCCGCGGCGACGCGGCTCGCGACGGCGCTGGCCACCGCGTTGCGCGTAATCAAGCCCGAAGAAGCTGACGTCGCGGGTTTCGTCAAGCAACTGACGCCGCTGTTGGGACAAGTCACCACCGCCGCATTTGAGAAGCGGATACAATCCCTGTTAGGTGAAGTCGAAACACTCGTAGGGTCGTTAGACAAAGTCAAAACACTCGCCGAATTGCGCAAAGCCCTCGACGCGATCGAGGCAGCGAAGGATACGCTCAGCAATTTGAAAGAGTTTGCCGAAGAAGTCGTCCTCCAAAGCATGCTGCGCGCTGCTCTGCCAGCCAGACAAGCGGCCGAAGTTTTACTCAAGCGCATCATTGAGGTTCTCGCCAGAGGATACTCTGACGTGCTCGACGCTCGCAACAAGCTTCGCGAGAGCCTGGATCAGTTACAAGCAGACCTCGCCAAGAATTTTAGGGTAACGCTGCCGAGCGGCGCACTGCGCAAAATTGCCGAAGTCGAGAAGGATTCGAGCCTGGACCCCATATGCGGCCCGGCGCCGCGAAATGGCGATGGTCTCGACTTGGAAGCTGTCGTCATTCAATGCATGCGAGGCTTGTCCGGCGCTTCGCAGAAGGACGCCGCGCTCAAGCTTCTGACGGCTTGGAGCCGCCGCGCACCAGCTTTGGTGCGGCTGACATCCGACCTTGGCGCGCGCATCACGCGCACGATGGCGCTGCCGCCGCAGTTTCAGATTCTTGATCTCGATGACCTGCGCTCCCAGCTGAACAAATTGCTCGGCGATATCGTGCCGACGAGACGAACGTTGGAATACGACTGGACCTTGCCGCTACCGGCAGGCGAGGACATCGCGATTGGCGCCTCGAAGGATGTCGCCAAATTCGTTTTGCCAAGATCATTGAAACTTTGGGCCAGGACAACGATCGATCTAAAAGAACTGGCTGCGCCGAAGTTCGAGGCCGAGGGAAAGCTGGATAGCTTCAAGGTCAACATTCTCAGGGACTCGGTGATCCTGAGATTCAAGCCTTTCACATTCAACAGTGCTAATGGCGGCTCCCGATTCTCGGCCGACATCGAAGGCGTCGATATTGGCGCGAGCCTCGCCTTCCTGACGGCGCTTGCCGTTTATTTCCAGGCACAAAGCGGCGATGCGTCGGACGGGCTCGGCGACAAGCCAAACGGGCCCTATGTTGAGCAGAGAAAAGCAGGACCGGGTATTCAGGCGGGCTATCGGATTAACATCGGCGCCGCGCAGCTCGGCACGTTGGCGATCCAGGGCCTGAATTTCGATGCGCATTGCGAACTGCCTTTCGACTCCGCTTCTGGCGCGGTGCGCATAAGTCTGGCTTCACCCGACGCGCCCTTCCTGATTACCTGCGCGCCGTATGGCGGACGCGGGCATTTTTTCCTAGTAAGCGGACCGGACACGGCAGGCGTCCGCTTTGACGTGGGATTTCAATGGGGTGGCTCGGCGGCCATCTCTTTTGGCCCGCTGCAAGGCGCGGCTTTCATCATGGTTGGCTTTCGCATGTCGAATCTCGGCGGCTTCGAGTTCGCGGGCTTCTTCATCGCCGCCTTTGAAGGCCACGTTGCTTGTTTCGGTGTCTCCGGCAGTTTCGTTGTCAGCCTGCGCAGCACCGGCGGGCAGATGCGCGGTCAGGCTACGCTGACCTTCAAGTTTTCCTGCGGACCGGCCGAGATCACCTACCGGGTCGGCGTCGGCCATAATGCCGGAAGCAGAATGGGTGACCAGGCCTGGCTTGAGCAACAGCCGGGCGAGCCGGAAATCATGCTGGCGGGACTGGGGCAAAGCCCGGCCGCGGTGGCAACGGCCAATGTGCCGGGCATGCTCGAGAACTGGGGTGCGTATCGCCGCCGGTTTGATTTCAAGGTTCGCGCAACTGGCAGGAGAAAACGCCGATGACAGGTCCTCTCCTGCGGTTGGTAGCCAACGGCCTTAGCGGACCGCGTCAAGCCCGTGCCGTGTTGCTCGTTTTTCCCGATCCGAACGGGAAGAGCGGCTGGGATCCGTTCCATTGGCCGACAGCGGCGCATTCCTTCATCGACAGCCTGCTAGTAGGCGGGAAGGTCAAATTGAGCGGCAAAAAGTTTGAGGAGTTGAAAGATATCACGCTGAAAAAACCGCCATTGCGGATACCGAACGCGGACGAAGTCAGGGAAATCGAAGACCTCTGGCAGAGAAGCCTGATGCGCTCGCCGAAGATCTCCGCGGACCTATTCAGCGAATGGACCAAAACAAGAGTTTATTCGCCGACACCGCGCGCACATCTGCCCCTGCCCGTAGCCGAGGCCGGGCTGCTGCTGCCGCTGGAGCGTGCCCGAGCCGCGCTTACCATGATCGCGCCCGACGACAGCCCGCTTTATAAGCGGAGCGGTCTGCGGCCGCCGTCGGAGAAACTCAACGCCATGGGGCGCCCCTGGCTTGGAGATCCGCAGACACTGGTGCGCTTCGCCTCGGCCAACCCTGATACTCTCGACGATGCATCGCGGCGCATCCTGTTCGGCCCGCCCGATGTCGGTGCCTGGTTGCAGGACAACGAGGCGGGAACCGATCTCTCCGGCCATCCTTTTTCGGCGCCGTTGAATCCGGACGATATCGCGCGCCGAGCCCTCGGCCATGGCGACGAAGACCTGCTGTCGGTCTTCGATCGCATGCATGCGTTTCACTACACCGCCCTGAACGGCATCCAAATGGCGCAGAATGCGCTGTCGCCCAAAGCCGCCGACGATCCCGAGCTGAAGGAATCACCGGCGGCAACGCGCCGGTTGCAACAATTGCTGTCGTCGCCGGCTTTGCTGAGGCTGTTCGGATTTGCCCGCGACGTCTTGATCGATTTCAAAGCCGACATCCCCGATGGTGTTGGGACATTCGAGCAGGTGACCTTCGGCGTTCCCTTTGCATTTCAGAAGACCGCCTTTGAGGCCGAGAGTGCCAAGGGACATTTCTATCCAGCGCCCCGGATAACGGAAGGAGACGTGGTCCGTCACGGTGTGCGACGCATCGGCACCCGTCAGGATGACGGCAAACACCGCTTCACCATGGTCTCGATCGAGCCGGTGACCTCAGCGGATGAAGACATCCAGGCCAGCTGCAACAAGAGAAAGGGCAAGGTCACCACCGGTCCATTGGCGCTGGTCGACCTGCGGCCGCAGTCGTTCCCGCCTTTCAAGAAGCAGGATCAGGAGGTGGAGTTCGCCGAAGACCTCGCCGCGCCGGCGCCGAACCGGCTCGATGTCGGGATCGACACCGAAGACGGCAAGGTCGCGTGGTACAGCGCTTCGCAGCGCGTGATCCGCTACGGCGACCCGCGGGTGCCTGCTGGCAAGAGCGCGGATTGGCCGCAAAAGATAATCGACCGGCTGACACCGGACTGGCTGCCGGCTTTCGAGCGAGACGCACATGGCGTTGCGTTTTCGACATTTAAGCAGAAGCCGCACGAGTTTCCGGCGGACGCCGCGGAACAAATCGATAAAGACAAGAAGCACGCCATGCCGGTTTCTTGTTACGATCCCCGCGTCGCGACTTACGGCGGCGAAGCGCTCGGTGCTCGGTCCAACTCGATCAATATCGAGGGCAAGAAGCCGAAATGGGGCGCCAGCCCGGTCTGGCTTTCCGAGAGCGACCTACTGCTCGATCAGCATCTGGGCGTTCCGGACGGCGACGTCGGCAACCTCGCCTTGCGTCGTTTCGGCTGGCGCTATCACTTCGGCATCCGGCGCGCCTTCATCGGCGGCGCTGGCATTACTTTAGATCGCGCGCGCGCAATCTACGAAGAGGACGAGGACGCGGCGTTTCCCTCGGCGAGCAAGAATGGCCGCGGGTTTCGATATCTGCGCCACGATGCGATCACTAAACCCGAGGTAATGCTGCCGCCCGATATCTTGGGGCGACCAAAGCCGCTGGACAAGCTTCAGACCGGCGGACAGATGGTGCTGGTAAGCCGCAAGGTGAAGTCGGGCGCGGAGATTTCCCGCACGACCCGAATTCTGGTGCCGCAACCGGTCGAGCCTGAATTCGCCGCGATGCACGAGGCTTTCGACGAGGTCGAGGCGCAGGGCGCTGTCGTCGACCACATCGCCGTCCCAATGCCGAATAACGCGGCGGGTGACCGGGGTGCGCCGCTGGCGACGCACGCACCGCGCCAGGGCCTGCGTAACCTGTGGCTGAACCATCATGATCAGCACGGCATCGACAAGCGCTCACATCGCTTGAAGGTCGACGGCGGTGAAATCCGCGCGACCCCTTATTATCCCGATCCTGCAGCCTGTTTCATGGTGCTGCGCTTGCGGCACCCGCATCTCGACCGGTGGCTCGGCCCGCCTATGGCGGTTCGCATCCGCGGCGACGGGGTGGAAGAGCGGCATTTCCACTGGCCCGATGTTCTACCGGTGATGCTCGAATTGAGCGCCCGCACCGGGACGCAGGGTCCGCAGCTGTCGCACGGCGGTATCATTACCGAAAAGGGGCAGCGCTATCGAAACGTCAAGGCATCGCTCGCGCCGGGCGAAGCCGCCAATCTGAAGGTGTGGTTTGCGCCGGATACCGAGGATATGTTGTCGTGGTTCGACGTCGTTGACCGCTCTGTCGATCTTTGTACCGCCGAGGGAAAGGAGTGCGGTTGCAAGCCTGAAGTGGAATGCGCCACCGGCCGGCTCCAGCTTCTCGGCGCCATGGGCGCTGACATCAATGCGGGCTTGGGTTCAACCGAGGAAGAGCGCTATCGCCTGGCCGGGCTTTATCACCAGCAGCTGCTGCAGGAACCCAATTACCTTTTCTCGGATGTCGCCGACATCAAGCTTGTTCACACCACCGATGAGCCATGGGCTGCCGCCGCGTTCAAGGGCACGCCTACCGTGGCGCGGCCGATCTCGCTGGAGAAGGAGCCGCTCACTGCGTTCCTGGCAACGGCAGGACGCGCTTCCGACTGGGATGACACCGTAGCTGAGGACAACGCAACCGCGGTGATCATCGGAGGCGAAATTACATTCGATCAGGCCACGACATCGAGCTTGAGCATTGAAGCCCGGATGTTGCGACCCGGCGATGAGTCACTAGAACGCGCACCGCCGGAAGTGCCGGCGCAGTTCGTGCCGAACGAGGTGACGGACATCAAATATGACAAGCAGACAGGCAAAGCCGATTTCGGCACACCGGTCTGGATCGAGATTCTGCGCATCGAGAACATCCCGATGCCCGAGGACGGCCGGGCGGGTCCGCACGATTTCCGGCTGGAAGAGGTGCTGGCGGGCCGCGATCCGCGCATGACAGGCGCGACCGTACAGTATTTCGCGCCATTGCATCACGGCCAAGCGCGGCAGGCCCGATTGCGCGTCGTGCCGACCGCGAGGCATGCCGCGATGATCTCGCCAAAGGCGATGCCGCCATCGCTGAAACACCCGGTCACGCCGGTCGTCTGGATCCCGGCCACGATCCAGCCGGCCGCGCCCGATTGCAAGGAGCTCACGCCTTGTCTGGCGTGGGAGGAAGCGCGCGATGTCGAACGCGGCAATGTCCGCGCAATCAAGAAACGCAACACCGGCCTCCGACTGGTCTTGCGCCGGCCTTGGTTCAGCACCGGTGAGGGCGAGCGCGTCGGCATCGTGCTATGGCCACCGCCGGTACTTAATCTGCCCTTCGCGAAAGGTCAGCCTCCTTTCAATGAAACGGAATTGCCTAATGATCTCGCCTTAAACATCCTGACGGAGGAAGATCTCAATCCGTTCGGCCGCATGGTCTCGGTATGGGGTGGCGATCCCACCAAGACGGCGCCGCGTGAGCGAAATTCGAAGCACCGCTTTCTGTCATTCAAGGAGTTCAACCTGCCAAAAACCGCGATGCTACATCCGCGCGTGCTGATGCCGATGCCGGCGTCGGTGTCGGTGTCGGGCCAGGAGAAGCGGATATTCGTTGAAGTGTCGGTGGTCAGTTTTCCTGTCGAGCTGGAGGAGGGGGCGACGGACGCATACGTTGATATCGACATAACGCCGATTGCGGGCGTCGCGGAACCGTTGCTGCGGCTCGGCGTCGTTCGGCTGCAGACGAATGCGCGTCGCGATACGCCACCCTCGTTTCGGGGTGAGCGTTCCGGCATCCGCTGTTCGCCAGCCTCGGTTGTCGAGGCCCGGCTGTTTCCGGAACGTGTGCTAGTGGCAAGCGCCACGGCCATCGGCCCGGAACATGGCGCAAGCGAACCGCGGACGTCGGTCTCCGTTGTTCTGTCCGGTCCCGGCTCGTCCAGCACCGCCGGGCCTTCCGGGACGAGGGTTCTTATTGAGCTCAAGGAACTGATCGGCGACGATGAAGTCGCCGTCGCGACAATCAAACCAAGTGCATCACCAGATAACGGGAGCCGCGCGGCCAACCATGCCTTTGCCTTGGGCACTGGCAAAAGGAACGACAGCGTCGTCTACAAATATGAAAAGGGCGAAGACATCTGGGTGGCGAATTTCATCCTGCCGGGCCTCATCGGCAGCCGAACGATTGTGGCGCGCGCCCGCGAGGAAGTCCTTGAGAGGTATGCCCAGGAAGATCTGAAAGACGTGGCGGAGCTGCCGAGATACTTCGGCGAGGTCAAGCTGAGCAGCACTGCTCGCGCGCGGGGGTAGGCGACGGATTTTAACAGCGACGAAGCGGTGAGAGGGAACAACATGAAATTCGCACCTGTGCTGACGTTGATGCTGTTGATGGCGCCAATTTCGACCGCTACGAGCGGAGACCTTCCGGCACCGCCGCAGAATGCACGTCCGGAGAGACTACGCGAGCAATGGCAGAAGGCTTTCGCGGCGAGTGACAGCAAGGCGCTCGCGGCAATGTACTGGCCGGACGCCGAACTGTTGCCGCCCGGCGGAAGGAAGAAGACGGGCGCCGCCAATATAGAAAAGTTCTGGGGAGAACAGACGGCCAAGTTCGCCAATCCCACCATCGGGACGTCCAGGGCTGTCGTCGTCAATTCGAACTTCGTGGTCGAGACCGGGCTACTCACTTTCGAACATAAAACGCCGGAAGCGTCGGGCCCGCGGAAGGCTTTTGTCGGCCATTATGTCGTGGTCTGGCGCAAGATGAAGAACAGCTGGAAGATCGCAGTCGATACTTGGAATTCGAGCGAATTTATCCAAGCACCCTTACCCTAGGCACATCGCCCCTCGCGTTCGTACATTCGGCGCCTCTGGCCGGCAGCGTCGGACGTCAAGGTGACGATACTCTATGATGGCGTGAGCGACTGATGAAGCCGCAGGGCAATGGACAAACATAGTCAAAATGGGCGAATTTGCCTTAAAATTCAGCGTTGAAAGGTCTACTTTTGGCAGCACACAGCAGACGTTTCGAAGCGCATTTGGCGCTCGTCCGCGGTAGCGAGGCTCAGCGCCTGACGGCCGCGCTTTTACGGTCAGTTTGGTATTAACCCCGGGTCTAACAAAGCTGACTTCTTATTTATGATCAGGAGATAATGACCAAATTCAACGCTATACGTCGAGCAGGAGCTTGTTTTCTGCAATGTTTCCCGCAATGCATTGAGGTTACGTTGAGCCCTAATTCCATTTGGCGCGAGATCCCGTTTGATCGGGGTATTAGATCCTCACTCTCTTAAATCCGCAACCGATCAGCTCCGGCTCAAGTTCGGACAGGCAATTATCCGGCACTCCGAGCACCAGAAGATTTCGGGCGCGAGTTACTGCAACGTAACCGATACTCCCAACCTCTGTTGTCGGACCGTCTATCATCGCCCTGATTTGCTCTTTGTTAGCGACGTACATAACGGCGTCGATGCTCTCACCTTTCACCTGATGAACCGTCGATACGTGGAATTCCGCTGGCATGCCGGAGGCTAGGTCAGGCATGTCAATGATTGGATTGTTAAGCAAGTTGGTCTTCTTTAGTTTCAATCCGACATTCTCGCCGGTTCTTAAGCCAAACTGCTTGTCGAGACTATCCAGAAGCGCTTTGACGCGCTTCACCAGCAGCGGATGCCACTCAGCATCGGCCACTAGTTTTCCGGAAGGCAGCCCATCGTTTGCATCTCGCGCAAACGCCCAAATTGCGCGTTTCAATCTTATCGTGTCGACGTGAGCATCGTTCCGTGAAATCCGCACCGCCAGATCACCGTGCGAGTCCGCCAAGAGCGAAGTGATGCCATTACAGGCGTGACGGAACGCTTCATCATATCGCCTAAGCTTGTCCCTGCAGATTGTAGCGTTGATGAAAGCCTTAACTGCACCTTGTCCATGCGCTTCCTCACCTCCGCGCCATTCCTCAACCCATTCGGAGGACCGACATAGAATCACCGAATTGGAAACCGGAATAGCAGCGGTGTCGATCATGCTTCGGAAGGCGCTTTGGAGCTTGTCCTTTTCTTTCCTTTTGTATGGAAGATAGAAGGCTCCGTGAAGCGTATTCAGAGGTTTGCGATCGGCAGTGTCGGTCCGGCCTGCCAACTTATTAGCTACGGCGACAATTGATGGAACGGACCGATAGTTGATTGTGAGTCCGAGAGATTGCACTCCGCTCTTATTCCCGTATTCCTCCAAGAATTGTCCGGTCGCCCCAGAGAAGTGGTAGATACCTTGGCTTTTGTCGCCAATCAGCGAAAGCTGACAGCCTGAATCGACCAGCGCCTCCAAAATTACCTGATGCACAGGGCCAACATCTTGCGCCTCATCGATAAGAATCATCGGATAGCGGCGCGCCATCGCACGCAGCACATACGGCTGTTCGGTTAGCACTTTGATGGCCCAGTAGCGGCCAAGTGAGTGTGTGTACGCACCAGTCCTGCCGAGGTTGTTGATGCTCTTTACAGCTTCGGCAGTAGAAATGGGTACGGATGCATAACCGGATATCGCCTTAAATTGAAAGGAGCCGTTCTCAATGGTCACATCCAGGTTTGCTGTGGGGTGAGGTCTCGAACCATCAAAAACCTTTTGTCCTTTGAGGAACGGCTCATGTCCTTGAACTAGATATGGCGTCCGCATAGCGCCCATGGACCTGAAGGCGTGCGGGCGGATGATATTCGTTGTGAGGAAGCCATCGACGGTGTCGATTTCAACGGCGGAGGCAAATGAGGAGCCGCCCCGTTCTCTTGCTAAAAGATAGTATTCTTTACGAAACGTATCGACAGCGACGTTTGAGAATGACAACAAGGCGACGATGCCGTGTCTGTCGTTGGAGAGTTGTCTCATCTGCCACAATCGATGTGTTGCCGTCCGAGTTTTGCCGCTTCCGGCGCATGCTGTGACGCATATCGCCCCCAACGGCAGATCAACAATCGTGGTCTGTTGAGGGGAGAGGCCGGTCATTTTTGCGTCGCGTGCTCCACGGCATCAGCGATGTACTCCGGCACGTTGATCGCCAGATCGTCATCTTCGATCCGCGCGGCCAAAGCTTGCGCAAAGCGCCCTTTCTGGACATTGCCCTCGGGTCTCTCAAACATTCCCTTGAACAGCGTCTTTGCTTTCAGCGCGTCGTTTCCCGCCGCGTTGACTTCGACCTCGAGCGCCGCGCCAATTTGCGGGTGAATGTCCTTCAACGCCGCAAGCATTGCCGATCGGTTGGCTTCGTGGAGAGCGAAGTCATACTCAAATGTTTTCACGCCATGGAACACCTTAACGAACTCATCTTCGAACGCTTTCATGGACAGCGTATTCGCCGAAGGCGTGATCGTTTCTCCCGCAGCCGGGTAATGGGACGTCGGCTTTCCGCCCGGTTCGGCAATCCTCTCCGGGTCGGCGTCCGTCAAGACGGCAACAGGAATCTTGATTCCATTTTTACCAAAAAGCGGCATGAATGAATCGAAGTTTAGACCTTCAACGCTGATCAGGCTTACGCCGTGATTCCGCAGGTCAACGCCCTTCTTGCGTGCCAGCAAGTTGACCATCATCAACTCAGCAGCGCCTTCTACGAATATCACGCGACGTGCGAAGAACAGTTCTGCTCGAGTCACGTCAAGATATCGCTCGAGCTTTTCGCGCTTTCCTTTTGCGAACTTGATCGACCTCGGGTGGAAGGCCTCGACCTGCCCGCCTGCATCAACAAGGCAGACGATAGAATCTAGCTCCGCAATGCTCGCGAAGTTTGGCGAGTGGCTGGTGACGAAGACTTGAACCGGCTTTTCTCCGGCCTTGCATTCGATCTTCGAAAGGTAGCGAAGTAAAACAGCCTGCAGCTGCGGATGCAGATGGGCCTCGGGCTCCTCGACAATTAAGCTTCGAAAAGCCGCATCGGCGTTCTTCGATAGTTCACTCAGCACGACGGCCATAAAGATAAGATTATTGTAACCGAGCCCATTTCTCTCGATCTCGAAAGCATCAACAAGCAACGACAGGCGAGCGGCTAATTTCTGAAAATCCCCGGCACTTAGCCCAACTTGGAGGATTTGAGATAGCTGCTCGCCCAACATCGATTTGTGCCGGGTCGTGATGGCCGCCTGCGTTTCGACAAGAGGCGGATATGCCTTCAGTCGATCGTCGAGGTCTTTCAAAGCGAGCGCGATATCCTCTTTTCCAGCATCGTCCGTCAATAAGTGGATCAGACGTGACAACTGGCTGGCGCGGCTGGGCTTCAACCCCTGCTCAGCGTCGCGCAAAGGCTTGAGATAAACGCTGCGCAAGTTGTCCAGCATCCCTGAGGTCATAGACACGTCTTGATGATCGCCGCACCATTTGCGGGCCCTGAGACGCCCGCTCTTGTCCATATCGCCATGACTTATGCCCAGCACCGCTTCGATCTTTCCGTCAGCGCCGGGTTTGAGAGCATGCAGGAAGTCGGCTTCGTCTTCAGGCGACAAATCTCGGAAGATATATTCAAACGAAATCTCGCCCGAAGCCTTACCTCCCTTCGGGAGGTGAATATCGTCGCTGTCGAATCGCGGATATGGATCGTCAGCTCCGGCTAGCAGTGATCGGAGCGCGTCGACAACTGCTGTCTTCCCAACGTTGTTCGGCCCGACCAACACATTGAGGCCGGGCGCGAACTCAATCGTTACGTCCGTCAATCGACGAAAGTTTATGATTCTCAATTTGGCTAGATACATCGCCCACGCCGCTCTTCCTTAAATCTCGTTACAAAAGTGCCTCTGTCGTCACGAATTGGCAACGACAATCGTTCGGGTAACGGAAATCCAAGCGACAATCCTCATACGGTTGCCGGCCAGTTCGGGCTGAAACACCCTCTCGCAGGGTGCATAGACATTGTTGCAGTCGACCAGCGCGAACGTGTTGTCCACGCACAACGCGCGGATGGACTTCGTGACCACGCCACGAATTTCGAAGGACATGCCTTTGCAGACTTCTGCGTCCAAAACTGACGGATTCTCGGCTTGCAGCCAGATACGCCCGCCGCGACGGCGGAAGCGCTTCAATGTGAAGCCTCCATCCACCAAGGCCAGCACGACATCGCGGTCCTAGGATCGCGATATCGCCTTAAAAGATTCCAGCGCCCGTCATGCTGTAGTCAGCCACGCGCACTCTATTTGGCCATGCATTCCCGCGGGCGATATCGACAAGCCCTCTGTCGGATTGCGCAAAACGGAAGACCGAATCAGCGGAACCGTGGGGGCTACAGTAGCCGCTCCTCGCGCATGCGATCGACCGCAGCCTCAATCTCGGCCTCAGCAGCGCCTGCTGACTCCTCCAACGCTTCGCGCACGTTCGCAGTCGAAATCATGAAGGAGTGATACTTTGCCATCGCCGCATGCGGGTTGCGATTGGCCCGCATCGTCGCGGCTTGCTTGTTCCAAGACGGAATCGGATCGGACCTGAACTGAACGGAGTAATTGGCGGAAAGAAACTCGATCAAATCCCGGATGCTGCCCTTGAAGCCGTGCGAGAGGGCGAAGGCACGGCCCTCTTCGGTGAAGGCGATCTTCCAGACTTGCGTGTCGCGCACAGCGCCATCGCGCGTTGTCTGCTGACCTTCGTATACGCCACGCGCGATGATATCGATGCAGACGTTTTGCTGCTCGATGACTTGATCGAGTTCATCGGCAAGAACGGTGATCGTGTGATCCGCATCGTGCTTGCAGGCAGCACGAAGCGTCATGCATCCATTTCGGAAGTCGTCAAAGCCGCCCGGCGTGAAGCCTGTACCGTGGAAGTATTTCTTGGCGCGTTCCGGCAGCTTGAGGTTCGAACCCCAACTTAGCCCGCTCGAACGATAGCGTGAAAGGAAGTCGCAGGCCGCGTCGAAATAGAAGGCCGAGAGCGCAGGCAGGATGCTCTCGTGTTTGAGACCGATGTGATAAACCTCGTTACGGTAAGTGTGCAAAATCGTGATGGTCTGGGCCGATTCCTCTGAAAGCTTGCCGTCGATCCGCGCGAACTTCACCTTGTCTTCGAAATTGCGGCCCAGCGCCTTCTCGAGCGACTTCTGGTGTTCGTATTTTTCGTTGTGGAAGCCAAGATGTTTCAGTTCGGACGCTTTATCTTTGGCGATCCGGTGAAGCACGAGTTCAACCGCGTTGTCCGTGAGCATGAGGCCAAAGCGTGCGTTATGGACGTCACCCTTCGAGATTTGTTCGAGGGCCAGGTCCATTTGCTCTAATACGGACGCGAGAAACAGTAGCATAACTGTACAATGCCCGAATGCCGGACCCATGAGAAGGATGTTTAGGCAGCAGCGCTCACAGTTGACGGGGCTTGTGAATCGTAGTGAAGTTGGTCTCGCCACGGTGGCAAAAGAAGTAAGAACGCCCGGCTAACGGGTCCAATAATCACCAAGCGGCAAGCAGCCGGCTCCCATCGCTAGCAAACGTTACAGCCTGATCAGTGCAACTGCGGCGCACCTGTTGCCTTGTGGTAGGGCTGCGCGCGATTGGAGACAACAAAAATGAAATTTGCAACTCTTCAAGGGGAACGCCGAGAAGCGCAACCGGGGCTCGCGGCATCGTGCCCACGTTGCGAAGCCGCTGTGATCGCCAAGTGCGGCGATCACAGAGTCTGGCATTGGGCGCATCGTGGCGTTCGCGCATGCGATCCATGGTGGGAAACCGAGACCGAATGGCATCGGTCATGGAAGAACGAGTTTCCTGCTACGTGGCAAGAGGTCATTCATTTCGATCTGGACGGAGAAAGGCACGTCGCCGACGTTAAGACAGAAAGCGGAGTGATTATTGAATTTCAGCACTCGTTCCTGAGAGCAGAGGAACGTGCTGACCGAGAAGCGTTCTATCGGAAGATGGTATGGGTGGTAAACGGTCGCCGACGAAAGCGGGATGCCGCGCAACTGCTACAATGCATCGGGCCGTGCGTATTCGCATGCCCGCCATACATCCTTCACGTTACCAATCATCAGGAATGCGCTTTATTGCGCGACTGGAATGCGAGTGTGATGCCCGTTTATTTTGATCTGGGCGTTCGAGAGCAAGACGGAATGCCGGTGATCTGGCGACGCGATCCAATCAGCCGCCATGGAAGGGTCTTCTTGACGCCTGTATCGCGAGAGTCCTTTCTCAAGGTTCATCGCGAGGGACTCGATGCAGAAGCGAAGTTCTCGGAAGGCGTGAAAGTAATTGCCGAAAGTCTGCAACTGGCAGCGAGGCAAGCGATGCCGATGCCGGAATTTCAGCGATACCTTGCGCGGGGTCGCAGCTATCGCCGGGGTTTTAGACTGAAGTTGTAGCGATACCTTCAGGGCACAGCAGCGACTTGATAGCGCGACGCTCGCCCATGGCTTGTCCCCAGCCTGCCGGAACCGTGGCAGGTTGGCCTGCTCGGGAACCGGGTTTCAGGCGGGACGGTCGCGCCGGACGTCCGCCCAGAACCGGGCACACGCGCGACGAACGGGGTCGCCTGGCCCGGGACTAGCCCCTTCGGCAGGAAAATGCGCGTGTGGGCCGCAAAACCGGAAATCGCTGATCCGCAGTCTGGGCGACGGGTGTCTCCCAAAAGAGACACTTGAGAAGGCGACTCGGCCGCGCCGAGTTCCGACAGCTAAATGCCTCCGAATGAGCTCGGACTTGACCGCTACCGCCTGCGCCGCTTCGCATCGCCGATGCTCTCGACGTTCGATGCGCCAGCCGGATTGAGAATCGTGGTGATGAAAGCGGCGAGCGTCTTGAGCGCCTCCGTCTTCTCTTCGAAATAATCGAAGCGATCATAAATGCCGCGCACGCCGGAAATACGATGACCAATGACGCGCTCGGCCACGTCGCTATCGATTCGGAGCTCCGATAACAGCGAGCGAGACGTTCGTCGCAGATCATGCAGCACCCATGGTTCCATGTCGGGCATAATGTTGCGAATCTTATTATCGAGTTCCTTTTTCTGAGCGCTGAACGAGTTGACGGCGTTCTTGCCGTAGTTGGCAGGGAACAGGTGCGGATTTTTTCCTACGGCTCGCTGCCGCCTGACAATTTCGACGGCGATCTCTGGAAGTCCGACCGCGCCGATGTTGCCCTTTTCTCGCTTCTCGGTTCGAACCAGCCAGACGTTCTTGAAAGTTACGACCTTAGTTTCGTTGCCGCGCCTGAGTTCGACCTCGTAGCTCTCCGCGACATCCGATCGGTACATTTGGCTGACCTTGCGCAGCCGCTGGCCCGTTAGCAGGAGCAGGCGAACGAGGTCGCCAAAGACAGGCACGCTGTCGCACGCCTTCCAGACTGCTCTGATTTCATCCTTGGACAAGATACGGGCGCGCGACTTTTCATGAGCCTCACGCTTATCGCGTTTCATTTTCGAAACGACTTTGGGCGTGTACTTATCGTTCTCGACGGCATACCAAGTCATAATGCTTCGAATGGTCGCGAGCACGGCATCTGCCTGCGGAGCGCCATGCTTGCGCTCAATCTCACGGAGCAATTCGTTGACATCGGTCCGCTCGATCTCGAAAAAGGCGCGCTTGCTCCATTTAGGAAGGACATAGGTTCGAAGCTGCCGCTCAATTTCTCCGCGCGAGCGCAGTACCTTTTTGATGACGTGGTCCTGTAGCCAAGCGTCGCTGACCGTCTTGAAAGTACCTGCGTTTGCGGATGCGATCGTCCGCGCGGGGTCAAACTCCTCAAACGCATGGTCGCGCGCCTTCGCTACTTTCATCGTGGGATAGGTGCCGATGCGCTTGGAGCGCGGCCTACCGTTATCGTAAAACAGGACCCGCCAGGTCTTGGTCTCGTTGGGTGGCGGGCTGACCCAGAGCATCAGGCTCAAGCCCTTCTTTAGCCGCTCGGCGTATTGAACCTCGTGGTCAAAGCCCTTGGTCGACCGAACCCAAGCGTCGGTAAAAGTCCCGTCGAAACGCTCGTCCCGTTCGCGCGTGGCTGATTTCGACATTCCTGCAATGTCCCTGCAATGTGCCGTTGGACATTATGCTCATCAGGGCAGGTCGGCGCAAACCGGATCAACTCATTGATGATGTTATGGTTATAGCGCCAGCGTGAGCAGCCTTGAGCAGCCTTGAAACGGACCAAAACTTTCTCAAAATCAGGTGGCCGTAAGGTCGTGCTGGTTCGATTCCGGCCAGGGGCACCACTCAACGCGAAGCAAGCTTGGATCCTCATCTCCATCGCGGCACTGACGGCTGCCGACCAAGCGCGCTCGCCGAACGAAGTCATGCGCCCGTCTGCTCCACGCTGATCTCGCGCTGGATGTCGTCGGCCTTGAAGCCGATCGCTTCCGCCGCGCGCACGCCAGGCAGCACCGCGACGTCGTAGAGTTCCTCGATCGTGTGTTCGAAGCGCAGCCATTCGACGATATGGCCGGTATCGATGTCGATCACAAGCAGGCCGCAGCGGGCCGCGGCGTCTTTCGCGCGCAGCCGTTCGTCGAGCGCCAGTCCATCGAAGGTCTTGTTGCGCCGCGGCTTCGACAAACCGATCACGGCATGACGGCCGACAAAGGCAAGGCCGCGCGCATAGCCCGGACAGAATGCAACCGCCGTGAAAGTGCCGGTCGCCGGATCGATGATGCCGAATTCCCCGGTCCCGGAATTGTGCAACCACAGCCTGCCGTCATAGAGCCGCGGCGAGTGCGGCATCGACAGGCCACTCGCCACGATTTCGTTCGATGCGACACCGATCACCACACCGCCATCCTGCCGCCGTTCGCGCCAGCCGTCCGCGACATCGGAACGGCTCACCGCGGTGACAAAGGCGGGCCGCGTCCCGTCCATCGCAAGGCCGTTGAGATGGCAGCGATCCTCCGGAGCGAGCGCGCTCAGGAATTTCGGGTGCCACAACGGACGGAAGCTCGCGGTCTGGCTTATGGTGGCGAGGCAGCCGTAAAGTGTGTTGACGAAAATCGGCCGCCGTACGCCCTCGACAGCGCCGAGCGCGATGTCATGGATGTCGGTGCGGCCGGTGATGCGGCCCTCGCGCGGCACGAATTTGCGGTCAGCACCGGCTGGCGTCGTCTCGCCTGCGCGCAGCACATTCTCGAACCGCCAAAGCGTGTAGAGCCCGCTGGTCCACAGCGTCTGTCCGTCGGTCCACAACCCCTGGCATTGCTCGATGATGCGTTCATGCGCCCGCACGCTGCCGTCCGGCTTTCGACCTATGAAAAACAGCCGCCCGGCCTGATAGGTGGTCAGCGCAAGGCTCACATCGGCCGCCTCCAGCCACGCTGCGAAGCGCGGCGATAGCATCAGCGGGTTGGCGTTGCGGGGGATCTCGGTCACGGCGCTTTCCTGCCAGGTTCAGACGGCAGCTCTATCAGCAAAGCCCTACGCCTTGGCTAAGCTGGCGCAATATCCGCTCCGGTTGCGCAACGAAATCCGGCTGCGCGGTAACCATCGGACAGATTGTCACGCGTTTGTGGGTCCTGCCGGGTTGACCGCAGCATGGAACATCGCGCAATTTGCAGTTAAGAAACGTTTAATTCTTGCGGCCAGTCGCTTCCTGTCCGGCGGCAAGCGCAACCAGCCGCTGCGGGGAGCGGTCTTTTCCCTCTGATGCATGTCGCAGTTGCGTCGCCGGTTCGGCGCGCAGGTGTTGCGGTTGCGTGGTGATGTAGAGAGTGAGGAATGCCGCATGACTGCGCCGAAATTAACCGGCCTGACCTCGCCGGCCACGTTTCTGGAAAACACGATCAACGCGGCACCGCAACTGCTTGCCGCCAGCATCATCTTCACCGACCCCGACAACAACTTCGACGGCGGCACGCTCACCGTCGCCGGGCTGTTGGCGGAGGACAGCATCGCGATCCGCAATCAGGGCGCGGGCGCAGGGCAGATCGGGATTTCCGGCAGCAATGTCAGCTTCGGCGGCACGGTGATCGGCACGTTTGCCGGCGGCAATGGCGCGACGCTGACCGTCACCTTCAACGCTTCGGCCACGGCGGCGGCGATCGACGCGCTGATCCAGAATCTCACCTATGCCAATGCGTCCGATACCCCGACCGCGAGCCGCACGCTCACCGTCACGGTCACCGATGCGGCGGCCGAAGCCACCACGCGCGCAAGCTTCGCCGCGGCGATCGGCACCGCCAATCCGTTCAACGGTGTCACTGTGGGTCGCGTCTCGGCACCGACGTTGGCGGACCTCGACGGCGACGGCGATCTCGACGCCGTGGTGGGCGAGTATGACGGGACGCTGAATTACTTCCTCAACACCGGCAGCGCCACCGCGCCCGCCTTCGCGCAGCAGACCGGCGCCGCAAATCCGTTCCCCTTCATCGACGTGGGCAAATGGTTCACCCCCACGCTGGCCGACCTCGATGGTGACGGCGATCTCGATGCCGTGGTCGGGAAATTCGACGGAAATCTGATTTATTTCAAGAACACCGGCAACGCCACCGCGCCCGCCTTCACGCAGCAGACAGGCGCCGAAAATCCGTTCCACTTCATCGACGTGGGCTATCGTGCCAAGCCCACGCTCGCCGACATCGACGGCGACGGCGATTTCGACGCCTTGGTGGGGATGTACTACGGCCCCTATTTTGGGGACGACAATCTGGCCTATTTTCTGAACACCGGCAGCGCCACCGCGCCCGCCTTCGCATATCAGCCCGGCGCCGCCAGTCCGTTCGACGGCATCGTTGTGGGGTCCGACTCAGCCCCCACGCTGGCCGACCTCGACGGCGACGGCGATCTCGACGCCGTGGTGGGGTTAAACTACGGAACTCTGGCCTATCTCCTCAACACCGGCAGCGCCACCGCGCCTGCCTTCGCTTATCAGCCTGGTGCCGCAAATCCGTTCAACGGCATCGATGTGGGATTTGACTCTGTACCCACGCTGGCCGACCTCGACGGCGACGGTGATCTCGACGCCGTGGTGGGGGAAAACTTCGGCGGCAGTCTGATCACCTTCCTCAACACGCCGGCGGCGGGCATTCCGATCGTGGTCAATGTCACGGCGCAGAACGATGCGCCGGTCCTCACCGACGTGACCTCGTCGGTCACGTTCCTGGAAAACACCGTCAACGCTGCGCCGCAGCTGCTCGACACCAGCGTCACCTTCACCGACCCGGACAGCAACTTCGACGGCGGCACGCTGACCGTCACCGGGCTGCTGACGGAGGATAGCGTCTCGATCCGCAACCAGGGCAATGGCGCGGGCAAGATCGGGCGATCCGGCAGCGATGTCAGCTTCGGCGGCACGCTCATCGGCACGGTGACCGGCGGCAGCAATGGTGCAGCACTCACCGTCACCTTCAATGCCGCGGCCACCGCGGCTGCGATCGAGGCGCTGATCGAGAACCTCACCTATGCGAATTCATCCGACGCGCCGGCCGCGAGCCGCACGCTGACCGTCACGGTCACCGATGCAGCGGGCGCTGCGACCACGCGGGCGAACTTCGCGCAAGCCACCGGCGCCGCCAATCCGTTCAACGGTGTCTATGGTGGCTACTCCAAGCCCTCACTGGGCGATCTGGACGGTGACGGCGATCTCGACGCCATTGTCGGGCAAGCTGACGGTACGCTGCATTTTTTTCTCAACACCGGCAGCGCCAGCGCGCCCGCCTTTACGCGGCAGACCGGCGCCGCCAATCCGTTCAACTTGATGGATGTAGGGTACAATGCAGCACCGGCGCTGGCCGATCTCGACGGCGACGGCGATCTCGATGTTGTGGTGGGAGCTTTTTTTGGAGATCTGAATTATCTCCTCAACACCGGCAGCGCGACCGCGCCCGCTTTTACGCGTCAGGTCGACGCCGCCAATCCGTTCAACTTCATCCTTCCGGGCTCTTATTCCACCCCCGCCCTGGCCGACCTCGACGGCGACGGCGATCTCGACGCCGTGGTGGGCGAGTATGACGGTACGCTGAATTATTTCCTCAACACCGGCACCGCCAACGCGCCCGCCTTTACGCAACAGACCGGCGCTGCCAATCCGTTCGACGGAATCGATGTGGGAGAGTTATCGACACCCACGCTGGCCGACCTCGACGGCGACGGCGATATCGATGCCGTGGTGGGGGAGTGGTATGGAACGCTGCGCTTTTTCCTCAACACTGGCAGCGGCTCGGCGCCGGTGTTCGTTGAGCAGACCGGTGCCGCCAATCCGTTCGATGGCATCGACGTGGGAAACTCCGCCCTTCCAAGCTGGTCCGCTCCAACATTGGCCGACCTCGACGGCGACGGCGATCTCGATGCCGTGGTGGGGGAGACCGACGGCACCCTGGGCACCTTCCTCAACACGCCGTCCGCGGGCATTCCGATCGCGGTCAATATCACGGCGCAGAACGACGCGCCGAAACTCACCGATGTGACCTCGCCGGTCACGTTCCTGGAAAACACCGTCAACGCCGCGCCGCAATTGCTCGATGCGGATGTCACCTTCACCGACGGCGACAACAACTTCGACGGCGGCACGCTGACCGTTGCCGGGCTGTTGGCGGAGGATAGCATCGCGATCCGCAATCAGGGCACGGGCGCCGGGCAGGTCGGGATTTCCGGCAGTAACGTCAGCTTCGCCGGCGCGGTGATCGGCACCTTTGCCGGCGGCAATGCCGGTACGACGCTTGCCGTTACCTTCAATGCGTCCGCCACGGCGGCGGCGATCGACGCGCTGATCCAGAACCTCACCTACGCCAATTCATCCGACACCCCGACCGCCAGCCGCACGCTCACCGTCACAGTGACGGATGCCGACGGCGCCGTGACCACACGTCCGAGCTTCGTGGAGCAGACCGACGCCGCCAATCCGTTCGACGGCGTCGACGTAGGTTTCTACTCCGCGCCGGTCATCGCCGATCTCGACGGCGATGGCGACCTCGACGTCGCGGTGGGCGAGAACGACGGCACGGTGAACTATTTCCTCAACACCGGCAGCGCGTCGTCGCCCGTCTTTGCGCAGCAGAACGGCGGGGCCAATCCGTTCAATGGCATTGATGTCGGCGTGAACGCTACCCTCGGGCTTGCCGACCTGGACGACGATGGCGATCTCGACGCCGTGATGGGTTCGAATGCCGGCACGCTGCGCTATTTCGAAAATACCGGCAGCGCATCGACCGCGTCCTTCACCGAGCGGACCGGCATCCTCAACCCGTTCGACGCCATCGTTCCGGGCCATCGCGGCACCCCGACCTTCGGCGACCTCGACGGCGATGGCGATCTCGACATGGTGGTCGGGCAGCAATACGGAACGCTGCTCTTTTACGAGAACACCGGCACCACCGCCGCCCCGGCCTTCGTTCAGCAGACCGAAACCGCCAACCCGTTCGACGGAATCGATGTCGGTTTTTACGCCAAGCCCACGCTTGTCGATCTCGATGGTGACGGCGATCTCGATGCCGTGGTTGGAAACAGGTACGGATTCGTCCGCGCGTTCGAGAATACCGGGACCGCAACGGCGCCGGTTTTCGTCGAACTGACGGGCCCAGCCAATCCCTTCGACAGCGTCGTCAAGGACTCGCAGTCCACGCCCGCCTTGGGCGATCTTGATGGCGACGGCGATCCTGATCTGTTGATCGGAGGCAATGGCGGCCTGCTCTTTTCGTTCCTGAACACAACGCCGGCCGGCGTTCAGATCGTGGTCAATGTCACCGAGCAGAACGACATCGGCGTCACCATCGTCGGGTCAAGAAGAGCCGACCTGGTCAATGCGACCAACACCGTGGCCGGGCAGCCGCTGCCGACCAACAACGACGACACCATTTTCGGCAACAGGGGCAATGACGATCTCTCTGGCCTGCTCGGCGACGACACAATCGACGGCGGCCGGGGCGACGATATCCTGCGGGGCGGTGGGGGCAACGACATCCTGCAGGTCAAAAGGGAAGAGGGAGTCCGCGACATTTTCGAGGGCGGCCTGGGTACCGATACCCTGCAATTCATCGGTGGCGGCAACCTCAAGCTCGCCGGCTTCAATGCCAGCGCGTCCTCGATCGAGATTCTGGCGGGCAATGGCGGCGTCCTGAAGGGTACGGGCCAGGCCGACGTGTTCGATTTGAGCGGATTGACCAGCATGACCAATGTCCGCGCGGTCGACAGCAATGAAGGGGCCGACATCCTAATCGGCTCGAACTTCGCCGACACTTTGTACGGAGGCCGCGGCGACGATGAGCTTTCCGGCCTGCTCGGCAATGACACCATCAACGGCGGCAAGGGCAACGACATCCTGCGCGGCGGCGACGACAACGATATTCTGCAGGTCAAAGGGGAAGAGGGAACCCGCGACATCTTTGACGGCGGGTCCGGCGAGGACACCCTGCGATTCATCGGCGGCGGCAACGTCAAGCTGGCCGGCTTCGATGCTACCGCTTCCTCGATCGAGATTCTGGCGGGCAATGGCGGCGTCCTGAAGGGTACGGACCAGGCCGACGTGTTCGATTTCAGCGGACTGACCAGCATGACCAATGTCCGCGCGGTCGACGGCAATGACGGGGCCGATATCCTGATCGGCTCGGACTTCGCCGACGCTCTGCGGGGAGGAGACGGCGACGACCGTCTCGATGGCGGCGATGGCGCTGATCTGTTGAAGGGCGGCAGCGGCGTGGACACGTTCGTGTTCGCCGACGGCTACGGCGCGGACACTGTGCTCGACTATCAGGCGGGCAGGGACATCATCGATCTGACCGGGGTCGCGGGCGTCAACGCCTTCGGCGATCTCTTCCTGACCCGGATCGACAACAGGACGGTGCTGATCGACTTCGATGGCGTTCTTGGCGGCGACACTCTAACAGTACAAAAGACCACGATTGCTCAACTGACCGCAAATCAGGCGGATTTCCTGTTCTAGCGGAAGGCGCCTGAGAACGCGTTTCAATCCGCCGGGGTGAACACCAGGAAATTCTGCCGCGGCAGGAAATCGAACGACGCCGCCGGCTTGTAGCCCGCGGCTTTCATCTCGTCGGTAATTGTCTCCGCTGAAATCCGCATGTGCTTCGGCGCGCCGGCCGGCGCGTCTGGCCGGAAATCGACGATCGCCACCCGGCCGCCCGGCTTCAGCGACGCGCGCAGCCGCTTGAAGTAATCGGTGCGCTTGTCGATGTGATGATAGACATTGAGCATGAACGCCACATCGACCGGCTCGGGCAGGTTCGGCGTGTTTTCGCCTCCAACGACGGCGCGCAAGTTACCGATCCCCGCCGCCTTGGCGCGCTCCGCCATGTGCCTGACCATGTTCGGCTCGATATCGACGGCGAATACGTTGCCGTCCTTGAGGGCGCGCGCAAACCGCACCGCCATGTAACCCGTTCCCGCCCCGATATCGGCAACGCTGTCGGTCGGACGCAGCGCCAGCGATGCGACGATGCGGTCGGGCATCTGCCATTTGTCGCGCTCGGGATCGTCGAACGAGGCCGACCATTTCTTAGGATCGTCGAAGCGCGGATGATGTCCGTGATGCTTGTGCATGTCCTGCGCGGCGAGCGGCGAAGCCGCGAACAGGCAGATCACTCCGCAAAAAAAGAGTCCTCGCATCCCGCCCATCCGGCTCGTCTCCACGCTGCAGCTCATTTTGGCTCGCGTATCACAAAGCCGTCCGCCTTGTCCCGGCCGGAGTGGGTCGCGTCTTGGCCACACGGCCATCGATAATCTGATCTGTCATAACCTGAGCCACGTCGGGGATTGCCGGCAAAGATCGCCGTCCCTCCGCGGATATTACAGGTCTTTTTGCCGCGCCGTCTCCGATATCGCGATCCGAAGGCGTGGGAGACCCAGGATCGGTCAGTCTATCGGTCGGTCGCAGTCCCGTCAGTCGCAATCGATGGGGCGCCGGGCAGAGTTGCACGTTGTTCGGCCGGGAACCGGTCGAGCGCGATCTGCAGTTGACGGGCCTCGTCTTCAAGCCCGATCCAGCGCAGTTTCCGGATCAGCTTGACCAGCTCCACCGACGTCGGACGTTCCACCGGGTCAGCAATTTCCTGCGGATCGACGTTACGTTCCATGGGCGTCCTCCGATGCAAAGTTTCTTTGTCCCAGATTGACGTGCTGTCCCCCGATTGCCGTTTCACCCCGAGCAGACCGACGTGCGGCCGTCCGGCGTTGCGGGCTGATTGAACTATTAGGTACTCGAGCCTTTGCCACCGGTCGACATGAACCGGTTCATCGAGGTGACGAGCTTCTGGCTGTCGGCGAAGAACTTCTGACTGTCCTTGGTAATGGTCTCCATGCGGCGGCCCATCCAGTCCTGATAGGCCTTGGCCGCATCCGGGAGCGACTTGGCCGCAGCCAGCTTGGCGGCAAGATCGGACGCCAGCTCCCTTTCCTGTTCCATGCGGGCGAGCCAGTCCGCATTGGCTTGCTCAATCAGCTTGGCGAACTCCTTCTGCATGTCGGTGAGCGCGTCCGCCTGCTCTTTTCCCAGCTTGGTGAAGTCTGCCGGGTTGAACATCGGCATTGGCCATTTCGTGTGCTCGTCGGATGACATCGTTATTTCCTCCTCGCGCCGAGAACCTTGTACCCAGGTCCGAATGCCGAAGCGCGGTTGAGCCAAACTCGCACCACCGCCAAGGCCTCACCTGTTTGGGATCCATCGGACCACGCCGCGTTGACCTCTCTCAAGTCCGGCGCCGGAAATATTTCCGGTGCTGCGGGGTTTCCGGAATGCAAGGGTCAGGCGACATCGTTTGATGGATCTTGATAAAATTCAAATCGTCGTCAGATAACGTAAGCTCATTCGTCGGAGCGGTCTTGTGCCGGCTGGCGAACGCGGCAAGCACTAAACACAGAATGCTGGCTGGGTCCGCTGCGGACCAGGGCAGTGTACGACAAGACATCGTGTCTATGGAGAGTTTCATGCGCGCCAAATTTGTTTTCCTCGCGCTCTTCGCTTGCGCCCTGAGCGCGTCGGCGCCGGCACCTTCGGATGCGTTGGCTAGTCAACAAAACTTGATGCTGCAGCGCAGTACCGAGATTTCTGCGGCGACAAAGCGCAAGCCCAAGAAGCCCGTGCCACAAGGCACCCCCTATGTCCGCCGCGGCTTCGCCGATCCCTCGTTCGGCCCGGATGGAAAGCCTTACAAGGTTCCGGAATATCTCCGGGGGCAATGCTACATCGACGACGGCTATGGCCGCTTTTCGGCTTGTAACAATCGAATCTGAACGCGTCCGACCTCGAGGACGATCAAGCGTCCTCGAGTTTGTCGGGGTCAGCCAAGTGGCTGCAGCCAGCTGCCTGCGCTTTCCATGGCTCCGTAATCTCCCGTAGGGGCAATATCCAGCTTTCAGCCAAGCAATTCCGTCCGGAAGATGCAGCGCATTCACCGCGCGCATCTGACGGAGGGAACGATGAGAACCGGCCTTCGCAACGGCGCATTGCTGATCGCAATCGGTCTCTCGGTGCTTGCCGCACCGGCCGGCGCGGGTCCGTTTGAGGATTGCACGCAAAATTACCGTCCGCGGCTGAGACTGGCGGGCTGCAGCGAGGTCATCCGCTCTCCGTCTTTCGACGCGGCAGCAAAGAGCAAGGCCTACACCAATATCGGGGAATTGCGGACGCAGGCTGGCGCGCTCAAGGAGGCGATCCGGAATTTCAGCCTGGCGCTGCGACTGGATAGCGAAAACAGCATCGCTTATGCAGGACGGGCCGAGGCGTGCGCCGCGTCCGGCGACGTGGCGGGTGCAATCCGCGACTACGACAAGGCGATTTCGATCTCGCCGTCCGACAGCGCCAACTTCGTCGGAAGAGGCCATGCCTATCTGGTTCGCGGCAATGCCGATGCTTCGATCCGCGACCTGAGCGAGGCGCTTCGCCTGCAGCCCGGCAGTGCGGTGGCCTATAACAATCGCGGCCTTGCCTACCGCAAGAAGGGCGACACGACGGCAGCACTCGCGGACTACAGCGCTGCGATCGCACTCAATCCGGCTTACGCGCTGGCCTATGCCAATCGCGGCCGTCTCAACGAGAGCATCGGCAAGACCGACGACGCGATACAGGATCTCTCCGAAGCGCTGCGTCTCGACCCGTCGCAAGTTTCGGTGCGAAACGCGCTGAAAAAACTCGGCGCCCTCGATCCGGCCGAGCGCGAAAGCAATGCGCGTCTGCGCGAGGGCCGAACGCTGGTCGAGGTCAGTTGCGCGCCCTGCCATGCAGTGGGCCCAAGCGGAACGAGCCCGAATGCCAAGGCGCCTCCGTTCCACGAGCTTCAGAAGCGGTACGCGATGCTGTCTCTGCGCACGCCAATCACCCGCGGCCTGGCCGCGCCGCATGACGAGATGCCGCGATTCAGGCCGACGGATCAGGAACTGGACGCAATCATCGCCTATATCAACAGTCTCGCGCCACGCCGCTGATCCTAGCCGCGATCCCGCAACAGCCGGCGGATGATCTTGCCGGAGGTGGTCATCGGCATCTGATCGATGAAGTCGATCTCGCGCGGATATTCGTGCGCGGACAGCCGCGTGCGAACGAACTCCTGCAACTCGGCGACCAGTTGGTCGCGCGGCGTCTCGATGCCCGGCTTGACGACGACGAACGCCTTCACGATTTCAGTGCGCAACGGATCGGGTTTGCCGATCGCAGCCGCAAGCGCGACCGCGGGATGACGGATCAGGCAATCCTCGATCTCGCCCGGCCCGATCCGATAACCCGACGAGGTGATGACATCATCATCGCGACCGACGAAATGAAAATAGCCGTCTTCATCGACGATGCCCTGATCGCCGGTGGTCATCCAGTCGCCGATGAACTTGTCGCGCGTCGCGTCCGGCCGGCCCCAGTAATCGAGGAACATTACCGGGTTCGGACGGCGCACCGCGATCTGGCCGATGGTGCCGGACGCGACCGGCACACCATCGGCATCGATCACTGCGACCTCATGCCCGGGCACCGGCTTGCCGATGGCGCCCGGGCGCGACACGCCAAGCATCGCGCAGGATGACAGGACCAGATTGCATTCGGTCTGGCCGTAGAACTCGTTGATGGTCAGGCCGAAAGCATCCCGGCCCCATTCGAACGTTTCCGAGCCGAGCGCCTCGCCGCCCGATCCGATGCTGCGCAGTTTCAGATCGTATCGCCCGCGCGGATTCGGTGCCGCGCGCAGCATGCGAAGCGCCGTCGGCGGAATGAACGCGTTGCGGACGCCGGTGCGCGCCATCAGCGCATAGGCCTCTTCCGGGTCGAACTTGTCGAACCGGTGCGCCACCACCGCGACGCCGTGATGCAGCGACGGCAGCAGCGCATCGAGCAGGCCGCCGGCCCAGGCCCAGTCCGCCGGCGTCCAGAACAGGTCACCTGGCTGCGGAAAGAAATCGTGCGGCAATTCAATGCCCGGCATGTGTCCAAGCAATACGCGATGCGCATGCAGCGCGCCCTTGGGCGGCCCGGTGGTGCCGGAAGTGTAGATCATCATCGCGGGATCGTCGGCCGATGTAGCCTCGGCCGTGAACGCGTCGGACGCCGCCTGCAGGAGCGAGGCAAAGCCGATCGCGCCATCGGCGTCGCCATCGGTCGAGATCACAAGCTTCAAGTCGGGCGGAGTGTCGCCCAGACTGGCGAGCTTCTGCACGCCAACATCATTGGTGACCAGCACCTTCGCGCCGGAATTCTCCAGCCGGTAGGCCAGCGCCTCGGTGCCGAACAGCAGCGCCAGCGGCAGCGCAATCGCGCCAAGTTTGTAGATTGCAACATGCGCGATCACCGCTTCCGGCGATTGCGGCAGCAGGATCGCCACCCGCTCGCCGCGCCCGACGCCGTGTGCCCGCAAGGCATTGGCGAGCCGGTTCGACCTCTGCATCAGCGCGCGAAACGAAATCGCCTCGGTTCCACCGCCGCTATGGACATGAATGATGGCAGCACGATCGGGGTCGGTCCGCGCCCAGCGATCGCAGACATCGACGCCGATATTGTAACGGGCAGGAATCTCCCAGCGAAATTCGCGATAGAGCCTGTCGTAGTCCTTGATGAATGGAAGCATCCCGGCAGCCTTGCGGGCGGCAAGCTAGTCGGGCAAGCAGCCTGCGTCCAGTGATTGGTGCATGTGATGAACGATGGCAGCCCCGCGCCGCTGCAATGGCGACCGATGAGTGCGGCCGATCTCGCCGCGGTCGACGATCTGTCGGCCCGTATTCACCCGGATTTTCCCGAACGGCCGGAGGTCCTGGCGCAAAAATTCCGGCTGTTCCCGCGCGGCTGTTTCGTACTTGCTGCCGCCCCCGAGAGCCAGCCGAACGGATATTGCTTTTCTCATCCCTGGATGTTCGGCCCCCCGCCTGCGCTGGACACGATGCTCCGCGCGCTGCCGGAGGCCGCGACCACGTATTTCATCCACGATCTCACCGTCGAAGCATCTTTGCGGGGCAGGAATTTCGCATCCACGCTGGTGCCGCGGCTATTCGAGGCCGCCCGCGATGCTGCACTCCGCCGGATGATGCTGGTCGCGGTCAGCGGCAGCACGCCGTTCTGGATGAGGATGGGGTTTCACCGGACCGGCGATGACCAGCTTCAGGCTGCGACCCGCGCGAAATACGGCTCGGGTGCGGTTCACATGAACCGCGACTTGGCGTGACCGGCTATTGCGCGACCTGCGCCATGCGCTGATCCGGCGAAGCCAGGATCAGCGCCCAGAACACCTTGTATTTGGTGTTCGGCACATAGACCGCGGCGATGCCCATCTGGGTGGCGCCCTTCAGCAGCATATTCGCCTTGTGCGAAGGCGAGTCGCGCCAGCCCGAAAAAGCCTCGGCAAGCGTATGATAGCCGGCGCCAATATTCTCAGCGCCCGTTTGTGCCTTGTAGCCCGACTTGCGCAGCCGCTGCTGGAAATTGCCGGCGACATTGTGATCGAGCTTGTCCTTGGTCGCCATGGCGCGCGCCTGCTCTTCGGCCATCCGCATCAGTTGCGGATCGAGCGTCACGTCCCCCAGCATGTTGTTGCGCCGGTAGCCGGAAATCATCGAGGCCGCGGCCTGCGGATCGAGTTGGGCGCCTTCGCGCGCCATGCTCTGATAGAATGTCGGCTGCGACGGCAGGGGCTCGGTCGCGCAGCCCGCGAGCGCCAGACCGAGCCAACACAATATTGCTGCAGACATCGGCCGCCCGCCCACCATCGCCTGAAATCCCCCGATCGACCGAATTGGCCGCAAATTGGTAACCAAACGGTAAATGCCGTCTGGAACCCACAAATCACCGCGCTTTCGGCTTTTTTGGGGCCGGCCGCGTGCGGGCCTCGGTTTCGGGCGCGTCCGGCTCGTCGTCCTCGGCCATGCCTTCGATGTGAATGTGCCGGTGCGGGTACGGCATCACGATACCCTCGGCCCGGAAACGCTCGAGAATCGAGAAACAGATATCGCTCTTGATTCCTGCACCGTCGCCGAGATTGCGGACCACCCAGCCGAGCTCGAAATTGATGGCGCTCTCGCCGAAGCCCGTCAGAAATACGGTCGGCCCCGGGGTCTGCATGACATGCGGGTGCGCCTTTGCGATCTCCAACAGGATGTCTCGTACCTTTGCGACGTCGCTGTCATAGGCGACGCCGATTGCGACCGCCACGCGCGCGAACGTATCGGTATGGGTGCGGTTCTTCACCACCTGGGTGATCAATTCGGAATTCGGGATGATGACGCTCGCGCGGTCGCCGGTTTCGATCTCGGTCGCCCGCACATGAATGCGGCGCACCCGTCCCTCCTCGCCCTTGACCGCAATGATGTCGCCGACCCGGATCGGCCGCTCCGCCAGCAGGATCAGCCCGGACACGAAATTCGACACCACCGACTGCAGGCCAAAGCCGATACCGATCGAGAGCGCGCCGGCGACCAGCGTGATCTTCTGAAAATCGACACCGAGTTGCGCAAGCGCCAATGCGCTGGCGACAATCACGCCGAGATAACCGAAAATGGTGGTCACGGAGTTCTGCAGGCTCGGATCGAGCGTGGTGCGCGGCAGGAAGCGGTTGTTGAGCCAGCCCTGGACCGCACGCGTTGCCAGGATTCCGACGATGAGAATCGCAAGCGCGATCAGGATCGTGGTGAGCGATATCGAAATCTCGCCGATGCGGAATCCGAAGGTCGCGTCCTTCAGCACGCCGACAAAATCCGCGGCGAAGATGCCCCACGGGCCAAGCAACGGCATCAGCACGACCAGCACCAGGAGCACCCGGATGACCGCGGACAGCAGCGTGCCGAGCAGATCGATCGACCGCGGCTTCATGCCAAAGAAATGCGCAACCGAACGTCCGCGCGGCGTGGCAGCCGTCAGCACTTCGGTGAACAACGCGTCGACGAAGGTCAGCAGAATATAAAGCGCGCCGATCAGACCGAGCGCGGACAGAAAGCGGCCGGCGAGGAAGGCTGCCAACCCGATGAAGCCGGTCACCAGCGCGGCAATGATGCCGATTGCGAGCAGCCATCCTGCACTGCGAAGCCAACCGGCGCCGGCGACATCGTCTTCCAACGTTTCGCGGTTCCCCATCAGGAACAGGAACCGGCACAGCAAAGCGGCAATCACGGCAGCGAAGATCGCGTTGGTCGCAACTGTCAGAATGACCGGCGCTACGATGATCTGCAGGATCGCATTGATCAAAATGATCGCGCCGAGAATGCGGGCGACCCAGGTCAATTTCGACGCGACAAGGCCTGCGGTCTCCTCCTTCACCGAAAGCAGACGCCGGTCAGGATCGCCGGGCGCAAACAGCCCGACAGCGACCCCACGGCCGAAGGCCGCAATCGTGACCGCGATCGCGAGCGTCAGGCCGATATTGCCGATCCGCTCGGTCAGCAGGCCGAACCCGTTCAGGATCAGCAGCGCGCCGATGACAATCGCTGGCGCAGTGATGGTGACGCGCAGCAGCGACAACAACGCGAAGAACGACTTGGCGAAGCGGGTGCCGAGCTCTTTCGGCCGGAAGTCGCGCCGCACGAACCAACGCAGGAACAGTGCCGCGCTGACGAAGAACACAAACAACGCGAGGCCTGCCGCGCCCAAATTCCATGAGGTTGCGCTGGCGCGGAAATGATCCATCCAGCCCTGCGCCAGCAGCTTGACGCCAAACCATGCATCCGGCGCGGCCTTGAATGCCTGGGTCCAAAGCGCCGGATCGAGCACGCTCGAGGAGCGGCCAAGCAATTGTTGTGTGAACAGCCCGCGGCGGCGTTCGGTGATCCGCACCGAAATATTGTCGGCGCGCAGCATCAAGAGCCGTGTCTGTTTCAGCGCGCCGTCGAGCGCCGCGCGCCGTTCCTCCAGCCGTGCGCGCTCTTCGGTGAGGGCCGGGTCCTCCTTCGGCTCGGCCTCGTCAGGCGCATCGCCAAGCTGCTTCAGCCGCGCTTCGACATCGACCAACCGCGCGTCGAGCGAACTGATGATCTCGCGCAGTTCATCACGGACCGGCTCCAGCCGGCCACGATGCTGAACCAGGGTCGAGTCGCCGATATCGGGACTTCGGAGCGACGTCTCAATCTGATCGATAGCCTCTTTCAGAGGCTCGATCGACGCCATCGTCCGCGACAGCCTCGGCCGTTCCGGGTCCGGCGCAGCCGGTTGCGCCGCAGGATCTGCAGCCTTTGGCGCCGGACTGGCCGCTTTTGGAGCGGCGGCCTTGGGAGCGGCCGCATTGGGCGCGGCAGCCTTCGGGGCGGTTTCCTGCGCGAGGCTCGCCGTCGAAATGGCGGCGGCCATGGCCAGCAATACCGATGCGGCGGAGAAACGGCGGATCAGAACATGAATCGACATTGGCCCTGTCAAGCAGTGGAATCGGAGCGCATTGTGGCATGCTCCGCCACGCAATCCCCCCATGCAAGGCGCCGCGCCTGCCGGAAGCGCGCGCCGTCCCGCTTTGACAGCAGGTTCTGGCTGGCGGTGCCGTTTTGCTCGCACAGCTTCAGGGAGACCGTGCCGCCTCTCACCTGCACCGGCGCGATCACCCGCGCCGCCACCGGCAGCGGCGGATGACGGGATGCTGCGATGTAAATGAATTTCTCGTCCTCCCACGGCACATCGCCGGACTTGATCCGGCGGTGCATCCGCGAGCGCGCCACCCGGCGCGAGAAATGACACCAGTCCGGGGCCGCAAGCGGACAGGCCAGCGCATGCGGACACGGCGCCACCAGATGAGCACCCACAGCGATCAGCCGCTCGCGCACGGAGAGGATGCGCGACCATCCGGCCGGGGTGCCCGGTTCGACAACCACAATGGTATCGCCGGTGGCCTGCCAGAGCCGTTCGATCAGCGGCCCGATCGCCGCCGGCGCGAGTTCGTCCAGGACATAGGCCAGCATGACGAGATCGTGCTGCGACAGCCCGGCGGCTGCGGCTGCGAGATCCGATGCACGCCAGTCGATGCTCCGGAACGCGAAGCCGGACGCCAGCAACTCGCCCCATCGCCGGATGGCGGGACTGGTCTCGATCAGCGTGGCGTCCGAAACGCTCGGCCAGCAATCGCGCGCGGCAAACAGCGCGGTGCCGGGCCCGGCGCCGGCATCGAGCAGGCTTTCCGGCATGAAGCCGGGCCGCAATCGCGCGACTGCATCAAGGCTCGCACGCACCGCGGCATAAGTCGCCGGCATGCGGACCGCGAGATAGGCCCGTGCGGATAGGTCGTCCGCCAGATGCGCGCGACCGTCGCGGGTCTCGCTGCGATAGCGCGCCGACAGACGCGCGGCCGCGGCCTGCAGATCGGCAAGCGGCACGCCTTCGAGCGCCTTGTCGACGGCCGTGCGGATGTGGGGAGGAAGCTCCATGCCGCGATTTCAACGAAATCCCGGCACGGCGCAACCTGCTTCACGCGTATGCGGCCCCGATCCGTCCTTCGTCAGGCGGCATAGGCCGGGTCTGCGACCATCTGTCGGATCGCGCCGAGTGTGGCGTCGACCGCCTTGAGGTAATCCCGCTCCATGATGGCGCGGAATTCGCGTTCTTCCGCGCTGTCGGAGGGCGCATCGACGAGTTGCAGCGCAAACGAGAATCGCAGACGCAGGTCATTGTCGTCGCCGAGAATCTCGTTGACGATGAAGCCGTCGACATTGCCGGACTCGCGCACGAACACGACCTTTTCCTCAGGATACATGGTGATGCGTTCGCGCGCATCCTCGCCACGGAAAACGATGTCGCGCACCAGTCCGTTGTCGAAGCGCGAAATCACGTCGCACTTCGCCATGCCGGGGACGAAGGGCAGCGCATTCTCCGCCTTCATCACCAGCCCGCGCCAGATATCGCTGCGGCTCAGGGGTTGCTGACCCGGCGCGTTGGCGGGAATTTCCTTCGATACATAGATCATGTCGTCTCCTGACTGCTTCTTCCAAGCGCCGGGCTGGCGTCCTCAGCGAGCGCGCGCGGCTAGAAAATGCCTTGCGGTTGCAGCCCCAATCGCTGCGTCCCGTACATGGCCGACAGCGTGTCCCAGTCGATGCTGGCATGCGTCGCCGCGGTGTTCGCATCGCGCCAGAAGCGCTGAACGCGACTCTTCTCGTCGGCCGCCGCGGCGCCCGACTTGTTGAAGATCTCGTTCACCACCTCGGCTGAGGTGCGTCCCGCAAAGCCGTGATTTCGCCGGATGCGGACCCGCAGTTCGATGTCGGGCGCGCCACCGGCGAGCACGATGTCCTGCCCTTCGCGCAGACTGGTCACCATCAGCGTGCGTGCGGCATCGATATGGGCGGCCGAGCGACCGATCAGGCTCTGGATCAAAGGCTGGTCCGCCACTTTCTCGAACACACCGGGGCGCGCCATGCGCTTCGCATCGCGCGCGGTTTCGGTGAAGGCATCGAGCGCGCCCTGCGCCATGCCGACGATCGGCGCAACCAGCGCAGTCGCGCCGAATGTCGGATAACCGAAGCGCGCCTGGTTGTTATTGGGTATCTCCAGACCGGGCATCTTGCCGGCGAAGATGGCGCCGAGCGGAAGAATGCGATGCTTCGGCACGAACACTGGTTCGGTAATGTGCAGTGTTTTCGATCCGGTACCCTGCAATCCGGCGACATTCCAGCTGTCGTGATCGACCAGGACATCCTTCACCGGGACCAGACACCACGCCACCGTAGGCGGGCCTTCCTTGTTCGGTATCGCGGCCGAGAGAATGAGCCAGGTCGCGCTGTCGACGCCGCTGGCCCATGGCCAGGTGCCGGTGATCTTGATACCGCCGTCGACGACCTCGACCTTCGGCGTCGGCACGTAGGAGACCGCGAGCAGGTTGTCGGTGTCGTCCCAGACTTCCTGCTGCGCTTCAAGTGGGAAAAATGCGGTCATCCAGCCGAAGCAGACCGCAAGCGTTCCGCACCAACCGGTGCTGCCGCAGGCCCGGCCGAGCTCGAAACCGACCTGCGCCAGTTCCGCCGGCCCGTATTCGTAACCGCCGAAGCGCTTCGGCTGCATCATGCGAAAGACATTCGCATCGCGCAGCGCGTCCATGGTCTCTTGCGGGACCCGCCTGGCTTTTTCCGCGCCGAGCGCGCGCGCGCCGATCTCCGGCGCAAGCCTGCGGATCCGTTCGAGGATGTCGTTGAATTCCGGCCGCGCTGCCAGCGTGTGAACCGCGGCGGAGCGTTTCGCTTCCTGCTGCATAGTCCGCTTCCTCCCTGAAAGCGTAACGTTCGTTACGGTACGAAATACTGCACAGCTTTTGACGTTTGGCAACGACGATTCATCGCTGCATTGCGAAGGGCGCGCGAGCTCATTCGTTGCAGGCGCAACGAATTGACTTCATCGGATTGCGATTGCTTTGAAAAGGCGGTCCGCATCTGACAATGCAGACGGTTATTTCCGCGGTTTTATTTTTTTGCGGCTTTGCGTTTCGACGCTGTCGGTTGCGACGGTTTGGATCGCCCGCGCGTTGAAGACGGCTTCGATGTCGTGCCGGCCGCACAGCCCCTTAGAAAAACGGAGACCGCGATGTCGACCGTCTCATCGATCCGCCGGGCGCGATCCTTCTCACCCGACGCCGACGTGAGCCAGCTCAGGATCTGCTCGCCAATCAGCATGTCGTGAAGCAGGATGGCAAGGCGGCGCGGCTCCTTGTCCGAACGGATGTTGCCGTTCGCCTGCTGAAGCGCGATCCATTCCGCGAAGATGCGATACACCGTCTCCGGACCGGTCTTGTAAAACAGCCGGCCGGCCTCGGGAAATTCGCGCCCGATCGACGTCACCAGGCGATGGAACGACATGATCTGCGGCGTCAGCACCATCGACACGAAGGAGCGTGCGATTCGCGTGGTCTGCTCTTCGAGCGTTCCGACCGGCCGGGTGTCGATGCGAATCGTCACATCGGAGCACAATTGCTGAACCACCGCCTCGAACAGCTTCGCCTTGTTTCCGAAGTTGGAGTAGATCGTCTCTTTCGAACCGCCGACGACCGCGATGATCTCGTTGATCGACACGCTGTCATAGCCGCGCTCGAGAAACAGCTTCGCGGCCGAACGCACGATCTTCTCGCGCTTGATCGCAGTGCTCTTGCGCAGGCCGGCTGAAGAGCCGTTGCTGTCGGTCGCCTGATGTGCCGGTTTCCTCAGCGAGTCCATGGCTCAAGCTATGACAGGAACCGGTCGGGAGGCCAGCAGAAACGTCGAGCCAGGCCTCAGCGGCGGCTTGCCGCCGGCTTCAGGCATCCGCCGAGAAAGACGCGCACGGCGACGCGCACGGTTTCGTCGACCCGCGCCTTTTGTGCGGCGCGCGGCATGCTCGTGAGCCAGCCGAGTTGGTGCTCGCCAATCAGCATGTCGAGAAACAACACGGCAAGACGGTACGGATCCTCGTCGATCAGCCTGCCCTCTTTCTGATGCCGCTCGATCCATTTGCCGACGATGGCGTAAGCTGAACTCGGTCCGGACTGGAAGAACAGCCGCCCCGCTTCCGGGAAGGTGCGGCCGATCGAGACCATGAGCCGATGGAATTCCAGGATCGGCGGCGTCAGCACCATCTCGACAAAGGAACGGCCGATCTTGGTCAGTTGCTCCTCGAGCGTGCCGCCGGCATCGATATCGATGCCCAGCGTAACGTCGTCGCATTTCTGCCGGACGACCGCTTCGAACAATCCCTGCTTGCCGCCGAACCAGGCATAGATCGTAGCCTTGGAGCCGCCGGCGACACCGATGATGTCGTCGATCGAAACGTTGTCGTAACCCTTTTTCAGAAACAGCGGCGCCGCCAGCCGGACCAGCCGCTCACGGCGCGGATCGGAATTGGCTGCCTCCGCCGCGACCGGCGCCGACGAACCCTTCTGCGGCGCGCGTCGCGACGACGGAGCCTTGGCATCCTGAACTGACATGCGGTTTACCACGATGGACGATGTCGTCATGTAGCGCCAAAAGTTTTCTGTTGCACCATCCCTGATTTTGACTGTAACGTACAGTACAGTACAACGACAACATAATAAATGCGCTCGGGAGGACGTGAATGCAGACCGGATACCGGCTGATCAGCTACGCTGGCAAAGACGGATCGCCTGTCGCGGGGATCCTGGCCGCAGATCGCGTCGTTCCGGCAGCAAGCGTTCTCGGCGACACCTTCTCATCGGTGATGGATATCCTCCGGTCGTGGGATCAGGTTCACCCATGCCTCGCCAAGGCATGCGAGGACAAGTCCTTTGCCGACAAGGGCGTCCCGCTGTCCTCGGTCAAATTGCTGGCGCCGATCCTCTATCCCGGCACGTTCTATTGCGCGGGCGCGAATTACTGGGACCATCTCAACGAGATGGCCGCAATCGCCAAGAAGACCACCGGCCGTGACGTCCATATCACCAAGCCGGCCGAGCCGTGGTTCTTTCTGAAGACCGCGGCCGGCTCGATTATCGGCGACGGCGCACCGGCGCGTCTTCCGAGCTTCTCCGAGCAGGTCGATTGGGAGGCCGAAATCGCCGCGGTGATCGCGCGGCCGACCCGCAACATTTCCGAAGAAGACGCGCTGAGTGCGGTCGCGGGATACGTCATTGTCAACGATCTCTCTGCGCGCGATCTGATGAAGCGCGAAGGCTCGATCTTCGTCTATGACTGGATCGGACAAAAGTGCTTCGAGGACGCGGCGCCGATGGGGCCCTGGCTCACGCCGGCCGCCTATGTATCGGACCCGAACAATCTCGACATCAAGCTCTGGGTGAACGGCGTCCTCAAGCAGGATTCCAACACATCCAAGATGGTGCACAACACCGCCGAACAGATCGCCTATCTCAGCCGGCACATCACGCTGCAGCCGGGCGACGTGATCGCGACCGGAACGCCCGCCGGCGTCGGCCTGCCCAAAGGCGAATTCCTGAAGGTCGGCGACGAGGTGAAGATCGAAATTGCCGAGCTCGGCACCCTGACCAACAGGATGGTCGCCGACAACGCGTAAACGTTTGTGTCCTTGTAGGAGTGCGTGATGCCGTCCGCCGCCCAGATGAAGATCGCGGAACTGACGAAAGGCATGCTGAAGCTCAAGCTTTTCGTCATCTTTTCACACGGCAAGGGCCTCGACGTGACGCCTTATCTCGCCGAGCACCTTGAATACATGATCGCGCTCGAACGCGAGGGAAAGCTGTTCGCGTCCGGTCCGCTGGGCGATCCGTCAAAGGCCGACGGCATGACGATCGTGCGCGCGGCCGACGAAGAGGAAGTCCAGAAGATCGCGCTGAAGGACCCGTTCGTCGTTCATGGCATCCGCACCTTCCGGATCGTGCCATGGACGGTGATGGAAGGCTCGCTCAGCGTCACGGTCAATTTCTCCGACCAGACCGCACGAATTTCCTGACAGCATAACAGCCGCCAACAGAGCGCTGACGACAAGAAACGGAATCGGGACAGGGGAACACGCGCATGCAGACGATTGGATTCATCGGCGTCGGAAAAATCGGATTGCCGATCTGCGAGCATCTGATCAAGGCGGGCCACAAGGTGATCGGTTATCGCCGGTCGTCGCTCGCCGATTTCGAGGCGCTCGGCGGCGTGGCGGCAAAGTCGCCGGCCGATGTCGGCGCACAGGCCGATATCGTCTTCACCTGTCTGCCGAACGATGCGGCGCTGGAAGAGGTCATCAACGGACCGGACGGCCTGCAAGAGACCGCGCGTCCCGGACAGATCATCGTCGAGTTCGGCTCTCACCCGGTTCCGGTGAAGCAGCAATACGTCAAGCCACTTGCCGAGAAAGGCGCGGTCTTCCTCGATGGCGAGGTCAGCGGCACGCCCGGCATGGTGCAGGCGCGCAAGGCGGTGATCTATCTCGGCGGACCGGCCGATGCGGTGAAGAAACTCGAACCGGTCATCGCGGATTTTGCCGACCTGTGCCTGCATCTCGGCGATTTCGGCGCCGCAACCAAGGTCAAACTCGTCAATAATTTCCTGGTCGCGCTCCACATTGCCGGCACCGCGCAGGCGATGGCGCTGGGACTGAAGACCGGCGTCGACAAGGATCTGCTGATCAAGGCGGTGGCCACCGGCAGCGGAGGCTCGTCGGCCTTCTCGATCCGCGCGCCTCTAATGGCGGAGCGGAAATTCATGCCGCAGATGGGAAATGCGGCCGGGCTCGCTCACTATCTCGACACCGCGAAGGACATGGCCGCGGAAGCCGGTGTCGCGACCGACCTTCTGGACAGCCTGATCGATATCTACGCGCGTGCGGTGCCGAATATCGGCGACCGCGACGTCGCAGCCATTCTCGAACACTTCGAAACCACCCGAAAAAACTGAAGGAGCGATCTCCATGATCGGCGTGCGCAAAATCTCTCATGCAGTCTACGAGGTTCCCGACCTCGAGCATCAACTCGAATATTACACCGAAGTTCTCGGCCTCACGGTGACCGGGCGCGACAGCGACGCGGTCTATCTCGCGAACACGATCGACCACCATTCGGTCGTTCTGCGCAAGGGCTCGCATCCGCGCTGCACCAGCATCGGCTTCCAGCTCGGACCGGATGACGATCTCGACGGCTTCGAGAAGCAGACCGCGGCGCACGGTATTCGCACCGAACGCAAGAAGGACGCCCAGCCGACCGTGTCCGACATGGTGTCTTTCGAAGACATCAAGGGCACGGTGATGGAGGTGTTCCGGCAGCCCGAGCCGCAGAAGCAGCCATTCACCAGCAAGGGCGGCGTCATCCCGCACAAGCTCGGCCACATCGCCTTCCATGTTACCGACGCGCAGAAGGCGACGCGCTTCTATTGCGACGTGCTCGGCTTCCGCGTCTCCGACTGGATGGGCGACTTCTTCTCGTTCCTGCGCTGCGGACCGGACCACCACACCATCAACCTGGTCGAGACCGGAAAGAACAAGCACTTCCACACCGCGTTCGAGCTGCGTGACTGGGCGCACATGCAAACCGCGCTCGATTACATCAGCCGGCATGGCTACAAGACGCTGTGGGGCCCCGGCCGTCACGGCATCGGCCACAACCTGTTTTCCTATCATCGCAGCCCGAACGGCCTGATCACCGAGTTGTTCGCAGAACTCGACCAGATGAAGGATGAGTCGCTCGGCTATTTCGAGCCGCGCCCCTGGCACCGCGATCATCCGCAGCGTCCGAAGACGTGGCCGAAGACGCCCGAGGCCGCGAATCTCTGGGGTCCGATGCCGCCGGACGAAATGATGGAATAAGCACACTGCACAGAACCGGACGCAGAAGCCGGACCGAACTTTATCGATACGCAAACAGGGAGGTTTTTATGAACGTGACATTGCGGACGCTATGGGGGCGTGTCGCCGCGTTACTCGCGATCGTCGTCCTTTCCGTCTCCGCCGCCTCGGCGCAGGCACCGGCAGGCGATCCGATCAAGGTGGGCTTCAGCATGTCGCTGACCGGCGCGGTGGCGCCGAACGGTCAGCAATTGCTGCGGGCGCTGGAAATCTGGCGCGATGACGTGAATGCCGCGGGCGGTCTGCTCGGCCGTCCGGTCGAACTCATCCACTACGACGACCAGAGCAGCCCGGCGAATGTGCCCGGCATCTACCAGAAGCTGCTCTCGGTCGACAAAGTCGACCTGCTGCTCGGACCATACTCCACGAACATGGCGGCGCCCGCCATGCCGGTGATCATGCAGGCCGGCAAGACCACAATCACCATGCTGGCAATCGGTGTGAACCGGCACTTCAACTACGACCGCTATTTCTCGATGGTGCCGGTCTCGTCGGAGGGCGTGGCTTCGTTCTCGAGAGGCTTCTTCGAACTCGCCGCCGCTCAAAATCCGAAACCTGTGACCGTTGCCATGGTGGCGGCCGACGCGGAATTCGCCCGCACCGCGGCGGACGGCGCGAAGGAAAACGCCAAGAAGCTCGGCTTCAAGATTGTGTATGACCGGAGCTATCCGCCGACCAATACGGATTTCGCTCCGATCATGCGCGCGGTGCAGGCGGCCAATCCCGACATCGTGTTCGTCGCGGCCTATCCGCCCGACACCGTCGGCATCATCCGGTCCGCGAACGAAATCGGCCTGAAGCCGAAGATGTTCGGCGGCACCATGATCGGCTTGCTCGCAACCCCGCTCAAGGTGCAACTCGGGCCGCTCACCAACAACCTGGTGATCATGGAAAGCTTTACCCCGGCTTTCAAATTCCCAGGGCTGGAGGAAGTGCTCGCCAAGTATCGCGAAAAGGCGAAGGGGCAGAAGATCGACCCGTTCGGCTACGGCTTCGTGCCATTCGGTTACGCAGCGGGGCAGATCCTCGCCAAGGCGGTGACCGAGACGAAAAGTCTCGATCACGACAAGATAGCGAAATACATCCACGCCAAAACTTTCGACACCGTTGCCGGGCCGCTGAAATTCGGCAAGGACGGCGAATGGGCGGAGCCGCGGACCGTGTTCTCGCAATTCCAGAACGTGTTGCCGAATGACGTTGCGCAGTTCCGCGACGGCTCGAAGCAGCCAGTTCTGTGGCCGGAGAAGTACAAAAACGGCACGATGATCTATCCGTACGCGAAAGACTGATCACCTGCCGAATGAAGACTGGGCGGACGACGTGAAAAACGCCGTCCGCCCCACAGCCGTAAACGGACGGCAACCAACACCAAAAACATAATCCGGAGGAAACGATGCTCACGCTCGCGCCGAAGCTGTGCACGATCGCGCTCGCCGCTCTGTTTTTTGCTTTGGGCATCAAAGCGCCTGCGATCGCCTCCGACTATCCCACGCGGCCCATAAGGGTGATCGTCGCAGTCGCGCCCGGCGGCGTCAGCGACATCTTCATGCGCGCGCTCGGTGAGCGCGTGACCGCGATCATCAAGCAGCCGTTCATCATGGAGAACCGGCCCGGCGGCGCGTTCAACATCGCGACGAGAAACTGTGCCGAGGCAACACCAGACGGTTACACCATCTGCCTGCTGCCGGGAGAGCCGCTGACCTACAACCAGTTCCTCTTCAAAAATCCCGGCTACAATGCAGCCACCGACCTGGCGCCGATCACCGGCCTGTTCTCCATCACGCAAGTGGTTGCGGTGAACGCCGACCTCGGCGTGAAAAATTTCGACCAACTCGCAAAGCTGTCGAAGGAAAAGCCCGGCACTCTCAGCTACACCGCACCGTCACTCGCCCATGCCATGTTCCTGGAAGGATACAAGAAGAAGACCGGCGCCGACATCATCGGCGTGCCTTTCAAGGGCGGCGGCGACGCGATGGCGAACTTCCTCTCGGGTAGCGTGCCGGTGGTCTTCCTCGGCCTCGGCAATGTGCTGCCCTTCATCGAGTCCGGAAAGGCGACGGTGCTGGCCAGCGACGGCATCAAACGCTCCACCCTCATTCCGGACGTACCGACCGTGCAGGAAATCTACAGCGATATCGAATTGACGCGATCCTACTTCGTCCTGGTCGCGCCGGCCAAGACTCCACCCGACGCGATCGCAACGCTCAACAGCGCGATTTCCGAAGTCTACAAGGACCAGGAGTTCATCCAGAAGCAGCTGACGTCCAGAGGACTGGCGCCCGCTCTGATGACGCCGACCGAACTCACTGCTTTCCTCAATCAGGACCGCATGATCGCCGAGAAGGTCGTCAAGGCATCCGGCCGCCAGCCGCAGTGACGGCGACGTTATGCGAGTGTGGAGTAGACAACTTATATGAATACGCTTCAGCCGAGCTTTATCGCCACCATCACCGCGAAGGATGGCGTCGAGCTCGCAGCCGCAGTCTACCTTCCAGAGGGCAAAGGGCATTTTCCGACGCTGTTTGCCGCCTCGCCCTACCGGTTCGACAACAATGTCGCGCCCGCCATGCCTATCTTCCTGTGGCGGGAGACCGGCCCCATCGACTATTACCTGTCGCATGGCTACGCCTTCGTGCATCTGGATGTGCGCGGCACCGGCCGCTCCGGCGGCGAATACCGCTACATGTGCGAAGCCGAGCAGCGCGACCTCTACGATGTGATCGTCTGGATCACGCAGCAGGCCTGGTCGAATGGCAAGGTCGGCGGAATCGGCCAATCCTATTACGCACGCATGCAGTGGTTCATGGGCATCCAGAACCCGCCGGGACTGGCCTGCATCGCGCCCTATGACGGCAACGTCGATACCTACCGCGCCTCGGCCTATACCGGCGGCATTCCAGGCGCGTTTCCGTCGACCTGGTACAACTCGACCACCCGCAACATCAATCAGTATCCGGCAAGCGGACCCTCGCGCTTCATCGCGTGGGACTATGTCGGCGCCGTCAAGCAGCACAACACCTATGACGACTTCTGGAAGCAGCGCGCCGCGGCGGAGAATCTCGACAAGATCAAGGTGCCGGTGTTCTCGATCGGCGTCTGGACCAAGGTCGATTTGCATTTGAACGGCAATGTTGTCGGATTCCAGCGCACGCAGTCACCCAAGAAGCTGCTGGTCTTCGGCTCGTCGTCGTTGTTCGCAGCGGTCGCCGATTTTTCGAGCGTGGCGTTCCACGAGACCTATCTGCGCCCATTTTACGACTGCTACCTGAAGGGCGAGAAAACCTCCTATCCCGACCAGCCAGATGTCCGCTATTTCGTTCCGGGAGCGGAAGAATTCCGCTCCGCGCAGACATGGCCGCCGCAGAATATATCCTACCGCGCGTATTATCTCGGCGCCGGCCCAACAGCTTCGGTGCTGTCGCTGAACGACGGCAGCCTTGGCCCGGATACGGGCAACGGCTCTACCAGCTACGACTATCCCAATCCGCAATGGCGGGCCGGCGTGGTCGGGTTCGACAAGACCGGACGACCCGACCCGGTGCGACATGTGCTGACCTTCACCACCGGGCCGCTCGAAAGCGACATCGAGATCGCGGGCCCGATCCAGCTCAATCTCTATGCGTCATCCAGCAACCCCGACACCGACTTCATCGTCAAGTTGTGCGAGCAATATCCGCATGACGGACCCGCTGCCGACGGCGCGCAGCCGCGGTCGCGGGTCGTGACCAAGGGTTGGCTGCGTGCTTCGCATCGCGCGATCGATACGGAGAAGTCATTGCCGAACGCACCGTGGTATAGCCATGTTGCGCCGGAGCAGATCGAGCCTGGCAAAGTCTATTTGTTCGAGATTGCCGTGATGCCGACCGCCTATCGGTTCACGAAGGGCAGCCGCATCCGGCTCGAAATCGCTAACGGCGATTCGCAACTCACGGAATTCGTGTTCCAGCACGACTACACGCCGGACAAGGTCGGCCGCGACACCATCCATCACAGCGCCGAACACCCGTCCCACATCCTTCTTCCGGTGGTAACGGACTGAGAGCCGGCCGGAACATATTATTTGCAACTGAAAATAAATTACCATAGGACATCCCACAAGGATTGAACGCAACGACCGGGAGGACACAGGGATGAAAGGCAAGATCGCGCTCGAAGAGCATTTCGCCATTCAGGACACGCTGGAGGATTCGAACGGCTTCCTGCCGGACGCCGTGTGGACCGAACTGAGCGCCCGGCTGCTCGACATCCACGGCAAGCGCCTTCAACAGATGGACGAACACGGCATCGAAATGATGCTGCTCTCGCTCAACGCACCGGCGATCCAGGCGATTGCCGATGTGAAGCGGGCCAACGAACTGGCAATCAAGGCCAACGATTTCCTGGCCGAACAGGTCGCCAAGCGCCCGGACCGCTTCCAGGCGCTGGCTGCGCTGCCGATGCAGGATCCCGACCTTGCGGCGCGTGAATTGCAGCGATGCGTGAAGGATCTCGGCTTCGTCGGCTCGCTGGTCAACGGCTTCTCGCAGGCGGGCGACCCGAATGTGCCGATCTATTACGACCTCAAGCAATACTGGCCGTTCTGGGCGGAGCACGAGAGGCTCGACGTGCCGTTCTATCTGCATCCGCGCAACCCGCTGCCGCAGGATTCGCGCATCTATGCCGGACATCCGTGGCTGATGGGTCCGACATGGGCGTTTGGGCAGGAAACCGCGGTTCACGCCCTGCGGCTGATGGCCTCGGGGCTGTTCGATACCCATCCGAACCTGAAAATCGTTCTCGGTCATATGGGCGAAGGTCTGCCCTACAGCATGTGGCGGGTCGACAATCGCAATGGGTGGACCAAGGCGCCGCCCAGCTATCCGGCCAAGAAGAAGCTGGCCGAGTATTTCCAGGCCAATTTCTGGCTGACCACCTCGGGCAATTTCCGCACCCAGACCCTGATCGACGCGATCCTCGAGATCGGCGCCGACCACATCCTGTTCTCGACCGACTGGCCGTTCGAGAACATCGATCACGCCGCGATCTGGTTCGACGCCGCCTCGATCAGCGAGAGCGATCGCATCAAGATCGGCCGCACCAACTGCGTCAATCTGTTCAAGCTGAAGCTTTGAGGCCTCGGCCGACGCGCTTCTTCTTCGGCGCGGCGAGCGCCTTGGCCGGCCGCTTTATTGCGGCCGGCCGTTTGCTTGCGGCGCGATCGGCCTTCTCGAGATTCAAATAGACGCGTTTCAACAGGTCCTTGAGCGTAGCGACCTCGCGCGTCGTCATCCCCTTCATCGCGACGCCCTCGTAGCGCACGGCATGGGGCGCGACCTTCTCGGTCAAGGCCAGCCCTCGCGGCGTCAGCGTCAGGCTGAGCGCGCGCCCATCGAGACCCGATCGCCGGCGGACGATCAAATTCCTGCGCTGCATCGCGACCAGGAGTCGGGACAGCGTCGAAATGTCGATGCTGGTCCGTTCCGACAGATCGCCCAGCCGAAGGTCGCCGTTATGCCAAAGCTCGATCAGCACGCGCCACATCGGCAGCGTGACGTCGAACGCCTCGATGTCGCGCGAAAACATCAGACCCACACGCAAGCCGGCGCGGTTCAGAAGGTAAGGCAGGAAATCCTGCAGATCGAGCTTGCGTGACATCTTGGCGCGCCGGCAGTTCGGGCGCCCTCGATAGGCGCGAAAGCCTTTGGATTCAAGCTCTTTTCCTACGTTGCGACGCAGCGACGCAAACGCCGAGATACTTGCAAATGCAAGTTTTTACTTGCCGCCGGCGCGGGGCCGCACTAATGTCGAAGGAAAGAAATTCAGGGAGGATACACGTGGCCCTCGCCGCAAAAGTCCAGCCGACGATCACCCCCAGCGTCCCCGAATTGATGAAGCGCGCCGAAAAAATCGGCGCGATTGCGCGCGAACGTGCAATCGAGTTCGAAAAGGCACGCCAGGTGTCCGCCGATCTCGTCGACATGATGCGCGAGCAGGAGCTGTTTCGCATCATGCAGCCGAAGCGCTTCGGCGGTTTCGAATATGGTTACGACGTCTTCGTCGAGGCGGTGTCGAAGGTCGCGAGCGGCGACGGATCGACCGGCTGGGTCTACAGCCTCGGCGCCGTCCATCCCTGGATGATTGGCTGCTATCCCGACGAGGCGCAGCACGATTTTTGGCGCGACAGCCTCGATACCGTTGCCGCCGTTTCATACGCACCGACCGGCAAGGCCATTCCCGAGAGCGGCGGCTACCGCCTGAGCGGACGCTGGAGCTTCGCCAGCGGCGTCGACAACGCAACATGGGGCATCGTCGGCGGCATCGTGCCGCTCGCGGACGGGCCGAAGCCGGGCTTCTTCCTGGTGCCCAAGGCCGATTACACCATCCATGACGACTGGAACCCGATGGGCCTCGCCGGCACCGGCAGCAAGACCATCGTGATCTCCGACGCGTTCATCCCGGCGCATCGCGTGGTGACATTCGCCGAGATGCTCACCGGCACCGGACCCGGCATCGCCGTCAATGCCAACCCGATCTACCGGCAGCCGATGCTTGCGGTTGTGCCGCAATGCCTTGTCTCGCCGGCGCTCGGCATGGCGCGCGGCGCGCTGCGGGCTTTCATCGAGCAGGTCGGCAATCGCACCACACGCGGCGCGGTTGCCGGCGGCAATAACCGCATGTCGGAATTCGCCACCGTGCAGTTGCGTGTCGCCGAGGCGACCGCCTCCATCGACGCCGCGCAGTTGATGATCCACCGCGATCTGCGCGAGACCAGCGAGACCGTACATGCCGGCAAGGCCGTCGATCTCGACATGCGGCTGCGCAACCGGCTGACCCACACCTATGCAACCAAGCTGTGCGTGCAGGCGGTCGACGCGGTGTTCATGGCGATGGGCGGCTCCGCACTCGGTATCCACCATCCGGTACAGCGCTTCTGGCGTGACATTCACGCCGCGAGTTCGCATATAAGCCTCAACTGGGATGCGGTTGGCGCGATGTACGGTCAGCACGCATTCGGGCTGCCGCCGCAGGGGCAGTATTAACGTCGTTCGATCCTGTTCGAACCATTCAAAAACCAAGGGCGGGAAAGCCCAACTCCAAGGAGGGACAATGAAACTATTCCGTAGCGTCGCGATTGGCGCTGCCGCGCTTCTTTCGGTAACGGCAGCGCAGGCGCAGACCCACACGATGAAGATTTCATCGCCGACGGTGAACGATCTCAGCCAGGAATGGGCGAAGGAGTTCAAGGCCGGCATCGAGGCGCGCTCGGGCGGCAAGATCAAGGTCGAGTTCTATCCCGCCAACCAGCTCGGCCCGATTCCGGCAACGGTCGAAGGCACCGCGATGGGCACCATCGAGGCGGTCGTCCCGGCCTCCGGATTCTTCATCGGTCTCGAGCCTCGCTTCCAGGTTTTCGACGCCCCCGGCCTGTTCAACGACCAGGCGCATGCACAGCGCGTGTTCGCCGATCCGGCCGTGCGCAAGCAGCTTTCGACGCTCGGCAACAGCAAGGGCATCGAACCGATCGCCATCCTGGCACACGGCCCGATGTTCCTGCTCTCGCACAAGCCGATCCGTGCCGCCGCCGACTTCAAGGGCCAGAAGATCCGTGTGCCGGGTGCGGCACCGTTGCAGATCGAACCGTTCAAGAAACTCGGCGCCAACCCGGTCTCCATGCCACTCGGTGAAGTCCTGTCGGCGATGCAGAACCGCACCATCGACGGGCTGATCGCCAGCGCCACGATTTTCACGGCGTTCAAATATTACGACGTCGCCAAGGGGCTGACCGGCCTGCCCGGCTCGTTCCTGATCGCTCCGGTGATGGCGAACAGCAACTTCCTCAAGTCGCTCGGACCGGAACTGCAGGCGATGGTGCGGGAAGAGGCGTTCAAGGCGCAGCAGAAAGTCGAGAAGTTCGCCGTTGAGGACGTCGGCCGCACCGCCGGAGTCTGGACCAAGAATGGCGGCGAGCTGATCGTGCTGCCCGACGCCGAGAGCAAGGCCTATCTTGAGCAGGTGAAGTCGGTTCTGCCCGGCCTGCTCAGCGCCAATGCCGCGATCAAGGCCGATTTCGACGCCTTGGCTGCGGCCGCCGACAAGACCAAGTAGGACGCGCGGGCGTTGCTCGCCGCGATCGATAAACGCGTGGACGCGCTCGTGACTTTTCTCGAGCGCGTCCTTGCCATTGGGCTTCTGCTCGGGCTGTCCCTCAACTTCATCAACGTCATCGGCCGCTATCTTGGCGGCTATGCCCTGAACGGCGCCGCCGAGGTCGAGATCTATATCCTGATCTGGATCACGTTTCTCGGTGCGGCATTCGTCACATGGCGCAACACCCATCTGCGCATGGACGTTCTCATCGATGCCTGCCCGCCGATGGTGAGGTGGCTGGTCGGTATTCTCGAAATGCTGTTGATGCTGGTCGTTTTCAGTTTCGTCGCCTGGCAATCCTTCAAATATGTCGAGCGGATCTATGCGCTCGGCGCCGTCAGCGACATCGCGCACATTCCCACCTGGATCCCGCACAGCGCCATTGCCACAGGCTTCGGCGCCATGGCGCTGATCGTCGTGCTGCGCGGCATACAGCGCATCGCCGCCGGCCCTCCCGGTAATGAGAGTGCGGAGCGCGCCAGACCATGAGTTTTGCACTCGGCGTCCTGCCCGCCATTCTGTTGCTGCTGGGCTTCCCGATCTTTCTGGTGCTGCTCACCGCGGTGACGGTTGCGCTCGTCTTTTTCATGAATATCCCGCTGGCCGTCCTGCATCAGAACCTGTTCGGCTCGGTCAGCGCCTATGCGCTCCTGTCGATCCCCTATTTCATCTATGCCGGCGAACTGATGGGACGCGGCAGCGTCGCACAGCGGCTGGTCGATTTCGTGCAGAGCGGCGTCGGTCCGCTGCGCGGCAGCCTCGGCATCACCACCGTCGGGACAGCGACGATTTTCGGCGCGATCTCGGGCGTGAGCGCCGCCGCCGTCGCGACCATCGGCAAGGTGCTGTATCCGCCGATGGTCAAGGAAGGCTACCCGAAGCCCTTCGCGGTCGGCCTCATCACCGCCGTCGGCGCGATCGATATCATCATCCCGCCCAGCATCCCGATGATCGTCTACGGTGCGGCGGCGCAGGAATCCGTACCCCGACTCTACGCCGCCGGCATCATCCCCGGCATCCTGATCGCCCTGATGCTGGCGGGCTACGTGATGTGGCGCGCGCGGAGCGGGCAGTTCGGGACCGGTGCGCCGTTCAATGTCAGGCACTTCCTACGCGCGACCGCCCGCGGATTGTGGGCCCTGGGCGCACCTTTCATCATCCTCGGTGGCATCTATGGCGGCGTGTTCTCGCCGACCGAGGCCGCCGCCGTCGCCTGCATCTACGCCATCTTCGTGACCCGCTTCGTGTTCCGTGAGTTGTCCTGGGGCGATATCATCGACGCGGCCGCATCGACGACGCGCTTTACCGCGCAGATCCTGATCGTCGTCGCCTGCGCCGGTGTGTTTTCATGGCTGCTGACGGTCAACCAGGTCCCGGCGACGCTGGTCAGCTGGTTGCAGTCGCTTGGCGTCGGACCATTGACGTTCCTGCTGTTGGTCAATGTGCTGCTGCTGCTGGTTGGCTGCGTCCTCGACCCGCTGTCCGCGATCCTGCTGCTGACGCCGCTCCTCATTCCGGTGGTGAAGGCGCTCGGGATCGACACCGTTCATTTCGGGATCATCATGACGGTCAATCTGGCCATCGGGCTGTTTACGCCGCCCTTTGGCATCAACATCTTCGTCGCCCAGTCGGTGCTCGGGGTCGATCTGAAATCGATCTATCGCGGCATCCTTCCCTTTGTCGTTCTGTATCTGATCGCTCTGGCCTTGATCACCTACGTGCCTTCGATCTCGCTGGCAGGCGTCTGGCTGCTGATGAACTAGCATGCGCCCGCGGCAGCCTCGCCGCGGCGGGCAGAACCGCATCGCCGACTTTTGATCGTTGCCGCGTCCCGTGCTCTTGGTGTACCCCACCAAAGCTGACCACGATTGGCGGGATTTCAGGGCATGGCACAGCCGCGCATTCTTTTTCTCAATGGCCCCAACGCCAATCTTTACGGATTGGACGCCAAGGGTACGTACGGCACCGAAAGCTTTCCGCAGATCGAGGCGCGCTGCCGCGCCCATGCGCAAGGCCTCGGCGCATCGCTTGACTTCCGCCAGTCCAATCACGAGGGCGAGTTGATCGACTGGATCCAGGCGGCGCGCCAGGATACCGACGGGCTGATCATCAACGGCGCTGGACTGACCTACACCTCGATCGCCATCCTCGATGCGCTGCTCGCCTACGAGAAGCCGATCATCGAAGTGCATATGAGCAATATCTACAAGCGCGAAGCGTTCCGGCACCATTCCTACATCTCCAAGGCGGCGACCGGAATCGTGGCCGGCCTCGGCCCGCTCGGCTACGAACTGGCGATCACGGCCCTGCTCAAGCTAATCGACAAGGCGCGCACCGCATGAGCAAGGACGCGCTGATCTTCTACAGCGAGTTCGACGATCCCGCCGCCTGGAAGGCCACGCTGACGGCCGAACTCCCCGACCTCGATTTCCATACCGATCCGGACACCGTCGATCCGGCGCGCGTGCATTACGCCCTCGCCTGGAAGCCGCCGGCCGGATTTTTCGCGCGTTTCCCGAACCTGAAGCTGGTCACCAATCTCGGCGCCGGCGTGGATTCGCTCGTCGGCCGCGATGATCTGCCCGACGTGCCGATCTCGCGCCTGTCCGACACCGGCATGGTGTCGCTGATGTCCTCCTATGTGCTGTTCTCGGTGATCCGCTACGCGCGCGACATCCACATTTTCGAGCGCGCGCAGCGCCGCGGCGAATGGAAATACGTGCATCCGCGCGCATTGTCGGACATCCGCGTCGGCGTGCTGGGCTTGGGCGAACTCGGCGGCCCTGCGGCGCAGGCACTGGCCCGAACCGGCTTCGACGTGCGCGGCTGGAGCCGCAGCCAGAAGCAGGTCGACGGCGTCGCCTGCAGCGCCGGGATCGACACGCTCGACGATTTCCTGCGCAGCGTCGAAATCCTGGTGATCCTGCTGCCGCTGACGCCGGAGACCCGCGGGCTGATCGATGCGCGGCGGCTCGCCCTGCTGCCACCCGGCGCCAAGCTGATCAATGCCTCGCGCGGGGCCGTGGTCGACGAACCGGCACTGATCGCGGCGCTGCAGTCAGGCGCCGTTGCCGAAGCGACACTCGATGTTTTCACCGTCGAGCCACTGCCGAAGGATCACGTCTTCTGGCGCATGGACAATGTGCTGATTACGCCGCATCTCGCAAGCATCACCGTCCCGGAAGCCGCGGCCCGCGAGGTCGCAGAATCCATCCGCCGCGTGCGCTCAGGGCTTCCGCCGCTTCACCAGGTCGACCCCCGGCGGGGTTATTGATCCAGGCGCGAAGATGCCGTCCGGCGAAAAGGCTTCGTGCACATAGGTCTGGAACGCCTGCACCGCGGGACGCGGGGCATAATGCTTCAGCCGCAGCGTCATGATGCGCGTGGGCAGTAAAGTCTCCTCCAGCGCCAGCACCGCGATGCGGTTGCCGTCGTAGGCGACCGTTGTGGCGGGAATCGCATTCTGGATCGCAAAGCCGTGGCCATGGGCGACCAGGCCGCGGATCAATTCCTGCGAGCGCGACTTGAAGACGACGCGCGGCTCGATCCCGGCCGACCGGAACAGTCCGAAGAAATAGTCGCGTGAATGCGGCAGATCGAGCAGGATGAAGGGCTCGTCCGCAAGCTCGCGGAGGTTGACAGACTTGCGCCGTGCCAGCCGGTGATTGGCGGCCACGATCGCAAACGGAGGCAGGTCGATCAGGGGCGCGGCTTCGATCTCGTCCGGCACCGCAAGGCTATAGGCGAGCGCCAGCTCGATCCGGCCCGCCAGCATGGCCGAAATCATCTCCTCCTGATCGCCTTCGCGCAGCGTCACTGTAATGCCGGGATATTTCTGCGCAAAACCCGCCAGCAGGCCGGGCATGAAGCGGATCGCAAGCGTGAGGAAGCAACCGACGGTGATCTCCCCTTTCAGGGCGTCGCCGTGCTCGACCGCGTTCTGGGCGAAATCCTGCGCGTGTTTGAGCAGGAGCCGGGCCTCATTCACAACCCGTTCGCCAACCGGGGTCAGAGTCACACCCCGGGCATGATGCCGGATGAACAGCGGGACCCCGATTTCCGCCTCCAGCTCGGCAATGGCGCTGGACACCGACGGCTGCGACACATTGAGGCGCTTGGCCGCGGCGGTGACATGGCCCAAATCGGCCGCCGCCACCACGTAACGCAATTGCCGCAGGGACAAGTTCATCGGACGCCCAGCTACATCGGAAAACCCGATCAAGATCGACAGAATAAACTATTTTATCGATTTAGGTGCGGCGCGCAATCTTTTCGCCAGATCAAGACGCGGAGACAGGGCGATGATCCGGACAGGCGAGCAATACCGTGAGGGGCTGCGGGACGGTCGCGAAATCTGGATCGACGGCGAACGGGTCAAGGACCCGACCAAACACGCAGCGCTGAAGCCGATCGTCGACATCCGCGCCCGCATCTACGACATGCAGCACGAAGACGCATACGCGCCGGCGCTGACCTATGTCGAGGACAACAACCGGCATTCCATCTTCAACCGGCTGCCGCGCGAGCAGAAGGACTGGAACGACAAATGGGCCGCATGCGACGCGGTCATGAACGACATCGGCGGCGTGGTGACCCGGGTCGGCGACGAGACCGTCGGCGAAATGTGGTCGCTGTATGATGGTCGCGATGTGCTCAACGAGATCGATCCGCGCTTCGGCGACAATATCGCCAACCACATCCAGGGCGTGATCGAGAACGACCCGTTCCATGTGTCCGCCAACACCGATCCCAAGGGCGACCGTTCGAAAGCGCCGCAGGATCAGGACCCCGACATGATGGTGCATGTGGTCAGGGAAACCGATGCCGGCATCATCGTGCGTGGCGCGAAATACGAGACCGCGTCAGGCTATGCGGATCAGGCCTTCCTGAAGCCGACCGTCGGGGCGTGGACCAGCGAGCAATTGTCCGATTACGCGGTTGGCGGCATCGTGAAGATGGGCGCCAAGGGCGTTAAGCATATCGCACGCTCGGGCTTTGCCGGCCGCGCCAGCGCCGCCGATTATCCGCTCGCCAACAAGTTCGACGAGGTCGACTTCCTGATGGTGCTGGACGACGTCCTGATCCCCTGGGAGGACGTGTTCTTCTATCGCCATACCAAGGCCGCGCAATATATCCGCGGCACGCTGCACCGCTATTCGGCGTTTCCCTATGTGCTGCGCATCCTCTACGTCGCCGACATGATGATCGGCGCGGCGATGTGGAACGCCAAGCAGACCGGCCTCGACAAGATGCAGGCGGTGCGCGAGAAGCTCGCCGACCTCGTCTGCTATCGCGAAGGCATCAACGCGCATCTCACAGCTGCGATCGCCGCGGCCCAGAAAAGCCCGGGCGACCTTTTGATGCCGAACCAGCCGATGCTTTACGCCGGCCGCGTCTTTGCCTGTTCGAACCTGCCGCAGATGATGCATATTGCTCGCGAATTGTGCGGCGGTCAGATCTGCGTCACGCCGAACGAGGCCGCGTTCAAGGCGCAGGGCTCGGGCAGTTGGCTCGAGAAGTTCTATTCACTGAACGACAACTGGCACGCCGAGGATCGGCGCAAGCTGCTCGCCTTCGCGCGCGACCTGCTAAACTCCGATTATGCCGGCCACCGTCTGACCTTCATCCAGTTCGCGCAGGCGCCGCACTTCAATCACCTCGCGGCGGTCTACAATTCCTTCGACTTCAATGGTCCGCTCGACTTTGTGAAGCGGGCGGCCGACCTGTCGGATCGTGTGACCGGCGGTAAGAAATGATCTCACATACCAGCATTCAGCTGCCCCTGTAGGAGTACATCGCGCCGTGTCCCATACCCGTATCCGCAAGTTCAACACGCGCGATGCCTATCCGGAACAGAAGCTCGACAACGACGTCTGCATGGCCGTGCGCGCCGGCAATACGGTCTATCTGCGCGGCCAGACCGCGATGAATCTCGAAGGCAAGATCGTCGGCATCGGCGACGCCGCTGCGCAGACCGAAAACGCGATGTCATGCGCGAAGATCCTGCTCGAAGAGGCCGGCGCAAAGCTCGAGGACGTGGTCAAGATCACTATCTATATTACCGACCGCGCCTACCGCGAGGCGGTGTATACTGTCGTCGGTAAATGGCTGAAGGGCGTGTTTCCGGTCTCGACCGGCATCATCGTCAACGGACTGGCGAAGCCAGAATACCTGATGGAAATCGATATCATCGCCGAAATTCCCGCGGATCGGACCTGATCCGCGACAAAACCGCTGCGCGCGTGTCGGGCGCGACGACGGCGGAACTCGAAACGAAAAGGTCCGTGTCGTAAGATCAAGGTCGGGCGACACGGGTGAGGAAACTAGGACGGGCAAGGGATGGCAGGCGACTGCCGTCCTCGTTTTGCGTCTCCCGATGGCGCGCAACTTGCTTGCTCTCGGGTTGATCAACAGAGGGAGTCTAAGCATGAAACGAATTCTTCTCGCATCAACGGCATTTGCCGTCGCGCTCTGGGCGATGCCGGTAAATGCCGCCGAAAAGCTGGTCATCTCGGTCTGGGGCGGAAGCTGGAAGGACCTGGTCGAAAAGACGGTCGCCAAGAAATTCAAGGAGCAGACCGGTGCGGACGTTGAATTCGTCACCGGAGGCACGATCGACCGCCTGAACAAGGCGAAGCTCGCCAAAGGCAGCCCCGAAAGCGACCTCACCTTCACCACCTCGCATGTCGGCTGGCTCTACGCCAATGACGGCCTCTACGAGCAGTTGGACATGAGCAAGATTCCGAACGCGAAGTCGCTGGTGGAGCAGGCCAAGATCAGCCCCTACCATCTCGGCACCTGGGCCTATGTCTACACCATCGGCTATCGCCCCGACATGGTGCCGGCCGGCATGACTTTCGAGTCCTGGAATGACCTCTGGAATCCGGCGCTGAAGGGCAAGATTTCAGCGCCCGATTTCGACGCCAGCCATCTCGTCGTTGTCTCGGCCAAGCTTCAGGGCGGCGATGCGGCAAGCTGGGAGAAGGGCAGCGACAAGCTCAAGGCGCTGAAGCCGAACTTCAAGGCCTATTACGCCAACGATGCCGCCTCGCAGCAGCTGATGCAGAACGGCGAAGCGCCGGTCCAGGTCATGCTGTCGATGAACGCCTACCACATCGCAAGCCAGGGCGTGCCGGTGAAGCTGGCGATCCCGAAGGAAGGCGCGGTGCTCGGTATCGACACCATCGGCATCATGAAGGGATCGAAGAACCAGGACCTCGCTTACAAATTCATCAACATCATGCTCGATCCAGCGGTTCAGGCTGAGGTCGCCACCATGAAGAAGGGCAGCCCGGTGGTCACCGACGCCAAGCTCGGCGACGACGTCGCCAAGCTGCCCGGCGTGTTCACCACGCCGGACCAGTGGAACAAGGAAGCGCTCGTCATCGACCACAAGCTCCGCGCCGAAAAGACCGGCGAGTGGCGCAAGTGGTTCACCGAGAACATCATCAACTAGTGACAGCGGCCGGGCTCGCACTTAACGCGGGCCCGGCTTTTTCCTGTTCAGTCGGGCGACACGTTCTTGAATCAGGCAGAACCGGCAACGGGGGCGGCTCAGAGCCGGCCTTTCCTGAAGCTGTTCACGGCACCCGCCGTGATCACGGCGGCGATCTTTGCCGTTTCGATGTTCGCCATTCTCCAATACAGCGTCCGCGCGCACATTCCCGGCTCGCTGGATGTCGGCGGATTCACGCTGGCGAATTTCACCGGGATGCTGCGTCCGCTCTATGCCTGGGTGTTTATCGACACCGTGTGGCTGTGCCTGCTGACGGCGGTCCTGAGCCTGATCTTCGGCTACCCCCTCGCCTATGCACTGGTTCGATCAAGCAGCCTGTCGATCAAGTCCTTTATTCTTATCACGACCGTCACACCGTTGTTCCTCGGCGAGGTGGTGCGGACCTATTCCTGGATCGTGGTGCTCGGCAATAACGGCTTCATCAACTCTGTATTGCTGCAGCTTGGCATCGTCGCGCAGCCAATCCAGCTCCTGTTCACGGTGACCGGCGTCACCATCGCGCTCGTGCATGTGACGCTGCCCGTCGTGGTCGTGATGCTGGCGGCCGCCATCGCCCATATCGACCCGGCCTATGAGAAGGCTGCCGAAAGCCTCGGCGCCGGACCCGTCCGCGTGTTTCTCACCGTGACGCTGCCGCTGTCCGGGCCGGGTATCGTTGCCGGCCTGACCACGGCCTTCGCTTGGACGTTCAGCGCCTTCGCCACCCCGCAGCTTGTCGGCGGCGGCAAGGTCAACATGGTGTCGAACCTCGTCTATCAGCTCGGCTTTTCGAACTTCAATTTCCCGTTCGCCGCAGCTTTGTGCGTTGCCGGGCTGGCGCTCACCTATGTCTCGATCGCGGCGATGCGAATCACGCTCCGGCCGCTCGAGAAGGTCGGACTGCACTGATGGCGAAGCCTCTGTCGCACCGGATGCTCGGCTTCGCCGGCAAGGCGCTGGTGGTCGCCGTCCTTGGCTTCATCATCCTGCCGGCCTTCGTGGTCACCGTCGCCTCGTTCAACGACAAGGCGCTGCTGTCGTTCCCGCCGCAGCAATTGTCGCTGCGCTGGTTCTACAACGCCATCAATTATCGCGACTTTCGCATCGGCTTCCAGAACGGTCTGATCGTGATGCTGGCGGCGTCCGTGATTGCGCTCATCGTCGGGTCGGCATTCGCATTCGTGATCGACCGCTACAATTTCCGCGGCAAGAACGTGATCGAGGGCCTGTTGCTGGCTCCGTTGGTTGTGCCGCATTTCACGGTCGGGCTGGGCATCCTCATTCTGGCCGCCCAGGTCGGCGTGATGCGCACGTTCGCGGTCGTCATCGTCTGCCACGTCATTCTGGTGCTGCCATTCGTCCTGCGTAGCGTCTATATCTCGCTCCGCAATCTCGATCATCGCCTCGAGCTTGCGGCGGCGAGCCTCGGCGCGCGGCCGTGGCGGGTGCTCTTGACCGTGACTCTGCCTCTCCTGACGCCTGGCCTTGTCAGCGGCTGGCTTTTCGCCGCCATCCTGTCCTTCAACGAATTCACGGCCTCGCTCTTCGTCACCGGGCAGCGCACGCAGACGCTGCCGGTCGCGATGTATAATTATGTCCGCGAATATGCGGACCCGACGATGGCGGCCTTGTCGGTTATCTTTATCGTGGTGACCGCGACGCTGCTCGCCTTTGCCAACGCGTTTCTCGGTCTCGGAAAGGTTCTGAATGTTGACCAGGCCCGCTGATCCCGCGGCGACTTCGGCGGTGGCAGAAGCCGCGGTCCGTCTCGACGGCGTATCGAAGCGTTTCGGCCCAAGTGTCGCGCTCGACAAGGCTTGGCTGAAGATCGGCCGCGGCGAGTTCATGACGCTGCTCGGCCCGTCCGGCTGCGGCAAGACAACGCTGCTGAACCTCGTCGCCGGATTTCTGGCTCCCAACGAAGGCGAAATCTTCATCGATGGCGCGCTGGTGACCGATGTCCCCGCCTTCGCCCGCCAGACCGGCATCGTGTTCCAGAATTACGCGCTGTTTCCACATATGACCGTCGCCAACAACGTGGCCTATGGCCTGAAGGCGCGTGGCGTCGGCAAGGACGACATCAAGCGGCGCGTCGCCGACATTCTCGCGATGATGAAGCTCAGCGGATACGAAGGCCGCAAGCCCCGCGAATTGTCGGGCGGCCAGCAGCAGCGCGTGGCGCTGGCGCGCGCGCTGGTGATCGAGCCGAAGGTGCTGCTGCTGGACGAGCCTTTCTCCGCGCTCGACAAGAATCTGCGCGCCTCGATGCAGGTCGAGGTCAAGGAGATCCAGCGCCGGCTCGGCGTGACCACGATCTTCGTCACCCACGACCAGAGCGAAGCGCTGTCGCTGTCCGACCGCATCGCCGTCATGTCCGCCGGCCGCATCTGCCAGATCGATACCCCGGAAGCGCTCTACCGGCGTCCAGCCGACCGCTTCGTTGCCTCCTTCATCGGCGAAGGATCGCTCATTCGTGCCACCCTCGATCAGATCCAGGGGGACGGCGCGCTGGTCTCGGCCGGGCGCGCGAAGATTGCCGTTCCGGCGGCGCCCCTGACCGGACTTCAGCCCGGCGCGCAGGTCGACCTGTTCGTGCGGCCCGAACATCTGCATGCCGGCTCGGAAGCCGATGCGGCATTTGCGGGCCATGTGGCCGCCAGCATCTATCAGGGTGACCATGTCGATCTGTATGTCGACGCACCGGAAGCGGACAACGGCCGTTTGATGATGCGGCTTCCCGCGCGCGAAGCGGCCGGCATATCGGGCGTCGGCGCCAAGGTCGCCATCGCCATCACCGGTGATGACGCCGTTGCGTTTCCACGGCCCGGGGCGTGACGTGACGGCTTCAGAAAGCCGGCGCTGTGCCAGGCGCGCGGGCTCGCGATTCATACGCCGCCCGCTGCGGAGCGTAGAGGGTCCAGATCCGGCGCAATTCCCCGATCGGATCGTCATGCCAGTCGACCCTAAGATCGACCACCGGCCAGTCGAAGGTGTCGGCAACGTGCAGCCCGGCGGCATGCTCATCACCGGTTTCGCCACCGGCATCAAGCCCGGCTTCGAGCGCACGCATCAGCCGTTCGGCAAGCGGTTCACCGTCAGCCGCCGCGAACGCCGCGATCATTCGCGCCGGCACATCCGGCGAAGCCAGCAAATTTCCGAGCGCCATGCAGGACGGACCTTCCGCGACCGCAGCCACCGGCAGCGCCTCGGCGCCGGAATGCAGCGCCACCTGTCCGTAACGATCGATCACGCCGACCTGCCGGTATTCGGGTTGCGGCGTGCCGTCGAGCAAGAGCCGCAGTACCGCGCCGGCGCCGAGCCCCTGCCGCAGCAGCGCAAGACCGGCCGGTCCGAGAGCCGGATCGGTGATGTTCTGCGTCGACACACTGCCGAGCGGACTGACCCACGCACAGCGGCTCGCAACACAGATCGACGAGGACGTAATGGCGATGCCGAAGGCTCCGGTCTTGTCGCATCGCGCGGCAATCGAATATGTCATGGCGCCTAACCCCGTATTCTGGCAATCGTGATGGCACACAATGGCGCCTGAGCAAAGCACGATTGAAATTCTGAACCGCCTGATCGGCTTCGCAAGCGTCAGCAGCGAATCTAATCTCGATATCGTTTCGTGGATCGAAAGTTACCTGTCGCAGCACGGCGTCACGTCGCGCCGCATCCCCGATCGCACCGGAAAAAAGGCATCGATCCTCGCAACCATCGGACCAAGCGAACGCGCGGGCGTCGTGCTGTCCGCTCATACCGACGTGGTGCCGGTCGCGGGCCAGGACTGGACCAGCCCGCCCTTCACCGCGACCGCGCGCGACAGTCGCATCATCGGCCGTGGCGCGACCGACATGAAGGGCTTCATCGCCTCGGTGCTGGCGCACGTTCCGCATTTCAAGGCGGCTGCGGCCGCCACGCCGGTGCATATCGCGCTGTCTTATGATGAGGAAGTCGGCTGCCTCGGCGCCCCGGATCTGGTTGCCGAAGTCGCGGCCGCGGCCGTCAAGCCGGCCCTCTGCATCGTCGGCGAACCGACGGGATTAAGGATCGGCTATGCCCACAAGGGCAAGGTCGCGCGCCGTGTGATCGTCACCGGCCGTGGCGGGCATTCGGCGCTGCCGCATCGCGCCGCAAATGCGGTATTCGCGGCAGCACGGATCGTCACCGCGCTGGAAGACCTTGCGCTGCGCACGGCGAGCGCAGGACGACGCGACGCCGCCTTCGATCCGCCCTATACCACGATTCATGTCGGCTCGCTGCATGGCGGCACCGCGCTGAATTTCGTGCCCGACCGTGCGACACTGGAATTCGAAATCCGCTATATCCCTGGAACGGACGTCAGCGCGCTGCTCGCGGAAGCCGACGCTGCGATTGCCGAGGCGCGCCAACGTCTCAGGGCGCAGGCCCCGGAAGCCGGTATCTCGGTCGAGGACATGGCGTCGTATCCGGCGCTGTCGACCGCAGCGGCAAGTGCCGTGGTCGCGACCGCGCAGCGGCTTGCCGATGGCGGGGACAGCGCCACCACCGTCAGCTTCGGTACCGAAGCGGGCCTGTATGCGCAGGCCGGCATCCCGACTGTGGTGTGCGGCCCCGGCGATATCGGGCGCGCGCACAAGGCCGACGAATGGATCGGAACGGATGAACTGGCCGGAGCCGACCGCATGATGCAGCGACTCGCACGACAGCTCGGCAAACCCGCGGAGGAATGGATCACCCCATGACAAAACAACAGACCGCCGCAACCCGTCCGTTTCTGAAGCTGACGCATTACGGCGCGATGATCGCACTACAGGCGGCGATCGCCAAGGCGGAGGAACTCGGCGTTCCGCAGAACATCACCATCGTCGACGATGGCGGCAACATGCTGGCCTATATCCGCATGGACGGCGCCAAGCTCCTCTCTGCGGAAACCTCGAAGAGCAAGGCGATCACCGCCGCCTCGCACCGGCAACCGACCTCGCGGCTTGATCCCGCGCTCGAGGTGAAGCTCGCGATCGCCGCGGGCGGACGGTTGACCAATCTCGAGGGCGGGCTGCCGATCGTCATCGACGGCGTCTGCGTCGGTGCAGTCGGGGTCGGCTCCGGGACCGGCGCGCAGGATGTGGAAGTCGCGCGCGCCGCCCTCAAGGGCCTTGGCGCAGATGATCAGGTGCCCTGAGCGCGCCGCGTAGCCCCCCGCGCCGACATCGGCGGCAGACGTCCGTCACCGCTCCTGTTCGATCATGGCCGCGATGGCCTTGATCCGGCTGCGTGCAAATTGCGGCAGCCCGGCGCTGATGGAATCGCCATTGTTGAAGGAGCTTCGCCCCAGCAGCAATTGCGCCGGGACAAGGTTGCGCAGGATCGGCGCCTTCAGGAAATCACGCTGCTTCGTCAGCATGTCGCTGCGGATCGCGAGCGCCAGATAGACGGTCGCGATCGATGCCTTCGGTTCGGATGGATGTTGCTGGATCACGGCCAGGATCTTGCCCGAATGGATCACCTGGTTGACCCAGAAAATGCTCTGCTCGAATGCGCCCGAAACCGGCGTAGCAATGCCGGTGAAGGTCGCCAGTTCAGGAAGCAGCGGGTCGCCAGGCGCATGCAGGCGAATCTCGCTCTGGAATTCGATGAAATCCGGGATCGGCTTCTTGGTCTCGTCCCGCAGCTTGTTCACGAGCAGAATGCCGGCGGGGATCCGCCCCTCGAATTTGTAGCGCGACTCGAAACAGCCCGCAGCATCCTCGCACCAGCCACGCGCGGGCGACGAATTCGAAGCGGCCGGCTTGTCCTTGCCCTTGTTCGGCGCTGCGTCGGCGGCGGCGATGGCGCGGTGCTTGATCGCCGGGTCCAGTTTCTCGAGGAACGTGATGCTGGCGTAGCGTGACAGATCGAAAGCCTGCGCAGGCTTCGACATGCGGAAGCGGGCCTCCGCGACATACATGGATAGCTTCACCCCCGCAGGCTCCCTGAATTCAGGAGACAGCGACAGAAATCGGTGCTGCAGCGGCTGCTTGCGGGTCCATTCCTCAAACGGGACCAGTTCGTTTGCCGCATCGGTCGCGCTTTCCGCGCGCTGCTCGGAAAAGACGATGGTGCGGGGCTTCAGGTTCTCCACCGGAACGGAAGCAAGCGATGGCACCTGTTCGAGCTTGAAATCCTGGGCAAGCGAAGGGGTGCCGAGCGCCAGGACAGTGGCGGCACAAAAGAAAGCTGATCGAAGTCTCATTCCATGCCGCTCAATAGGGCCTGCGCCCAAAAAATCCGAAGAAGTAATCCGGATCGATACGGCGCGGAGCGCCCGGGCGATAGTCTTCCGGAAACTCAGGCGAGCGCGGTTGCACCCGCTGGCCGTAATAATATCCGGAATTGTAACCCGATTGCGGTGGATAGATATCGCGGGTGCCGTAGCGACTGTCATACGGCCAGCGCTGCACCGGACTGCCATCCTCTTCGTAGCCGTCGCCGCCGCGATACATGTAGTAATTGTCGCCGCGCGACACGATCTTGTAGCGGGTATCGGCAATTCCGCCGACCGAGTCACGCTTCAGATATTCGACCGCGCCTCCACCTTGCGCACCGGCCTGGCCCATGTCGCCGGTATACGGATCTATCCGCACCGCCACCAGTTCGCGCAAGGCGTCCTTTGACGGACCGCTCAACGCGACTTTCGGCGCATGGGTTCGCCACACCGCGTCCAGGATCGGCTCGAACATCGGCAGGGCGACGCGCCCGCCGGTCTGGCCGCGGCCAAGGGTGCGTCGTCCTTCGGCATTGTCGTAGCCGACCCAGAGGGCGACGGTGACGTCATTGGTGAAGCCGACGAACCAGGCATCGAGTTCATTGTCTGTGGTGCCTGTTTTGCCGGCGGCATAGGTGGCGAGGTGCCTCGCGGAACTCGCGGTCCCTCGCGCCAGCACACCCTGCAGCATCGACTTGAGCTGGAAGAACGAGGCGCGGTCGACCGAACCGATCCAGCTGGCGGAGTTGTTGTCGGCCTTGAAGACCTGCCGTCCCCCCTGCTCGACCGAATCGATCACATGCGGCACCGGGCGCGCGCCCTCATTCGCGATGGCAGCGTAGAACGCGGCGAGATCGATCATCCGCAGCGGCTGTGCGCCGAGAATGAAAGGATAGAAGCGATTGCATTCCTTGTAGAGCTGCGCCTCGACGGCAAGCTCGCAGATCCGGTCCAGGCCCTGCTCGGCGCTGCTTTCGATGCCATTGGCCATCAATTGCGCGGTCGCCAGATTGCGCGAATCCTCCAGCGCACGCCGCAGCGTGACGGCGCTGCCTTCGCCACCGCCGGCATTGCGCGGCGCCCAGTAATCCTTGGCGCGGGCACTGTTCTGCTGCCCGATCGGCGGCAGCACGATCGAGGAATCCATCACCAGCGTGTTCGGCTGAAGGCCGCTGCGCAACGCCGCGAGATAGGTGACCGGCTTCAGCGTCGAACCGGGCTGGCGCACGCTCTGGACAGCGCGATTGAGCTGGCTTTGCGGATAGGAGAAACCGCCGGTCATCGCCAGGATGCGCCCCGTCTTGTTTTCCAGCACCACGGCCGCGCCCTGCACATTCGGCCGCACCCGCAACTCGGCGCGCGCACCCTGCTTCTTTGCGGCTTCGCGGATCCGGACATAAACGACATCGTTGACCTGCAGGCTGCGCCGGGTCGCCGCGTTCCAGGGATTGAGCGGCACGATGCGGCCATCCATCAGGCCGACATTGGTGACCTCGCCGCGCTTGCTGCGGCCATTCTCCAGCACCACCGCAGGTTCCCAATGCACGTCATAAAGCGGCAGCCGCACCGATTTCAGGGCCGCGAGCCAGGCGGGATCTGCGCCGCGGCGCTCGTCGGTCATGGTCTTGAGCGCGTCGGTGATCGTTGCCTCCGGACCCTCGAACTTGTAGCGGCCGGTATTCAACTCGTAACGCGCGAGCGCTTCCTGCAGCACAGACTCGGTGGCGCGCTGCAGGTCCGGATTGATGGTCGAGCGCACGACATAGGATTTGGCGTTGAGCGAGCCGATTTCGGGGATCGAACGCGCCTCGCGAGCGACGTGATCGACGAAATGGTAGCCGGTATTCTGCCGCAAGCGCTCGTAGGGAATGATGGCGGGCAGTTGCACCTTGGGATCGACCGACGCGATCATGCCGTCCTCGTGCATGCGGCCCAGCACATAGGCTAGCCGATCGCGGGTGCGGCCGGCATTGCGATCGGGACTGAAATAGCTCGGGCCCTTGGCCAGCCCGGCAATGAACGCGGCCTCGACCGGCGTGAGCGCGCTGACGGATTTTCCGAAATACCCCTGCGCCGCCATCTCCACGCCCCAGGCGCCGCGCCCGAGATAGATCGAGTTCAGATAAAGCTCGAGGATCTCGTCCTTGCTCAGCAGCCGCTCGATTTTCGAGGCGACGATGATCTCGCGCAGCTTGCGTTCGTAGGTGATGTCGTTGCCGACCAGAATGGTCTTGGCGAGTTGCTGGGTGATGGTCGATCCACCCTGCGGCCGGCCGGGCTGCGCCAGATTACCGACAAAGGCGCGGACCAGGCCGCGCTCGTCGACGCCGCTATGCTGGCGGAACCGTTTGTCCTCGGCGGCGATGAAGGCGTTGCGGACGGTCTCCGGGATAGTCGTGATCGGGACCCAGACCCGCCGGTTTTCGGGCGTGAACACTTCGGCGAAGCGCTCGCCCTTGCCGTCGAGGATGACGCTCATGCCCGGCAGCGTCATGCCCTTCAACTGGCCTGCATCCGGCAGATCTTTCAATGCATCGTTGTAGAACTGGATGACTTCGGTCAGATCAACCGGGGAATCCTGCACGGCCTCGCCCTTGCAGAATTGCCGGTAGACCGTGTGGAGATCGGAAAAAGACAGTCCTTTCAAGACCTTGATCTCGTCGCCGAACGCGCCCTTGTCGTCCATCGCGGTCGCAATCAGGTCGTCGAGATTGATCTGCTCGATATCAAATGATCTGCGCATGTGGAGGCAGCCGGCCTGCAACAATTGCTGCACCTCGGCGGTGTCGGTGGCGGGATTGAACTCGGCCTTGATGGCCTCCGGCCGGGTCGTTGCCTGGCTGAATGCGAGTGCCGTCGCCAGAATCTTGACGAGTATGATGTTCATGAACCGCCGCGTACCCGAATGCCGCCCCCGGCTTTCGTGGATGCATGATTCTACCCGAAGGCGGGCAAAATAAGGAGCGCTATTGGGGCGATAGCGCTTATTTGACCGGGCTAGCCCCGCGGCTCATCCGGCGCGATAAGCTTGGAACTTCGCTGGATGCGGTCGCCCGACCGGAGATTTTCTTCCTCGCTACGTCGTCACCGGTTTCTCCGGGCGGCAGTTGCAACTGTATGGACCTGGGCTAGCGACGCACTTCACGCGGAACAACGCAGAGCCCTTGGATGCCGCGCAGCCACACACGCGCGCTGTAATAAAGCTGACATCTCATTTCGTAATAGTTTCACAGGATTGATTCTACCAACAACCGAGAGCCGATGATCGGCCGGTGCATAGCGTTTGCCGGCTGCGTGGGCCCTTGCGCCGCTCAACCGAAAGCCGTCGCGATCAAAGCGGGTGCGACTTTCAGTGCGACCGGTGTCCGTCCTCACCTTTAACCCGACTTCGATTGGCGTAACACATGAAGGCTCAGCAGAACATCAACAAGGAAGCGGTCATCGGCGCCTACGATCGTTGGGCGCCTGTTTACGACATCGTGTTCGGTCCGATTTTCCAGCGAGGCCGCCAAGCCGCGATCGAAGCGGCTGAACGGATCGGCGGACGCATTCTCGAAGTCGGAATCGGCACCGGCATTGCGCTCAGGGATTACTCCCCGAAGAACCGCATCGTCGGCATCGATATCTCCGCGCTGATGCTGGAAAAGGCGCGTATGCGTGTCCGCGGGATGGGGCTGACCCATGTCGAGCAACTCGCAGTGATGGACGCGAGCAATCTCGACTTTCCGGATAATTCCTTCGATGTCGTGATGGCTCAATATGTGGTGTCCACGGTCCCGCGCCCGGAAGCAACGCTCGACGAGTTCGCGCGGGTTCTGAAGCCCGGCGGAGAGATCATTCTCGCCAGCCGGCTCAGCGAGGAAAACGGATTGCGGCGCTCCATCGAACATTTCGTTGCACCCGCCGCGCGCAAGCTCGGCTGGCGCACCGAATTCGGCTGGGAACGATATCTCGCCTGGGAGTCGCGCACGCCCAGCATCGAGCTGGTCGAACGGCGCAAAATGCCGCCGCTTGGCCATTTCGCGCTAATCCGGTTCCGCAAGAAAGCCGCACTGAATACCGCTGACATGTCCGCGGATGGTCAACGCACTACCGGCGTTTCGGACCACGGTCGCAGCACCAGCATCGCGTAGCTGACACGGCCACAGCTTGCCCGGCCGATATTATCGATCACACTCGTCAAACAGGGGATGTGTCATGGGTTTCTTGGAAGCGCTGCGCGAACAGCGCTGGGACGATCACCGCTACTATCATCACAGTCGAATCAACCAGACTCTTCATCTCGTGAGCGCGCTGAGCTTCCTGACCGCCTATGTGCTGGTCTTCTTCGACCCGGCAGTGGCGGCGCTGATCGGGTGGCTGGTCGCCATGACCACGCGGCAGGCGGGGCACTTCTTCTTCGAGCCGAAGGGCTACGACCACATCAATCACGCCACCCACGAGCACAAGGAAGACATCAAGGTCGGGTATAACCTGCAGCGCAAGATCGTGCTGCTGACGATCTGGGCTTTGTCACCGCTCGTGCTGCTGGCGGACCCGACCTTGTTCGGCATTTTCGAGCCGGCAACCGGTGTCGCGGACTTCATTCGGCAGACTGCAAAAATCTGGCTCGCGCTCGGTCTCGGCGGCCTGGTCGCCCGCACCATCCAGTTGTTCTTCATTCGCGACGTGCAGACCGGCCTCGTCTGGGCGACGAAGATCCTCACCGACCCGTTCCACGACATCAAGCTCTACTACAAGGCGCCGCTCTATCTCCTCCGTGGCGAATTGATCGACCCAAACCACGGCAAGCATCGGCCTGGAGAGGTGGATGACGAGGAGGAGGAGGTCGCGCTGCGGCCTCTGTGAGGCCAGCCGGGTTGAGACTATCCGCAGCAGCCGATCAGCGGGTGCCAAACCGGTGAGCGATGATCTCCTTCAACAGCGCTCGCTTGACCGACTTGTTGGTGGTGGACGGATCGGTCCACCACCAGCCGTCCCGCTCCATCTCGGTCGCCGCGGCAACGAACCGGTCGGTCACAGCAGCGAAATCCGCCTCGGTATAATTCAGGCTGAAGATCAGCCGGCCGCTGCCGACCCAGCTCAAGGCCAGACCGTGAGCGCGCAGATAATATTGCAGCATCCAGTTGTAGCGCGACGGCCGCGTGTACAGCACGGTCCAGATCGAGGACAGATTTGCGACCTGCACCGGCAGGCTTGCCGCCTGAAGCCGTGCATTGAGCGCCGCAGCGCGCGCGTTCCAGGTCTCGTCAAGCCCATCATAGACACTTGCGAGTTCCGGTCCGTCGAGCCGGGTCAGAAATTCGTTCATCGCTCCCATGACATAGGGATGCGAGTTGAAGGTGCCGCGCGCGAAGCAGATATCGGCGGGCCGGTCCTCGCGGAACCGCTGCATCAGGTCGCCACGGCCGCAAACCACGCCGACCGGCAGCCCGCCTCCCAGCGTCTTGCCGTAAGTCACCATGTCGGCCTTGACGCCGAAATAGTCCTGCGCTCCACCGCGTGCGATCCGGAAGCCGACGAACACCTCGTCGAAAATCAACACGATGCCGCGCTCGCTGCAAACCTGCCGGAGCTGGCGCAGCCACTCCGAATAAGCCGCGCGATCGAAATGCGCGCGACGCGAACCGTCCATCAGGGACGAATCGCCGGGCGCATTGGCGTTCGGATGCAGCGACTGCAGAGGGTTCACCAGAACGCAGGCGATATTCTTTCTGGACCGAAGCACCTGCAAGGTCTTTTCCGACGTGTCGCTCAGTGTGTAAGTATAATCGGCGGGAAGCGGATTGCCGATACCGGGCTGCACGTCTCCCCACCATCCGTGATAGGCGCCGCACAGGCGCACCAGATGCGTGCGCTTCGTATGGTAGCGCGCAAGCCTCACCGCCTGCATCACTGCCTCGGTGCCGGACATGTGGAACGAGACCTCGTCGAGACCGGAAATCTCTTTCAGGCGCCGGACATTGTCGACGATCACCGGATGATAGGCACCCAGAACGGGGCCAAGGTCGCGCACTCTCTCGGCGCCCTTGGCGATGCAGTCCTTGTAGAAATCGTAACCGAAGACATTGACCCCGTACGACCCGGTCAGATCGTAGAAGCTGTTGCCGTCGAGATCGGTCACCGTCACGCCGCGCGACGATTGCAGAAACGACCCGCCCTTCAGATTGTCGCGCACGATCCTGCTGAACTGAAACGGAACGCGATATCGCGCGGTGAACTTCAGGTCGGAGATGTCCTCTGCCGCCTCGGCCGAGAGTTGCGCGGTTATCGGAAAATGCGTGCGGTAATAGTCGGCGAGCTGGCCGAACCCTGCGCGACGCCTCGCAACGACGTCACGCGGCGCCTCGTCGGCACGAAAAAACGCTGCCTCATTGTACTCGTAGAAGGGAATGAACGAGGCGAGCCGGCGCGACATGCGCGAATGTCCCTCGAGCGACCTGTGCTTGGCGCTCGACAGCATAAGGCGCGCTCGGACTTTCGGGAGCAGCGCCACCAGTGCCGCCGCACCGGTGGCGTAGAGGGCGAAGGCGGCGTGTGACGAATCCATGACCGATGCGGTTAAGCAAAGAAGAATACAGGATGATGACATTACGCAGACTGTTCGATCCCCTCAGCGAGGATCTCAATTTTCTCCTCACCAACCGCATTCCGCGGCGGTGGGCGACACAATTCATCGGCTGGCTAAGCAAGGTCGAACAGCCGATCGTTCGTGACGCTGCCATCGGGATCTGGCGGCTGTTCTCGGACCTCGATCTGAGCGATGCGAAGAAGACCAGCTTCACCAGCATGCATGATTGCTTCACGCGAGAGCTCAGGGAAGGCGCGCGGCCGGTCGATCACGATCCGACCGCTCTGGTCAGTCCGTGCGACGCCATTGTCGGAGCTTGCGGGCGCATAACCGACGGTCAGCTGTTTCAGGTGAAGGGCCTGCCCTACCGGTTATCCGAACTCGTGGCCGACCCGACCTTCGACGCTGCGTACAGCAACGGCCGCTACGTCACCCTGCGGCTGACGGCCAGCATGTACCATCGCTTCCACGCGCCATATGACTGTGTTGTGGAGCAGGTGACGGCGATTTCCGGCGACACCTGGAACGTCAATCCGATTGCGCTCAAGCGCATCGAGAAGCTGTTCTGTCGCAACGAGCGCGCCGTCATCCGCACAAGGCTTCCGGGCGGCGGGCTGGTGACGCTGGTGCCGGTCGCGGCCATTCTCGTGGCCAGCGTCCGGCTGCATTTCCTCGATCTGACACTCGGGATGCATTACCGGGGCGCGCGCACCATCGGCTGCGACGTCACGTTAGCCAAAGGCCAGGAGATGGGTTGGTTCGAGCACGGCTCCACCATCATCGTGTTTGCACCAGACGGCTTTGAACTGCAGCCAGGGGTGCAGGAAGGCACGAAAATCCGGATGGGCGAGGCGTTGCTACGGATACCGTGACGGAGCCGCCATCTCACGGCCTGCGGCGCTGCCGCGGCGCGAATGGGAGGACTGGAACCGTTCGTGCCGTGGCCGTGAACTGGGGAACGAATTGGAATCTGCCGCTGGCATTGACAATGCTCGTCTGGGTCACCGCGGCGGGCCGGATCGCACGGATGTTCGCATATTCCAGGACCAGATAATCACCAACGCTGTCGAGGATCTCGGCAAACCGGTCGCGGCAGATGATCCTTTCCGCAAGTATCGCACCGGTGCGGGTGTCGATAATAGCCGCCTCCCCGTTTCGGCTCAGCACCGAAAGCGCCTCCTTCATCTTTTCCGAACGGACCGCAGCGATGGAAATGACGTTGTTCATGGCCGTGTAACTCCGTTAGCAGGCGGCTGTTCCCGCAGACTGAAGTTGGTCGGCGCTGATGGATTGTCGGTTCATGACGGGGTCAGCGGCCCAATTTGCGCTGGTTCAACCTGCCGGCGAGGAACCTTATGGCTCGCGCACGGTTGCACCGGCATTCCCGACCGCTGGAGGTATACATGGCTGCCAAGGAAAAGACGCTGGAAGACCTCTTCCACGATACCCTGAAAGACATCTACTTTGCCGAGAAGAAAATCCTGTCCGCCCTGCCGAAAATGGCCAAGGCCGCTCACTCGGACGAACTGAAAGCCGCTTTCGAAAAGCACCACACCGAGACCGAGGGCCAGATCGAGCGGCTCGAACAGGTTTTCGAGCTGATGGAGAAGCCCGCCCGCGGCAAGACCTGCCAGGCGATCCTGGGCATCGTCGAGGAAGGTCAGGAGATCATGAAGGAATTCAAGACGTCCGACGCACACGATGCCGGCCTTTTGGCCGGTGCGCAGGCGGTCGAGCATTACGAGATTTCGCGCTACGGCACGCTCATCGCGTGGGCCGACCAGCTCGGCATGCGCGACGCCGCCCGGCTTCTCAAGCAGAATCTGGACGAAGAAAAGAAGACGGACGCGAGCCTCAGCAAGCTTGCAGAAAGTTCGCTCAATCAAATGGCGGCCTGAAGCCGCCATTCTGCTCTTGAAACTGATGGGGATCGGTCACGGTCCCCTTCCCATCTTGTGGTCCTAATCGAGATTCGCGGCAATACGCGTTCTGAGCGCAGCGATATCGATCTGTCGCACACTGCCTTGCCCGGCCAGATCCAGGGCATGCGCCGCTGCCGCGCCCATCGCGATACACGGTCCCATCACCCGGACGCTAGACAAGGCGGCGCTATCGCCGTCGATGCAGCGGCCGGCGGCCACCACGTTGTCTGCCTCCTCCGGGATGAGCGAGCCCAACGGCACTGTGTGCAGGTGATCGTCACCGAACGCCTCCCAGGCGACGCCATCCGCCCGGTCGTGCAGTTCGATCGGCCAGCCAGTGCGCGCAACGGCGTCGGCAAACCGGGTACCCGCGCGCACGTCGTCGACGGTGAGGTGTTGGCGCCCCTTGATCCAGCGGGTCTGGCGGATACCGGGAAAGCCATAGGCGCGCACGCGCGCCTTGGAAAAAGTGTCGGGATATTCGGCCCTGAGAAATCGAACGACGTCGTCCGCCATGGCCTTGCCAAGGAGCGCATTGCGGGAAGCCGCGATCGGCTCCAGCGGCGTTTCCACATGGGTCAGGTTGATCAGCGAAATCCCGCGGCCTGGAAAGACGAACGAAAATCCGTCCCGCCGGACCAGACCATACTTTGCGCCATTTTCTTTCAGGCGCGCGATCATCTCCGGACGCGCCGGGTGGTTGGCCTCGTCGATGCCTTCCAGCACCACCATCTGGCTGCCATAGAGCGGACCGTCCGCATTCTCGCGACAGGCGAAGCCGGCTTCAAAGGTCAGCGCCGCATCGCCGCTGGCATCGACAAATCCCGTCGCGGCGACCGTGACATCACCGTACCGCGTCGCAAATTCGATCGAACGGACGCGGCCACCATCCCGCACGACGTGGCGCATGACCGCCCCGAGCAGGACCGTGATATCGGCCTTGCGGACCGCCTCTTCGATCCAGCGCGACAGCGCGATCTCGTCATACATAACGACGGTGGTGTTGGAGGGACCGCCGCGCAGGTAGTGCAGCGCACCCTGCGCGCCGAGATCGCGGAGAATGCCGTCAGCGATGCCGTGGGTTATCTGGCGGCCATTATAGCCATTGGCGAACAGACCGCAGAACGTGCCGATGATCGAATTCACCGCCTGCCCGCCGAGCGCCGGCAGGCTATCTGCGAGTACGACCTTGCGGCCGAGAGCCGCCGCCTCCAGTGCCGCAGATACGCCGGCGATCCCCGCACCAACCACGCAGATGTCGGCTGTGACGGCTTGCGCACTTCGGCCGCTACTGCGCACGATCCTGGTTGCGGTCGAAAAGTCACGATTGGGTGCCATGGCATACTCCCCGGCACGCGTTCTAGATCACCGCGCCCGGCATTGGAACGCCGATACCGGCGCCAAAGGGACGTCGCCAAGCCCAGCCTCTAGAGCGGGCACAGCGAGCGGAGCTTGGCGCAACCGGCGCCGCGGGCAGTTTCTGCGTTAACCGCCCGTTATCCTCAATCGGCGATTAATATCGCTTGCCCATCGCGTATGACGCGTCCGGCGCCGACGCCTCGAGTGACTATCGTGCAAGCCGCTGAACCAAAGTCACGATCACTGAAGACCGCCTCGGTCAACCTGCGCGACCTCACGATCCTGATTGCGGATCCGGGAACCTATACCCGACGGGTTGTCTACGGGATGCTGCGCGGCTTTGGCGCGAATCGTATTCTCGAGGCTGCAGATGCGGCGGACGTTCTCTCCGCATTAATGCAGCAAAAGATCGATATTCTGATCCTCGATGCCAAGCTCCCGCCCCAGGACGGCCTCGCCGTCACGCTGGCAATCCGACGCAATCCGGATAACGAAAATCGAACGCTGCCGATCCTGATCATGACCAGCGACGCCCAGCAATCGACAGTGAAAGAGGCTCGCGACGCCGGCGCCAGCATGGTGGTAGCCAAGCCGATGTCGCCGACGACGCTTTATGACCGCCTGGTCTGGATCGCATTCGACCGGCGTCAATTCATCGATTGTCCGACCTATTTTGGGCCCGATCGGCGCTTCAAGATCGAAGGCTACCCCACCGGCGTCGGCCGCCGGGCCAGCGACAAGACGATCGAGGTCTCGGACGCGACCGAACCCAACCTGGAACAGGACGATATCGATAGTCTGTTTCAGGCCGCGCGCGCGGGACAGAACGAATGACCGACAAAACCCCGCCGAATGTGCGCATTTTTGCGGTCAAGACCCGATTTCAGGAACTGGCGCAGCGTCCGGGCGGCGTCCCGCGCGAGGTTGCGATCCAACAGGCCGATTCGCAGATCGAGGACTTCAGAACCGAGTATGTGGATTGGGTCGAGCACGAAGTGCAGGAACTGATGAAAGCGCTCCACGCCGTGGAGGGCGGGCAAGCGGACCAAGGGCAGGTCGAGGTGATTTATCGGCGCTGCCGTCAGCTGCGTGACACCGGCGCGACCATGGGTCTCAGCCTGGTCAGCTTCATTTCCGACAATCTGTGCAGGGTACTCGACACCGTGAAAAACGGCGCGCCTTACGACGCTGAGGTGATCCAGTGCCACATGGATGCACTCCTGCTGGCCAGGCAGGATGCCTATCGCAAGCTAGGTCCCGAGCAGGTGCCGGAGATGACCAGCGGACTTCACCGCATGCTGGAACGCGCAAATCGCAGCCTGGCAGGGAAAAGCGGATAACTGACGTTTGGTCCGACATCCTAGAAGATGATGTCGACCTCAAGCTCGGATTCCGACGGCTCCGGCAAGGGCTGGAATACCGTTCCGAGACCGTTTTCCAGCCGGTCCAGAAAGCGCTCCTTCAGGTCGGCGAGCGTGATGTCGTGAATGACATCGCGACCGAACGGGACGCGCGGTCCATCGCCTGCCGCGGGAAGCAAGTTGGTCGAATCCGCATACCGCGCAAGCGCGCCGCTCAAGGCCTCGAACTCCTGCTTCAGCCGATCGAAGCTTTGCAGCGTCACGATCAACTCGCGATCGGGCCTTCCGTCACGCGTGACGATATCGGTCACGCGGGCGACCGTGTCCTCCAGCTCGCGAACGTTATCCAGAAACAGCGTCGCGAGGACGCCGAGCAAAGCTGCGATTTCCGAAAGCGCGCCATCCGGCGCGGCGGTATCCGCCGGCTGGACGTCCGGCTCGATACCCAACGCAGCACCGGCACTCATTTACGACAGCTTTCCCATAACCTGTTCGATTTTCTGACGCAGCACCTGAGCGGTAAAGGGCTTGATCAGATAGTTGTTGACCCCGGCCTGCGCAGCCTTGACCACGAGTTCGCGATCGCCGCGGCCGGTCAGCAGAATAAACGGCACACGCCGCACAACCGGATGCCCGCGCACGGCGCGCAGGAGGTCGAGTCCGTCCATCTCGTCCATGTAATAGTCCGACAGGATCAGGTCGATCGGCTGCAGCGAGGCGATTTCCATCGCCTTTTTCCCGTTCTCGGCTTCATGGATGAGACGGATGCCGATCTGCTCCAGGATCATCGCCGTCATCTTCCTCACGCTTTCCTGATCGTCGACCACCAGGACCTTAAGCGCCACCGCATTTGGCATTTTTCATTCTCCTCAACTCGACGGACGACACTGGGTCGGCCCTGCTCGTAGCCCAATGTCATGCAACTTTAGCGAATGTATTTCCCTTTTGCGCAGCGGCCGGCGAAGACGTCTCTACCGCAAGATCGGAGAGCTTCTCGACGTCGAGAATCAGCGCAACACTTCCATTGCCGAGGATGGTGGCTGCTGCGACGCCAGGCACCGGGCCGTAGCTTTCCTCGATGCTCTTGACCACGACCTGTTGATGTCCGCACAGCTCGTCGGCCACCAGTCCCAGCCTTGTGCCGTCGCCGGCATCCGTGATGATCACAACGCACTCACCAGACAGATCGGCGGAGGAGCCGATATGCAGCAGGTCGCCGAGATAGACCAGCGGCACAAGATCGCCACGCAATTGCAGCATGCCGCGTGTCCCGACCAGATTGTTGATGCTGGAGCGCGGCGGCCGCAGACATTCCACAATCATCGACATCGGCATGACATAGGTTTCGCGGCCGACCTTGATGACCATGCCGTCCATCACCGCAAGGGTCAGCGGCAACGAGAACTGGATGGTCGTGCCCTTGCCGCGAACCGACTGCATCGAAAGACGCCCGCCGATCTCCTGAATGTTGGTCTTCACCACGTCCATGCCAACGCCACGGCCGGATATGTCGGAGACGACATCGGCGGTCGAGAAGCCCGGCATCATGATCAAGTTGTTGATCTCGTCATCGGTGAGCGCAGCGTCCGCGCTGACCAAGCCCTTCTCGCGGGCCTTCTGCAGAACCTTCTCCGTGTTGATGCCGCCGCCGTCGTCACTCACTTCGATCACGATCCGGCCACCACGATGGTCGGCGGAGAGGCGGATCAGCCCTTCCTCGTTCTTTCCGGCGGCGACGCGGACCTCCGGCAGTTCAATGCCGTGGTCGACCGAGTTGCGAATGATGTGGGTCAACGGGTCGGTCAGCCGCTCGATGATCGAGCGGTCCACCTCGGTCGTCTCGCCGGACAGCTCGAGCCGAATCTTCTTGCCCACCTTCTGCGCGGTTTCACGCACAAGCCGCGGCATCCGCTGGAACACGGTGCCGACCGCTTGCGCGCGCATCGACATCAGTCCGTCCTTCAGCTCGCGGGTGTGGTGAACAACCTCGTCCAGAATTTGGGACAGCCGGTCGCTTACGCCCTCAGGCAGATCGTGAACGATCTGGCCGAGCATCGCCTGTGCAATGACGAGTTCGCCGACCATATTGACGACGCGGTCGATCTTTTCGAGTTCGATACGTGTCGTGGTCGCCGCAGGTTTGCCGGGCCGCGCTGATCTTTCCGCAGGCGCGGCTGGTGAGGCCGACGCGCGGTCGGCCGGTGCGGGCGCCGCCTCTTGGGTCGGCTGCGGTTTCGGATCGGCCGCAGGGCGTAAAGCCTGAACAGGCGCCGGCGTCGCAGCCGGCACCACCGGCGGGGCAACGTCCAGGACCGGAAGCGGTTCGGCGGGGCTGTCGGCCGCTATCGGATCAGCCGGGCCAGCCCCAATTTCAGTGATGGCAATCTCGCAGTCGCCCACGAAATCGAAAATGTCGCTGAGCTGTTCGCGCGTCGCATCAGTGCGCAGCGTCCCGTTCCAGCTGAGATAGGCGATTTCCGGCCGCAACGATGTCAGATCCGGCAGCCGATCGCAGTTTGCCGAGATTTCGAGGTGCCCGAGCTGGCGCAACTGCCGTATCACCAGCAGCGGATCGCTGCCATTCTTGAGCATGTCGGCATTGGGAGAAAATGCGATTTCGAACGACCGCGAGACCGGCTCCTCGGACGCAAGGTCTGCCATCACCGGCGTGAAGTCGATGCCATCGAAATCCGACATTTCATCGGATCCGGCGTTCTCGCCATCCACCCGCACCGGAACGAAATCCAGACCGTCGAAGTCCGCAGGAGCCTCCTCTTCGCCCGAGGAATGATTGCCGAGCAAACCCTCGAGCGACGCGCGGCAATCCTGCCCAAAACCTTCGGGAATAGTGTCGCCTGCGCGCGAAATCTGCACCAGATCGGAGAGGACGTCGCTTGATGCCAGCATGACGTCGATCACTTCGGTGGTGGCGACAAGGTCGCCGCGCCGGACCGCGTCCAGTGTGGTTTCGAAGACATGGGCGAAACCAACCAGCGCCTCAAAACCGAAAATACCGGCACCACCCTTCACCGAATGCACCGCGCGAAACACGGCGTTGACGGTATCGTCGGAGCCAAGGCCTTCGCGCATATCGCTCAGGCCCTGCTCTATCAGTTGCATCCCTTCCGCGCATTCGTCGAAAAAGGTCTGCTTGAGTTGATCGAAACTCGCCATCGGCGTCGTCCTTTCCTAGCAGGCCACCTTGCGAACCGTCGCGATCAGCCGCTCCGGATCGAACGGCTTCACCAACCAGCCCGTGGCGCCCGCTGCGCGTGCGATATTCTTCTTTTCGGCCTCGCTTTCGGTGGTGAGGACGAGAATCGGAGTTGTCTTGTGCTCGGGGCGCGCACGCAGTTGGCGTACAACCTCGTATCCGTCCATGCGGGGCATATTGATATCGGTGATGACGACGTCGACATTCTCACGCTCGAGCATGTCGATGCCATCTTTGCCGTCGACGGCCTGAATCACGTCGAACCCGGCATCCACCAGGGTGAGCATCAGCATGTCGCGCATGGTCTTGGAATCGTCGATCGTCAGAATCCGCAGATTGCCGATCGCAGACGCTGACTCTTCGATGATATCCATGGCGGGAGCATTCCCATCGTCCTGCGGCATCGACGCCTCTACCGGCGCTTCAGCGGCGGGTTCAGGTACTTCCTGCATACCGTGGCTCCACTCAAGCCCGAGATCGGCGAAAGTCTGGATGAAGGCGTCCGATGGCTGATCGATCCAGACCTTGGTGTCCCGCTTGGCAGCCAGCAATATCTGGAGACATGGCAGCGTCAGCACCTCAACCTCGGACGCGTCCACCCGCACGCCGCCCGCGGCCTGTGCTTCCCGTAGAATCTCTTCATGGAGCGTAATGGCGGCGGCCAGATCGAGCACCTTCGGCAGTTTCATAACCGTCCCCTCAATTCATCTCTAAAATCGTCATTGCAAATTGTCCGTCTCAGCCCGCCTGTGCCATACGCTGCGAGGCTGGTGATCCCATCTTGCCCTCGTAGGCGTCGAGAATTGCGTCAGCGACCTGGTTCAACGAACATTGGCGCATTACGGCACCGCGTTCGAATGCCACCTGCGGCATTCCGTAAATCAGCGATGATGCCTCGTCCTGGCCGATCGTCAGTCCGCCGGCCTTGCGCAATTCGAGCAGGCCATCAGCGCCGTCTTTGCCCATGCCGGTCAGAATAACGCCGATCGCGGATCGCCCGACGACACGTGCGACCGACCGGAACAGTACGTCGACCGACGGCCGGTGACCGCTTGTCGGCGGTCCGTCATCGAGTGCACAGCGATAGCCGGCTCCGGCCTTGACGACCTGCAGATGGTGGGAGCCCGGCGCAATGTAGACATGGCCCTGCTCGATCACGTCACCATCCACCGCCTCGGAGACCGCCATTGGACATTCGCGGTTGAGGCGCTGTGCGAACGCAGCGGTGAAACGTGGCGGCATATGCTGGGTGATTACGATCGGCGGGCAGTCCGACGGCAGGTTCATCAAGACCGTTTTCAGCGCCTCGACCCCGCCCGTCGATGCACCGATCGCTACGATCTTGCCGTTATGTCGCACCGTGCGCGCGGCTTTCTTGACCGCAGGAGCAGTCATGGCAGCTCGTGCCGACATGCGCGTGCGAGCGGCGGCCTTGATCTTGGCCTGCAACTCACTTGCCAGCGCCGGCAATGCGTGGGCAGCGTCGGCGGATGGCTTCGCGATGAAATCCACCGCTCCAATTTCGAGCGCTTCGAGCGTGATGTCGGCACCGGCCTGGGTCAACGTCGAGACCATGATCACGGGCATCGGCCGCAAGGTCATGATTTTGCGCAGGAACGTGATGCCATCCATGTGCGGCATCTCTACATCGAGCGTCACCACATCAGGGTTGAGTGCCTTGATGCGATCACGCGCAGCGTAGGGATCGTCCGCAGTCCCGACCACTTCAATCTCGGGGTCAGAGGACAGCAAGGTGGTCAGCAGCTGCCGAATCAATGCTGAATCGTCGACGATCAAAACTCGTACCGGCTTACCCATCACCCGCCCCTAATTGTCAAAAAGCTCAATCTCGCCGGCAGGCGCCCGCGTCGACAGACGCTTTGAGTGCTCCAGCTCGTCCCGCGCAACAGCGCCGGTCGCGTCGCGGCCGAGAAGGCGTCGCACCACGCGGCCTGTGGCCGGCGAATAGTGAATTCGGCGAGGGAAACGCCCGCCTAGATCCTGAGCGACACACCGCAGTCTTTCAGCTTCGAGGTAACGCAGCGCAAACTGCGCGTTGTCGCTTCCAACCGCGATGTTGCTCTCGGTTACGTTGCCGCCACCGAACACCTTGATTTCAAGGTTCTCGCGCGAACATCCCATCTTCATCAGTTCATTGATGAGTTTTTCCATCGCGAAATTGCCGAAGCGGGTCGACTCGGGATCGCGGCCCCAGCCGCCGGTGCGTCCTTGTGGCAGCATAAAATGGTTCATGCCGCCGATCCCAAGACGCGGATCGCGAATGCACGCCGCCACGCATGAGCCCAGCACCGTAACCAGCGTCTCGTCGGCGTCCCCGGTCACGTAGAACTCTCCCGGAAAAACCTTAACCATCCATGTTCCGGCGGACGCGTCGTAAAATCGGCGCGTGCCCGCGGCCCCCGCCTCATTCCGTCCACTAGCGACCGCTCGGGCCGCTACCGCCGCGCTCATGCCTTCCTCCGGTAGGTCGTGCGTGCGATAAGCTGCAGCTCGGGATGCGTCCCGTGAAACGATTCCGAATGGCCGATGTAAAGAAAGCCACCCGGCTTGATGCTTTGGATAAATCTGTCGATCAACGCAGTCTTGGTCGCATTGTCGAAATAGATCATCACGTTGCGGCAGAAGATCGCGTCGAATTTTCCATGAAAGGGCCAGGGATCCATCAGATTGAGCCGGCGGAATGCAATCAGCGAACGGAGATCTTCGCTCGCCATCAGACTGTCCGCATTGCGGCCTTCATTCGCCGGCTCGAAATAATCGCGGTAGACGCGCGGGACACTTTCGAAGCCGGAGCTCGGGTAGATTCCTCGTGCAGCTTTGGCGAGCACATCGGTGTCGATGTCGGTCGCGAGAATGCGGATATCGTGACGTGCCCCCTTCGGCATTTCATGCCGCACCACGGATGCGATCGTATAGGGCTCCTCGCCTGTCGAGCAGCCCGCCGACCAAATCCGGAAGCGTCCATCGCCTCGATGGCCGCCTTTCAGGAACGGTTGAACGACCTGGCTGCGAAGATGATCGAAGTGATGCGACTCGCGGAAGAATTTCGTGAGGTTCGTGGAGATCGCGTTGATGAAGCTTTCCAGCTCGGCATTGTTCTCCGCGAGATAGTCGCGGTATTGCCTGAAGGCCGTAAAACCCAGGGCGCGCAATCTGCGCGAAACCCGCGTGTAGACGAGATTGCGCTTGCTGTCGGACAGCGCAATCCCGGCATGCTCGCGGGCCAGTGCCACGAGGCTGCGGAAATCCGCGTCCGAGAAGACGAACTCCCGCGGCGCGTCCGGAATGGCGACTTCCATCGATCCGATCGCGACCGCGGCGTTGTGAGGTTTCCGCACCATGATCGTCCTAGAACTCTTCCCATTCCTGTTCGGGTGACTTCGCGAGCGCGGTGTTGCCGCGGGTCATTGCGGCGGCCGGACGTGCCGCCGGCCGCTGGCCCGATTTCGAAACATGTCCACGCGAGGCGCCGGCCGACATGCGCGCGCTTGGCTGGGGCATGTCATTTCCGACCCGGAACTTGCTGACGCTCTCGGTCATCATCTGTGACTGCTCTTCCAGAGCCTTGGCGGCGGATGCATTCTGTTCCACCAGCGCGGAGTTCTGCTGTGTCACCTCGTCCATCTGGCTGAGCGCAATATTGACCTGCCCGATTCCGGTCGACTGCTCGCCGCTTGCGACAGCGATGTCCGAGACGATCTCGGCGACCTGCCGGATCGACGCGACGATCTCCGCCAGGGCGGCGCCGGCCCGGTTCACCAGATCGACGCCTTCCTGCACCTGGCTCGAAGAGTTGCCGATCAGATCCTTGATGTCCTTGGCTGCCTGCGACGACCGCTGTGCAAGGCTGCGGACTTCGGACGCCACCACCGCAAATCCGCGGCCGGCCTCGCCTGCTCGTGCGGCTTCGACCGCAGCATTCAAGGCCAGCAGGTTGGTCTGCCGCGCGATTTCGTCGATGACGCCAATGATGTCGGAAATCTGCTTCGAGCTTTCCTCGATCCGCGCCATCGCATCCACGGCCTGCGCCACCACGGCGCTGCCGCGATCGGCGACATCCTGTGTTCCAATCGCAAACTGATTGGCCTGCTGTGCGTTCTCTGCGTTCTTCTTCACCGTGGTGGAGATTTCCTCCATCGAGGCCGAAGTCTGTTCCAGGCTCGCCGCCTGCTCTTCAGTGCGCTGAGACAGATCCGCGGTCGAGGTTGCGATTTCCGTCGCGGTGTTGGTGACGTCGCGGGTCGACGCGGAAATAACGCGCATCGTGTCCTGCAATTGTGCGACGGTCGTATTGAAGTCGTCCCGAAGCTGCAGATAGCTATCGGTGAAGCCCTCGTTCAGTCGAACCGTCAGATCGCCGGACGCGACCTGTCCGAGACCGCCTGCGAGCGCGCGGACGACGCCCGCCTGCTCTTCGGCAACGCGTTCCTGCTCGCGGGCATTGCGTTCGCGTTCGCTTTCGCTCTGCTGCCGCTGTTGCTCGCTGACAGCCTCCAGCCGACGCTTTTCGATCTCGGCGTCGCGGAAGACCAGAACCGCGCGTGCCATCTTGCCGATCTCATCGGCGCGAGCTTCATCGGGAACCACGATATCCACCTTGCCCTGGGCGAGTTCGCCCATGGTGCCGACCAGACGGTTAAGCGGTCCGACAACGCCACGCCAGATTGTGAAGATGCCAAAGGCCGCGATCAGCAATCCGAGCAGGCCCAGCACCGCCATCAGGATGGTCGTGCGATACATGTCCGCTTCGATCATCTCATGGCCACGCGCGGCGGTCTGCGCATAAATTCGCGCAAGAGCTTCCATATCCTTGTTCAGGGCCGTCCGCACTTCGCGGTTCGCGTCGTTGTCGCCGTATTCGCGGGCCGCGGCAGGATTGATTTCGACGCCACGTCTAACCGTCTCCCGACGGAATTCCTGAAACTGGGCAATTCGCTTCGCAAAAGCGTCGAACTGCTCACGATCGTCGGCGCCGACGAGCGTCTGCCACTCCTTGACGATGGTCCCGATCTCATCGGTAAACTTGAGAAGACCCGCGCCGAATCTTTTCGCGGTTGCGGCATCCGGCGACATATAGATGCCTCGGGATTCCATCACCACGGCGTAGATCAGGCTGTTGACCCGTTCGACGTTGCGCGCACCGATCGATGCGGTCTCGATCTCGCGCTCGCGTTCCATGAACGAGCGCGAGTTGAAGACCGAGATGAAAGCCAGCGTCGCAATGATTAGCGTCATCGCGGTGAACAAGCCGTACAGCTTGGTTGAGATCGAGAGTTGCTTGAACATGGGGAGCCAGCCTAGTTTGCCTGCGGCCGTTCGGAATCGCCGACGGGAACAGAGAGAAGATTGTGAAGATCGATAAGCGCGATCATGGCGCTTTCGAAGGTGACCAGTCCGGAGAGAAAATCGATACGCGAGGCCTGTGCGATCTTCGGGACAGGCTGAACCTGCCCCTGATCGAATGAAACGATGTCGAGGACACGATCGGCGAGCAGTCCGACCTGACGCACGCCAACCTGCACGATGATGACCACATGGATCGGTGAGGCTTCGGTCAGTCCCTGACCGAAGCGGCAGCGCAGGTCGATGATGGGAACGATGGCACCGCGCAGATTGAGTACACCGCGCACCGCATCAGGCTGACGCGGCAGGTGCGTGATCTCGGACCAGCCCTTGATCTCGCGTACCGCCATAATGTCGACGCCATACTGGTCGTTGCCGATGGCGAAACTGATGATCTGGGTCGGTACCACCGCGGCGCGCGCGGGAACAGTGTTCTGCCAGTCTCCCGTTACGGGCATTTCGGTCTGCGCTTCCTGCGCAGTCGCATTCAAGGTCATTGCAAGATTCCGCTGCTCGCCCTCTTTCTGAGGCCAATCGACAAAGTCCGACGGGGGAGAGCCAACGAGAACCGGAACAACCGCTGGGCTCAGAAGGAGGAAACTGCTTAATTTCCATGTGAAAATGCATCAAAAGCTTTATGAAACAGTTAACTACGGCCCTTGGTTGCGCGCCTCCGAAGGCCCGGATTTCGCAGATTGGCGCCGCCAGCAGCACAAGCCGAATTGCCAACGAATGGCACATTGGTTCCGATATAGAACCAATATGTTGGCAACATAACTATTTGAAAGTCCAGAAGGATCAATAAATCTCGCCCTGAAGAGACCGCGCCGGCAACCGGGGTCTCAGTGCATTTGGAGGGCTTGGCCATGACCAGCAGCAGACACGGAATCCATCACGTCACGGCGATCGCCGGGCCCGCTCGTCGCAATCTCGACTTCTACACCGGCGCGCTGGGGCTTCGCCTCGTGAAGAAGACCGTGAACTTTGACGATCCCGGCACCTATCATTTCTATTTCGGTGACGAGGCCGGCTCGCCCGGCACCATTCTCACCTTCTTTCCGTGGGAGCATGTCGCACCGGGACGGCTCGGTATCGGCGAGACACAGGAGACGGTCTTCCGGGTACCGGAAGGCGCGATCGGTTACTGGACGCATCGCTTCGTCGACAAGGGCGTGGCCCATGACGCACCGGCGCGACGCTTCGGTGAGACCATCGTCTCGTTCCGAGACCCCGATGGAATGCGGCTCGCATTGATCGGCGTGCCGGGTATCGAGAGCGAGCCTCACTGGGGCGGCAGCGACGTTCCTTCGGACGCGGCGATCCGTGGCTTTCACAGCGTGAACCTGCTGCTGAGGGAGGCCGCACCGACCGGCGCGATCCTGACCGATGTGCTCGGCTTCAGCGAGATCGGACGCGAAGGTCAACTCGTTCGATACAAGGCCGACGACACCGCGATCGGCGGCATCGTCGACATCCATGAGGCCGGCGCGTTCCTGCCGGGCCGCATGGGCGGCGGCTCGGTTCATCATATCGCGTTCCGTGCCGCAGACGACGCCGAAGAACTCGCGATGGCGAAGAAGCTGGTCGCAAATCACGGCCTGCAACCGACCGAGCAGAAGGATCGCAATTACTTCCGCTCGATCTACTTCCGCGAGCCCGGACATGTGTTGTTCGAGATCGCCACCGATGTGCCCGGCTTCGCCATCGACGAGCCGGTGGCAGCGCTCGGGCAATCGCTCAAGTTGCCCGGTGTCTATGAGAAGCGCCGCAGCGAGATCGAGAAAGTTCTGCCCGCGCTTGCCTGAAGCACGTTGCTCCTCCCGTCATCCGTGACGGGAGGAGGCCCCTGTGATGCAAGAGGTTTCGTGATGACCAAACCCGCAACCGGACTTTCCTTCATCCACCGCTTCGAGCCCGGCGGGGACCGCGACATCCCACCACTGCTGTTGCTGCATGGTACCGGCGGCGACGAGAATGACCTGATCAATCTTGGCCGCATGGTCGCGCCGGAAGCATCGCTGCTATCGCCGCGTGGCAAAGTATTGGAAGGCGGCATGCCGCGTTTTTTCCGCAGGCTGGCAGAAGGCATATTTGACGAGGATGACGTGAAGCGGCGCGCCAACGAGCTTGCCGACTTCGTCCAGGAGGCGCGCAGCGCCTACGGTCTCACCGCGCCGATCGCCCTCGGCTTCTCGAACGGCGCCAATATCGCGGCGGCGACCTTGCTGCTGCGTCCGGAGGCGCTTGCCGGAGCAGTGCTGATCCGCGCCATGGTGCCGCTGTCGCAACCGCCCGTGGCTGATCTCGCGGGCAAGCCGGTGCTGATCCTGTCGGGATCGATGGATTCGATGGTTTCGGCTGACAATGCCGGGCAGTTGGCCACGCAATTGGGCAATGCGGGAGCCCAAGTGCAGCATCGCACCCTGCCCGCCGGTCACGGCCTGTCGCAGGCCGATGTCGCGATCGCGCGAGAATTTCTGGCGCACGCGGCCGGAGCGATTGTCAGCGCTGCCTAAGACCGGGTACCCTCCCGATAACAAAAAGCGTTATCGGGAGGACTGCCAGATGCTGCGGATAACTGCCGCCCTGCTCGGGGCGATATTTGCGTTCGGCTCGGCCTGGGCTCAGGATTATCCGACGAGACCGATCCGCTTCCTGCAAGGCTTCGCACCGGGCGGCAATGCCGACACGATCTCGCGCGTGCTGGCGGAAGAGATGTCGAAGACCTTCAAAAGCGGGATGGTGAACGAGGCCAAGGTCGGAGCCGGCGGCAACATCGCCTCTGATGCGGTCGCCAAGGCCGATCCCGACGGCTATTCGATCGTTCTCTTCACCACCGGCCACGTCATATCGCCGGCGCTCAACAAGTCGCTCGGCTTCGATCCGGTCGAGGACTTCTCCTTCGTCTCCACCGTGTCCGAATTTCCGTTCTTCATCGTGGTGGGAGCCGACTCGCGGTTCAAATCGGTTGCCGATCTGGTGAAGGAAGCGCGTGAGAAGCCGGGAACGCTGACGGTCGGAACTGCCGGCGTCGGCACCGGTCAGCATATGTGTTCTGAATTGTTCGGCGTATCGTTCAACAGCAAGTTCGTCCACGTCCCGTATCGCGGCGACGCCGGATCGGTGACGGCGCTGCTATCGAACAGCGTTGATTTCATCATCGCGCCAGGAACTGCCATATTCGGGCAGATCGAGGCAGGAAAATTCCGCGCGCTCGCCGTCTCCGGTAAAGAGCGCTGGCCGTCGCTGCCGAATGTTCCCACCATTGCGGAAAGCGGCGCGCCCGGGTTCGAGGTGCTAGCCTGGACCGGGATCGCGACAACGAAAGGCGTCGCCAAGCCGATCGTCGACAAGTTGAATGCCGAAATCCGCCGCGCCATCGCAGTACCGACGGTCTCCGAAAAGCTGAAAAGTCTCGGCAGCGTACCCGTCTCAAGCACGCCCGCCGAGGTGACCGACAAGGTTCGCAACCAGGTGAAGTTGTGGAAAGAAGTCGCGGAAAAGGCCGGTCTGGAAAAACGATAACAACCCTCACGTCAGGACTATCAATGGCACATCTTGAACCGGCAGCCGCGAGCCGCGCGGACCAGACTTGGCAGACCGTCAAGATCGACTACGACGACGGCATCGCCTGGGTGACGTTGAATCGCCCGGAGAAGAAGAACGCGCTCAGCCCAACTCTTAACCGCGAAATGCTTCAGGTCCTCGACGCGCTCGAACTCGACGATCGCTGCAAGGTGATGGTGCTGACCGGTGCAGGAGAGTCGTTCTCGTCGGGGATGGATCTGAAAGAATATTTCAAGGAGGTCGACAAGGCGACGCCGGTCGAGGTCATGCGGGTGCGGCGCGACTCGATGGCGTGGCAGTGGCGGCGTCTCCAGACCTTCCCCAAGCCAACCATTGCGATGGTGAACGGATGGTGCTTCGGCGGCGCGTTCACGCCGCTGGTCTCTTGCGATCTTGCCATTTGCGCCGACGAAGCCGTTTTTGGATTATCGGAAATTAACTGGGGCATCATTCCGGCAGGCAATGTTGCAAAGGCCTTTGCCGAGAAGGTCAGCCCGGCCGATGCGTCCTATTACATGATGACGGGCGATACCTTCGACGGACAGAGAGCCAGCGCGATGCGCCTGGTCAATGATAGCGTGCCACGAGCGCAATTGCGCGAGCATACGCAGGCCCTGGCGCGCAAGCTGATGCAGAAAAATCCGCACGTCCTGTGGGCCGTCAAGGACGCCGCCCGTAGACTCAAATCGATGTCCTGGGATGAGGCGGAAGAGTATCTCTACGCCAAGGCGCAGGCGACCTATTCGACCGACCCCGAGCAGGGCCGCAAGAAGGGCATGGATCAGTTTCTGGAAGAGAAGTCCTACCGGCCAGGACTGAACAATTACCGTCGGGAGTGACAGTTTCGCAAACGGACGCGATGGTCTCTCTAGACCAGAAAGCCGGACGACTGTATCCACGCGAAAGCTGCCGCCATCGCTACAACAATGGCGCCGGTCGCGAGGGCAAGCAGCAAGGCGGTCATCCTGCGCATACCGGCTCCTAGACCAGCTCGAAGATTTCGGTCTGGATCCGCCACACCGGCACGCCGAGTTCACGTAACGCCTGTTCTGCGGCTTTGGTCATCGGCGGCGGTCCGCACAGAAAATAGTGCAGGTCACGCATATCCGCCTCCGGAAGATGTCGCGCCAGCACGTCGCGATCGACAAAGCCTTCCTCACCGGTCCACCCGAGCGGCGGCTTCTCCAACACATGGATGAGCGTCAATTCAAGACGATGCTGAAGCCTTTCAATCTCCTCGCGATAAACGATCCCGTCCCAGGCCTTGTTGGCGTAGAACAAAAAGATCGGCCGCTTGTCCCCCCGCTCGGCCATGCTGCGCATCATGCTCATCAACGGTGTGATGCCGATCCCGCCGACGATGCCGACAAAGCCCGGAACGTCGGGGTTGCGATCAATCGAGAACATGCCGTGCGGCGCATCGAGATAGACAGGTTCGCCCGTCTTCACGCTTCCGACGCTGCCAGTGAAATCGCCAAGCTCCTTGATGCCGAATTCGATGCGCGGCAGCATCTCGGGCGACGAAGCAATGGTGAAAGGATGCTCCCGCAGGCTGAAAGGGGAGCTCCGCAAAGTCAGCCAGGCGAACTGGCCGGGCTGAAAGCGCTTCAGCCCTTTATGCCCGTCCGGCTCCAGCGCGAGAGTCCAAGTGTTGCTGCGCTCAGGCCGCACCTCGACAACGCGATAGGGTTTGCGCAATTGGCTCAGCGGCTTAAGGACGCGCATCCATACGACGGACAGCAGAAAGATCAGGGTGACGGCCAGCCACAGTGTCCGCTTGCCGGGCGCTTCGGTGTAATAGCCGACGCCAACGATATGGCCGACCGCCGCAGCGAACCCAAGCGTAGCAAAGACCACATGCGCGTAACGCCACAACCCGTATTCGATCCGAAGAAGCTTGCGAAATTCCGAGGTTAGGATCGCCAGCAAGAGCAGCACAAGCGCCGCCCGGCCGAGCGTCAACTCCAAACGTGCTTTGCGCGGATCGAGCTCACCCAGCGCGTCCTGGTAAAAGAACCAGAGGATCAGAAAATGGGCGAGGACAAGCGTGACGGCGATCAGCGCAAGATAACGGTGAAACAGATAGATGATATCCAGCCCGAACGGCGCGCTGGCGCGTCTGTACCGGGAGGTGAGGAGAAACTGGACCGCAATCATGGCAATGCCGGCAAAGCCCAGCGCCATGGAAAAATCCCAAAGAAAGGCCTTTCCCGGCGGCATGCGTCCCACGATGAGAATCGCGAGCGGTGCCAGCACGAGAGCAAGATAGATAGCAATCCAGAGAGCAGCTCTTCCCGCCACACCACCTCCGCCAAAAAGCGGACGCCAACGTGCGCTGGCGTGGAAGGTTCAGACGAGAGCCGGCGGCACAGCGTCGCGGGCGGGATCCATCAGATCATCGCATGCCGGACCTTGGCGGAGACCCATTCGCTGACCAGCACGGTCGCGAGGATCACCAGCAGCAAAAGGCTCACCTGTGTCCAGGCCAGTGTGGACAGCGACGCCTCGAGGTTGAGTCCGATTCCGCCGGCGCCCACAAGTCCCACCACGGACGACTCGCGGATGTTTATATCCCAGCGAAACACGCTGATGCCGGCGAAGGCCGGCATGATCTGCGGCACGATCCCGTAATCCATCACCTGGGCCGGTGATGCGCCGGTTGCCTCGATCGCCTCGACCTGCGACACGTCGATCTCCTCGATCGCTTCATACAGAAGCTTGGCGATGAATCCGATCGAGCGCAGACCGATCGCGACAATTCCGGCGAGTACACCGGGGCCGAGCACCGTCACCAACAGCAGTGCCCAGATGAGGGAATTGATCGATCGCGACGACACGATGATCAGCAGCGCAACCGGGCGCACAAATAATGCGCTCGGCGTTGTGTTGCGCGCCGCCATGAACGCAACCGGCACTGCAACCAGAATCGCCAGCAAGGTGCCGAGGGTCGCGATCGCCAGCGTATCCCAGAGCGGCCGCCACAATTCGTTCAGGTAGGACCAGCGCGGCGGAACCATGCGCGACCCGATATCGGCCGCCTGCTTTGGTGCATCGAGAACGAAGGCCCAGATCGTATCCCTGGTCATCACCTGCCAGCAGAACACAAACAGCGCGACCAGCAGCAGCCAGCCGAACCATCGTACGAGATCCTGCCACGGCGTGGTGCGACGCCATTCCGGAAGCCCTGCGCTGTCGCGGGTGACCGGCATTACTGGATCGCCTTGCGAATGAGGCCGGAAGAATATTCGCAGGCCATCACGATCGCGATGATGATGATCAGGATGGCGGCCGCGGTGTCGTATTCGTAACGGCTGAGCGAGGTGTTGAGCGTGGCGCCGATGCCGCCTGCACCGACGATGCCGACCACCGCGGATTCGCGGAAGTTGATGTCGATGCGATAGAGCGACAGTCCGATCAGCCGCGGCATGACCTGCGGCTGCACCGCATAATTGACGACTTGCCCCCAGGACGCGCCAGTGGCGCGGATCGCTTCGGCCTGCGATGGGTCGATGTCCTCGATATCCTCGGCCAGGAGCTTAGCCAGAAAACCGATGGTCGCGAATGAGAGCGTCAGAAATCCGGCGAATGGCCCGAATCCCACCATCGCAACGAACAGGATCGCGATGATGACTTCCTGGAAGCTGCGCGAGACCGCGATGATTGCGCGGCATGCGAGATAGACCGGCATAGGCGACAGGTTGCGCGCCGCCCCGATTCCGATCGGGATCGAGATCAGGATGCCGGCCACCGTGGACGTCACGGTCATGGTCAGGCTTTCCTGCATCCCTTGGGCGATGTCGCTCCAACGGCTGGTGAAATTCGGCTGGAGGAAACCTGACAGAAGACGCGTCCCGCGCACCGCGCCTTCCGACAGCCGCGCCCAGTTCACATCGATCGCGCCAATCGAGATAACGACATACAGCAATGCACCGCCATAGATCGCCCAGCGCAACACGCCATTGGCAATGAATGGCGGCTTCCGCCAGACCGACGGATAACGCGCCGCATTTGTGAGATCGGTCATCGCCACTCAGACCGCGACGGGCAGCTTGACGGCCACGGGACCGACGTCGTCATCGTCATCCTGCGCCGCGGTGGCGGTCCAGTCCTCTTCGCCGTAGATCGTGGTGAGAACGTCCGGCGTCAGTCCATCCGCCGGACCGTCATAGACGATGGAGCCTGAGCGGAGGCCGACGATGCGTGGCAGGAACATCTGCGCCAGCGCCACGTCGTGAATGTTGACCACCGCGGCGAGATTTCGTTCGGCGCAGATTTCGCCGATCAGCCGCATGATCTGGCGCGAGGTTTTGGGATCGAGGCTCGCGGTCGGCTCGTCGATCAGCAGCAGTTCGGGATCCTGCTGCAGCGCGCGCGCAATCCCGACGCGCTGGCGCTGGCCGCCGGACAGAGCATCCGCGCGCTTGTCGACATGGTCAAGCAGACCAACGCGATCCAGCGTCGCGAAGGCGTTGCGGACATCCTGCGGCGGATAGCGGCGCAGGAAACTCCGCCAGAACGGCACGTATCCGAGCCGCCCCGAGAGCACGTTCTCCATCACAGTAAGCCGCTCAACCAGCGCGAATTCCTGGAAGATCATGCCCATGCGGCGGCGCATTCTGCGAAGTTCTGCCCGACCGAGGCCAGTGATCTGCCGTTCGCCGAGAAAGATCTGGCCGTTCGTCGGTTCGACCAGCCGGTTGATGCAGCGGATGAGCGTCGACTTGCCCGCACCGGAGGGGCCAATCAGACCGATCACCTGACCGGCTGGAACCACCAGATCGACGCCCTTCAGCGCCATGTCACCGGTCTTGTAGCGCTTGACCAGCCCCTCGATGCGCAGCATGAGCTTCAACTAGCCCTTGCAGTCGTATTTCACGCCGACCGCCTCGTCGCTCTCGCGGATCGGCAGCCAATGCTCCTTGTAGGTGATCGGGAGGAATTTCTGCATCGGCGGCGTGGTGGACGCGAATTCCTTGGCAAGCTCGGAGCCCTCCCACGGGTAGGTAAAGAAGGCTTCCTTCACCTTGGCCGCAAGCTCGGGCTTGAGGTTATAGGCCATGCCGTAACCGGTGGTGGGATAGGTCTTCGACTTGTAAATGGTGACGATCTGATCCTTCTTCACCACACCGCGATCGATGATGCGGTGCATGACCTCGTTCGCCACAGCCGCAGCGGGATAGTCCTTGTTCGCTACGCCGATTACAGAATTGTCGTGCTTGCCGGAAAACACCGGCTCATAGTCCTTGCCGGCTTCCAGGCCATAGGTGTTCTTCAGCAAGGCCGACGGCACGCGGAACCCGGAATTCGACGTCTGCGCCGTGAAGGCCATCTTCTTGCCCTTGATGTCTTCCATCTTGGTCACACCGCTGCCGGGAAAGGTGATGACCTCCATCTCGTACCCGTATTGGCCGTCTTTCGACGCCATCAGCGTGAACGGCACGAAACCCGCGCAATTGACCGCAAGCGGAACCGCACCGCTGTTGAATCCCGCAACATGCAGACGGCCGGCGCGCATGGCCTCGAGTTGCGCAGCATTGGACTGGACCGGAAAAAACTGAACGCGCTTGCCGGTGGTCTTCTCGAGATGCTTGATGAAGCCGTCCCAGACCTTGGCATACATCGCCGGATCCTCGACCGGCGTGTAGGAGAATACCAGCACCGACGGATCGACCCATTGTTTCGGGTCTTTCGGCGCGTCGGCAACCATGTCGCCGTCGGCATCGGTAAAGCGCTGATCCATGGCAGAGACGGATGCCGGCATGGCCGCCAGCATCAATGCGGCGACGATGCCGCCGAGAATACGGAAACGCATGGTTTGACCTCCCATCGCTGAGCCGCTCGGCGGAACCGAGGTTACGCCCGAAGCGGTCCCCGCCAGCCTGAATGAACGTGCTCAGCTAGGTACCGATCATTACAGATTTGTGACACGCCGCAAGAGCCCGATTCCATCTTGAAACCGCGATTGCGTCGTGCCAGCCCGGCCCCTTGCCGTCAGCCTTTGCAATCGTATTTGACGCCCATCGCACCATCGATGTCGCGCACCACCTGCCAGTGGTCCTTGTAGGTAATCGGCATGAATTTCTGCTGCGGCGGCTCGGAACTCTCGAACTCCTTCAGCAAGTCGGATCCGTCCCATTTGAAGCTGAAGAAGGCCTCCTTCACCTTGGCGGCCAGTTCCGGCTTCAGGTTGTAGACATAGCCGTAGCCCGTGGTCGGAAAAGTCTGCGACTTGTAGATGGTGACGATCTGATCCTTATTGACCACGCCCCGCGCCATCATGCGATTCATGACGGAGTTGGCGACGGCCGCGGCCGGATAATCCCTGTTCGCGACACCGACGATCGAATTGTCGTGCTTGCCGGAAAACACCGGCTCGTAGTCCTTGCCGGCCTCGAGCCCGAATTTTTCCTTCAGCAACGCCGACGGCGCCTTGAAGCCGGAATTCGAGGTCTGTGAAGTGAAGGCCATCTTCTTGCCCTTGATGTCCTCGACCTTGCGCACGCCGCTGCCGGCAAAGGTGATGATCTCCATCTCATAGCCATAGGCGTTGTCGCGCGACGCCATCATCGCGAACGGCACGAAGCCCGCGCAATTCACCGCCAGCGGATTCGACCCGGTATTGAAGCCGGAAACATGCAGGCGACCGGCGCGCATCGCCTCGAGTTGCGCGGCGTTGGACTGAACCGGGAAGAACTGCACCTTCTTGCCGGTCACGGTCTCGAGATGCTTGACGAAGCCGTCCCAGACCTTGGCGTAGACCGCGGGGTCTTCGACCGGCGTGTAGGAGAACACCAGAACCGGCGGATCGACGAATTGTTTCGGGTCCTTCGGTGCGTCGGCGACAAGATCGCCATCGGCATCGGTAAAGCGCTTGTCCAGCGCATGAGCAGGAGCCGCAGCGGCGGCAGCAAGACTTGTGACGATTGCAACCGTGGCAAGGATTATGGAGCGCATGGATCACGACCCTCCAAGGAGCGAGGACGAGGCTAGCACTCAGCTAGGGTTGCGCAATGACAGCCATGTGACGGGGTTCACCGAACCGGCATCAGCCTTTCGCCAGACGTGACACCGTGCTGCGGTATTTTTGTGCAATCGCATCCCGTGCGTGATGGCGCCCTTCGCGGACCACGATTTTGCCGCCCGCGAGCACGGTTTGGATCAGATCGCGGCCTGCAGAAAAGATCAGGATGTCGATAACCATGTCGTCGCTCGACGCACCCGCGAGATCGGGGTGATCCGCATCCAGCACCACGATGTCCGCGCGATGTCCCGCCGCGAGCGCGCCGATCGGCTGCGCCAGCGCCTGCGCACCGCCCGTCAACGCCCGCGTGTATAGCGAGCGGCCGGTCGAATCCCCCTCCTTTGCAGTCATCACATTGCGGGCGCGCGCCTTCAGACGCTGCGAATATTCGAGTTGGCGCAACTCCGCCGGGGCATCGATCTGAATATTGGAATCCGTGCCGATGCCGAACGCACCGTTCGCGGAGAGATAGGTCTCGCCGTTGAAGATGCCGTCGCCGAGGCTGCCCTCCGTCAAAGGACACAGGCCTGCGACCGCCCCTGACTCGGCAAGACGCCGCGTCTCGTCGTCGGTCATGTGCGTGGCGTGGATCAGGCACCAGCGCCGGTCGATTCCCATCTCGTCAAGCAGCCATTGCACCGGCCGCGCGCCAAGGCTGGCGACGCAATCGTCCACCTCCTTGGTCTGCTCGGCGGCATGAATATGCACCGGACCGTCAGGGAAGATCGCGGCAACCTCGCGCAATTGTTCCGGCGACACCGCACGCAGCGAATGCGGCGAGATGCCGATGGCGGCACCGGGCAGCGTCGCAACGATGTCGCGCGAGCGCGCCATCAGGGTGACGAAGCGATCGGTCGGATTGATGAAGCGGATCTGTCCCGCATTCGGCGCGGTACCGCCGAAGCCGCCATATGTATAAAGCGTCGGCAAGAGCGTCAGGCCGATCCCGGTGAAGGCACTGCCCGCGGCAATCCGCGCAGCCATCTCGCCGATATCGCCATAAGGCTGGCCGGCCGGATCGTGATGCAAATAATGGAATTCGCCGACCGTGGTGAACCCGGCCTCCAGCATCTCCAGATAGGCATAAGCCGCAATCGCCTCGACATCGTCCGGCGTGAGTTGCCCGAGGAACCGGTACATCACCTCCCGCCAGGTCCAGAAGCTGTCGCCGGCGGGGCCGCGCCGCTCGCCGAGACCGGCCATGCCCTTCTGGAATGCGTGGCAATGCAGGTTCGGCATTCCGGGAAGGGCGATGCCTGCGACCCGCTCAGCACCGTCCGGCGCGCCACCAGGCGTAACCCGCGCGATCAACCCGCCGTCGTCGACCTCAACGCCGACATCATCCGCCCAGCCGGACGGAAGAAGGGCTTTTTTGAATTGATATGCGCGCAAAACCGGTCTCGCTCGACATGCCGTATCGGACATCTATATCGTCATTTCGGGCCGCGCGCGAAATGAGCGGCCCCGGATAGGCCACAGGATAACGTATGCGTTTCGACACAATCTGGCGCGACGCCCGGATTGCCACCCTCGCCCCGCAGGCCGCCGGCCTCGGCGAGGTGAGCGGCGCGGTCGCGTCCAGGGACGGGCGGATCGCCTTTGTCGGGCCCGAAAGCGGACTGCCGACCGGCTGGGACGCGGCAAAGACAGTCAAGCTCGACGGCCGCTGGATCACGCCCGGCCTGATCGATTGCCATACCCACATCGTCTATGGCGGCGACCGCGCCCATGAATTCGAACTGCGGCTGAAAGGCGCGAGCTACGAGGAGATCGCCCGCGCCGGTGGCGGCATCGTCTCCACCGTGAAGGCCACGCGCGCGGCGAGCGAGGACGAACTGGTGGCCCAATCGCTGAAGCGGCTCGACGCGTTGCTGGCCGAAGGCGTCACCACCATCGAGATCAAGTCGGGCTACGGCCTCGATCTCGTCAACGAGACCAAGATGCTGCGCGCGGCTCGGCGGCTGGGCCGCGAGCGCGATGTCGGGGTGACAACGACCTTTCTCGGCGCACATGCCATGCCGCCCGAAGCACACGACAAGGATGCCTTTATCGCGAAGGTCTGCGCCATGATCCCGCAGATCAAGCAGGCCGGCCTCGCCGATACCGTCGACGCCTTTTGCGAAGGCATCGCCTTCTCTCCCGAACAGACCGCCCGCGTCTTCGAGGCAGCAAAGGCGAGCGGACTGCGTGTCAAGCTGCATGCCGACCAGCTCTCGAACCTGCATGGCGCGGCACTGGCGGCGCGTTACGACGCGCTGTCGGCCGATCATCTCGAATACACCGACGAGACCGGAATCGCCGCGATGGCGCAGGCCGGCACCGTTGCCGTTCTGCTGCCCGGAGCGTTCTATGTGCTACGCGAGAAGCAATTGCCGCCGGTGGAAGCCTTCCGGCGTCACAAGGTGCCGATCGCGATTGCAACCGATTGCAATCCCGGCACCTCGCCGATCACCTCGCTGCTGCTCACCATGAACATGGCTTCGACGCTGTTCCGCCTCACCGTGGAGGAGGCCGTCGCCGGCGTCACCCGTGAAGCGGCGCGCGCGCTCGGCAGGCTCGACGACATCGGCACCATTGAAACGGGCAAAGCCTGCGACCTGGCGATCTGGGATATCGAGCGCCCGGCCGAACTGGTTTACCGGCTCGGCCTCAACCCGCTGCATGCGCGGGTGCGGAACGGACAATAGATGACAGACATCACATTCACCGGCGACGCGCTGCCGTTGTCCGCATGGCGTGCACTGGCGCGTGGTGCGAGCCTTACGCTTTCATCCGAGGTCTATGGGCGCGTCGACGAGGGTGCCGCGATCGTCGCCGCGATCGTCAAGAAGGGCGACGCCGTCTACGGCATCAATACCGGCTTCGGCAAGCTTGCGAATGTGCGGATCGCGGATCGAGACCTGGAAACCTTGCAGCGCAATCTGGTGCTGTCGCATGCCGCCGGGGTCGGCGATCTCGTGCCGTCCCGCATCGCGCGACTGATGATGGCGCTGAAACTCGTCAGTCTTGGCCGCGGCGCATCCGGCGTGCGGCGGGAGACGATGCAGCTTCTGCACGGCATGCTGGCTGGCAACGTGATCCCGGCGATCCCGGCGCAAGGATCGGTCGGCGCGTCCGGCGATCTGGCACCGCTGGCGCATCTCGCCGCCACGATGATCGGCGAAGGCGACGCCTTCTACGGCGGCGAGCGCATGCCCGCGGTCTACGCGCTCGGCCGCGCGGGACTGGAGCCGGTGGTGCTCGGCCCGAAGGAGGGGCTGGCGCTGCTCAACGGCACGCAATTCTCCACCGCGCATGCGCTGGCAGCATTGTTCGACATCGAGCGGGTGTTCCAGAGCGCGCTGATCACCGGTGCGCTGTCGACCGACGCGGCGCGCGGCTCGGATACGCCGTTCGATGCGCGCATCCAGGCGTTGCGCGGCCATCGCGGTCAGATCGATGTCGCGGCGGCGTTGCGCACGCTGATGGACGGAAGCGGCATCCGCGCCTCGCATCGCAATATCGACGACCGCATCCAGGATCCGTATTGCCTGCGCTGCCAGCCGCAGGTGATGGGCGCCGCGCTCGACGTGATGCGACAGGCGGCGGCGACGCTGGTGACGGAAGCCAACGGCGTGTCGGACAATCCGCTGGTCATGACCGATACCGGCGACGTCATTTCGGGCGGCAATTTCCACGCCGAGCCGGTGGCGTTCGCCGCCGACATGCTGGCGCTCGCGGTCTGCGAAATCGGCTCGCTGGCCGAACGCCGCATCGCCATGCTGACCGATCCGGTGCTGTCCGGGCTGCCCGCATTTCTCACCCCGCAACCCGGACTGAATTCGGGCTTCATGATCGCGCAGGTGACGGCGGCGGCGCTGGTGTCCGAGAACAAGCAGAAGGCGTATCCGGCGAGCGTGGACTCGATCCCGACTTCGGCCAATCAGGAGGACCACGTCTCGATGGCGGCGCATGGCGCGCGGCGTCTGATCGGCATGGCGCAGAACGCGGCGCATATCGCGGGGATTGAACTGCTGACCGCGGCGCAGGGCTGCGACTTCCACGTGCCGCTGATTTCGAGTCCGGCCTTGGAAAGGGCGCGTGCTCTGCTGCGCCGCCACGTGCCGAAGCTCGACGCCGACCGCAAGATGGCGCCGGATATCGAAACTGCGACCGAGCTGGTGACATCCGGCGGATTGATCGAGGCGGTGCGACCGGCCACACTGCCTGCACTCGACGACTGAAGGCTCATCCATGAACAAACGCCTCGACAACGACCGCATCATCCGCGCCCCCCGCGGGCCCGTGATGTCCTGCAAGAGCTGGCAGACCGAAGCGCCGCTCCGCATGCTGATGAACAATCTCGATCCGGACGTCGCCGAGAAACCGCACGAGCTGGTGGTCTATGGCGGCATCGGCCGCGCGGCGCGCGACTGGGAGAGCTATGACCGCATCGTCTCGTCGCTCAAGAAGCTGGAGGGCGACGAAACGCTGCTGGTGCAATCCGGCAAGCCGGTCGGCGTGTTCCGCACGCATGCCGATGCGCCGCGCGTGCTGATCGCGAATTCTAACATCGTGCCGCATTGGGCGACGCTTGATTATTTCAACGAGCTCGATCGCAAGGGCCTGATGATGTACGGCCAGATGACGGCGGGTTCCTGGATCTATATCGGCTCGCAGGGCATCGTGCAGGGCACCTACGAGACCTTCGTCGAGGTCGGCCGCCAGCATTTCGGCGGCAGCCTCGCGGGCAAATGGATCCTCACCGCCGGCCTCGGCGGCATGGGCGGCGCGCAGCCGCTGGCCGCCACCATGGCCGGCGCCTCGATGCTGGCGATCGAATGCCAGCCGTCGCGGATCGAGATGCGGCTGCGCACCGGTTACGTGGATATGCAAGCGAAGGATCTCGACGAGGCGCTGACCATTCTCGAACGCGCCGGGAAGGAGAAGAAGGCGATCTCGGTCGCGCTGCTCGGCAATGCCGCCGAGATCTATCCCGAGCTGGTGCGACGCGGCGTGAAGCCGGACGTGGTCACCGACCAGACCTCGGCGCATGATCCGATCAACGGCTATCTCCCGGCTGGCTGGTCTCTCAACGAATGGCAGGAGAAGCGCGAGCGCGATCCGAAGGCGGTGGAGAAGGCCGCCAAGGAAAGCATGGCCGTGCATGTGCGCGCGATGCTGGATTTCTGGAAGCAGGGCATCCCGACGCTCGATTACGGCAACAACATCCGCCAGCGCGCGCTCGACATGGGCGTCAAGGATGCGTTCGACTTCCCGGGCTTCGTGCCGGCTTATATTCGTCCGCTGTTCTGCCGCGGCGTGGGGCCGTTCCGCTGGGCGGCGCTCTCGGGCGATCCGGAGGACATCTACAAGACCGACGCCAAGGTGAAGGAGCTGATGCCGCACGACACGCATCTGCATCACTGGCTCGACATGGCGCGGCAGCGCATTCACTTCCAGGGTCTGCCGGCACGCATCTGCTGGGTGGGGCTGGGCGACCGCCATCGCATCGGCATGGCGTTCAACGAGATGGTGGCGAAGGGCGAACTCAAAGGCCCGCTGGTGATCGGGCGCGACCATCTCGATTCCGGGTCGGTCGCCTCTCCCAACCGCGAGACCGAGGCGATGAAGGATGGTTCGGACGCGGTGTCGGACTGGCCGCTGCTCAATGCACTGCTGAATTGCGCCAGCGGTGCGACATGGGTCTCGATCCACCATGGCGGCGGCGTCGGCATCGGCTATTCGCAGCATGCCGGCATGGTGATCGTCTGCGACGGCACGCCGGAAGCGACACGACGGCTCGAACGCGTGCTGTGGAACGATCCGGCAAGCGGCGTGATGCGCCACGCCGATGCGGGCTATGACGAGGCGATCGACTGGGCGAAACAGCAGGGATTGAACCTGCCGAGTCTCTGAGTGGTCACGCCCGCGAAAGCAGGGGCCCATAACCACCGCTCTGGTATATGGGTCCCCGGCTTCGCGGGGACCACCAAGGACAGAATGCGCCGGTCCATACTGGCGTGCAGCAGAGAGGCGACAAGTGACCGACGACCTGCCTTCCCGTTTCCCGGAAGCCGCCCCCGAGCGCACCGCCACCATCGCCGGCGTGCCGATCACCATCGCCGCGATGTTCGCGGTCGCGATGATTGTGCTGGCCTTGATCGGCGCCGGAGCGACACTCGCGAATGTGTCATGGGCTGAACGATATTGGCTCTGGCTGGTACCGATCTTCGGCGTCATCTGTACGCTGGCAGCCTGGATGCGCACCGGAACGCTGGACCGGACGGTGATCCGTCAGGTGCTGCACTGGCTCGCCGTCGGCGTGACGATCGCGATCGATTTCAGCTTCTTCCGCCGCAGCGGCGAGCAAACGTCGATCACGACGAGCCTGAGTTCGATGCTGATCCTCGCGCTCGGCTGCCTGCTCGCCGGCATCCATCTGGAATGGAGCTTCGCGCTGGTCGGGCTGCTGCTGCTCGCGACCGCTGTCATTGTCGCGGTTGCGCAGGAATATATGGCGCTGGTGATCGTGCTGGGGCTGCTGCTGATCGCCATCGTGCTGATCGGCCAGCATCTGATGAGGAAGTGGATGGCGTGAGCCGCACGACCCCTTGATTCAGCCGTATCCATGGCGATAGGTGCTATCGTCGATTTCTCAACGGTCAAGACTTCGCATTACAATGGACATTACGACAATATTTCCGATCGGCCGGGCATTTCTGTGCGCTGCCGTGGCATTGGCTCCGCTCCCGGCCGCGTCGCAGTCCGCCAGCTATACCGCGCGCGGACAGGAGCCAGGCTGGAGCCTGACCATCACCGACCGGACCATCGCGCTCGCCACGATGGCCGGCGATCGCTTCGAGGCCGCCAACCCGAACCATGGCTATGCCCAGAGCGAGCTCTACGACGTCACACTCAACGGCAAGCCGGTCCGGATCGCGATCGAGCACCAGATCTGCCGCGACACCATGAGCGGCATGCCGTATCCGGATCGCGTCACCATCACCGGACTGAACGGCGTGCTGAATGGCTGCGGCGGGGCGCCGCGCGCGCTGCTCGGGACCGGGGAATGGAACATCACCGAGGTCGGATCGTCCGCGGTTATGGGCAGCACCGCTCCGACGGTCGCCTTTCTCGACGACAATGCCGTGGCCGGAAACGCGTCATGCAACCGGTTTCGCGGCGGCTTCAAGCTCACCGGCGAGTCCCTGACGATCGAACAACTCGCCACCACCATGATGGGCTGCCCCGATCAGGTCATGCAGCAGGAGCAGGCGATCATTCGGCAACTGGAGGCGACGCGCAGCTTCGACATCCGCGCCGATGGCGCGCTGATCCTGAAGGATGCGAAGGGCGGCACCTTGGTTGCGGTCAAGGCGGCGAAGTAGCTCACGGATCTAGGGTGTTCTGTCGTCGTCCCCGCGAAGTCGGGGACCGATGACCACCAACTGGAATATGGGCCCCCGCCTTCGCGGGGGCGACAGCCTTTACGTCAATGCACCTCGGCCGCCAGCACGGCCTCGGCGCGGATTTCTTCCGTCAACCGCGCCTTCAGTTCGGAAAATTCCGGTGAGGTCTTGATCGTGTAATGGCGCGGATGCGGCAGCGTCACCTCCAGGTCGGCCTTGATGCGGCCGGGACGCGCCGACATCACCAGCACGCGCGAGGCGAGGAAGATCGATTCCTCGATGTCGTGGGTGACGAACAATACGGTCTTGCGCTCACGCTCCCAGATGCCGAGCAACAATTCCTGCATCAGCGCGCGCGTCTGGTTGTCGAGCGCACCGAACGGCTCGTCGAGCAGCAGGATTTCCGGGCCGTTCGCGAGCGCACGCGCGATCGCGGTGCGCTGCTGCATGCCACCGGAGAGCTGCTTGGGATAATGCCGCGCGAAGCTCTGCAGGCCGACGCGCTCCAGCCACTCTCCGACGATCGCGTTACGCTCGCCGACCGGCACACCCTTCTCGCGCAGACCGAACGCGACATTCTCGGAAATCGTCAGCCACGGGAACAGCGTGTAGGACTGGAACACCATGCCACGATCGGGGCCGGGCCGCGTCACGGGCTTGCCGTCGAGCAGGATCGTGCCGGTCGTCGGCGTGTCGAGGCCGGCGACCAGACGTAGCAAGGTCGATTTGCCGCAGCCGGATGGCCCGAGGATGGTGACGAAGTCGTTGTCGGCGACGTCGAGATTGGTCGGCTCCAGCGCGCGCGTCGGCGGCCCGCCATGCAGGCCGGGAAACACGCGGGAGACATTCTCGATGCGGAGCTTGGTCATATCTGGCTCCACTCTCTCTTGATCCCTCCCCTGAAAGGGGAGGGTCGCGAACGTGAGCGAAGCGAACGTGAGCGGGGTGGGGTTTTTTTCGCCAAGAAATAAGCCCCTACCCGGCCGGCTAGCGCCGGCCACCCTCCCCCGCAAGCGTGGGAGGGATAAGAAGCCGCGGCCCGCACCATCTTCATATCTGGCTCCATGGAAAGAGCCAGCGATTGGCGGCCTTGAATAGATAATCCGAGATCAAACCAATAATGCCGATCACGATGATGCCGAAGATGATCTGGCCGGTGGCGAGCAAGGCCTGGCTGTCGATGATCATGTGACCGATGCCGGACGACGAGCCAATCAGCTCTGCGACGATCACGTATGTCCAGGCCCAGCCCAGCACGAGGCGGAGAATTTCGGCGATGTCGGGCGCCGATGACGGGATCAGCACCCGACCGAGAATGCCGCGGTCGCGCGCGCCGAGCGTCAGCGCCGCCTCGACCAGATCCCGCCGCGTACTCGCAACGGTGACCGCGACCATCAGGATGATCTGGAACACGCAGCCGATGAAGATCACGAGCAGCTTCTGCATCTCGCCGATGCCGGCCCACAGGATCAGCAGCGGAATGAAGGCGGATGCCGGGAGATAGCGTGCGAACGACACGAACGGCTCAAGGAACGCCTCGATCGGCTTATACGCCCCCATCAGGATGCCGAGCGGGACCGCGACCAGGGCCGCGATCACGAAGCCGCCGACCACGCGCCAGATGGTCATGCCGATGTCGAAGGCAAAATTGTACTTGATGAGAAGATCCCAACCATCCCGCACCATCGTGATCGGATCGGCTAGGAAGGTGCGCGACACGTAGCCGCCATGGGTCGCGAACGCCCAGGCCGCGACGAACAGGACGAAGAACGACACACCCAGCAGAATGCGGGCCGTATTCGATATCGGTGCGAGGGGGCGCATGGGAGCTTCTTTCCCTCTCCCCGTTCTTACGGGGAGAGGGTGGCGAGCATCGAGTGAAGCGAGATGCGAGACGGGTGAGGGGCAATCTGCATTTGGGAAGAGCCCCTCACCCGCCTCACTCGCAAAACGCTCGCTCGGCACCCTCTCCCCGTTACACGGGGAGAGGGAAAAGAAAAATTACTGCACAAAACGCGGATCGGCGAGCTTCGACAGATCCGGGATCTGCTTGATCACGCCGATCTCGAGCAGCAGGTCGGCGGCTTCCTTGGAGAAGGTGTTGAAATCACCCGCGAAGAACGCCTTGTTGGCAGCCTGGTCCTGCCAGCGCAGATATTTTGCGGAATTTCCGAATTTCTCGGCATCCTGCTTCACGTCCGCGCCCATGATCTCGTAGGCCTTCCTCTCGTCCTTCTTGATCATGTCGAGCGCTTCGAAATAGCTCTTCACCAGCGCCTTCACCGCGCCTTCGTTCTTGGCGATGAAGTCCGGGGTGCAGCCGAAGGTGTCCATCACCATCGGGTAGTCGAGCGTGGTGGCGATGATCTTGCCGGCTTCGGGCTTGTCGCGCACCGCCGAGAGATACGGCTCGTAGGTCATGGCCACGTCGTTCTGGCCGGCGATGAAGGCCTGCGCGGCCGGTCCGGGCTCCATGTTCACGACCTTGACGTCCTTTACCGAGAGGCCGTTCTTCTTCAGGAACCACGCGAGCGTGAAGTAAGGCGCCGTTCCGGGCGCCGAGGCGGCGACCGTCTTGCCCTTGATGTCCTTGATCGACTTGACGTCATTGCGCACGACCATGCCGTCGGCGCCGTAGGACTTGTCGAGCTGGAACAGCTGCGTGGTCGGCACGCCGTTGGCGTTCCAGACAATCCAGGTCTCGACCGTCGTCGCCGCGCACTGGATATCGCCGGAGGCGATGGCCAGATGGCGGCTGGCCTGCGGGATCTTCTTGATGGTCACGTCGAGGCCGTTCTTCGCGAAGATCCCGGCCTCCTTGGCGAGCGTCAGCGGCGCAAAGCCGGTCCAGCCGGAAATGCCGATATTGACCTTGGTCTGGGCGGACGCGGGCGCAGCCAGCATGGCAAGGCCGGCCGCGGCCAGGATGAGCTTGAACTTCATAGAACCCTCCGGTTGGAAAACAGAGCCAGAAACCCGGCTTTGAGACCATGGCAACACGCTGCCGAACCGAGAGTCAATTATGCAAAACACAGCATGTGGCTGCGGCCCGGGAGGGCCAAACCGTTGCGCTGAGGCGGCCGCAGCAACGACGCCGACACGAAGCCCAGTTATTGGGCCACGATGCCGAACACTTGCGTTCATTTTGCCCAAGGCGCGACGGCTTCCTGGACGCCCGGACAATGGCTGCGCGTGGGCTCCGGGGAGAACGAAGGCCTGTACCGCATGGTGGTTCAGATGAACCACTGGACGGTTACGTCCGGTCGCTTTACTCCAGGGTACGACAAGAAGTGCGATAGATGCGTATCGCCCGAGGGAACGATCAAGGAGCCGTCATGAGCGACCGCAGGCTGAATCCGATTTCCGATGCCGAGCTCGAGCGTCGCTGGAAAGTCGCGCGCGCGATGATGCGCGAGCGCGGTCTCGATGCGTTGCTGATGCAGAACAACAACGACTGGCTCGGCGGCTACGTGAAATGGTTCACGGACTTTCCGGCCTATAACGGCTATCCGCGAACGGTGATCTTCCATGCCAACGACGCGATGACCGTGGTCGATATGGGACCGTCCGGTGCAACCCGCTCGTTCGGCGGCGTGCACAAGATTCACCGCGGCGTCGGCGACCTGCTCACCACGCCGGCCTTCACCTCGATCGCCTATACCGATGGCTACCAGGGCGAGCTTGCGCTCGGCGAATTGAAGCGCCGCGCCTACAAGCGCATCGGCATCCTCGGCCGCGGCGCGATGCCGTATCGCTTCGTCACGCAGATCGAGCAGGGACTTGCCGGCAAGACCGAGATCGTCGACGCCACCGAGGAGATCGACGCGATCAAGGCGATCAAGAGCGAGGAGGAAATGGTCCTGGTCCGGCGCTGCGCCGAGATGCAGGACGAGATCTTCGCGCGCGTCTGCAAGAAAATCAAACCCGGCATGCGCGACAACGACGTCACCGCGCTCGCGCAATATGAAGGCCGGCTGCTCGGTTCCGAACAGGGGCTGTTTCTCGGATCGTCGGCACCGCTTGGCGAAGCCTCGAACTTCGTCGACCGCTATCTGCAGGGCCGCGTGCTGAAGGACGGCGAGCATTTCTCGCTGCTCATCGAGAATGCCGGCCCCGGCGGCATGTATACCGAGATCGCGCGCACGATGGTGTTCGGCAAGGCCTCGAACGAAGTGCTCGACGGGTTCGAGACCGTGAAAGAGGCGCAGGCCCACTCGCTGTCGAAGATCAAGCCGGGCGTGCCGGCGCGCGACATCGCCGCCGCGCATGATGCGTTCATGACCGCGCGCGGCTTCGGCGCCGAGAAGCGGCTCTATGCCCATGGCCAGGGCTACGATCTGGTCGAACGTCCGCTGATCCGCGCCGACGAGACGATGACCATACAGGCCGGGATGAATCTTGCGGTGCATCCGGGTTACGAATCGCCCGCGCTGTTCGCGGTCATCTGCGACAATTATCTGGTCGGCAAGGACGGTCCGGGCGAGTGCCTGCACAAGACACCGAAGCAGGTGTTCGAACTGTGAGACAACGGTCGCAAGGCGCGTCACATCAATCGATTCAGGGCATACAAGAATGAAGCCGGACATCCTGTATTTCGGAAAATTCCCGGACGACACCGTCGCCGAGCTCAACCGGCGCTACAACGTCCATCACTATTTCAAGATGCCGCTGCCCGACGAGATTCCGTCCGATGTCGCCGCGCGCATCGTTGGTGTTGCAACCGAGGCCAATCGCGGCATCAGCCGTGCGATGCTCGACAGGCTGCCAAAGCTCCAGGCGGTGTCGGTGTTCGGCGTCGGGCTCGATCTAGTGGATGTGAAAGCAATTCAGGACCGCGGCATCCCGCTTGGCAACACGCCGGACATCATCGGGCCGGAAGTGGCCGACCTCGCCATCGGCATGATGCTCGCATCGGCACGGCAGATCATCTTCGCCGACCATTATGCGCGAACCGGACAATGGGCCGAAAAGGGCCCGATCCCGCTGGGCCGCAGCGTCGCCAACAAGACCTGCGGCGTGATCGGGCTTGGCGGCATCGGCCGCGCCATCGCGGATCGCGCCGTCGCTTTCCGCATGCAGGTTCTCTATTTCGGCACGCGCGAAAAGAAGGATGTGCCCTACAAGTATGTCGGCGATGTCGTGGAACTGGCGCGGCAAAGCGATTACCTGATGGTCGCCTGCAAGGGCGGTCCGGAGACGCGGCATCTTGTGTCGGGCGCCGTGATCGATGCGCTCGGGCCGCAGGGTACGCTGATCAATGTCGCGCGCGGTTCCGTGGTCGACGAGGAAGCGCTGTTCGATGCGCTTGCCAACAAGCGGCTGGGCTGGGCGGCGCTGGATGTGTTCGAGAACTCGCCCAATTTCGACAAGCGGTTTCTCGATTTCCCGAATGTCATCCTGCAGCCGCATCATGGCACGGCCGCGATCGAGACGCGCCTCGAGATGGGTCAGCTGATGATCGACAATCTGGCGGCCGGGCTGGAGAAACGCCCGCTGAAGACGCCGGTGGTGGCGTAAACTTCCCTGCTCCCCTCCCCCGCGAGCGCAGCAAGTGGTGGGGAGGGGTCGGGGGTGGGGGGCGAAACAAGCGTGCATCGAAATGTACCCCCACCCCCGGGGGGCCCGCGCACCCGCG